>OBLI01004127.1_pt1 | contig 10623 bp, 4 predicted proteins | sample 1519701 | NCBI WGS metagenome assembly OBLI01 (sample SAMEA3663005, study PRJEB22513) | pig gut metagenome | biome: pig gut; feature: pig-associated habitat; material: faeces | place: France | collected 2012 | reverse complement strand
CATTACTCCAGGTTTCAACTGTCTTCACCTTCTGTGTGTTATCCCACATCGTATAGATGATGTTATAAGTACTGGTCTCTACCTCATCCTCATCAACACTTCTTGAAGTCATGGTTGAGGGCAGTGTGGCACTTGCATTGCCCAGGTAACCCTGGGTGGCCAGGATATAGAGAATCTTACTAAAAATTGAAACACCAACAGCCAGATTTGGAGTGAAAATGTTATAATAGTTGGATGGTGAAGTGGAATCATATCCGAAGGACCAACTGTAGGAACTCCCGTTTGTACCACCGCTTACTTTTGTCAGCACATCCCCCGAATATTCATACTTGATAGTAACCTTATCGGAGCCCTTTTCGGTTTCTTTTTCTCCGTCCTCTATCGTCACATCTTCCCAGTTACAGGTAACACTATTGGACAACAGGCGCCCCTTGGCATTATAGTTTAGGGAGCACTTGTATACGTAACGTTCGGTAGAACTTGAACTTTGGCCATTAGAATTGTAGGAATAGGACAAAGGGATAAGTCAGCTAAGGTAATAGACTATAATGATCAGGTTATAAGGGTCAGGGAATACCTACTCTTATTGGGAATCCCTTCCCCCCATGGCTTTTCTGCTGACCCGGATGTTAAATCTCACCTTCAGGAATACAGATTTATCAGATTTTCTACGTTTATCTTGAAAATAGGCAATAACTTAGCCCTAAAATTTAATTGATTTATTATGAAAGGTAAAGACATAAACAGGCTAAAGCTGGTTTTGGTCGAGAAGAAGAGAACGGCGAAATGGTTGTCTGGAGAACTCGGAATCTCTCCTGTAACGCTGTCTAAATGGTGCAGCAATACCACACAGCCGTCTCTCAAAATCCTCGATAAGATAGCGGATATCTTGGAGATTGATATACGAGAATTGCTGAACGGAAGAAATAAACAATAATGCACAATGGATAAAGGACAAATCATATTATACCAAACGCCCGATGGAGAATCGAAGATCGAGGTCAGGCTGGAGAACGACACTGTGTGGCTCTCGGCAGACCAAATGGCGGAACTTTTTCAGAGAAACAAATCTACCATATCCAGACATATAAAGAATGTGTTGGAGGATGGTGAGCTGGAAGAAGCGGCAACTGTTGCATTTTTTGCAACTGTTCAAAACGAGGGCGAACGAAAGGTGGAGAGGAAGATTGCCTTCTACAACCTCGACATGATCATAAGCGTCGGTTATCGGGTTCACTCTTATCGTGGTGTTCAGTTCAGGATTTGGGCAACCAAGGTGCTAAAGGAATATATCGTGAAAGGTTTTGCCCTGAATGATGATTTGTTGAAACGTGCTGGCGGTGGGAATTACTTCGACGAACTGCTTGCCCGTATCAGAGACATTCGTTCAAGTGAGAAGGTGTTCTACCGCAAGGTGCTCGAAATATATGGCCTCAGCATCGACTATGACCCACGAGTGGAAATGACACAGCAGTTCTTCAAAACGGTACAGAACAAGATGCACTACTCTGTCCATGGGCACACGGCAGCCGAAATTATCTACGAGCGAGCTGATTCACAAAAGGACTTCATGGGACTAACTACATGGGCCGGAGCTATGCCCACCAAGCCCGAAGCAGAAGTTGCAAAGAACTATCTGACGAAAGAAGAGATAACATCCTTGAACCGCATAGTAAGCCTCTATCTCGATTTTGCCGAAATGCAGGCAGAAGAACATCGTCCTATGTATATGAAGGACTGGATTAACATTCTCGATGACTTCCTCCGCATCTCCCGAAAAGACATTCTTACCCATGCTGGCAAGATTTCTGCAAAATTGGCAAAGGAAAAGGCAGACAAAGAATACGACAAGTTCAAGGAGCGCACCAAGAATGAACTATCCCCTGTAGAAATACACTTCCTCGAAAACTTTGAGCGAGAGCAGAAGAAGCTTTTGGGTGGTAAGGGTTCTAAACAATAACTTCTTGACCCATAGGTCAATTTTTCTTCATGAATCCAGAATAACAGATTTTGAATTCGATAAATTTCTTCCTATTGGGAGAGGCAGACGGTGGAAGGCTGGCTTGTCCTCAAAGGTGTTAGCAGCGTGCTTGGCGACTTCTGTTGGGAACCTTTTCGTTAAGCCAAATGAGCAACGCCAAAGCCGAGAGGATTTGAGCGATGCCATGGCGAGAAAAGGTCGGATGGAATCCAACCTTTTCGTTAAGCCAAATGAGCTCGCCCAAAGCCGAGAGGATTTGAGCGATGCCAAGGCGAGAAAAGGTCGGATGGAATCCAACATTTGGCAGCCCCACACTTCGCCACGTTTCCCACCAGCCCGGCGAGCCAGGCCGCGGCCTTGTTATTTTTAGGGGAAATAAAACAGCGGGTAGACAATCGCATGCCACAGCCTAAGTGCTTCGGGATGGGGCTATCCGCCATTTCCCATACCCTTACGTCGGTCGCTTTCCCCACCATCCATTTGTCACTATATCGTCACACCCTCGTTACAAGCTTGTCATGTAGAGTGCGGAATTTTGCAGTGTCAAAATCGAAAACCCTTATTTATATCAATCTCTATATGTGTAAGCATTTCATCAAGACCCTCGTGCCGGCAGCCGTTTTCGGCTTGGCCGTGGGCAGCATGTTCACCGCATGCAGTGACGACAACGACGTAACCACCCCCGACTACGTGTGGGGCAATGAAGACGGACTCAAAACGTGCAACAACCTCCTCTTCGAGGGCAACGTGATTGGCAACGGCGACAACGAGGTCGTGTTCAAAGGCACGCAAACCATCAAGCGTGGCACCTATACCCTCAAGGGCTGGGTCTACGTGGGTGCTGGCTCTACACTCACCATTGAGCCCGGCACCATCATCAAGGGCGACAAGGCCACCATGGCCGCCCTCATTGTGGAACCAGGTGCTAAACTCATAGCCCAGGGCACGCCCGAGCTGCCCATCGTCTTTACCTCGGCACAGCCTGCCGGCAGCCGCAAGCCCGGCGACTGGGGCGGCCTCATCATTTGTGGCAAGGCGCCCAACAACCAAACCACCATGCAGATTGAGGGCGGTCCGCGCACCAAGCACGGCGGCACCGACGTGCACGACAACTCTGGCGTGCTCAGCTACGTGCGCATCGAGTTTGCAGGCTACCCCTTCCAGACCGACAAGGAAATCAACGGTCTCACCCTGGGCAGCGTGGGCGATGCTACGCAGATTGACCACGTGCAGGTGTCCTACTCCAACGACGACAGCTTCGAATGGTTCGGCGGTACGGTTAACTGCAGCCACCTCATCTGCTACAACGGCTGGGACGACGACTTCGACACCGACAACGGCTTCGGCGGCACCGTGCAGTATGGCCTCGTGGTGCGCAACGGTAAGTTGGCCGACAAGAGCCAGAGCAACAGCTTCGAGAGCGACAACTGCGCCGACGGTGCCGATGTAGCACCCTACACCACGGCACTCTTCAGCAACATCACCTTCATCGGTCCAAAGGCTACCGACGCCACGTTCCAGAACACCACCGACTATATCAACGGAGGCGGCTACAACCCCAACAACGGTTCGGCTCTGGGACGCTTCCAGGCAGCCATGCAGATACGCCGCGGTTCGCGCCTGAACTGCATCAACTCCGTGGCTGTGGGCTACCCCATCGGTATCATGCTCGATGGCGAAAAGGGCAACACCCAGCAGCAGGCACAGCAGGGCAACATCAAGTTGCAGAACATCTGGTTTGCCGACATGGACATCCTGGGCTCCGACGCCAACAAACTCTATGAGGACGTGCTCGTAACGGGCTACGATGCTGACAAAAATCCCGTGAAGGACGCTACGCAACCTTCCTTCTCGTCCACCTTCTTCCTCGCACAGAGCGGCAACGTCAACACCACCTCTGCCCAACTGCAACTGACGGGCAATGCACTCGCAGGCTTCAACTTCATGCCCTCGGCAGGCAGTCCGCTCCTCACCGCCGGCTCCTTCACAGGCATCAGCAGCTCCTTCCTCACCCCCGGCACCTACGTCGGCGCATTCAATGCCACCGACAACTGGACGGCTGGCTGGGCAAACTTCGACCCGCAGAACACAGCTTACTAATCAATCCCCTTTGCACGACCGCCCTACCGCGGCGGCCATGCCCCCACAGAGCGTAACAGCCCCCCCTCACGCGCTCTCAGCACAGCGGAAAGGCACCTCAATGGCGTCCTTTCCGCTTTTTGCATAGGGTGGGAGAGGGAAAACCGCCAACCGCCTGCTGCACCGCCCTTTTTCCTGCACAGAGTGAAAAATGGCCGCCCAAGAGCTTGTGTTCGCTCCCCTCCATCCCGCCGCCTGAAGCGACGTGCCCCAAACGAAAAATCACAGGCCGCCGTGGGAACTTTCTTCCACGGCGGGGGATTTTTCTTCCACGGCATCCCGTCGGAGGCAACGCCTTCAATGCGTTTACCGAGCACCCGTCTTTTATAGGGGCGCTCATACAAGTTTACCGGACACCAATATTTCATAGTGTACCGCCCGCCGCCTTAATAGCTGCTGCGTGGAAGGGTGGGTGTGCAATATTTTGTGTGCAATATTTCCCACGGTATTTATAAAAATGATAAGTGGGCTTTGCAGTTTCAAATACAAGTTTGTATCTTTGCAAGGCTTGGTAGATGCACGTGGCACGCGTGGCGCCGCTATCTGTTGTGCGTCAAACGTTTGCTGCGCACTCGTCGTAGTTTGGGCGGGTGTCCAAGCAGCCTTACACTCACCAACCTTATTATATAATAGTATGGAGACATTCTTTCTATCGCATGCCTACCTGGTGGAGCATTGCAATGCCCCTGTGCGGCGTTCGTTGATGGACACCATCGACTGGAGTTACCGCATGATAGGTATCCGAGGCCCGCGAGGCGTAGGCCGCACGTCGTTCCTTTTGCAGTATGCCAAGGAAAACTACGATGTGCGTCTGCGACAGTGTCTCTATATCAACGTCAACAGCTTCTACTTTCAGGCGCGAGGCATTGTCGACTTCGCAGGACGCTTTGTGGCTGGTGGCGGACAGGTGCTGCTCATTGACCAAGCCTTCAAGCTGACTGACTGGCGCGAGCAACTCTGTGAGTGTTACCACAAATATCCCTATCTGCGCATTGTGTACACCACGACGTCGGTGAACCAGGGCGACGACGACGACCCCACCGAACTCTCGTCTATCAGTCGCATGTATGTGCTGCATGGTTTTTCGTTCCGCGAGTATATCTCGCTGCAGACCAATGAGCCCTTCGAGGCTTATACGTTTGACGAACTGATGAACGACCACAGCCGCATCTTGCGCAGCATTCTGCCGCGCGTGCATCCTTGGCATTACTTCCAGGAGTACCTACAGCACGGCTACTACCCCTTCTTCCTTGAAAACAGGAACTTCACCGAGGCCCTGCTCAAGGCCATGAACAACATGATTGAAGTGGACCTGCTGCTGGGTAAGCAGATTGAACTGAAATATCTGGCGCGCATCAAGAAGTTGCTCTATCTGCTGGCTATCGGCGACCCCGAGGCGCCCAATGTGAGCAGACTGGCTGAGGAAATAGGCACCTCGCGCGCCACGGTGATGAACTACCTGAAATACTTGGAGGAAGCACGCCTCATTAACATGGTGTATCGCGAGGGCGACCAGTTTCCCAAGAAGCCCGCCGCCGTCTACCTGCACGATGCCAACCTGCTCTACTCTGTCTACACGCCCGACATGACCGAGCAGCACATCATGGAGACGTTCTTCGTCAACACGCTGTGGAGGCATCACACGGTGAACAAGGAGCGCCGCGAGGGACTGTTCCTTATCAACAACCACACGAAAATCTGTGTGTGCGACAAGTTGCGCCGCGTGCGCACCGCGCCCGACACCATTTATGTGAAGTATAACACCGACGTAGGTCGCGAGCGCGAAATTCCCCTCTGGCTCTTCGGTTTCCTTTATTAAGCACCGCGGGGCAGGCTGCAAGGAGCGGCGGGCATGCCGCATGAGGCTCATGCCCATCGAAACGATAAATAATCTTCAAAACATATTCTACCGGCGCACACCGATGGCACGATGTGACACGGCGTGCGCCATTACTCAAAACAACAATTATGGCAAACAAGAAATTTATTACTTGTGACGGTAATCAGGCCGCGGCGCACATAGCCTATATGTTCTCCGAGGTGGCTGCCATCTATCCCATCACGCCTTCTTCGCCCATGGCCGAACATGTGGACGAATGGTCGGCACAGGGTCGTATCAACCTCTTTGGCGATACGGTGAAAGTGCAGGAAATGCAGAGTGAAGGCGGTGCCGCCGGTGCCGTGCACGGTTCGCTGCAGGCCGGAGCCCTGACTACCACTTTCACGGCCTCACAGGGCTTGCTGCTGATGATTCCTAATATGTACAAGATTGCGGGTGAACTGCTGCCCTGCGTGTTCCATGTAAGTGCACGTACGCTGGCAAGTCACTCGCTCTGTATTTTTGGTGACCACCAGGATGTCATGGCTTGCCGCCAAACGGGTTTTGCCATGCTCTGCGAAGGCTCCGTGCAGGAGGTGATGGACCTCTCGGCAGTGGCCCATCTTGCCACGCTCGAAAGCCGCGTGCCCTTCATCAACTTCTTCGACGGTTTCCGCACCTCGCACGAGTATCAGAAGATTGAGGTGATGGACCAGGAGGACATCCGTCCCCTCGTGCCCATGAACAAGGTCAGCGAGTTCCGCAGCCGTGCCCTCACCCCTGAGCATCCCGTGGCTCGTGGTATGGCCGAGAACCCCGAAACCTTCTTCGCACACCGCGAAGTTTGCAACGCCTACTACGACGCCGTGCCCGCCATTGTTGAGAAGTACATGGCCGAAATCTCCAAGATTACCGGCCGTGAGTACAAGCTCTTCAGCTACTACGGTGTCGACGATGCCGAGCGCGTCATCATCTGCATGGGCTCTGTCACCGAGGCCGCACGCGAGGCCATCGACTACCTCAACGCCAAGGGTGAGAAGGTGGGTATGGTCAGCGTACACCTCTATCGTCCGTTCAGCGTGAAGCACCTGCTCGCTGCCGTGCCCGCAACCTGCAAGAAGATTGCTGTGCTCGACCGCACCAAGGAGCCCGGCGCAAGCGGCGAACCTCTCTATCTCGACGTGAAGGATGCCTTCTACAACCAGCCCGGGCGTCCCCTCATCGTGGGCGGCCGCTACGGTCTTGGCTCGGCCGACACCACGCCGACCATGATTATCTCCGTCTACGAGAACCTCGCCCTGCCCGAGCCCAAGGACCACTTCACGCTGGGCATCGTGGACGACGTGACCTTCACCTCCCTGCCTCTGGAGAAGGAAATGGCGCTCGGTGGCGAAGGCATCTTCGAAGCCAAGTTCTACGGTCTCGGTGCCGACGGTACGGTGGGTGCTAACAAGAACAGCGTCAAGATTATCGGCGATAATACCGACAAATATTGCCAGGCTTACTTCTCCTACGACTCTAAGAAGTCGGGCGGTTTCACCTGCTCGCACCTCCGTTTTGGCGACACCCCCATCCGTTCCACTTATCAGATTAAGACGCCTAACTTCGTGGCTTGCCACGTACAGGCTTATCTGCATATGTACGACGTGCTCCGCGGTCTGCGCGACGGCGGCACCTTCCTGCTCAACACCATTTGGGAGGGCGACGAACTGGCTCAGAACCTGCCCAACGATGTCAAGCGCTATTTCGCCGAGCACCACATCACCGTTTACTACATCAACGCCACGAAGATTGCGCAGGAAATCGGTCTCGGCAACCGCACGAACACCATTCTCCAGTCCGCATTCTTCCGCATCACCGAGGTGATTCCCGTTGACCTCGCCGTAGAGCAGATGAAGAAGTTCATCGTCAAGTCTTATGGCAAGAAGGGTCAGGACGTGGTCGACAAGAACTATCAGGCCGTTGACCGCGGTGGCGAATACAAGATGCTGGCTGTTGACCCCGCTTGGGCACAGCTTCCTGCCGACGAGAAGGTGGTGCGCGACGAGCCCGCTTACATCAGCGAACTCGTACGTCCCATCAACGCCCAGAACGGCGACCTGCTTCCCGTTAGCGCCTACAAAGTGAGCGAGGACGGCACTTGGCAGCAGGGCACCGCTGCTTACGAAAAGCGTGGCGTGGCTGCCTTCGTTCCCGTTTGGCACAAGGAGAACTGCACCCAGTGTAACAAGTGCGACTTCGTTTGTCCTCACGCTGCCATCCGTCCCTTCGTGCTCAACGACGAAGAACTCAAGGGCTTCGGCGCCGAGACCATGGACATGAAGGCACCTGCCGCCCTCAAGGGCATGCATTTTGTGCAGCAGGTCGATGTGCTCGACTGTCTGGGTTGCGGCAACTGCGTCGACGTTTGTCCTGGCATCAAGGGCAACAAGGCTCTCGAAATGGTGCCGCTCGAAACGCAGATGAAGGAAGCCGATAACTGGGACTACTGCGTGAAGCATGTCACCAGCAAGCAGGACCTCGTCGACATCAAGCTCAACCCCAAGAACTCCCAGTTCGCAACGCCGCTCTTTGAGTTCTCTGGCGCTTGCTCCGGTTGTGGCGAAACGCCCTACGTCAAGCTCGTGTCGCAGCTCTTCGGCGACCGTCAGATGATTGCCAACGCTACGGGTTGCTCCTCCATCTATTCCGGCTCCATCCCCTCTACGCCTTACACTACCAACGAGAAGGGTCAGGGTCCCGCTTGGGCCAACTCCCTGTTCGAGGACTTCTGCGAATTTGGTCTCGGTATGGTCATGGCCAACAAGAAGATGCGTGCCCGCCTCGAAGCACTCCTCAAGAAGGTCATCATGTGCGACTGCTCCTGCAACGAAATGAAGCAACTCGCACAGCGCTGGATTGACAACCAGAACGACGCCGACATCACCAAGGAAGTGGCTCAGCAGATGAAGCCGTACATCCAGAAGGGCGTTGAGGCAGGTCATGAAATGGCCAAGCAGCTCGACGAGCTCAGCCACTACCTCACCAAGCGCAGCCAGTGGATTATCGGTGGCGACGGTGCTTCCTACGACATCGGTTACGGTGGCCTCGACCACGTGCTTGCATCGGGCGAAGATGTCAACATCCTTGTGCTCGACACCGAGGTTTACTCCAACACCGGTGGCCAGGCTTCCAAGGCTACGCCCGTAGGTGCCATCGCACAGTTCGCCGCAGCAGGTAAGCGCGTCACCAAGAAGGACCTCGGTCTCATGCAGGCCACCTACGGCTACGTTTACGTGGCTCAGGTTGCTATGGGTGCCGACATGGCACAGTGCCTCAAGGCCATCCGCGAGGCTGAGGCTTACGACGGTCCCTCACTCATCATCGCCTACGCACCGTGTATCAACCACGGCCTGAAGATTAAGGGCGGTATGGGTCGCAGCCAGGCCGAAGAGGCCCGCGCCGTAGCCTGCGGTTACTGGCACCTGTGGCGTTACAATCCCGCCCTCGAAGCCGAAGGCAAGAACCCCTTCACCCTCGACAGCAAGGAGCCCGATTGGGACCTCTTCCAGGATTACCTCGACCACGAAGTCCGCTTCCTCTCCCTCAAGAAGGCCCTGCCCGAACAGGCACAGGAACTCTTCGACGAGACGAAGAAAGCCGCGCAGCGCCGCTATGCTTCCTACGTTCGCAAGACCAAGGAAGACTGGAGCATCTAATCTCTCGCCAATCCTGCCCCACGGGTGGCTCGCCCGCCTTGCCGCGTCACACCGCGTACGCCGCCACAGCCACCCACTGAGCAGCCAGGCATAACGCCAAGGGTGCAACCGTATTTCATGCGGTTGCACCCTTTTTCAGTACGCTCGGCACATCCAAGCATCTAACGTGCCGATTTGCGCACTTTCGCCCCTTATTCTCCCTTCAAATGTTATTCTCTCTTCAAATGTCCATAACGTAGTGCTTTCTTGGTAAATACGTCGTAAGGCTTCAAAATCCCCTAAAGCTCGCCCAAGCAGCTGGTGGTTTGCCTGATAGGCTATGAACTCTCACCGCAGTCAACGCACAAGGGGCGGCACTGGTCATGCGATCGGTGCCGCCCCTTTCACATCAAACGGTGGCGGCTGCCACGTTGCATCGTGTGCCGCAGGCCTCATAGTGGCGAGAGGGCGGGGCGGGGCGCCAAAAAAAGGATGGCGGCGCGTGGCCTGCCATCCTGGGCGAATGCGGTTTGCAAACTTCAGCATTGCACTGCTGCGCTGACTGAAAGCAGCGGGGAGGGGCAATGCGTAGGGTGAGTAGGGGACCGCCTCATTGTAAGTTCTGTGTGGATGTGAGGCACCCGCCACTCGGCCTGTTTGTCATACCTCCGCCCTCGTCTTTTCCTCCTTAAGTTCTCTATCATTCATTTATCATTATTACTGTCCGCTAAACCCTAAGACTGCACCTCAAACTTTCCGAGAGAAAGAAGTGTGGCTTTCGGCTTATTATGGACAAGCCCCCTTTGTCAAAAAATAGACTCTTGAGGAGGTTATTCAGAAACCTCGGCAAGCATATGGTTCAGGTCTGCGTCTGGTTGATTGAAGAATTTACGTAGCATCTATTTTCGGCGGGGTGGGGGATGGGAAAAAGGAGATGCTACGTAAAAAAACGCACGTAGTACGTAAAAAAAATCACGTCGTACGTAAAATTTTTTACGTAGCATCTA
>OBLI01004125.1_pt1 | contig 10626 bp, 14 predicted proteins | sample 1519701 | NCBI WGS metagenome assembly OBLI01 (sample SAMEA3663005, study PRJEB22513) | pig gut metagenome | biome: pig gut; feature: pig-associated habitat; material: faeces | place: France | collected 2012 | reverse complement strand
TGGCGTCCTTGGCGAACACCAGAACCCGGCGGGTCTTGCCGGTGCCGTTGGGCAGGACCACAGCGCCGCGGACCTGCTGGTCAGCGTGACGGGAGTCGACACCCAACTTGATGTGGATTTCCACGGTCTCATCGAACTTGGCGGAAGCGCCTTTCACAACCAGATCCAGGGCTTCGGTGGGATCGTACTGAACGGAGCGGTCAATCAGCTTGGCGCTCTCCTTATATTTTTTACCTCTAAACAATGTTTTTTCCTCCTTATCGTGGTGATGCGGAATAATCCTCCCACATTTCCGGGAAATCACTCCCGGATCAGCAAATCATCAATCAACAACAGTAACGCCCATGGAGCGGCAGGTGCCAGCAACCTGGCTCTCGGCAGCTTCCAGAGAGGCGACATTCAGATCGGGCATCTTGGTCTTGGCGATCTCGGTGATCTGAGCCTTGGTGATGGTGCCGACCTTGGTCTTGTTGGGAACGCCGGAACCCTTGTCCAGGCCGATTGCCTTCATAATCAGCATGGGGGTCGGAGGAGTCTTGGTAATAAAGGTGAAGCTGCGGTCCGCGTAGACGGTGATCACAACGGGAATCTTGTAGCCCTCCTGATCCTTGGTGCGGGCGTTGAATTCCTTGATAAATGCGGCAATGTTAACACCGTGCTGACCCAGAGCAGGGCCAACAGGGGGAGAAGCGGTTGCCTTTGCGGCGTTGATCTGAAGCTTAATAATGCCAGTGACTTTCTGTGCCATAATAAGCACCTCCTGAATAAAATGTGGTAATATGCGCTTAGACGCATTTCTTGCGGGGCATTTACCCCTCCCACGTTCCGGCCGGGCGAGCCGACCCGATGCGTTTACTGGGAAATTACTTCTACCTGATCAAGCTCAAACTCGACGGTAGTCTCTCGGCCGAACATCGACACAATGACGTTGACCGCATTGTTTTCGACCTCGATGCTCTCCACGGTGCCGGTGAAAGAGCTCAAGGGACCATCCACAATTCGAACCGTGTCGCCCACGGCATAGTTGACGATGATCTCTTTCTTCTCCACACCCATGGAGTAGACCTCCTCCTCGGTGAGGGGAGTGGGGTCATTGCTGGAAGAACCCACGAAACCGGTTACGCCGCGGATGTTCCTGATTACGTGCCAGGTGTCATCGCTGTACACCATCTTGACCAGCACATAGCCGGGATAAACCTTCCGGTCAAAAGTCTTGCTTACGCCGGACTCGGTAATCTCGGTTACGGTTTCAAGGGGAATGGACACCGCGAGAATCTGATCCTGCAGCTGGCGGGATTCCACAGTCTTCTCAATGGTGGCCTTTACGGTGTTTTCATAACCGGAGTAGGTATGCACCACATACCATTTTGCAGTTTCTGCCATTGTCTGTACCTTAGTGGAACGCGCCGATCAGGGCATCGATTCCGACCTGAGCCACAAAGTCGAACAGCCAAATGAACACGCCGACGGCGATGACGCAGCCGACCACAATGGCGGTGTTCTTCAGAACCTGCTTGGGGGTGGGCCAAACAACCTTCTTCAGCTCACTGCGGAGCTCACGGAAATACTTGCAGACCTTGCCCCAGGTTCTCTTGAACCAATTTTCCTTTTTCACATCAGCCATGATTGGGGCCCTCCTTACTTAGTCTCTGTGTGAGTGGTGTGCTTCTTGCAGAATCTGCAATACTTCTTCATTTCGAGACGGTCAGGATCGTTCTTCTTGTTCTTCATGGAATTGTAGTTTCTCTGCTTGCACTCAGAGCATCTCAAAGTGACTTTAACGCGCATATCGGCACCTCCTTAAATTATTGCCTCCCTGTATCACTCCGGCTAGAAAAATTTAGAATGGTCAACTACAAATAACCGTTCCGAAGCTGAAAAAGGCGCACAAAAAAAGCACCCTTTTCACAGGTGAAATCATTCTAACACAGGCACAAGGCAAAGTCAACCACAATTTCCCTTGAAAAGATGAAAAATGCCTTGTTTTTTTACGGTTTATTCGATACAATGTGTACAAACAGAGGATGGAGGCATATGTAATGCAGAAAATCATGGGGCTTGACTATGGCGACGCCAGGACCGGGGTGGCCATTTCAGATTTGCTTTGCAGCATTGTGGGCACCACGACGGTGCTTCCCAGCAGAAATACGGAAAAGCTTCTTATGGATATCGTCCGGCTGGTCAAGGAAAATCAGGTAGGGGAGATCGTGGTAGGGCTTCCCAAAAACATGGATGGGACCGAGGGGAGCCGGGCCCAGCTATGCAGGGAATTTGCCCGGTTGGTACAGGAAGCCACCGGTGTGCCGGTGACCATGTGGGACGAGCGGCGCACCACGGTGGAGGCCCACAATATCCTCTCCGCCCATAATTACCACGGGAAAAAGAGAAAAGAAACAGTGGACGCCGTGGCAGCATCCCTGATTTTGGAGGGCTACCTGGCCTTTCGGAACAAGTAAATCACATGTGCAGAAATCAGTCAAATTGAAATTTTCGGGTTCGCCCAGCAGGAAATGTTCCATCGCGCGCGTAGGGAACGCATTTATGCGTTCCGAAACGTCAATTAACATCCACGGTTCGTTGAATGGTAACGGATTCCTGTTATTTCAACATTTTTCCACTCAACATACCACGATGAAAACCATTACCGCGACGGAAAGCATGAATGCATTCCATACGAAACATTCCGACAAATTCCTATTCACACCTATATTGTAATGTGTGCACTACAGCAAGCGTCCCAGCAAAAGCCCCAGGAGAAAGCAGAGCACCCCGAAAATGACGAATTCAAAGGGATTCCTAAGGTATTTCACCCGGGTGATCCGTTTGATCACTGGCTTCTCCACATATTGAATCACAGGCTTTTCCACGGTTTTTTCCACGATTTTCTCCTGGATTTCCGGTACTTTTACAACTACCTGCTGAATTTTCGGCTCTGAAACTCTGCCGGTTGCAAGATATTCCACATCGGTTTTCAGCACATCCGCCAATTGAATCAGCTTCAGGGTGTCCGGCGCTGCCAGATCGTTTTCCCATTTGCTTACCGCCTGCCTGCTGACCTCCAGAATAGAGGCCAGCTTTCCCTGGGACAGGTTCTGCTGCTTACGCAGGGAAGTGATTCGCTCTCCAATGGACATATTCATCACCTTTTTATCGGAAATCATGTAAACTATTTGTTGCATTTCCGATTATAGCAGATTATTTTGTCAAAATCAAGAATGATTCTTTTCCGAGAAATCCAGCTTGGAGAGGGGATTGGCCTCTGCCGCGATTTTCAGCTCCGTGTTCTCAATATGGGTGTAGATTTGGGTGGTGTTCAGGTTCTCATGGCCCAGAACCTCCTGAACGGTTTTCACATCCACGCCGCCGGAGAGCATCATGGTGGCTGCCGTGTGGCGAAGCTTGTGGGCGGAGAACAACGTCGAATCCAAGCCCGCCTGCATCAGCGCCTTTTTCACCAGCCGGTGCACTGCCGTGACGCTGATTCGATTGTTGTCCCGGGACCCGAACAGCGCTTTGTTGTCCGACAGCACCTTTTCCTGCCGTTCCACCAAATAGGCGTCGATGGCCTTCCGGCAGGCTGTGCCAAAGTACACAAACCGCTCTTTATTTCCTTTGCCCACAACCCGAATTCGGTCCTCATATACGTCCGTCAGATTCAGCCCCACCAGCTCGCTGCGGCGGATTCCGCAGTTGAGGAAGAGCATTAAAATGGCGTAATCCCGCTTTTCGTTGGGACCGGAAACCGCCTGCAGCAGGGCGGCGGACTGCTCCATGGTCAGATATTTGGGCAGGCTTTTCCTGAGCTTGGGATACTCCAGATCCGCAACCGGGTTTTCGGTGAGCTGCTTGGTACGCACCGTCAGGTATTTGTAAAAGGATTTGATGGCAGACAGCTTTCTGGCCCGGGAAGAGGCGGAAATACCGTGTTCCGGGGCCGGATTGTCCGGATTAATAGGTCTGTCATTGGCCAGATAGGACAGAAAGTCGAAAATCTCACTGGTGTCAATGCTGCGGATAAAATTCAAATCCACATCCTTAATATCAATGGTTTCCAGGTCCGTGCTGATGGGCATGTCATTTCGCATCAGCTTGATGAACCGCAAAAACATTCTCAAATCCAGATAGTATTCAGAAATTGTCAGTGGCGATTGACCCTTGATGGTCTCGTGATAGATCAGAAACTCCCGCAGAATCTGCGGACAATCGTGATAGCGCTGCATGTAGATGCCTCCTGAAAATGAACGTATCAGCTTGCGAACTCCCGGCAGAAACCAAGCTGCCGCTATGGTTCCTTTTGATTATAGCACATTCACACTCCCAACGCAACAAAATTTTTATTTTGTTGCGTTCATGAAATCAATATCCACAGGGCAGGTCTTTTCGGTTTTTCACTTCCGGCACTTCCCTGTATCTCTCAGCCGACGGATAAACTGGTCGAGCCGCAAAAATTATTCTTTACTTTTTGTGTCACAAACTGTAAAATAATACTATCCGAATTTTGAACTCAGGAGGTAAACATCATGAGCGTAAAAAGAATTGGTGTACTTACCAGCGGCGGCGACGCACCCGGAATGAACCCCTGTGTCCGCGCCGTTGTCAGAACTGCCATTTATCACGGCATCGAGTGCTACGGCATCCGCCGGGGTTGGAATGGTCTGATTTCCGGTGACATTGTCCGTCTGGACGAAAAGAGCGTTGCTCACACCATCAATCGGGGCGGCACCATCCTCTACACTGCCCGCAGCAAGGAATTCATGACCGAAGAAGGCCAGCGCAAGGCTGTTTCCACCTGCAAGTTCCTGGGCCTGGACAGCATCATTGCCATCGGCGGCGACGGCACCTTCCGCGGCGCCAAGGCCCTCAGCAAATACGGCATCAATGTCATTGGCATCCCCGGCACCATTGACAACGACATCAGCTGCACCAACTACTGCATCGGCTTCGACACTGCTGCCAACACCGCCATCGAGTGCATCGATAAGCTTCGTGACACCATGCAGTCCCACGAGCGCTGCTCTGTGGTAGAGGTCATGGGCCGCAACGCCGGATACCTGGCCATGTATGTGGGCCTGGCCTGCGGCGCCACTGCCGTGCTGGTTCCTGAAGAGCCTATCGATTTTGAGCGGGATGTGATCGAGAAGATTCGCCAGGCTCGTTTCAATGGCTTCACCCACTATATGATCGTGGTGGCCGAAGGCGCCGGTTCCGCCTCCGACATTGCCGCGAAGATCAAAGAAGCCATCGATCTGGACCCCCGGGTGACCGTGCTTGGCCACATTCAGCGCGGCGGCACCCCCACCGGCCGTGATCGGGTCAATGCCACCAAGATGGGCTACCTGGCTGTAGAGCTGCTGCTGGCCGGAAAGACCAACCGCATCATCTGCACCCACGACGGCTCTTTCTCCGATGTGGACATCGACGAGGGCCTGGCCATGAAGAAAGGCATTCAGCAGATGGAAGTGGATGTGCTGGCTGCCATGACCGGAATCTAAGCCCCTCCCCTTTTCAAAGCTTACAGCCGCTGCGTTTTTGCAGCGGCTGTTTTCGTGTTTATTGAAGTCCGATGTTTGTGGCTGTCATTTTTTGCCAGTCAATCGCAATAGGCTCTTTTCCTGCGAAGAAGTCCGACTCCCATTTCTCAAAATCCCGGCGATTGAGGATTTTCGTCTCCCCGTTCTCCGTAATCAGATAGACAAAACCGTCATTTTCCGTATCAATTTCCTGAGGATAATCTCTTTCCAGCAGAGAATCATACTCCGCAAGTTCCCTGCTCCAGGCATCCACATAGTAGGCATCCTGATAGACGTCCTTTTCCCTGTCATAGGTCATGATCGTGTAGGGCCAAATCACATCCCCTGCGTGGCCGTGATTGTGGGAGGCGTCTACCCGAATCATCCCTGGGTAGAATATGGCGGAAAACCAGGTGCAGGCTTCCTGCCGCACATCGTCTTTCTCTTGATCATAGCCGTAAACCACCTTGCACATTCCGGCGATATAGGTGTTGGAAATGCCCACCAGCAATTCCTCTTCCCCATCGCCGTCCACATCCGCAACCGCAAACGTTTCATTCTCAATGGTCCCCGGCTCCCACAACGAGATTTTATCCATATAGGTCAGGCCCGGTAAATACAGCTCATCATGAATTTTTTTCAGCGTTCTGCGGAAGGCGTTATGCATCGGTGTATCCTGCCACTGGAATGCATTCTGAGCTGTGTCGGCAGAAGGCTGGGTGGCTTCCGTCACGGCGGTGGTTTCCGTCACTGCTGTCGTCTCCACCATTTGCCCGGCTTGCGGCGCACAACCGCAAAGCAGCGCCGCCGCAAGCAAAGCATTCATAGCCATCAGCGATTTCTTTTTCATCTATATGAAGCTTCCTTTCTTTGGATTGTTTCTTTATGATACCACAGGATTCCTCTTAATTCGAGGCAAGCCGTTATAATTTAAGAAAGTCTTAATCGATTCGGCTTCCCGTTTCCCCGTGGGGCGATCAAAATTAAAAGCAGCCTATCTCCTGTTTCGGGTGATAGGCTGTTTTAGGCTTTGGGATGACATTTCTGATAAACGGATTTAATCTTCTGGTTGATCATGTGGGTATATAGCTGGGTGGAGGAAATATCGCTGTGGCCCATCAGCTCTTGGAGGGAGCCCAAATCCGCGCCGTTTTCCAGCAGATGTACCGCAAAACTGTGCCGCAGGGTGTGGGGTGTGATCTCCTTTTCGATGCCCGCCTTGGTCTGGTAAAATTTCAGGATTTTCCAAAAGCCCTGTCGGCTCATCCGCGTTCCGCTGACGTTCACAAATAAGGAGGGCTCCGAGGGGTCCACAATCAAAACCGGCCTCGCCTCTTGGATGTATTCCGTCAACGACCGCAGCGCCGCCGGGTACAGGGGAATCACTCTGCTCTTCTTATTTCCGCCGCATTTGATCACGCCAAGCTCCAAATTAAAATCATCCAGATTCAAATCGATGAGCTCGGAAACCCGCATGCCTGTGGCGTACATCACCTCCAGCATGGCCTTGTCCCGGTATCCCTTTGCGTCAGAGCAGACGGGCTGAGCAAGCAGCAGCTCCACCTCTTTGCCGGTGAGAATCTGCGGTAGCTTTTTCTCCCCTCGCTCTACATGAATCTTGTCCGTGACAGGAGAACGCTCCAAAAAGCCATTGGACACCGCATAGGAGAAAAAATTCTTCAGGCTGGCAAGACATCTGGAAGCAGTGGCGCCGGATTTCCCCTGGGCCTGCATAAAAGCAAGGTAATCACAGACATCTGAATTGGAGGCATTCAGAATATCCTCTCCTTCCTTTTGCTGCAGCCAGTTTGAAAATTGGCGAATGTCGCGCATATAGGAGGAAATGGTATTGCCGGATGCTTGTTTTACCTTTGCAAGATAATTCTCATAAGCACAAATCAAGTCTAGCATGAACCAGTTAACCTCTACACTGTTTTTTGATACAGCCATACTATACTCCATTTTTTACAAAAATTCAAGCTTTTTGAAAAAAAACGGATAGATTTGTGGATTATGACAAGATTTATGTTAACATTGTTATGTTAACATCTTCTTTTCTTGAACATTTGTTTTTACCATTTTCAATCAAAATGACAACATCTAGCGTTTTTAAGGCCTGGCAATCACTAAATATAGTTTTTGCAGTTTTTCTTTCATGAAACAGGATAATAGGTAAGCGTTTCTTACCCCATCTCTTTTTTGTACAAATTTACAACCGGCGCTTTTTTCTCCGTCTTCCTTTGTCCCTTTTTTCAGCGCAATGTACAAGGGCCGCAGTGCCGCTCCCGCCAGCCACCAACAAGGCCGTGAGCCACGCTCCCTCTATATTCCCGCCAAACAGCAGCGCCGTGATTGCAACAAGGGAGCACAAGTAGATTACGCCGGAAAGAATGCACACCAGCAGCTTCCGATGCATAATCATTCTGCAGGCCATCGCCGCCCCCATGTAGGATGCGCCCAGCAGGGTCACGATTGCCCCATACCCCATGGCCTCCCAGCCGGTTTTTCCGCTTAAAATCAGCCACGCAAGCCCTCCGCAGGCAACCACAGTAATTCCCGCAGACATCAGCCAGCCCAGCAGCAGTCCGTAGGGCATGGACTTTGCCGTGCCGGTGGGCCTTCGATTCACAACCATGAATCCCACACTCCTTTCCCTCCATCTATATTCCTTTCCGCCTCCGGTCATTCCCGGGGTGGGGTGAATAGTTTTCGGTTCCGGAGGAATCCTTTTTAACAGGAGTGATTGATCATGGCGATTTCTCTGCGCTACGCCCTGGCCGGTCTTGCCGCCGGCTCCATCACCGGGATTCTGGGCTCCGGCGGCGGATTGATTCTGGTACCCCTATTAACCCGCCTGTCTAAAGAGGATTCCTCCCGGGTATTCCCTTATTCTCTCAGCATCATGCTCCCCATTTGCTTTTGCTCCCTGCTTTTGCAGAACGGCTTCTCCGGCGTTTCCCTACAGGAGTCGCTGCCCTATCTGCTGGGCGGGGCCATAGGTGGGTTTTTGTCCCTGGCTGTTTCAAAACGCATTTCTCCCCTATGGCTTCATCGCTTTTTCGGCTGCATTCTTCTTTGGAGTGGATTTCGATGTCTTTTCTCCTGACGGTTTGTATCAGTGCCGGGCTGGGCCTGCTGTCCGGCCTGGGGGTGGGCGGCGGCAGCCTGATGATCCTCTGGCTCACCCTGGTTCAGAAGATGGATTTCACCGCCGCCAAATACCTCAACCTCCTGTTCTTCCTCCCTCCCGCCGTCATTTCCACCTTGGCCCATTTGTTCCGGAAAAAGCTGTCTATAAAAAAGATCATCCCCGCCGCGCTGGCAGGGATGGTCTCCGCTTCCGTATTCATTTATCTCAGCAGCACCTGGGATGTTAATATCCTGCGGAAGCTCTTCGGAGGGCTGCTTTTGCTCTCCGCCTGGAAAGAATTGCGCTATCAAAACAATCAGCAGGAGAGCTCCCATTCCTGAGCTCCCCTGCTGTTTTTTCTGAATAAGCCTGATGCAGGCAATTTTAGTGCATTTTGATTACAGTGCGGTTTCGATGGCCTCCCGGATGTTACGGACCCGGTAGACGGTGAGCCCCTGGGGGATATCCAGCTTTTCGGACCCGCCCTTGGGGATGATGCATTTTTTAAAACCAAGCCGAGTGATTTCCGCCAGCCGCTGATTCATATGGGAGACGGAGCGGATTTCTCCGGTCATGCCCACCTCCCCCATTGCCACCAGGTCATCGGCAATGCTCTGATCCCGGTAGGAGGAGGCCAGGGCCAGCACAACGGGCAGGTCCGCTGCCGGCTCGTCCAGACGCAGGCCGCCGATGACATTGATATAGGCATCAAACAGGCCGAATTTCATTCCCGCCCGCTTTTCCATCACCGCCAGCATCAGCACCGCCCGGTTGAAATCAAATCCATCGGAGACCCGTCTGGGATTGTTCATGGTGGTTTTGGCCACCAGGGCCTGTACCTCTGCCAGCACCGGGCGGGTGCCCTCCATCACGCAGGCCACGCAGGTGCCGCTGGCTCCCTCCGGACGTCCCTCCAGAAGCATCTGGGAGGGATTGGGCACCTCCACCAGGCCCGCCTCCCGCATTTCAAACACGCCGATTTCATTGGTGGAACCGAACCGGTTCTTGGCGGCTCGGAGAAGCCGATAAGGAGAATTGGGGTCGCCCTCGAAATACAGAACACAGTCCACCATGTGCTCCAGCACCTTGGGACCGGCGATGTTGCCGTCCTTATTGATATGTCCCACCACAAAAACCGTGATTCCGCCGGACTTACTCAGCTGCATCATGGACATGGTGCAGTCCTTTACCTGGGACACGCTGCCGGGCGAAGAATCGCTTTCCTCATTATAAAGGGTCTGAATGGAGTCCACGATCAGAATGTCCGGCTTGGTCTCGCTGGCGGCCTCCAGCACATCGGAAAGCCTGGTTTCGGATAGGATATACAGTTCCTCCGGGGCGACACCAAGCCGCTCCGCCCGGAGCTTCAGCTGCCGCTCACTTTCCTCTCCGGAGACGTACAGGACCTTGCGCCCCTGGCACAGACTGGTGCAGATTTGAAGCAGCAGAGTGGATTTTCCGATTCCGGGAGCACCGCTGACCAGTACCAGAGAACCTGCCACGGCTCCCCCGCCCAAAACCCGGTCCAGCTCCCCCATTCCGGTGGAAAAGCGGGTCTCCCCATCCGCATCCACCTGGGACAGCCGCTGGGGCCGCTTGCTCTGCCCTACCTGGGCGGATTTTGTCTTGACGCCGGGTGCCGCAGGCTTTTCAATGTGTTCCTCAATGGTGTTCCAGGCGCCGCAGCTGGGGCATCTGCCCTGCCACCTGGGGGTTTCGTTCCCGCAGCTGGTGCAGTAAAAAACGGTCTTTGCTTTGGCCATGTTTTTCACTCCTGTTCTTTCTTTCGTACTGATCGAATGTCTTCAAAATACCGGCAAATTGGAATTTGTAGAGGTGATTCGTAGGGAACGGATTTATCCGTTCCGAAGCCCCCGATGATTACCGCAGTTTGTTGAATGGCACTTTGGGGAACATATAACTGGCATTTCACCATATATCCAACCGGTTTTGAAACAATACGCAAGCGGAATGCATAAATGCATT
>OBLI01004122.1_pt1 | contig 10631 bp, 14 predicted proteins | sample 1519701 | NCBI WGS metagenome assembly OBLI01 (sample SAMEA3663005, study PRJEB22513) | pig gut metagenome | biome: pig gut; feature: pig-associated habitat; material: faeces | place: France | collected 2012 | reverse complement strand
TTTTTCCATCTATTGTAATCGTATCTAAATTCGGGGTTTTCTTTACTGAACCATCAAGTAATTTAAAAACATTTTCTGGATGGTTCTGTAATGATTCCATGAACAATACATTCTTTTTTGCTTCTTCTAACGTCTGTTGCATAACTAATACTCCTGTTCTATTTCTTTTTCAGCCTTTTCTATTTCCAGTCCATCAATTTCGACAATACCTTCATCAAGCAGCCAGTTCATTCTATCAAGTAATTTTTCCTGAATTTCTAAATCTGCTAAATTATCAATATCAGATGGTTTATAAAACGTGTTGAATTTATAACTGCACATGCCTTCATATGTAGATACTGAGAATCTTGTTTTACCTGCATAAGCTGGTGCATCTTCATCATAAAATCCAATCCAATATTCGTTCATTGCATCGAAATATCCATTTCCAGCGCTATCACTTAAACACCAAGCATGGATTACATCATTTCTCCAGAAAGGTTTTTCCTGCAAACGGTCTCTATCTATCACTACCATTTTTCTAATGTCGGATGGTTTTAAATTATATTTATTTTGGACTTTTGGCTTTCGCATATTTTTCCCTTTCCTTATATTGTGAAAGTATTTGCCGCTACGTTCAACACTTTGCTCAGTTCTGACAATTTTCTTGTGTCTTCCTGGCAATCCGCAATTGTCCTTGCAAATGTTTCCATGCTGGCGGATGTTTCTTCTGTAGATGCTGCATTTTCTTCTGATACGGCAGCCAACTGGTCAACAACATCTGATAATGCTGCTTTTTGGTTTTCTAATGATTTAATCTGATCCATAATGGACTGCTGTATTTCAGAAATTTTATTGATTTCTTTCTGCAAATCATTAAACGTGATAACGACATTATCTATTGTCTCATTTTGGTCGGACATATCTTTATTAATACCCTGTATTCTGAATACATTTTCCTCTGAATTAGCCGTCAATTCCTGTATGATATCCCCGACAATTTTTGCGTTGCTATTCGAATCCTCTGATAATTTTCTGATTTCTTCTGCCACGACCGCAAAACCTTTCCCATTTTCTCCTGCATGGGCTGCTTCTATAGAAGCATTTAAAGATAATAGATTTGTCTGGGTAGCAATATCCTGAATCATTTGAATGGCTTCCTGGATCTTCTTTACAGAATTATTTGTCATTGTTGTACACTCCGTAACCGACTGAATATCAGATACAATTCGATTGTTTTCTGTTGAAAGCTTTGTCAATACATCAACTGATTCCTTGGAAAAAATATGCATGCTGGAAATGGCGTTATCCAATACATTTACATCTTTAGTGTTCTGCTCAATCACATTTGCCATGTTCTCTACCTGTGTATTGGCGGCAACGGCTTCGTTTGCCTGTTGTGTACTGCCTTGGGCAATTTCTTCCATTGCAATATTAATGTTATGGATCCCATCGGTGACATTTTCGAACCTTTCTGTAAAATTAGCACTGTGGCTGCTCAATTCATTTGACTGGATTACCAGATTCCCAATAATTTCCCTTAATTTCTGCTGTAAAATGATAACAGAGTTATTAATTAATGTGATTTCATCCTTTGATTCCTTGATTTCACCATCATTTTGTGTCAAATCACCATCGGTAATTGTACTTACTTTTTCCATTGCTGCATTTAATCTTTTTGCCATATGGGAGACAATAAACGATGCAATGGAAATACTGACTATAAAAGTCACAAGGGATATACCAATTTCGACCAATATAATGGCGTTGATAAATTTATTGACATCATCCTTCGGTTTGCCCGCAAATATCATCCCATTTTCAGTTGGCTTGTAATATCCATAATAAGATGTTCCATTTACAGTAACATCTGTGTCAAAGTATGTTTCTTTTTTATTCAATACCGTATCTATTACTTCATCACTGGCTTTTGTCCCTACAGCTCCAGTAATTGAGCTTTCCGTTCTTGTGTCCCCCTCAAAAACTGTAATATCGATGTCTTCGTCTTCATCCCGCAAATAATTAACATTGTCTGTATACCCTTCTATTGCAATCTTTAAGGTTTCTTCAATCCTTATATTAGTCTCGTCTATCGTTATTTTTAAATTTGAAACACCGGTTATAACCGCCAAAAACAGTAAAGAAACTAATTCCACTAATACTAATTTATGTTTCATCTTCATATTATTTTTCTCCTTTATACTCTTTTAAGGCTGCGCACATTTCCGATTGTCCATTTTGCTTTGCAATATCATATGGTGTTTCGCCGGTATTTGTCCGTGAATTAATATATTGGGCTGCTTCGTCATAGGATAAAAGTTCGCACATAAAGTCAGTTCTATTTGTGGCAGCCACAAAATGTAATATTGAATATCCACCATATTGTTCATCATCTGATCAGAGTCGTTTTCAGGCATATTGTTGACCTGCTCCAAAATCTCTTTTACTTTTGAAACCTTTTCGTCGTTTGTCATTGTTGTATTCTCCTTTTTTTTTTACTTTTTTTTTGATATTTACAATATGTTTGAAAAGTAGAAAAAACAAAAAACTGTTTGAGCAATAAATGCACAAACAGTTTTCGCATTCTAAGCTACTTCCAGCCAACAGGGGATTATATCCCCTTCCTTGCAGGTTTCGTACAGCCATTCCGGAATGTACCAAGTCGATTTGTAATTGGTTGCGGTTTTCCCTAAAACCGGGTAAAAATATATGGTGTTTATACTGCCATCACAGCTCATGCCTTGCGTGATATATTCCTTTTCCTTTTTTACTATTACCTGGACATAGGCCATTTTCCCGTTTTTTATCAAGCCTTTCCGATTGCCCATGCCATGGAGGATTAAGATGGGGCAGAAAGGATATGCCACCAGTCCTAGCATGGCACAATACCTGAAAGCAAAAGGGTCTTTTTGCGGGTCAAAATAATATAATAGCAAACCCGCAGCAAGTATTACTGCGATAAAAATAAATGTACTTTTTACCACCTTTTTTATATAAAAGCTTCTCATAACTGAAGTCCATTTTTTTGCTTCAGTTTCTGTCAGGATGGTTATGATCGGTTGTATTTCTTCCATGTCAGTTTTTGTGAAATAGGCATGTTCAGTTTCTTTATTTAATTTCATGTTTTCCCCTTTTCTTCCTTCCATACAGGCATTCTTCCAAAGGCCACTCAAGATATTTTCTGCTTAAAAAAACAGAATATTTTATACCTACTGCATTGCACATTGATTTCATGGTTTTATACTCTACTCCAGTACGCGGATCAGTTATTTTTTTCATCTTTTTCCTTCTTTACTCCTGTTTTATCCAATATACGCAATCAATGGGTACGTCCATTCTTTCTTTTAATGGTGTATCAAGTTCCACCAGTACCGTGCTGAAAATCGGCTTTGCAAGGATTGTCGCCTTTGCCGACTTAATCGGCGTTAATCCTCCATCCACTGAATGGACCTGCACATAACATTTCCTCCCTGGGACCATTTCCTTTTTTGACATTCCCATATTTTCCCTTCCTTTCTCCTTATGTTTTTTATTGTTGTTATATATCCAATATGTCAGAAGGTGCCAATTATAAAATTTCCGGCACACAAAAAAGGAACCTCCCTTTGCATCCGGGAAGGGTTCCTTTTGCAATATGCTTGCTATTTCTTTTTCTTTTTTTCTAATTCCATGAACCGGTACATTGAGTATAGCAGGTCACTTTTTTGCTTATGCGGCAATGCGTCGTGCAGGTAATCCAATGGGGAATTGTATAAATCACTGCATGTCTTAAAAAGTTTGCAGTCTTTTACTGCCTGCACGGACTTTGCCGGGTCTGCGAAGAATTCATACATCTCGTATATGCTTTTGAAGTTATAAAACTCTTTCAGCATATATTGCATGCATATCCCTGCCCTCAAATGCCCTTCGGCTTCATTCAGGTATTCTTTCGGGAACCTGAATAATGCAATCCCTTGGTCCACGATGTCCCTGTAGCCACCATCATAGACCAGTTTGTTTTTTAATGTTTCATTCTTGATTGCATCATATTCATCCTTTTTTTCCCCTAAAAGATATGATGCCAGTAATTTCCGGTATGTGAAAATAACGGACTGCCTGAAATCGTATGCAATTTTCGCCGGGTATAGGTAATAGGCGTAATAGTAAAAATCTTTATCCGGGTCAAGTTCCGCAGGGAACGGGATCCAATAAATGATTTCTTCAAGCTTCATTTTTTTTATAACTTCTTTGTTGAATTTCTTTGCCATTTCTTCCGGTGTCCACCGCAGCAATTTTTCCACCGCATACTTCAGCACCTTTTTTGCCCTGATTTCCGCCTGTGCCCTTGTGACGGAATTCTGTGACGAGATGATTTTAATGTTCCCCAATAATTTTTCCTGGTACTCATAAATGACCAATTCCATATTTTTTATCCTTTCTGTGCAGCTTCTTCAGTTTCTTTGGTTAAGATTTCCTCAAATGCTTTTGATATTTCCGCATCCGTCAGTTCCTTGTCTATCCGGTAAGCGTCAATCCGTTTCTCAATTGCAAAATCCGTGAGCCTGCCTGAGAAAAGCTCAAAATTATCCACAATCTTTGCATTTAATTCAAGCAGGATTGAATTATTAAAAACGGAATATTTTACCGTTTTACCCTTATCCGGGTTTAATTCTGCATATATGGCTCTGCCTGCCTGTATTTTTTCCTTTGCATCCTCCAGTTTTTTTTCTTTCTGCCCTGTAAGGCAGGTTTTTATAAGGAAAAACACTGCAAAACCCAACAATATGATAATTAAAAACCACTTTGTTTTTTCAATTATGGTTAAATGCAATAGATTAAGCATATCAGGAAACCCCTTTCTCAAACTGTTTTGCAAATCCTTTTTGGTGCGTATAAACTGTTTCATAACGCAAATTGTCCAGTTCATCAGACCATGGGAAAACCTCCGTGATTTCCTGTACTTGGAAATGGTCCATATAAATGACATATTGTAGGTTCTGTAACATTGATAAAGCCTGTTTTCTATTATATTTTGATTCGTACATAACATAATCTGCAAGCTTATCTAATGTAGGTACACCAGAGTGGAGCGATGCCCAGCATTGGGCACCTGTGAATGATGCATTTAGGAAATACATGGCTTCGGCACCCTTGATTTCCCCAATGATGAAGTAATCAATATCCACAAGCAGGCCGTTTTTGGAAATGTCCTTAAGGTCATATACCGGATAATTTGCATTGTATCCCTGTGCTTCCACGGTATGGTAGAACATCATATCCGGATGGTTGTTGGAAAAAAGCTCCGGGTTGTCCTGGCTTACCAGTACGGATCTTGAATATGGGATATATTCCAACAGGACATTCATGAGCGTCGTTTTTCCTGAACCGCCTTTCCCTACAAATATCATTCCCCTGGAATTTTTTGCTTTGTCTATAAGCCATAAAGCAAGTTCCTTCGTAACCATTTCATGTTCAATCAAATAATTGATTGAAGGTTTGTTTTTTGCTATTTTTCGTATGTGCATATACGGAACCGGGTTTGAGGCAACATAAGTGGTTGTGATATTTACCCTAAGCAAAAAATCTTCGTCACTGTCATCCACAAAATGGCTCATTGCGGCAGCCGAGATATCTATGTTGTTCCTGTAAGCTATCCCTTCCACAAAACTTACATAATCTTCCATTGAATCAAATTGTAAATTTGATGTCTGCCTTTCACCGTTTGCTTTTACCCTGATTTTATTATAATCCAGTACTTTGATGTCCATTATCACAGGATCCTTGATTAACGGGGTCAGTACATGATATTTATACACTGCGTTAAATAATTCGTTGATGATGTAACATTTATCCTTCTCCGTCAGCCGGTCCTTATAGGCTCTGCCCATATATTGGCTGGCTGCATTAAGGAAAGTTTCTGGCCTTATTTCATAATGCTGCGCCTCCCTGAACATATGTCCATCATTCGTTTTCATGTAGTTGTAAACAGATTTATAAACTTTCGAAATATCTTCATATGGCATATCCGTCTGGGAGGATGAAGTGGAAATTGTGGTAATGTATTCTTTTTCCTTCATGTCGTCCAGTTCCCGGATATCATCCAGAATATATTTTTCCACATCTGTTTTCTTTTCCTTTAACCCAAATGCGTATTCGAGGTTTGTGAAAAAATCATCTTCTTTTGCAGGGATCGGTTTCCCCCTGAATGTCCATTGCCTTGGGTCCAGTATCCTCCTGGACAATGGATAGGCAAGGCAATAATATAGATACCCATCGTCCCGTTCTGAAAAGCTCAGCGTAAGGACATTTTTTTTGCCAAAATCATTGATGAAGTATTCCGTAATGTATTTTTGGAGCTTGTACTTGTCAAGTGGTACATTATGCAATACTTTGATTGTGTAGAACAAAGCAAGTACATTGGCGTCACTTATCCCGGCCTGCACATATTCATGTCGCCATAAAAAAGTTTCATGGTATCCTGATACTTCGTCTTGTTTGTGTAAAATCCTTTCCCCAATTGGGAAATCTTTTATCTCTTCAATTTTATCTGCTTCTATTTCTTTGATCTCAAATTGGAAATATTCCTTGAAATCCATAGCTTGTCTCCCCTTTATACCATCGGCGAATCTAATACATACCATTTGCACGCAGTTGAAAGGTCTATTGTTCCTGCGTTTTTGTAAAGGACGAAATATTCCGTGGTCCTGGATAAAATTGTTGTCTGTAAATAATTTTCGTCATATGGCATCAAACTGTCCAAAAAATACACATCTTCCAATATTTCCCCACGTTCGTCTTTTATAAATGGGACGTATTTATTTTTTTTGCCCCTGTCCTCCATAATTTTTTAAGTCTCCTTTAAATCTTCTATTCTTAATATGTCGGATTGCCTGGAAAACGTATTTTTCACGGAAAAATACCTGCGGATTCCCGCAGGCATTCAACATCATTTATATCCCATGTATAATTCAGGGGTCTCTTTTTCCAGTTTCTTCCGTATTTTTTTCAGGTCACTTTTTGACTCCTCTTTTTTTCCATTCTTTTTATCTGTTTTTTTCTTTCCACCATTGTTTTGGCTTTCCGTATTTTCCGGTTCTTGAGGAAAAATGCGCTCATCTTCTTCAATATACCCCTCATCAACATATTTTCTATAAATGCTTATGGTTTCATATGGACGGTTAGCCGGTGATAATAATCCATTTTTTATGCATATGAATAAATATTTTTCAAATGGCTGATCTTCGATAGGTGATGGGAAAAAGCCAATAAATAATGGAATTAAGCAAGGCAAACAAACATAATAATTTGGTTCCCATAAATCGATGTATTTTTGTAGCTGATATAAACCTATAGCCATTATTGCAGCTAAACCAAAACATACGATTTCTCTTGCTGTAAATCCTGCAAATACCTTTGTTGTGTATTTGCGTGGATCCTTTGGTATATTTTCTGTTATCATTATAAGCTCCTTTCCTTTACGCCCCCATTGCTTCTCTCGCTATTTGTTTAAGTTGTCCAAAAGTTGCTATGCAGGAGAATGGGACGGCCAGGCATGCAATCCCGACACCGTTCGACCCCATCGATCCCGCAATTTCGATCATGGCCACTACCAAGCCCATGGAAAGCCCTTCACCGAACAGCCCCTTAAGGTAGCTGAACCCTTTTGTCCCAATCCCGCCAGATGTGCAGTCTGCAAGTGCCAATGGTAGGCACATCAGCCGGATACCGAAAACTAATTTTAAGCCATAGCACATGACCGCCAATATCAAAGACACTATCATCATTGCAATGCTTGTAATGCCACCGCTTATTGCGCCACCTACGATGTTGGCCAATGAGGCTCCGCCATCATCCAAATCACAGGATTTTGCAATTTCCTTAAGGTCATCGAGCGTGTATCCTGCACTCGCCGATATGGCTGCTGAGCTTAATTTTGAAGAAACGTCATTTAAAAATCCGACTGTAAAATCACATATGTATCCAAAAATCTGGCCGGAATAATTTATTGCAACAATGCCAATTACCATGGGGATCAGACACCTTACAATTGTCTGCGGGCTTTTCCTGTCCCTTTCCCGCTCTTTCCCGATGTTGTTTAATGCATATAACACAGTTAATGTAAAGGCTATCGGTGCAATATATTCTTTCAATAAAAGTAACGGTACTCTCATTTCATCTGCTTTAAATGTTAAAATTGACTTGACGATATTTTTACACATTGTCATTACCAAACCGGAGCTTGCCCCCACTTTGCCTTGGAATTTCGCCGCATCTCCGGAATCAAACCATGAAGACACGTTTTTCCATTCTTTCGTCGTTTCTCCATCGGTCCATGTTTCATCGCCATAATCTTTCTTTAAGGCTTTGAATAAATCCCCGCCATTTGCCTTGTACAATGAACCACCGTCTTCAAAAAAAATATCATCTGTTTCCGCATCCGTTATTTTATCCGGATCAACTCTTTCTGCGATTTCACTTACAGCACTCCCCATTGCCATGGGGAATAATAATGGGGTTGAAAACAGAATCAGGATAATGACAACGATCAAATATATTCTTAATAATATTTTCTTACTCATTTTTTTCTCCTTCCTTAATTCCTTATTTTTCTTGCTGCTAAATTTACAATTGCTTTTGCTATTTTTTTATTCTGCGAAAGCCCCAGTAATGTAGCAAACGGGATGACGAAAACTCCAAAAAAACCAGCAGCATTATTTGAGGAACCTAAAACTGTGCACATTTCTAATCCCATGGTCATCAACACTATATTTAAAATAGGCACTAAAATCATCGCACATATGGACAAAAAATAGTCAAATCCTTTGCTTTCCATCCTTCCTTCAGGTAAACTTGATATACCTATCGGTACTAATGCAAAATAAATCATCAGCGACAATTTCCCAGAATACATTATTACCAAAAAAATTAGAGCGGCAATTGTAGAGAATCCACTTGCAAATATTGTTTCAAAATTTGCCGTGGACATTGCACTCATTGAATCCAGAAACGATGATAAATCAGCCCTTTTGGCTGCATCTATTGCCTGGTCAAAACCAATAACAGGCGCTCCGTCAGTTCCATCGGCGAAAATAGATATCAGATTTGTGACAGCTTCAATAGTATTATTGGATATTGAAACAAATACTTTCGTGATATCCATCATATGCCCAATAATTAAAACAGGGATAAGCATCCATATTATTTCAATAAACAGCTGGTTTTTTGTCCTGATTTTTTTACTGTTGTCGGCAAATGCCTTAACTGCATATGTTGCTGCAAATAACAAGGCAAACGGGGTTATGTAATCTTGGACAGCATATACCGTAGTTAACCCGGAATCTGGGATTAGCGCTATATCTTTCGCTGTTTTTGTGCTTATCTGCCCTGTAAATCCTCTTTTACTCATAATAAATTGTTTGAATACAATTGCATCGTAATAGTCTCCTGACTTATTTACAGAACTCCAAGTTTTTCCTACATACTCATTGTTCTGGTTTCCATATTTTGCTTTAAGATAATTGAATACATCAACATAGTCCCCAACCTTGATTTTTCCATCTTGGTCATAAAAAACCATTTTTTCCGGGTCTTGAAAAATTACCTGGTCTTCAGTGATTACTTTGATTTTATGTATTTCTTCAAGAGATTTAGCTTCTGTCAAAATTGGAAAAGAAAACAGTAAGAAAAAAAATAATAAAAATAGAATAACGTTATTTTTTTTCTGCATTTTTTATCCCTTTCTTCATTTGAAAAAAGAGAGGACACAAAATCCTCTCTTTTCTGTCCTTGCTTCTTTAATTCAGAACACCGATGGTCTTTAAGAATGTAGGAATCATTAAAATAATGAAACCGGAAACAAGTTCTGCGATGGCCTGTCCTCTTTTGTCCCCATTGTTATCTTTCATTGTTTTTGCGAAAGTCGCAAAGCCGATAATCATATCGACAATACCGCCAATTCGGAAAGCGAAGATAACAAGTCCAATGAGGCCACCTAATGCCTTGTCTGCATCAGCATTCTGGTTTACGGAATAGTTTGTGTCAATCTGCGTTGCTTTTGCCGCAAGGTTGTACATAAGTGCAGTTCCCATAATGGCCAAATTGCGGATACCATTTTTAGCCTTTGTGCCTAATCCATTCATTTTGGTCTGTCCTTTCTTTTTTATTTTTTCGTTACTTCTGTCAGTAACGGAATGAAGATTTATTTTCTTCTCACAATCAATATGTACGATGGCATTTCTTTTCTAAAAAATGGGTTCTCCGTTCCTATCTGCTTTTGACATTTTATCTCTCCTCTGAAAAAAATTGGCAGGACTAAAATCCTGCCAAAATCACCTTAATCAAATGACAGCCAAATCTTATGGCCACCTTTTCCATTGTCCTGCAATGTCAATTTTGCTTTGTATGTTCCTGACCCATTTTTTTTCTGGAAAACCATTTCGCCAGAGCTGCCTGTACTCAGGATCTGTGACAAAATATCCTGGGATATTTTTACACCACCAATTTCCCCTACGGAAAAATTGCATGCTTCGCATTTGAACCCCCATGGTGTGGTAATGATTTCCCCCCGGCAATCTGGGCATGTGCATCCTGTTTCTTTGGCCACATGCGCACTGTTTCCATTGCCGGTAAAAGAAAAGCCTATTTTCTTTCCATGTGTATCTGTATCATCAATA
>OBLI01004121.1_pt1 | contig 10634 bp, 9 predicted proteins | sample 1519701 | NCBI WGS metagenome assembly OBLI01 (sample SAMEA3663005, study PRJEB22513) | pig gut metagenome | biome: pig gut; feature: pig-associated habitat; material: faeces | place: France | collected 2012 | reverse complement strand
TTTTCTTTTTTGACTATATATTTTTGCGTTCATCACTCGAAATGTCGGATGAACCTGAATTTCACCCGTGGCATTCAGCAGAAAGAATCGCACCAAATCAAAAAGACGAGCAGTCAGTCGTAACTGAATGCTCGTCCTTAACGATATCAAATCTGGATTTGATTACTGAATACGGAAGCGTACAGGAAGACGGAACCAAACGGGAACGGGATGTCCCTGCTGCTTGGCGGGTACGAAGCGGTGGAGCTTACGTACAACTTCTGCTGCAGCCTGGTCGCACTCCTTAGAGAGTGATTTTTCAATCTTCACAGAGCTTACAGAACCGTCGACATCAACCTTGAAACGGAGAACTACCACACCTTGCAGTTCCTGTTCCTGAGCGATGGCAGGATAAACCAGGTTCTTGCTTACGAAAGCGAGGAGGGCAGCTTCACCACCAGGATAAGTGGCCGGTACTTCCACGATGGCGTTGTCCACCACTTCGGGTTCCTTGGGAGGAACGGTAGTACCACCAGCTTGCTGGTTTTCTTTCAAGTCGTCGATGTTGATACCGGTACCGCCAGTTTCGTTCACATAGTCCTGAGATGCGATGGCGAATTTGTTCTTGGTAACTTCGTCCTGGGTTTTGAGTTCCTTGGAGTGGTCAACCTTTTCGTCTTCGACAATCTTAGGCACGGTGAACTGGATAGACGATTTAACGGCTACTTTTTCAACGGGCTTTTCATATTCAAGTTCGGGCTCTTTCTTTTTGGGCTCTTCCTTTTTGGGTTCGTCCTTCTTGAGCTCGGCAAGTTCGGTGATTTGATCCTCATCGAGGTTCTTACCCTCACTCAGCGCAGCCTCTACAGCTGTTTTGGCGAGAATAAATGCCACGATGGCGGCAATCATAATCAAGACGATGATAATGGCACGGAGTTGGAATTTACCTTTATTGGCGCGATGACGATAAGCTCCGTACTCTTTGTTACGTCCTTCGAATACCATGTCGCACCACTCGCGTGATGCCAAATCTACTTTAGACATACTTTTGATACTTCACTTAAAGTTATTACTGCGCCGTGCCGTCTTTCAAGGCTTTGATTTTAGCCTTATCACCGTCAACGAACTTATCAATCACATAGCGACCGATGTTGCAAATCTGCATTTCATCAAGCACTTGGATAAGGTTGTCATACGTAGCGCCGTCTGAAGCCTTGATAATGACGCTGGGGGTATAGTCAGCGCTCTTAATCTTATTCAGACGTTCTTTGTATTCGGCCTTAACCTTTTGCTCTTCTTGCACATTGGAGGTTTTCTTGGTCGCGAACTCAGCTTTCAACTTTGCTACTCAGGGTTAGAAGCGAGGAGCACCTTGCGGATGCCGTCTTTGCCATAGGTTGTTTCAAAGAGTTTACCTTCATCGGGAATATCGGTACCACCGTCGGGTTTACCTTTGAAGTAGTAGAGCGTGTTGTTCTCGTCGATGAGGATAGTGACAGCTTTGGATGCTGCTACTTGGTTCCTGTTCTCGTCCTTGATATCTTCCTTATCCGAGGGCATGGAGATTTCCATGGTCTGGGGTTTCAGAAGCGTGGTACAGAGCATGAAGAAAGTAACGAGCAACATGATCATATCCACCATCGGCGTGAAGTCCACGCGCGAGTTCATCTTCTTTTGTTTACTTCCACCTTTTTTAGCCATAACTGTAATGTTTAATCCTCTACGCCTTTAAGAGAAGTGATGAGATTATAACGGTTCTCTTCAATCTCGCGCAGAGAGTCCATAACTCTTTTAATTACGGCGTAGGAAGTAGACTTGTCAGCCTTGATTGCAACACGCATACTTTCGCCGCACGCCTCGCGGGCCGTGCTTACCCAAGTCTTCAACTCATTGTTTACGCTGTCGCAAGGAATGCCTGCTTCTTTGCTCTTGGTGAGGAGTTCGTTCTTCACGTCAGAGGCCAACCAGCCTTTCATGGTGTTGAGAGGTGTGCCGAACGTGGGAGCTTGGGCGAAGACCTCCACTTCCTGAGCGGTGAGACTCAACTTGCCGCTTTCGTTCATGGCATTAGCCAATTTACGAAGGCCTTCGGGTGAGTCCATGGTCATGAACACCTTGCCGCTCTTTTCCACAAAGATGGTGAGCAGGTTATTGGCGGGAATTTTAATTTCCGAAACCGAACCCGGTGTGTTCACCTTGATGGGTTCTTCCTTGACGAATGTTGCAGTGAGCATAAAGAAGGTAAGCAGCAGGACCATGACATCGCTCATAGGCGTCATGTCTATGAACGTATCTTGTTTTTTGACTTTAAAACGTCCCATGTCTTAAATACCTTGTTTATGCGATTAGTGAGTTGCAGAGAAAGTTTCTACGATGGTGAAACCTACTTCGTCGAGAGAGAAAGTGAGGCGGTCAATCTTGTTGGTGTAATAGTTGTAAGCGATAACGGCGAGAGCACCGGTAGCGATACCAGAAGCCGTATTTACAAGTGCCTCAGAGATACCGGTTGAGAGGGCAGCAGAGTCAGCACCACCATCACCACTGGCCATAGCGGAGAATGACTTGATCATACCCAACACCGTACCGAACAGACCGGTCAATGTACCCAGGGTTACGATAGAACCGATGATCGGGAGGTTCTCCTGCATCATAGGCATTTCGAGAGCGGTAGCCTCTTCAAGTTCCTTCTGGATGGAAAGAATCTTCTGTTCCTTGGTCAGGACAGTGTTCTCTTCCATTTCCTTGTACTTCTTGAGAGTAGCACCTACCACGTTGGCTACAGAACCACGCTGCTTGTCACAGATTTGCTGTGCCTTAGCCATATCGTTCTGCTTGAGAGCTACCTTGATGTCAGCAACGAACTTGGTGAGGCTGGTACGGCCGTAAGCATTGCGAATAGCGAAGAAACGCTCGATTGCAAGGGCTACAACGGTGATGAGGAGGGTCCAGATGATAGGCACAACGAAACCACCTTTGTAAACGGTACCCATCAGGTTGGCAGGTTCCAGAGAGATGTCATCGGGAGTCAGGAAGGAGAAGGCATAGCCTGTTTCAGGACCACCCTTGAAATTGGAGATATTACCAAAGCCGAAGAGGTAGATAGCCACTGCGATCAAAGCACAAGCAATGATGACAGAAAGACCGGACTTGATACCGGTGAAACCGGCCGATTGTTTCTTGGGCGCACCTTTGGGTGCATTAGCATTTGTAGTTGCCATTGTTGTAAAGATTTAGTTTGTAGAAAATAAATAGTTATTGGTTTTCAGTGATTTGCAAAATCAGCTTTGCATTCGGGTTCTTTACTACGGGGCAAAGATATATATTAAAAAGGAATATGTACCAAGTTGCCAGTAGTTTTTTCAAATATTTTTTGGAGAAAGATATGTTACATGTATTTACTGTCATTATACATAATTAAGGCGGTTTCGCCACCACGCGAAACCGCCTTCTGTTTGTCTTTATGTTATCGGTTGATACCGATAAGAAAAATCCAGCATCAGGCTCGGCCTAATTTGTAGTTCCTTTGAAGTCTACAAGGGTGCTGTCGGCCTCAACTTACTTTGCCAACTGCACGCTTCCTGAACCTATCATCTGCCCATCGGCAAAGATATAGGCACCGTAAGTTCCGGCGCTCAGGAATTCTGATACCGGGACATAAAGCGTGACATGGGTTTCCTGTCCGTTGTATTCCACCGTCTTGGCTGCGGAATAGCCAATCTGTCGGTTCTCGTAGCTGAACGTACCCGACTCGCCGACCACCTGCTGATTGGGTTTGAGCAGTCGTACATAGACTGTTCGGTTACCGGCATTGGCTGTGACATTGCGCGTAATGGTGAACGAGATGCTAAAGCGTGCGATATCTTTGCTCTTCTTGGCAGCCTTACCATTCTTTTTCAGCGGCGAAATGCTGATGCCTGTTGCGTTGAGCTGGGCAGCAATGGCTACCTTTTCGTTCAAATGGGAGTTTTCCGCCTGGATATTAGAGTTTTCCGCACGTGTACGCTCCGCGTCGGCACGCGCCTGGTCGCGCTCACCAATCAGAGCAAGGTTCAACTGCTGCAAGGAGTCCACCTGACGGATATAGTCACGCAGCACGGCTCTCACCGTGGCCAACTCCCGCTTGAGCCGCAGGATTTCCGCAGAACTGTTGGCACGGGTGTTTTTGAGTTCCTTGAGCAATGCTTCAGCACGTGCCTGCTCCTGGTTTAGCCTGGCAATGAGTGAATCGTCGCGCACATTTTTCTTGAGTTCGCCGTATTGACTGGCAAACTCAGCGTACTGGTTCTCCATCTCGCGTTTGTCCAGCTCGGCCAATTGGCGCAACTCTTCCAGTTCCTTGTCCTTGTCGGCCAATTTCTTGGCATTGTCATTGCACGACAAGAGACACAATCCCAAAATGGAGAGAAGGAAAGAACCTATAAAAAAATGAGTGGTCTTTTTCATTGTAAGGACATTATTCGATTACGGTAACCCATCCGTGGGTGTCGGGTGCGGTGCCATACTGAATGGCACGCAAGAGGTGATAAAGCTTTTCGGAAACCGGTCCGGGTTTGCCATCCTTGGAGATGACATAGCTCTTATGGTTCTCCAAATCGTCGATTTTGCGGATTGGACTGATTACCGCAGCTGTGCCACAAGCTCCTGCCTCCTCGAAGGTATCAAGTTCTTCTTCCGGAATGGGGCGCACTTCCACTTCCAGGCCAAGGTCCTTGGCCAACTGCTGCAAACTTCTGTTGGTGATGGAAGGAAGGATGGACGTTGACTTGGGCGTAATGTATTTGCCATCCTTTATACCGAAGAAATTGGCAGCACCGCATTCGTCGATATATTTCTTCTCACGTGCATCAAGATAGAACTCGGAAGCATAACCGGCTTCATGAGCAATCTGATTGGCTTTCAAGCTGGCGGCATAGTTGCCTCCCACCTTGTAACGACCGGTACCAAGGGGGGCCGCACGGTCGTAATCGCGGATGATGACATAGTCATTCGTGGCGAAACCACCTTTGAAATAAGGTCCTACGGGGCTCACGAATATCATGAACAGGTATTCGTCAGCGGGATGTACACCCACTTGGGCTCCGGTGCCAATGAGAAGCGGACGGATATAGAGCGAGGCCCCGCTTTCATAGGGAGGCACAAAACGTTCGTTGAGTTTCACAACCTTCTGCACCATTTCCTCGAAGAGTTCCGTAGGGAGTTCGGGCATCAGTATGCCCCGGCAGGTGCTTTGCAGACGTTCTGCATTATCCTTTACCCTGAAAGCGCGGATTTTCCCGTCAGGACAGCGGAAGGCTTTCAGCCCTTCAAACGCCTCCTGTCCGTAGTGGAGGGAAGTTGCCGCCATGTGGATATTGATGACTTCCGAAGAAGAAACTTCTATTTCGCCCCATTGGCCGTTGCGGTAATAGCAGCGGACATTATAATCTGTAGGTATGTAACCAAACTTCAAATTGGCCCAATCGATGTTCAACATTTGCAATCTAATTTAATTTTGAGAGATTATTTCGTTTGCAAATATAGTGCATGGTAAACGAATAGCGAAAACAACACCAAAAAGTTTTGTTAAGACACAGCGGAAATTCCCAAAACGGTGATAAAGTACAAACAAAAAGCCCACCGAAAAGGCGCATATAATTACACTTTTCCGGCAGGCATATGCTAAATGGTTAATTATTCGCAGCGGAAGCCGCAGGAGTCAATGGCATCAGTTACAATTTTGATGCACGCACGACATGTTTCCAGGTCGGCAGCTTCGGCCATGACGCGCACCAACGGTTCGGTACCCGACTCGCGCACCAGCATACGGCCATTGCCTTGGAGTTTTTCCTCTGCCTGAGCCACTGCCTGCTTCACGAGAGGTGCTGCCATCACCATCCGCTTGTCGGTAACGCGCACATTTTCCAAAACCTGCGGATAAATCTTTACGGGAGCTGCCAGTTCGGAGAGCGGTAGTTTTTTGGCCAGCATCACTTCCATCATCTTCAGGCTGGTCAGGATACCGTCGCCCGTGGAGGCGTACTTGGAGAAAATGATATGTCCGCTCTGTTCGCCACCGATGGAATTGTGGTGGGCAGCCATATAGTCGTACACATTCTTGTCGCCCACAGCGGTTTTAGCATAGCCGATACCCAGTTCTTCCAAGGCTTTGAAAAGTCCGAGGTTGGACATAACGGTAGCCACCACGGTGTTGTCATCGTTCATTTTGCCACGCTCTTGTAGGTACTTGGCATAAATGTAGAGAATTTTGTCGCCGTCGACCACCTGGCCGTTCTCGTCCACACAGAGGCAGCGGTCAGCATCACCGTCATAGGCAAAACCCACATCAAGTTTGTTTTCCACCACAAACTTCTGCAAGCCCTCGATATGGGTACTTCCGGCGTTCTGATTGATGTTCACGCCGTCGGGTTCGGCATTAAGCAGATAAACTTTTGCTCCCAAGGCATTGAACACAGCCGGTGCGATGTTCCACGCGCTGCCGTTCGCACAGTCAAGCGCAACACGTTTTCCCTTAAAAGAGAAACGACCCAGCGAGATAAGATAACCCATGTAACGGTTACGTCCGGAAACGTGGTCAACCGTATGGCCGATGTGTTCGCGTGTAGCATAAGGCGGAATGCCGGACTTGCCGTCCAGGAAGTCCTCAATCTTGTCGAGCACCTCGTCCTCCATCTTTTCGCCCTGGTCGTTTATCAGTTTGATACCATTATCATAGAAAGGATTATGGCTGGCAGAGATCATGATGCCGCAATCAAAGGAGTCAGCTTTGGTGATATAGGCTACAGAAGGTGTAGTTGTTACGTGCAGCAGATAGGCATCTGCTCCGGAAGAAGTTATACCGGCTGCAAGGGCATACTCCAGCATATAGGATGAGCGCCGGGTGTCTTTTCCTATAACGATACGGGCATTCTCGTTGTCATGCTGATGAGTTTGGTTGAAATACCAGCCGAGGAAACGACCGATTTTGAAAGCGTGTTTGGCGGTAAGAGTTACATTGGCTTCTCCCCGGAAGCCATCAGTTCCGAAATACTTTCCCATTGTTTTGATATTTGTTCTAGTTAAGGTAATATACTCAAATCGGGTAATAAAGAAAGATTTCCCTCTCTCATTGAGAGAGCGCAAATATACTGTTATCGTTTAAAACATCTCCCATCCCGATATTATTTTTCAAGAAAAAAACAAAAACCGCGCCCCCACAAGGAGGGCACGGCATAAAAAGAGAAGTCAAATCAAGCGAAAATTACTTCACGTAAACTTTCTTCTTGTTGATAATATAAACACCACGTTGAAGTTTACCGGTAACCTTGCGGCCATCCAGTGTATAAGCGTCATCGGAAGTAGTGCCAACAGCTACATTGGAAATACCTGTATTAGCGGAAACTGTGAAAGTCAAGGTAAATTCGGGATTGTAGATGGCACCGAAAGAAGAAACACCGAAGTCCGCCTCAAAGTCAGCAAAGTTACAGTTGTAAACAGTAGCTTCGGGAACAGTAATGGTGTAAGTTCCGGAAACTTCAATAGGTTCTGCCAAGGTCATAATGAAGTTTTGGTTGTAACCACCATTGGTTTCCATGTCAAGATCCAAAGAAACTGTGGTTACAGCTTGTCCCTCAGCATTCTTCACCTCAACGACCTTCGAAGTATCAAAACCACCAACGAAGTCGTCGTCGTAGGGAGAGGTCATCGTCACGAGAACTGTCTTGAGTTCATCAACCGTACCACCATTGGCAGGATTAGAGGAACCAAATACAAAGCGATCAGAAGGCAATACAACTTCGTAAGCCAATGAAATGCGATCGGTTTCTTCACCATAGCACATGGGGGATCCATCTGCATCTGTACCAGTGATTACCAGCAATAATCCGGTTGCGTTAGCGGTCAAACTCTCGGGAATATTGATGGTCAAAACCTTATCTTCCACAACCACGGCACCTTCCACAGCAAGCAGGTCTGTTCCACGGAACGACATATTATTGCGACAAGCCACGCTGGTCGGCATCTCCACAGCCTTGTTGAAAGTCAGAACCACCTGGTTGGGCAAAGAATTTTCCTGAACACCATCTTCGGGTACAATGGATACCACTTGCAAAGGTTCTACGACAGTGAAGGTAAGCGTAAATTCGGGATTGTAGATAGCACCATCAGACAAACCATTGTCTTCTTTGTCGAAATCAACCATTGAATTCCACACCATCTGCTCCGGAACGGTCACAGAATAAGTTCCGGAAGCGGTGACCTCATCGGCGAAAAGGAGATGAACCATGCACCAATCTTCATTATCATAATCCAGCATGGCAGTGGTAACAGTTTCGCCGGCAGCATTCACTACGGGCAATGCAACTGAAAATGCTTCAGACGAGAGTGTGGTTATATCATCATAAGAAATGGCGATGTCGGAAAGTGATTCAACTACTGCACTATCCGCAGGATTTGTTTCCGTGTAAACAAATGTATTGGGAGCAGGAAGAATCTGATAATTGTATGTGAGATCAGCGTTGCACTTTCCGCTCACACCCATGAAGGCCGTGGCAGGAACAACCAGCAAGTATCTGCCGATACTTGAAACAGGCTCAGCCAAAGTCAGGGTAACTGTCGCGCTATCCACAGTGACACTCGGAGTCAGAGAAAGACCTGCCATACGATTGTTGAGCGTAATCTCTACATTCTCGTCGTAAGTTACCTCTTCCGGGAAGGTCAAAGTAAAAGTGGAGAGTTCGTAAAGTGAACTGTCAGGGGCAGGTTCCACAGCAGTGGGTTCCAGGAATTCCACCGAGTAAGTCAGTGTAAGTTCGGGATTGTAGAACACACCGGTCATGGGATCAAAGGGTTCGTTGGCAGACAAATCCACATTATTTGCCACGGTCATAGCAGGCACTACCACCGAATAGGTACCAGACTGCGTAAACTGATAAGTGGTTTCCTGCTGATTATCAGCATCCCAAGGAGTCAGGATGATACCGTTGCCGGCATTTTCCTTAAGTGCCAGCATACATACCTGTTCTCCTGCCTCGTTGGTCAGGTAAATCTTAGCATCTTGGTTCAACCAATCCAAATCCTTTGTAAATGTAAGCTCTATACGGTCCAACACACCCGGAAGAACAGATTGGCTCTCAGGTAATACGGAGGCAGGAAGCAGGGTCGGAGCTTCCGCATTGGCAGCTACTGTCAATGCTTCTGTGGGATCGAATGTGGTAGAAGACTCTACGATAGTCACGCAGTTGCCTTCATCACCCAAATCGTTATAACCATTGATAATACCACCACAACCTTTATAAGAATTGGACACGCCGAACTGACTGTTCTGCATAGCTAATACAAGAGGACTGGCCGTATTGTTACTGGTCAATGCCTGAAGAGAGTCGGCAAATACGGGAGCATCGCTCAAAGCTGCATAGCCCCACGAAAGGTCCGGGCGAGAGCCCATATTGACAAATTTCTTTGCAACAGGAGAATACAGGCGATAGGCACCGTGTACTGTCTTCAGGAAAACAAATTCCTGATTTTCTGTAGCAAGGTTTGCTGTTGCTCCCGGCACACCTCGGGAAACAAGCATTTCGGAACCGGTAGAAACATTGCCTTCCTCATCAGTATAGATAAAGTCAGGGTCGTACGACCAATTTCCGCGAGGATTGGTAATCAGATAGGTTTTGGAATTATCAGTTTCCGCCAAAGACTTGATTGGCCAAACCAATGAAGCTTCATAAGCTGCCACCCGGTCTCTGATATTATTGTATAAGTTTTCTTCCAAATCGTCCACTCTTGTAATGACCATCGTATTTCCCGAGTCCGACGTATCATTCCAATTCGTTAGAACTGACGGATTTTGGTTCACAGAGAGATTCACCTGATAGCTACCGAAGGCCAACACCGTAGGATGCGTGTCTGCATGTGCGCCGGTCGACGGAAGCAACTGGAAATTATACCCCTGAGGTACATCGGTAAAAACAGTGCCACTACCGTCTTTATAGAGGAATTTGCCACTTGCTCTATTGAAGAGATAGCAACCATGTTCCGTTTTAAAGATTACCCACTGAAAGTTTGCATCCGTAATATCGGGCATGTCAGTTGTCACATCACCATTCATGGAGCACCATGCTGATGTTTCAGACTTGTTGGGCGCATACATCAAGAAGCCTCTGTCGTAAGACTCAATGGTATAGAGCGAGATATTGTTCTGCTCGTCCAAAGAGGTCATGATTTCTTGCGCCGTAGCTCCTACACCTGCACACATGGCAATGAGAAGCAGCGAGAAAAATTGGTAAATTTTACTCATAGCGTAATTAGATTAAAAAATTAGTAATAATAGGAAAGGTTTAAAATCGTTATTAAAGGGAAACAGGAAGACAGCAGATAGCCCAACGGACCATCCTACCCACCATGTCATTTGACTTGGGACTAACTATGGGGCAAATATATTAAAAAAGCTACTAATCGATAAAGAATTTATACTATTAGCAAGATATTATCGACAAAATCCAGGTTAATATCAAGTTCCTGTCCTAAAAAATCAAAAAATAATAAGATAAGAGGGCCATCCTACACTTACAAAATTGATTTTCTGTACCGCGCCACAGCCTAACATATTTAAAGAAGCACTATCTTTACATAACATAGGCGGCGGCTCGGAATAAGAAAAACAAAACTTTCAGCTTTGTTTT
>OBLI01004119.1_pt1 | contig 10637 bp, 8 predicted proteins | sample 1519701 | NCBI WGS metagenome assembly OBLI01 (sample SAMEA3663005, study PRJEB22513) | pig gut metagenome | biome: pig gut; feature: pig-associated habitat; material: faeces | place: France | collected 2012 | reverse complement strand
TATAATGTCTGAACAGAATCCACGAAATATCAAACTACATCATTAGTATATGCACTAAGTAACGATCAAGCACTACGACAAACTGAAATTTATCCACATTTATTCACAGGCAAAAATACCATCTCTGTTTTATAACATCTATATCTAGTGTTTTTTGCATACTTTATCCCCAATATATTGAGTTGTCCACATGATTATCCACACCTGTGGATAACTTTATTCCTTCCTGTCCACTTTATCCACATTTTTCTTAGGATAATTCATAGTTTTTCCAGCGTATATGTGTATAATTTCCCAAGCATATTTTGCCAAAAAGATGTATAATATAATTGTGGTGTATGCTTGCAATTATTTCATTTTTTGCTACAATAATGCCTGCACCCAATACAAAAAAGAGAGATGAGAACAGATTGCCAAAAAGAGAATACAATAAACCGCAGCCTATTTATCGCTCACGCCGTGAACGGCAGAGGAAGAAAAAGACAAATTGGCTGCCCATTGTCCTGCTGGTACTTGCCTTCATCGTAGCGGCAGTAGCAGGAGCGCTTTTTGCCTCCTCCAGCCTTTTTGATGAAAAGCCTGTGGCCAAAAAAACTGAAATGATGGCCTCCGGGGACAAGACCGTTGTCATGCTGATGGGGGTGGATGAACGGGAGGGAGACGTAGGACGCTCCGATACGCTGATGATTGCCACCCTTGACCCCAAGAAGAAAAAGGCAGCCATCCTGTCCATTCCGAGAGATACCAGGGTAAAAATCCAGGGGCATGGCTTCGATAAAATCAATGCCGCCTATGCCTATGGCGGACACAAGCTGACCCAGAGCACGGTGGAGAACCTTCTGGGCGTGGAAATGGAGCATTATGTGCTCATCAACGTCAACGCCTTCACCAAGATTATTGATGCCATCGGCGGCGTGGACATCAACGTGGAAAAGAGGATGTACTACGAGGACCCATGGGATGATAACGGCGGACTGGTAATAAACCTCTATCCGGGACAGCAGCACATGGACGGCAAGACAGCCATCACCTATGTACGCTACCGAGATGAGGAAGGTGACATAGGGCGCATAGCAAGGCAGCAGAAGTTCATGCAGGCTGTCATGGACAAGCTGACCTCCCCTGCCATCATTCCGAGAATACCTGCCATTATCGGCGAGGTAGTGGACTGCATTGATACCGACCTGTCCGTAAAGCAGATGATTGAGTTCATGTCTGCCCTGAAGGATGCCCAGGCAAGGGGACTGCAGACGGAAATGCTGCCGGGCAAGCCGATGTACATCGGCGGCATCAGCTACTGGCTGCCTGACCTGTCCAAGCTGCGCACCACCATTGCCAACACGCTGGATGTGGAGATTTCCTCCAGCCTGCGCAGTGCTACCGAAAGGGAAATGCTGGAATACGAAAGCTCCATCCCTGATGATGCCCAGGAAATCCCCCTGAACGAGGCCACACGCCGCCAGCTGGGGCTGGATAATGACAAGGCGGAGGATGGCAGCAAGGATAAGGACAACCGGAAGGCAGGCAAATCGGAAGATATGGACGATGAAACAGAATCTGGCTCCTACCTGTCCGATCCTTATGCGGAGGACGGTGATCCACGCCATGGCAGGGCAGCCCATCCTGCTTCTGACAGCACTGACAGTTCAGCGCATCATACTCCTGCCAGCCTGCCGGAGCCATCTGCGCCTGCACCATCACCTACTGTTCCATCAGCAGGCAAAACTGCCAACTAACCCATACAAGATATGCCAGGCCGGTACGGCTTGATTGCAAACAAAAAAATGATATGCACCTCCCAAATCAGGAGGGCATATCATTTTTTGTTGCATTAATTTATTAACTTCCTATTACGGCAATAATAATTATTCAGCCTTCTGAGTAAGAATCGCCATGGAGGCCACCTTGTCATCCTCGGCAGTCTTCATGATGATTACCCCCTGGGCATCACGGCCAATAACGGAAATCTTGTCAATGCCCGTGCGGATGATGATGCCATTGGTGCTGATCAGCATCAGCTCCTGGCCTTCCCGGACAACCTTCAGGCCTACCACCTCTCCGGTCTTTTCCGTTACCCGGAGGTTGATGATGCCCATAGCACCCCGATGGTGGCTGCTGTACTCATCAACCCTGGTGCGCTTGCCGTAGCCTCCTGCCGTTACCGTCAGGATTTCCGAGTCACGCTTGATGGTATCCATGCCTACCACCTCGTCACCTGCCCGGAGCTTGATGCCCTTTACGCCACGGGCAATGCGTCCCATCGGGCGCACTTCCTCCTCATCAAAGATGATGGCGTAGCCGTTCCTGGTGCCCAGGACAATCTTCTTCTGGCCGTCAGTCTGCTTCACGCCGATGAGCTCATCGTCATCATCCAGCTTCAGGGCAATCACGCCCAGCTTGCGGTTGGTGTTAAACTCGGAAAGCTGTACCTTCTTGACGATACCCTTCTTGGTTGCCATAAACAGGAACTTCTCCGGGTTATACTCACGCACCTGCAGCACGGCAGTAATCTTCTCGCCCTTCTCCAGCTTCAGCAGGTTGATGAGGGCGGTACCCCGTGCCTGGCGGCTTGCCTCGGCAATCTGGTATGCCTTCAGATAGTACACCCTGCCCCGGCTGGTATAGAACAAAATCGTATGGTGGGTTGTCGTAATGAGAATATTCTCTACGAAGTCACCTTCCTTGGTGGACATGCCCAAAATGCCCTGTCCGCCACGGTTCTGCTTGTTGTAGGTATCCAGCTTCATGCGCTTGATGTAGTTGTTGTGGCTGATGGTAACCACCACATCCTCATCGGCAATCAGATCTTCCTCATTCATCTCGGACATATCGTAGGTAATGGTAGTGCGGCGCTCATCACCGAACTTTGCCTTTACCTGGGTAAGCTCCTCCTTGATGATGGCCATAATCTTGCTCTCGTCAGCCAGCACGGATTTCAGCCACTCAATCTTCTTCAGAACTTCCTGATATTCTTCCTCAATCTTCTCACGCTCCAGACCGGTCAGCCGCTGCAGGCGCAAATCAAGGATTGCCTGTGCCTGCTTCTCGGACAGCTTGAAGCCATCCATCAGGGCAGCACGGGCAATATCCGCCGTCTGAGACTCACGGATAGTAGTAATAACCGCATCCAGGTGGTCAAGGGCAATAGTCAGGCCTTCCAAGATGTGTGCCCTTGCCTCTGCCTTGGCCAGCTCGTACCTGGTCCTGCGGGTGATGACATCCTCCTGATGCAGGATATAGTAGTGGAGCACCTCTTTCAAGGTCAGCACCCGTGGCTGGTTATCCACCAGTGCCAGCATAATCACGCCAAAGGTCTCCTGCAGCTGAGTGTGCTTGTAGAGCTGATTCAGCATAATATCAGGATTTACATCCTTCCTGAGCTCAATCACGATGCTCATGCCGTTACGGTCAGACTCATCCCTCAGGTCGGTAATTCCCTCAATCTGCTTTTCCCGTGCCAGGTCGGCAATCTTCTCAATCAGCCGTGCCTTGTTGACCTGATACGGCAGCTCCGTCACCACGATGCGCGGCTTGCCATTGGACATGGTTTCCACATGTGCCTTGGCACGCATCTTCACAGACCCACGGCCGGTAGTATAGGCATCCCTGATACCTGCGGTACCCATAATCAGGCCGCCAGTAGGGAAGTCAGGCCCCTTGATGACAGTCATCAGCTCCTCCACGGAAGCATCAGGATTGTCAATCAGCATCAGCACGCCATCAATTACCTCGTTCATGTTGTGAGGAGGTATGTTAGTGGCCATGCCTACGGCAATGCCCGAGGTGCCGTTCACCAGAAGCTCCGGATACTTGGACGGCAGCACGGACGGCTCCTTCAGGGACTCATCGTAGTTCGGCACGAAGTCCACGGTATCCTTGTCAATATCCTGCAGCATCAGCTCGGAAATCTTGGACATGCGAACCTCGGTGTAACGCATTGCTGCTGCCGGGTCTCCATCCACGGAGCCGAAGTTGCCGTGGCCGTCTGCCAGCATATAGCGCATGGAGAAATCCTGCGCCATGCGGACAATCGCATCATACACGGAGCTATCGCCGTGAGGATGATATTTACCCAGAACCTCGCCCACGATACGGGCGGACTTCTTGTATGGCTTGCCGGAGGTCATGCCTGCCTCCTGCATAGCGTACAGTATTCTTCTATGAACCGGCTTCAATCCATCACGGACATCTGGCAAAGCTCTGGAAACGATTACGCTCATGGCATAATCAATATAGGAATTACGCATTTCCTGCTCCAGATTTACCGGTAAAATCTTACCATTACCAAAATCCACAATCTCACCTCTAATAAGTCATCGGCTGTTCAGCAGCCGTTATTTCCAATGCCATTTTTTACAAACATTAGCTATTAATTATACCATAAAACCCGATAAAATAGCAAATTTACGGCAGATGGCTATTTACACATAGAGGTAATCATTCAGCACCGGCTGCAGCCCCTCGCTGCTCATATCAGCCGTCATTTTCTGCAGGCTGCGGCTGTCCTGGATCTCAAACTGCTCATCCCCGGCATTTTCCTGAACACCTTCCCTGCCCTCATACTTGCTCTCATGGTCCCCGATGCCTGTGGAAACCCCGGCAGACACCTTGGTTGCCGCAATCTTCACAATGCCGTTCCTGAAGGATGCGCTTTCCCGGCTGGACACGGTGATGCCTGCATAAGGCAAAAACAGCCGATAGGCGCACAAAATCTGGCAAAGCTGCCTCTCCCCTACATCCTGGGGATTTATGCTGTCATTGTTGATAATAGGCCGGAGACGCGGACAGGACAGGCTGATTTCCGCCCAGGGGTACTTCCGCTGGATATAATAGGCATGAAGTGCCGTAGCAAGGGCATCCCTGCGAAAATCCGAAAGCCCTAAAAGGGCGGAAAAAGCCACCCCACGCATGCCGCCACGCAGTGCCCTCTCCTGGGCATCAAAACGATAAGGCCACACCCTTTTGTGCCCTGCCAGATGAAGCTGCTCATATTTTGCCAAATCATAGGTCTCCTGAAAGACAGTCACATAGTCTGCGCCGCACTCATGGAGATACCTGTATTCCTCCGTATTGACCGGGTAAATCTCCAGCCCCACGTTACGGAAATACTTCCTTGCCAGCCTGCATGCCCCTCCAATATACTCAAGGCTGCTCTTGCCACGGCTTTCCCCGGTCAGCAGCAGGATTTCCTCCATGCCGCTGCTGGCAATCACCTGCATCTCATGCTCCATCTGCTCACTGGTCAGCTGCACACGCTGAATATCGTTGTAGCAGTTAAAGCCGCAGTAAATGCAGTAATTCTCGCAGTAATTGGCCAGATACAGAGGCGTGAACATGTAGACAGTATTGCCAAAATGACGGCTGGTCAGATTGCGTGCCTTCTGTGCCATTTCCTCCAGGAAAGGTGCCGCTGCCGGTGACAGCAGAGCCTTCAAATCCTCCTCATCAGGGCGGTTCCTGTTCAATGCCCTTCTCACATCCACTGCCGTATACTGCTCCGGCTGATAGCTGTCCACATGACCCATGACCCTGCTGCGGATATCCGGCTCTATTTCCTCCATCCCCGGCAGGTATTCCAAAGGACTTTTCCGCATAGCAGGATTATTTTCCAGCTGGTGCTTTCTTGCCAGTGCCGCCTCGCTGAGATGCTTGCCATCCACAAAAAAACTATTCTCTCCGCTCATTCTCACGCATCCTCCCGCAAAAAGCCCGTCAAGGGGTCAGATGCCTCCGCACCACGGCTCAGTACACGCCCCAGACCTGACAGATATGCCTTGCGCCCTGCCGTGATAGCTTCCTTGAAAGCCTGTGCCATCAGGGGCAGGTTGCCGGCTGTAGCCAGGGCGGTATTTGCCATGATGGCTGCCGCTCCCATCTCCATTGCCTCACAGGCCTGGGACGGCCTGCCGATGCCTGCATCCACAATAATCGGCAGGTCAATCTCGTTAATGAGGATTTCAATAAAATCCCGGGCAGCCAGTCCCCGGTTGGAGCCGATAGGTGCCGCCAGCGGCATGACGGCAGCAGCCCCGGCACTGACCAAATCACGGGCGGCAGTCAGGTCAGGAAACATATACGGCAGGACGGCAAAGCCTTCCTTGGCCAGAATCTCCGTTGCCCTGATGGTTTCCTGATTGTCCGGCAGCAGGTAGCGGCTGTCCCGCATAATCTCAATCTTCACAAAATCGCCACAGCCCAGCTCCCTGGCGAGACAAGCTATCCTCACCGCCTCATCGGCATTCCTTGCCCCGGAAGTATTTGGGAGCAGGGTAACATGCTCCGGGATATACTTCAGGATATTTCCTTCATCCACAGTATTGGTACGGCGCACCGCCACCGTAATCATCTCCGCCCCTGCATCCCTGACCGCAGTTTCAATCAGCGGCAGGGAATACTTTCCTGAACCGAGAATAAAGCGGGAATGAAACTCCCTGCCCCCTAAAACCAGTACATCATCATTATTTGCCATAATTCAGACCTTCCTCCACAACTACATAATTACATAATCACAAAATTACATAACTTCATCAATACACCGATATTCCGGTGTTTCCACCATATTTTCAGTAACTTTCATATGAAATTCATAAAAATATTCTGATTTTTCACGCAAAATTCATCACTTTAATATATGCTTAAACTATATTAACTGATTCCCCTGCCAAAAGCTGCAGGACAACCAAGGCTTCCTGGGCGGAGCAGATATTTACCCTGGCACCGTACAGGCCATCACCGGCATCTGCAGCCGAGCGGCCGTCACCGCACAGGTAAAAATTCTCCGACAGCCTGCGCACCCTCATGGCGTTGGCAGAAGCAAAGCCTGCCATGCCGGAGGCTGCCACCAGATGGCAGCGGGGAAACTGCTCCCTGACACCGTTCACCAGCATAGCCTTGCAGGTGGCGTTATCAAAGGCTTCCACAATCACATCCACATCTGCCAGAAGGCTGGCAAGGTTATCCTCCGTAATCCTGACTGTATGCACATCCAGCTCTGCATAAGGAGTAATACGCCGCAGGTTATCCGCCAGGGCTTCTGCCTTGTACCTGCCCAGCTGCTCCATAAAGTACCACTGGCGGTTCAGATTGGTAGCCTCCAGCCTGTCAAAATCTATCAGCCTGAGATAGCCCACCCCCGCCCTGGTAAGAAGCTCCGCCACACGGCTGCCAAGCCCCCCAAGGCCGCAGATTGCCACACGCCCCCGGCTGAACTTTTCCTGCCTTGCCGCCCCATGACGCTCTATCAGGGCCGACAGCCATGCTTCTTTTGAAATATACTTATCGGACCCGGCAACCAAATCTGCCATGTCAGCCACCTCCCACAAAGGAAACAATCTCCAGCCTGTCCTCTGCCGTGAGGATTACGCTATCATACTGCCTCTTTGGCACTATCTCGCCGTTTCGCTCCACAGCTACATTAGAAAGATCAATCTCCTTTTCCTGCAATACCTGTGCCACTGACTTTCCTTCTGCGGCTTCCTGCACACCATTAATAATCACTGCGCATCCCTCCATTTCTCGCTTCTGCCCCTCATATCGGACACCCGTAAAAGCTTCAAAAAGCTTTTTAAAAACAAAAAGAGAAGCTGCCTGAAATGGCGGCTCCTCATAAAATCGTAATTTCCAGATTGCACCCGGTGCTAGCGTCCCTACGTTGGCATTATCCAAATCAGGTATCAGGTCGACGGGCATACCGTCCTCTCAGCCTGTGTGATGCCCTCCGGCGCATCTGCAAGCTCCCTGGCTCCTATTAAGTTCACAGACACTATTATAATGCAGCAGAGGGCTAAATTCAAGGAAATTCAGCTAAATTCAATACAAATTCCCATAGGGAAAAAATATCAGACCTATAAACAAGAAAAGGCAGTCAAAAAGCCTGCCAAAAAAGGAGGAACAAAAATGAATAAGAAAATGTTTTGCTTTCAATGTGAGCAGACAGCGGCAGGGAGTGCCTGCACCGGCAAAGCAGGCGTCTGCGGCAAAAAAGCTGACACCGCTGCCCTGCAGGACCAGCTGACCAGCCAGCTGATTGACCTGGCAATATCCGCCCGGGGCAATGAACGCTACCTGACACCTGCCATTGACAAGATGGTACTGGAATGTCTCTTTGCCACAGTTACCAACGTAAATTTCGATGACCATGTCCTCACCCAGCTGATTGACAGGGTAGAAAGGGAAAAGGCACGTTTCAACGACAAGCACTCCTGCCAGCATGACGGCTGCCAAAGCAGCACCAATTACGATATCAGCCAGCTCTGGAACAGCAATGAGGACATACGCTCCCTGAAATCCCTTATCCTGTTCGGTATTCGCGGCATGTCAGCCTATGCCTACCACGCAAATGTGCTGGGCTATCATGATAAGGAAGTAGCCAGATTCTTTTATAAAGCACTGTGCACCATAGGCAGCCAGGATGCCGAAATGGACACCCTGCTGCCTGTAGTTCTGGAAACAGGTGCCATCAACCTCCGATGCATGGAGCTTCTTGACAAAGCCAACACCGAGACCTTTGGCACCCCTGAGCCACGCCAAGTCAGCCTGACCGTGGAAAAGGGCCCTTTCATCGTGATTTCCGGCCACGACCTCTACGACCTGAAGGAACTTCTGAAGCAGACCGATGGCACAGGCATCAATATCTACACACATGGAGAAATGCTGCCTGCCCACAGCTATCCGTGCATAAATAAATATCCTCACCTAAAGGGCAATTTCGGCACGGCATGGCAGAACCAGCAGACGGAGTTTGCCGATATTCCTGCCCCTGTCCTCTTTACCACCAACTGCCTGATGCCGCCCAAGCCATCCTACATAGACAGGGTATTTTCCACCGAGGTAGTGGCATATCCGGGGGTAACCCACATCGGGGAAAAACGCAACTTCACCCCTGTCATCCAGAAGGCATTATCCCTGGGGGGATATGCCAAGGATATGCATTTTACAGGCATCAATGGCGGTAAAAGCGTCATGACCGGCTTCGGGCACTGCACGGTGCTTTCCGCAGCAGATACCATCATAGCAGCCATTAAGGAAGGAATGATACGCCATATCTTTCTGGTAGGCGGCTGCGACGGTGCAAAGCCCGGGCGCAACTACTACACGGAATTCGTGCAGAAGGCACCTGAGGACAGCCTCATACTGACTCTTGCCTGCGGCAAATACCGCTTCAATGACCTTAACCTGGGCACTATCGGCGGGCTGCCGAGACTGCTGGACATGGGACAGTGCAACGATGCCTACAGTGCCATAAAGGTTGCCCAGGCACTGGCAGATGCCTTCCAGTGCAGCGTCAACGACCTGCCCCTTACCCTTGTGCTTTCCTGGTATGAGCAAAAAGCGGTCTGCATCCTGCTGACACTTCTGCACTTAGGGATAAAGAATATATGGCTGGGACCTACCCTGCCAGCCTTCCTATCCCCAAATGTCCTGGATTTTCTGGTGGAAAAATACAATATCACGCCTGTTTCCACCCCGGAAAATGACCTGACAAAAATGCTATCACACTAAATGGCTGTAGATAAAGCCCTCCCGGACACCTGAATCGCTGTAGGTAATCTTCTCACAGCCAAACTTCTTCACCAGCACATCGGCAATCACCATGCCCGGAATGATTGTGTGAATGCGGTCAGGCACCTGCTTCATCAGAAGCACCGCATCCTCATGGCGGATTTCCTCCAGGCTGCTGAAATGGCGGATGATTTCCTCCAGGCTGGCAGCCTCTATGGAGAGATTCTTCCTGTCCTGGTTGTACATGGCGTTGTAGAGGGCGCAGGTGCCCTTGAAGGTTCCCCCTATGCCCACCAGTCCCCGGCAGCTGATACCGGCAAACTCAGCAGCCGTAGAAAGTATATGGGCGGCCTTCTCCCTCATAAGCCCCACTTCAAAGGCGTTGGGCAGGACCGAGCTGGCGTATTTGGTGCGAAAATCCAATGACCCCATGGGCAGGCTCACCTTGCTGATGATTTTCCCCTCCCGGAAAGCCACCAGCTCCGTGCTGGCTCCACCTATATCCGCCAGCACCCCATCCTTTTCCGCAATATTCCTGGTGGCACCAATAAAATCATACTCCGCTTCCTTATCCCCGGAAATGATTTCGATATCTATGCCTGTGCGCCGGATAATCTCCTCCACCGCCTCCCTGCTGTTCCGGCAGTTCCTGAGGGCTGCCGTGGTAAAAGCAGTCACCTGGCTGATATGGAAAATTTCCAGAAAGCTCCTGAATTCAAAAAGCACCTCGCATACCTTGTCTATGCCTGCCTTGGTCATCACATTGTTCTCAAGGTAGGCAGCCAGGCCTACCAGGTGCTTTTTTTTCATCAGAAAATCTATCTTTTCACCGGCAATATCGTAGATTGCCATCCTGACAGTGTTTGAACCAATATCAATAATCCCGTGTATCATGAGAAAAGTCCTCCTAAAATGCCGCGTAAAATACTATGCTCCTATACTATTCGCCAAAAATGCCGATATTCCTGCAAAAAATAAAATAAAAAAAGATAAAAACACTTGCACAAAAGTAAAAGTTGTGGTAACATATCCTTGGGTGAAACGTTGTGGGGACAACGTTTGTTGTACATACTCTGTGGTGGAGTTTTGTACAGGTGGCAGATGAGGTTGATGCAGAAGGAGCGACGATCGGTTGT
>OBLI01004117.1_pt1 | contig 10648 bp, 8 predicted proteins | sample 1519701 | NCBI WGS metagenome assembly OBLI01 (sample SAMEA3663005, study PRJEB22513) | pig gut metagenome | biome: pig gut; feature: pig-associated habitat; material: faeces | place: France | collected 2012 | reverse complement strand
GTTATAGATTATGATCTTTTGAGGAAATAATATTGAGGAATAATTTTAAAAGTTGATTTGCTTACCGTTAACCAAAACTCGGTAAGTTAAATCTTGTAAGTTAGCAGTTAATTCTGCTTTATGATTTTGTTCTTTATTGATTCGAACAATACGGATTTCATTTTCATTAGGGGTAGAGATATCAATAGAACCATTTAAGTCAAATGCAGGTTCATTGTTTCTAAAAGTAAAGAGTTTCAACAAAGAGGCAACAACAGGTCGCTGAATTTCTTGTTCAACTTCAGCTTTGCTGTAATAATGACGATTAATATTTCTCCCCTCTTTAGTTTCTTCAAGGAGCTTAATATCATTCTTGCCAGCTAACATCCCAACATAGTAGACCTGCGGAATCCCAGGAGCAAAGACCTGCAATAATCTTGCCATGAAGTATCTTTTATCGTCATCGCCCAAAGCTGAATAAAAAGTAGTATTAATTTGATAAATATCCAAATTATGATATTCAGCACTTGAATACTTTTTCTTAACATTAGCACCAACTTTATAAAGTTCTTGGCTGGTGTAATCGATCTCTTCTGGAGAAAGAATATCACGCGCATCAACTACGCCAATACCATCATGAGTATCCAAGGTAGTGAATTGCTTCATTGGACATTTCTTTAGCCAAGCTGCCAAACGATTGGATTTACCTGAATAAAGCGAATACAGAGTAACCATTGGTAGAGCAAAGTCGTAGATAAAGTAGCCATGTTTTGAAATCTTGAACGGCATAGAATAATGCTCATGGATTTCTGGCAAAATCGTTGCTCCTTCATCAGCAATATCATCTTGTACCTGCTTAAGCAAATTCCAGATTTCTGGTTCTACAAAGAAGTCATTAGTATCTAGTTTTTTCACAGCATAAGCAAAAGCATCCAAACGAATGATATCTGCTCCGTGCTTAATTAGGCTAACCAACGTGTCCTTAATAAACTTTTGCGTAACCTTTTTGCGCACATCTAAATCGATTTGCTCAGGACCAAAAGTATTCCAAAGTTTCTCCTTGCTCCCATCCGCAAAAGTAATCTCTTGATATGGAGCACGATCTTTACGCTTATAGATTAGGTCCACATCTTCTTTAGTTGGACGACCTTTTGGCCAAAACTTATCCCAACTTAAGAACATATCTGCATATGAACTTTTGTCCTTATTCTTTTGAAAATCTTCGTAATACTTAGAATGCCTAGAAATATGATTGATCATAAAATCAAACATCAGGTAGTATTTTTCGCCCAACTTTTCAACATCTGACCAATTACCAAATTTAGGATCAACTGTCGTGTAATCAGTTGGTGCAAATCCGCGATCACCCGTTGAAGGAAAGAATGGCAGTAAATGAATGCCGCCAACCGCACCTTTTAAATCATTTTCTAAGACTTCGCTTAATTCTTGCAAGTTTTTACCTAAACTATCTGGATAGGTAATCAACATTACTTTATTTTTAATTGGCATCAAAACACCTCTAGTCTATTGCTTTAAAGTGATACATATAGGCTTTAAAATCACCATGTTCAGCAGGATCATAAAAGCCCATATTCATCAGTTCATCGCCACCATAAACTTCGTGAGTAGCTTGATCCTCGTATTGTTTATTTGGATCAAGACCAACTAATTTCGTCTTAGTTAAATATGGTTGAGCTGAAGCCATTACTTTAACTGTGCTTAATACGACTTCATTTTGATCGGCTGAAACAGTCTCCCAAGCACACTGATTGCTAGTTTGGGCTGACTTCAAACGATAGAACTTGCCAAACTGGGTCACTTTTCTAATCTTTTTGTATGCAGCAACCTGCTTAGCCACCGCCTTACGGTCTTCCTGGCTTAACTTGGTTAAATCAAGTTCATAACCAAGATCGCCCCACATTGCTACTATGCCACGAGTATTGAATGGAGTAATTCGACCGTTTTGTTCATTAGGACTAACTGATACGTGTGAAGTCATCATTGATTGCGGATAAACCAAACTCGTACCATATTGAATGGTTAAACGATCAATGGCATCACTATCATCACTAGCCCAAATTTGTGGATCATAGTAAGCCATACCGGCATCAAAACGACCACCGCCACCAGAACAGCCTTCAATTAAGAGGTCTGGATGGGCATCAACAATTCTTTCTAATAAGTCATAAAGACCTAGAACATAGCGATGGTAAACTTCTCCTTGTCGATTTGCTGGTAAATCTGCTTCATAGATATCAGACAAGTGACGATTCATATCCCATTTGATGTAATCAATCTTGCCTGATCCTAAAATCTTTTCCATCTGATCAAAAATATTGTCACGTACTTCTTTACGACCTAAATCAAGCAAGTACTGATTTCTTGATGGACTAGGATTTCTACCAGGAACATGCATCAAATAATCAGGATGATTCTTGTAAAGATCAGAATCATATGAAATCATTTCAGGTTCAAACCACAAACCAAATTTCAAGCCTTGCTCATGAACATAATCAGCAAAATGATCTAATCCTCCAGGAAACTTTTTTGCAAATACTTTCCAGTCACCTAATGAAGAATTGTCATCATCACGGTGACCGAACCAACCATCATCAAGAACGAACATCTCAATGCCTAATTTCTTGGCATCATCAACAATGGTCTTTAATTTATCTTCATTGAAATCAAAGTAAGTTGCTTCCCAGTTGTTCACTACAATTGGACGAACTTCATTCTTATACTTGCTACGAATAATTCGATCATGAATCAAGCTATGAAAGGCTTGACTCATTTTATTTAAACCCTGATCTGAGTAAACCATTAAGACTTCAGGAGTTTGAAATGCATCCCCTGCATTCAACTGCCAATTAAAGTTAAAGTCATTAATTCCAACGTTTACATGAGTTTGTGCAAATTGATCTTTTTCGACTTCAAACTTATGATTACCAGAATATACAAAAGCAAAACCATATGCGTCCCCTTGGAATTCATCCGTATCAGGATCAACTAGAGCCAAGAATGGATTCATTTGATGACTTGAAGTACCACGATGACTTGAAAAGACATGGATACCTTGATGAATCTTACTACGATCCACTCTTCGTTCATGCGCATGTGCACCAGGCAAAGTAATTGATTCAAAATTACGATCTACAAAGTCGATCTGCATAGAAGCAACTTTTTCAAGATTAACCGTTTCCTTACCTGCATTCTTCACTTTTACTGAGCGAACAATAACTGGACGATCACGATAAATAGTGTAGAACAAATCAAAGTTCAACTCAGTTTTCTTATCTTCAAGAGTAACAATTAGAGTCTGAGCTTCACTTTTATCTTTTACCCATGAATGAGGTAATCCCTTTAAATTCGGCTTACCATCTTCAATACGATAATCCTTATAAGTTAAAAACAAAGCATTAGAACCATCAGCTTGCCGTACTACAGCAGCTGGAGTGTGATAATCCATTTCACCAGCTGTACTATATTCTTTAGGTAAAGAATCTCTTGAAAAAGTTCTATCAAGTGATCCTGGCAAATTACCAGAGAAGCCGCGATCAAGACGTGGATAGCGCAATTGATTATGGTAATTATTCACTTTTTTGCCAAAATACAAATGGCAAAGCGTACCACCATCTTCTACTGAAAGAAGGTATGAAATTTGATCATTGTGTAGATGAAAAACTTTGTTTTTTTCATCAAAAGTGATTAATTCTTGTTTCATTTAACAAATTCCTTAATTTTCAACTGCCTTTTGTGTTTCAGGATCAAAGAAGTGAGATTTATTCATTTCAAAGCCCATTCTTACTTTGGCACCAGGCTTAGTAAAGTCACGAGCGTCTACCTTTGAAACTAATTCAGTATTGCCAACCTTGCAATAAAGTTGTGTCTCAGCACCCAAAAGTTCAGAAACAATAACTTTAGCTTCAACAACTTGCTCTGGGAAGCTTTCCAAGAAAACTTCCTCTGTGTGAACGTCTTCTGGACGAATACCAAAAATTAATTCTTTACCATTGTATCCTTTATCTTTCAAAACTTTTAATTTACCTTCTGGAACTGGAATTTCAAAGTCATGATTTTCCTTGTCGATAATCTTTCCATCCTTCAAGATAACATGAAAGAAGTTCATCGCAGGTGATCCAATAAAGCCAGCTACAAAGACATTTGCAGGCTTGTTATAAACTTCCATTGGCGTACCAACCTGTTGTTGAATACCATCTTTAATAATGACAATTCTATCGGCCAAAGTCATAGCTTCAGTTTGATCGTGAGTAACATAAATAGTAGTTGTCTTTAATTGTTGATGTAATTTAGCAATTTCTGCACGCATTGTAACACGTAATTTAGCGTCCAAGTTTGATAAAGGCTCATCCATTAGGAAGATAGGAGCGTCACGGACAATTGCACGTCCTAAGGCAACACGCTGACGTTGACCACCTGATAAAGCTGCAGGTTTACGTTTCAAATACTGAGAAAGGCCTAAAATTTTAGCAGCTTTTTGTACTTTTTTATCAATTTCTTCTTTAGGAACCTTTCTCAACTTTAACCCGAAGGCCATGTTGTCATAAACAGTCATGTGAGGATATAAAGCATAGTTTTGGAAGACCATCGCAATATCACGATTCTTAGGTGCAACGTTATTCATGACTTTTCCACCAATCTTCAATGTACCTTTGGAAATATCTTCCAAACCAGCGATCATTCTTAAAGTAGTTGACTTACCACAACCAGATGGACCGACAAAGACGATAAATTCTTCATCTTTGATATGCAAATTAAAGTCAGTTACCGAATAATTATCGTTACCTTCATATTTCTTATAAACATGATCTAAATCTACTTTAACCATTTTCTTCTCTACCTCATTTTTCTCAATTACTTAACAGCACCGTTACTCATACCGGCAATAATATTCTTTTGGAAGATCAAGTACACAATTGTAATTGTGATAATTCCAACTACGTATGATGCGAAACTTGGACCATAGTCATTGAAGTATTGACCAGTGTAGTTGTATTGGAACAATGGCAAAGTCCACATCTTTGAATCTCTGTTTAAAATCAACAATGGAAGCATAAAGTCGTTCCAGAACCACATAGCATTAATAATTAATGTGGTTGCGTGCATTGGCTTTAACAATGGGAAGATAATTTTAAAGTAAGCAGTAATCTTGTTAGCACCATCAATTTCAGCAGCTTCATCCAAACTTTCAGGAACACTTTGTTTAATATAGCTGACATAAAGGAATAATGTTTGAGGTACAGCGTAAGTTAAGTACAAGATGATTAGTCCCCACATGTTAGCCAAACCAAGTTTACTCATCATTACTGTAATCGGAATCATAATTACTTGGAAAGGAACAAAGATACCAATGATTAATAAGATGTACATCCAGTTATATGCTGTCTTTTTGGACATATTTCTTGCAATGGAATATGCGGCCATTGGTACAAAAATCATTACCAAAACAATAGATAAAACTGTAATGATAATTGAATTACCGAAATAATTCATTACTCCATCGGCAAATAATCTTTGGAAGTTTGCAGTGGTCCAAGGATTAGGCCATGCAAAGAAATGTTCCATGATTTGTTTAGTTGTCTTAAATGAACTTAAAAATGTGTAAAGCAATGGGATTAAAATTAACATTCCACCGACAATCAGTAAAGCATAATCCCAAAATTTCTTTGATTTGTTTTCTTTTTCCATTTTGTATACTCCTCTTATTCAACGGCATACTTATTAGAAATTTTGATTTGGATAAATGAAACAATTGCAATCAAAAGGAATAATACAATCGCAATCGCGTTAGCATAACCAAATGAGTTATTGTTAAAGGCATAGTTGTAAACCAACAAACCTAATGAAGTAGTTGAGTTGTTTGGTCCACCAGCCGTCATTGCAAAGATTTGGTCGAAAGCAGTTAAACCTGATTTAAGAGCTAAGATAAAGACCATTGAAATACTTGGCAACATGTAAGGAAGTTCAATCTTCCAAAAGATTTGACGACTATTAGCACCATCGACTTCAGCAGCTTCTTTGATTTCATCTGGAATACTTTGTAAACCAGCTAAGAAAATAATGATCGGCATAGCTACACCTTGCCAGAGGAGGACGAAAATTGTAGCAATTATTGCTCCAGTGTCGGTACCTAATAAACTCGTTTGCAACCATGAAATATGAAGTGCATTACCAATTGCTGGTAAACCATAGTTGAAAACTTGTTTAAAAATCAAAGCGACTGTCAAACCTGACAAAACAGCTGGGAAGAAGAACCATGCTCTAAAAAAGGTTTGGCCTTTAATTTTAGAATTTAAAGCACGAGCTACCAGAATTCCGATAACGATTTCACCCACAATAAGGCAAATTGTTAATATTAAAGTAAAGCCAATCGACTTAGCAAAATTCTGATCCATAAACAATAACTTGTAATTGTTCAAACCCACAAATTTATAATTGTAAGTTAAACCAGTCCAATTAGTAAAACTGTAAAACGCACCTTGAACTAATGGAAAGTAGAAGAAGATGAGTTGCAGAATAATTGGGACGATTAAAAATAGCCAACCCCAATATTTTTCAATAAAATTTTTCGATTTCATTTTTGCATCCCCCTAATTAGAAGCCTTCATTGGGTTAAAGAACGTATTCATATCATTAACCATTTGTTGCTCATTACCTGTCATTAAGTAACTTGCAGTTAAATTAAAGAAATCATTTTCACTAGTCCAATCTTGAGCAAGCCAGACCATATCGTGTTTTGTAAACGCCAAGCTTGATAAACCACCTAATTGAGAATCAAACCCCTTTTGTTTAACTCCTTTAACCGCAACAGGACTTCCATCAACGTCATAATATTTCTGCATAGCAGCAGGTGTTGTCATATAAGCAACAAATTTTTCAGCGGCTTTCTTATGCTTACTCTTTGAAGAAATTGATAAAGCTAAGTCACCTGAACCAACTGTCATTTCATGACCTGCTTTAGCAGCTGGAAAAGCAAAAGTTCTAACTTCAAATTTAGGTTTTTGTTGATTAATCATTGGTAAAGCCCAAGAACCATTTGGCATAATTAGACTTTGACCATTTGCAAATGAAACAACTGCGTCATTGTAACTAGCACCACGCCAGTTGTTTTGAGCATTTTCACGCAATAAATTTAAACGCGTAAAGTCTTTTTGAATATACGGATTATTGACCTTAATTCCATTTGGAGCTGAGAATCTGAGCAACTTGTTAGCTTGTTTTGCACCGCCAGTTACAGTTGCAAGAGATAATTGATGATAACCATTCAAAGTCCATGGTTCAGTTCCAGCTACTGCAAATGGTGCTTTGCCACTAGCTTTGATTTTCTTAACGGCTTGTTTGAATTGATCCCAAGTTTTTGGTGGCTTAATACCTAACTTCTTAAATTCAGTAGCGTTATAGAAGAAGCCATAGACATTTGCACTAAGTGGTGCATTATAGATTTTGCCGTTAACTTTGAATGAATCCGCATAATTATTCTTAATGTTTTTAATATATGGTGCATGAGTCATATCTTCAAAGTAACCAGCTTTAGCCCACTCTTGAAAATCAATATTTTGTGGGTAAATATTAATAACATCAGGAACATCACCAGATAAAATTCTAGTTTTCAGTACCGTACCAGCATTTGGTACATCTACTTCTTTTACATGAATGTCGGGATTCTTTTTTTCGAAATCCTTAATAATTGATTTTAAAGTACTCGACATTTCCTTCTTTTGGTTGAAATACTCAATAGTAACTTTTTTACCAGAATTACTATCTTGCTTTCCACAAGCTGAAAGACTTACAGCTGTTACAATAGCTGCTCCGATAAGAGCAGCCTTTTTCAGCCATCCTTTCATAAAAATCACTCCTCAACTATTAAATTCTCTTCTGAGCCTTTTTTAAGCGCTTTCATTATTTACATTCATTATTATTGCCTATTTAAATACAACAAACCATAGTATTTTAATTAGCATTATTGTCATTTTGTTCAATAATCATTTTGAATATAATGATTATCATATTGTCGCCATTCTGTAAGAATGATAAAATACATGTTAACATGTAAAAATATGATATTTTTTTCATAGGGGAATAAAAATGAAGGGTGAATACAAAACCTTAAATGATATTAGCCTGGAAAGTAACGTCCTATTTTTCGGCAAGGAAAGTTGCTTACCTAATTACTACTTCACAGGAAATAATGTGCGAAAGAATTACGTTATTCATTATATACTTAAAGGGAAAGGCGTTTTTTCCTCTGCAAATCATGAAGCAGTTCAACTTAAAGCTGGAGACATATTTATTCTGCCTAAGGGGGTTCCCTGTTTTTATCAAGCAGACGGTAAGGAACCCTGGACATACTTTTGGATTGGATTATCTGGCTTAAAAATTGCCACAATGCTATCAGGCTCTATTTTGTCTTCAAAGCATTACTTAAGGCAGGTCGAAGGTTCTAATTTTTGCAAAAGCTTAAATAAACTATTTGAAGTAGTTCATAATCCCAATGTGCTAACTAATGACTTACTAACAGAATCCCTAATTTATCAAACTTTTTATTATCTTGACACAGAATATCCCGTTAAGAAGAAAAAGCAACATATTGCTAATTCAGAACAATTAAAAATAGCATCCAAATATCTGCATGATAATTATGATGATCATAGTTGTTCAATAGCATCTCTATGTAATAAACTCGATGTTTCTCGCAGCTACTTATATAATCTTTTCAAAAATGGTTTTAATACTTCACCGCAAAAATTTTTAATAAAAATTCGTATGGAAGAAGCTAAAAATAGATTAAAAGATAGTCCAAACTCCATTCGACAAATTGCTGAAGCAGTAGGTTATATTGATGAATTTACTTTTTCTAAGGCTTTTAAGAAATATTCTGGTTTTAGTCCTAAAATTTTTCGCCAAATGAATACTAAATAACAAAAAAAGGGCTCTTTGTCAAATCCTGTTGATGAAGAGTAAAAGATGAGGATTAAGCAATTAATAAATTGCTTGGTCCTTTTTCTACCTTAAGTCAAGTAATATCAATAATTTAATAGATTATTTTATTAGAATTATTGGTACGAATGAAGCTAATTAAGTTAGAAAACTAAATTTATTAATAATTATATGTAACACAAATAAGCCTATGAGTACTTGTAGTTTTTTCATAGGTTGTTATACTGAAGTTGATCATTTGATTTCAACTAAAGTCTTTGGTTATGTGTGGCTACGTTGTAATCATATAATTGATCATGTTTGATAAGAGCAAACATTGTACGTATCAGTTTATGAACTGATGCAATGGCGATTTTCTTATAGCCCTGGCTATTTGAAGATCGTTTTTTCTTATCATAATAATCAGTGATATGACAAGGCTGAGTAGCTTTGACAGTTTCCATTTGAGTAATTGTTCGATAAAGAATCTTTCTAGCTAAGTGATTGCCATGTTTGGTTATTCCTAAATGACTGTCCTTTTCACCTGATTGATAGCGGCCTGGATCAATGCCAACAAAGGCATCAATTTGGGCTGAAGTATCAAACCGTCTTAAATCACCTAATTCGGCTACCAACCTAACAGCAGTAGTTTTGGCAATGCCAGGAATACTCTCATAGATAGTCAAAGACCGTGCATTTGCTTGCATAGCAAGCTTTTCCATATAATTTATCACATTATCTCTTTCGGCACTTAGAGAAAGCAAATTGGCAATATTACGCTGAATTGCTCGAATAGTAATACTGCTTTCATTGTCATAGGGATAAGCTTGTCTGGCTAAGGCATAGAGCCTAGTTGTTAAATAATGAGCTCTTTGTCTGCCAATTCCTGAAATGGCCAACAAACTTTGAAAGACCTGGTTTTCATTGTGATTTAAAACATATTGGGCATGCGGGAATAAGCTGACAATCGTCCAATAAACTCTGCCAGATGAAGTTGAAAGGATACTCTCTATCTGAGGAAAAGTAGACTGCAAATTACGATGGAGCTGATTTTTATTGATTATTAGGGCTTGAGTAAGCTCTTCGTAATAACGACTCGCATTTTGCAGTTCATGATATTCCTTAGGTTGAGGAGCACGCAATTTTTGTGGCGCATTGAATTGAATTAAAGCTAACCGATAAGCATCAACTTTATCGGTTTTATTATGCCTTAGATTATTGTCCATCAGCTTCTTAGCCTTTAAGGGATTAAGCTTTAAATACTTGATATGATAATCTTCTAAAAAAGCCTGTAAACTCAATGAATAAACTCCCGTAGCTTCAAAAACTACTAAAGGCGTGATCAAGTATTGATTTAAACGATCCAATAGATCTTGATAGCCAAAGGAATCATTAGTAATCTTAAAGGTTTCACCTTGCTTAATTCGATCAATTACTACACAAACTGTAGACGATTTACTGCTAACATCAATGCCAAAGATAATATTTTGTTTCATCATTCTAACCTCCAAGTGAAGACAAACAGTTTTATCAACCTATTAATTCTCATTTTCTGAACTCGGCATCAAGTGCCCACAGACTTCGAAGAGACTTATAAATAGGCGGTAAAGCAGTCCGTTTTCTTTGCGACGTTACACGTCCAAAAGAACCAAGACTTTATTTGCTTTATCTTCACTTTCTATTTTAGACAAAATAAAAAGTGCCAGATCACGAATCCGTCGATTCATGATCCAAC
>OBLI01004115.1_pt1 | contig 10649 bp, 8 predicted proteins | sample 1519701 | NCBI WGS metagenome assembly OBLI01 (sample SAMEA3663005, study PRJEB22513) | pig gut metagenome | biome: pig gut; feature: pig-associated habitat; material: faeces | place: France | collected 2012 | reverse complement strand
ACGCAAATTTCGTGGGGTACAATTGGCCTCTGCGGGGTACTATTTGTCTCGCAGAATAATCTAGGTTTTCGAACCCTTGAGACCATTGTACCAAGCCACTCATTTGCTAAAAGTCACAGCTCGCCTGCTGTTTGCTACTTACCCAATTGCTAATATTATCGCATTAATTTGAATGGTTAATTCGCTGTTTTACAGAAAGTAAAGCAGCCATTATAAAATAATAATAAGGGAGAGAGAAACATGAAAACATTTTCTACTTTGAAACGTCTTGCATGCGCTGCCTTGGCTGTAACCATGCTCGCTGGCGTAGTTGCTGGCTGTGGCGGCGAAAAAAAGGAAGCTGCTAAGGCTCCTGCCAAAATCGTGAAGATTAACTTCCCGACTGCTGGTGCTTCCGGTGCTCTGTACGCAGTAGGCGCTGCCATCACCAACAACTGGACCAAAAACGTGCCTGGCGTGCAAGCCGCAAGCCAAGCTTCTGCAGGCGGCATTGCCAACTTGAACATGGTTTCCAACAACGAAGCTCAAGTATCCATCGCTATCAGCTCCAACGTGCTGCAATGCTTGAACGGCACCGATAGCTTTAAGGGTCATGCATATAAGGATCTCAAGGTTATTGGCGGTCTGTATATGAACCCCAATCAGGTTGTTGTTACCAACAAATCCGGCATCAAGACCTTGGCTGATGTAAAGGGCAAACACTTTGCTGTTGCTGCTGCTGGTTCTTCCGTTTATAACGAATGCCAAAACCATTTCACCACTGTAGGCATGAAATTCCCCCAAGATATTAAGACCGAATTAATCGCTTTTGGTCCTGCTGCTGATATGCTGCAAAACGGTACCTTGGACGGTGCATGGATTATGTCCGGTGCTCCGGCTGCTGCTGTATCCCAAGCTTTGACCGCTGGCTGCCATCTGGTAGATATTGATGACAAGACCATCGCTGCTTTGCAGGCTAAATATCCTTGGTATGCAAAATATACCATTCCTGCTAAGACTTATCCGAACCAAGATAAGGATGTACAAACCTCCGCTATTAAAATGGTTATGTTCTGCCGTCATGATTTGAGCGAAGATACCGTTTACAAGCTGACCAAATCCTTCTGGGAGCATATCGACGAGCTGGGCAAGGCTCAAAAGAACCTGAAGGGCTTGAAGCCTGCTGACGCAGTTAAGGATATTGCTAACCTGCCGTTGCATCCCGGCGCTGCTAAATACTACAAGGAAATTGGCGTAATTAAATAATTGCTTTGTTTAACTAGCCCTGGCCAGTCTTTACTGGTCGGGGCTTTTGCTTTCTAGAGGAGTCTTTTCCTTTGAGCAGGGTAATTCGCTTGCATTCATAGACAATGCTTGTAGATTATGTTAAAATAATATGATAAGAATGGCGTTTTATACCCTTCTGAAATTCTTGAAGATAGTAGAAGCATTGACATATATTTTTTTGCTGAAGAGTGGGAGGCAAGTAAAGTGTTAGCTGATAATTTAAAGCTTGTGCAGCAAAAAATTCAGGTTGCTCTTGATAAACGTAATGAGAAAAAAATAACTGGGGCTAGCGTTACCTTGGTTGCCGTTACTAAAAATCATCCACCGGAGGTTATTACTGAAAGTCTGGCCTTGGGCGTGCAAAATATTGGTGAGAATAGGGTGCAGGAAGCCAAGCATAAACAGGAGGCTATTGGTAAGCAGGGCTTTTGGCATTTAATCGGCCATTTGCAGACTAATAAAGCTCGTCAGGCAGTGGCGCATTTTGATTTGATTGAATCCATTGATAGTGAGCATTTGCTGGCTGCTGTTGATAAAGAGGCTGCGCGTATTGGCAAGGTGCAGGATATTTTGCTGCAGCTAAATATTGCCCATGAAGAGCAAAAATCAGGCCTTGATAGAGAAGACTATTTGGCGCTTTTACCTAAGCTGGCAGACTATAAAAATGTACGCTTGCGTGGGCTGATGGTTATTGCCCAAAAGTGTGATGATGTGGAAGCCACTCGACCAGTTTTTGCTGCAGGCTATCGAGCTTTTGTGCGACTCAAGGAGCAATATCCTGAAATTGATGTGTTATCCATGGGGATGAGCAGCGATTATATGATTGCTGTTGAAGAGGGCGCGAATGTGGTGCGTGTGGGTACTGCACTGTTTGGTCAACGTGATTATAGTTATCAATTCTAAATTTTTTGTAAAGCTGGTGAATACATGAAATTAATTGACAAAATAATGGACACCCTTAAGTTGTATGACGAAGATGACGATATTTTGGACGAAGAGCTTGAGGTTAAAAAGCCATCGACTCAGGAAAAAGCTGCTACGGCAAAGCCTGAAAAGACCTCCTTGTTCCGCAGAAATAATCTAGCTACTAGCATTCCTCCTGCTCCTAAAGGAACACCAGTGGATTTGCCCGAGCCTGTGATGCCAGCTATAAAAGAAAAGAAGCCCTTACTGAGCTTTAAGAGCACCAAGACGGCGCCTAAGCAGGAGGAAAGCGGTAAAATGGGTACTCGAACCTTGAATTTGCCCGTGGCTAACAAGCTGATCAATGTAGTTGTTTTGGAGCCAATGAGCTTTGATGATTCTCCTAAGATTGCCGATTATCTGCGCAGCAACGAGCCGGTGGTGGTTAATTTTAAGGGTACAGATAATGTGCTGGCTAAGCGTATGACTGATTTTATCAGCGGTACGATTTATGCTTTAGGTGGCAGCATGAAAAAGCTGGGCCGTGATATTTTGATTTGCGCTCCTAAAAATGTAGATATAGATGCGGGCGAAGAGATGTATGATGAAAGAGGGGAACAGCCTTGGAAAAAATAAAGGCTTTACAGGCTAAAAAAATTGCTTTTATTGGTGGCGGTGCTATGGCCGAGGCCATCATTAAAGGCATACTTGCTGGTGGCTTGCTTGCTGCTAGTGATATTTATGTGGGCAATCGCACTCAAAAGCGCTGTGATTATTTAAACGAAAAATATGGTATTAATGCCATGACTGATAATAAGGCAGCCGTAGCTGAGGCAGACTTAGTGATTTTCGCGGTGAAGCCTCAGGTGGCGCCGATAGCGCTCACTCCGGAGCTGGTGGCTGCTATGCCAAAGGATGCTTGGGTGCTGTCCATTATGGGCAGTGTTAGCATTGCGCAGCTGCATGCTTATGCGCCGGGCTATCCCGTAATCCGCACCATGCCCAACACCCCCTTGGCTGTAGGCGCAGGTATGACAGCTATTTGCTGTGATGATAAGGTGACCGAAGCCATGCGGGCGGATGCAGCAGCTATTTTTAGCAGCTGCGGTGAAATTGAATTTGTGGACGAAAAAGCTATTGAGGCTATAACTGCTATAAGTGGCTGTGGCCCGGGCTATTGTTTTGTTATTATGCTTTGGCTGACGCAGGTGTGCGCGCAGGCTTGCCCCGTGCTTTGGCCATTAAGCTGGCGGCTCAGACCATGGCAGGTAGTGGCAAGCTGTGTGTGGAAAGCGGCCTACATCCGGCGCAGCTGCGCGATCAGGTGACCAGTCCTGGCGGAACAACTATCGCTGGCATTCATGCCTTGGAAAACCATGGCGTGCGCGGTGCTTTTTATGATGCCGTAATGGCCGTGTTGGCGCGTAGTCAGGAGCTGCAGAGTAAGTAAGGAAATTATATGGCAGATAGAGAGAAAATTTTACGTTATTTTAAGGCCAGCGGCGACGAGCAGTTGGCGGCGAAGCTTTTAGATTTGGCCGAGGGTGCCAACAAAAGCCGCAAGTTTCGGGTGAGTGAATTTTTGGACCCGCACGCTTATAATGTTGCCGAAATTGTGGCTGCTAATTTTGACAATGTTAAAATTGAAGCTGATGGCGGCTTTGCCAATGCGGAGCGGGTGAAGGTGGCTTTTATTGCCGATGATTTTTATGGTCAGCCCGATTATGGCATGGCCTTTTTGCTGGCGGCGTGGGACAAGCGCTACTATGATTTGTCGCATCGCGATATTTTGGGCGCGTTCATGGGCACGGGCTGTAAGCGCGAAGCGTTAGGCGATATCGTCTTCGTGCCGGAGGGAGCCCAATTTGTAGTAGAAAAGACTTTGGTTAATTATCTTAGTGGTAATTTGACGCAGATTGGCGCCGCACCGATTACGCTCACGGAAATCCCCCGCGAGGAGCTGCTGCAAAAGGAAGAAAAGGTGAAGGTTATCAACGCTACCGTGGCGGATTTGCGCTTGGACGCAGTGGCTGCCGCAGGCTATGGCGTGAGCCGGAGCCGGATGGCCGACGAAATCAAGAGCCTGAATGTGAAGGTTAATTGGCAGGAGGCTAAGAAGGCGGCTCAGCCGGTTAAGGAGGGCGATGTGCTTTCTTTCAGGGGACGCGGCCGTGTAGAAGTAGCGGAGATTCGTGGTACAACAAAAAAAGGACGCATCAGCATTACGCTAAAGCGTTATATTTAAAATAAAAGGGAGGACCTAAGATGCTAACTCCTGAGGATTTGAAAAAGAAAACATTCTCTAAGGGTTTTCGTGGTTATGAAACTGCTGAAGTTGATAAGTTTATGCAAGAGCTGATTAAAGAGTACAATTATTTGTATCTCGATAATTTGCAGCAGAAGGAAACCATCGAAAGAGTGAGTTCCAAGCTTGAGTACTATCAGCAAATGGAAAGCACTATGCAGAGCACCTTGACTGTAGCGCAGGAAACTGCGGAAGAGGTGAAGGCTGCCAGTGAGAAGAAGGCTGCCCTTTTAGAGCAGGAGACTGCGGTGAAGTGTGAGCAGCAGCTGGCTGATGCTAAGGCGGCAGCGAAAAAGCTGCACGAGGAAACGATGGCACATGCCGAGGATTTGTATAACAAAACCAAGGTAAAAACCGACAACATGCTGCAGGCTACTATGGTGGAATGCAATAAGCTGCGGGATGAGGCCAAGGCTTATGCCGAGGAGCTGCGCCGTACAACACAGGTTGAAACCGACAAGCTGCGCCTTGCTAACGAAGAAATGTGCAAAAAACGCAGTAATATAGCGACTGTTGACGCCAACAAGCTCTTGGATGATGCTCGCAATGAGGCTGGAAAAATGATGCTGGAGGCCAATACCAAGTATCGCAAAATCGTGGGCGATGCTGAGGAAAAGAGCCGCAAGATTATTTTTGATGCAGAGAATCGTGTTTCTATAGCTGAGCAAAGCTATGAGAATCAAGTTAAAAAGTGCATGCTATACTGCAAGAACATGCAGCATCTTTTGGAGACTCAGCTGGAGCTTGTAAAGAATTTTACCAAGCAAGCTGACGAATAAGGCGGTGGGTTAGATGATTATCCTAGTGCGACATGGTGAAGCAACCCATCACACCCAGCACCTGACCGGGGGCTGGACTGATTCTGTGCTTACAGAAAAGGGCAGGGCCCAGCTGCAAGCAGCGGCGGCTATGCTGGCGCGTGATTTTGTGGGACGTAAGGAAAAGCTGCGTATTTTGGCTAGCGACCTGAAGCGTGCGGCCGAATCGGCACAAATCCTGGCAGCGGCTTTACAGATGGAAGCCAATATTGAATATTGTCCTTTTTTGCGCGAAAAAAATAATGGTATTGCTGCCGGCATGACTGAAGAGGAAGCCAAAAAAATCTTTTGTAAGCCAGCTACAGAGCAGGAGCTATATCACCGCAACTATCCTGGTGGCGAAACTCGCACTGAATTTTACGAGCGCAATGTGCAGGGCTTGTGGAGCTGTGCCGATGTAGAAAAGGAAAATCTTTTAATCGTTGCGCATAAGGGCACGCTGCAAAATATCATTTTCAAATGGTTAGGTATGGATATGCCTAAGGTTGTGGAATGCAATTATTCGGTGGATATTGCTCCTGCCAGCGTTACCGTGCTGGGCATTAATAAATGGCATGAGCACACAATTTTCCGTCTCAATGATGTGAGCCATTTAAATCAAGGCCAGGGATTTGGTGTTTTTGGCTTTAAATATGAGAAAAAGTAGCCTGTATTTTTTTCGCTGCAGGCTTGGTTGGGTGCTCTTAAAAATTGGCTAGATGAGTTGACTTTTGGCAGTGCCTAATATATAATTAAATGAGTTTTTTAATAACGTAACATGATGAACAAGACAGTAGCCTGCAAAGTGGTAAAAGCGAGCCGGGGAGGGTGCGAGCCTGGTCGGAAGCAAAGCAGGTGAAAATCACTTGGGAGTGGATGTGGTGAAGCTAGTAGCTGCATACGGGAGCGCCCGATAAAGCGCGTACGAGTGGCAGGGTATTGAGGCTCTGTCATGAGGGTGGTACCACGGAGTAGTAGTTTTGGCTTCGTCCCTTATTATTGAGGGATGGAGCTTTTTTAATGCAGCCGATAAAGCAGTAGCTGCTCAGGTGCATTGTTATTTTGTGGCCCTTGCTCGATATATAATATTTTTTATACATATTTTTGAGATTTTGGAGGTTAAGACTAATGGATTACGGCAAAACACTGAATCTGCCTGAAACAGAGTTTCCTATGCGCGCTGGTTTGCCCCAACGCGAGCCTGATTTTCTGAAGTTCTGGCAGGAAAACGATATTTATAACAAGAAGCAAGCACTGCATGCAGGACATCCCAAATTTGTGCTGCACGATGGCCCTCCCTATGCCAATGGCAAGATTCACATGGGTACTGCTTTAAACAAAATTCTGAAGGATATCATTGTTAAATATAAATATGCCCAAGGCTTCGACACTCCTTATGTTCCCGGCTGGGATACCCACGGCATGCCCATCGAGCACGCCTGCATTAAGGAGCTGGGCCTGAACCGCAAGGAGCTGGATATCCTCACTCTGCGCGGCAAATGCCACGATTTCGCCCTGAACTGGATTAATATCCAACGCGAGGACTTCAAACGCTTAGGCGTGCTGGGCGATTGGGATAACCCGTATGTAACCTTGCACCACAGCTTTGAAGCTGAACAAATTCGCGTGTTCGGCACCATGGCTAATAAGGGCTATATCTACAAGGGCAAAAAGACCGTATACTGGTGCCCTCATTGCGAAACTGCTCTGGCAGAGGCTGAAATTGAATACGGCGAGCAAAAGACTCCGACCATTTTCGTAAAGATGCCCTTGGTTAAGGATAATGGCCAAACTCCAGAAGCTGCTAAAGGCAAAAAGGCTTACATGGTAATTTGGACCACCACCCCTTGGACCATGCCTGCGAACGTGGCTGTGGCTTTGAACCCTGATTTGGAATATGCTTGGGTTGAATGCGAGGGCGAAGTGCTCTTCATGGCTAAGGATTTGCTGGACGAGGTTGGCAAAAAATGCCACAAGGATTTGAGCAATATTTTGGGCACCACCATGGGCCGTGCTATGGAGTTTGCTGAATGCGAGCATCCCTTCCCAGAATATAACCATCGCAAGAGTATCGTCGTTTTAGCTGACTATGTAACCCTGGAAGCTGGTACCGGCTGCGTACATACCGCTCCTGGTCACGGCGATGTCGACTTTGAGACCGGCCTGAAATACAAGCTGCCCATCCTGTGCCCTGTTGATTCCCAGGGCAAGCTCACTGCTGAAGCTGGCGAGCAATTCAAGGGTATGTTTGTATTCGATGCTAATATCCCCATTTTAAAATATTTGGCAGAGCTGAACTGCCTCTTGGGCAAGGAAAACATTAAGCACCAATATGCACACTGCTGGCGCTGCAAGAATCCCATTATCTTCCGTGCAACCTCCCAGTGGTTTGCTTCCGTGGACGGCTTCCGTGATGAAGCATTGAAGGCTATTGCCAACGATGTAAAATGGATTCCCTCCTGGGGCGAGCAACGTATCCATAACATGGTTAGCGACCGCCATGACTGGTGCATCAGCCGTCAACGTGTTTGGGGCGTGCCCATTCCCGTATTCTATTGCGACAAATGCGGCGAGCATCTAATCAACGAAGCTACCATCGATGCTGTTGCTAACTGGTTTGAAAAGGAAGGCTCCGATGCATGGTGGGCTCATAGCGCTGAAGAGCTGCTGCCCGCTGGCACTGTGTGCCCGAAATGCGGCCATGACCATTTCCACAAGGAAACTGATATCATGGACGTTTGGTTTGACAGTGGCTCCTCCCATATGGCAGTAGCTGCTAAGCGTCCGGAGCTGTGCTGGCCTGTTGATATGTACTTGGAGGGCAGCGACCAACATCGCGGTTGGTTCCAATCCTCCCTCTTGACCTCCGTTGCTGTAACCGGAAAGGCTCCCTATAAATCCGTTCTGACTCACGGCTATGTTGTTGACGGCGAAGGCCGCAAGATGTCCAAATCCGTGGGCAATGTTATCATTCCGCAGGATGTTATCAAGCAATATGGCGCTGATATCATTCGTCTGTGGGCTGCTTCTTCCGATTACAAGGCAGATATCCGCATCTCTCCGAAAATTTTGAAGCAATTGGCTGAGGTATACCGTAAGATTCGTAACACCATCCGTTACATCCTGGGTAACACTAACGACTTTGATTATGAGAAGGATGCTGTTCCCTTTGACGAAATGCTGGAGCTGGATAAATGGGCTCTGATGCATTTGCAGCTGTTAAAGAAGGAAGTTACTGCTGCTTATGACAGCTATGATTTCCATGTGCTCTACCATGCTATCCACAACTTCTGCACTGTAGAAATGTCCAGCTATTATCTGGATATCATCAAGGACCGCCTGTATGCTTACAAGGCTGATAGCAAGGAACGCCGCAGCGCTCAAACTGCTATGTACGAAATCCTGATGGATTTGATTGTAATGCTCACTCCTGTGCTGAGCTTTACTATGGAAGAGGTTTGGCAGTTCATGAAGAAGCCTGCTAATGCTCCCGAGTCCGTACAAATGCTGCCTTGGCCTGCAGTGAAGGAAGAATATATTGACGAAGCTTTGGAAACCAAGTGGGATAACTTCATTGGTATCCGCAGCGAAATCACCAAGGTGCTGGAGCTGGCTCGTCAAGCCAAGAAGATTGGTCACTCCTTGGATGCTAAGGTAGAGCTGCACGCTGAGGGTGAAGCTCTGGACATCCTGAAGTCCGTAGAAAAAGACCTGGCAACCCTGCTCATCGTTTCTCAAGCAACCCTGGTTGAGGGCGTTGCTGCTGGCGCCGAAGCTACCGGTCGCGAGGATTTGAAGGTAACCGTTCTGCCGGCTGAGGGCCACAAGTGCGAGCGTTGCTGGATTTACAGCGATGAGGTTGGCACTGACAGTGAGCATCCGACGTTGTGCAAACGTTGTGCTTCCGCAGTACGATAATATTGTCCATAATGCACCATCTAAATAAATAATAAAAACCGTGTGGGATTAACCGTCCTGCACGGTTTTTCTTATCTCACTGTAAATTCTAGGCAAAATTTATCCGTATGTTTAAAATAATGTTTTGCATTCTAGCCTAACTATGATAAAATATATTCTGTATAATTATTTTCATGGAGGTGAACCTGCCAGCTTCGGCTGAGGACGGAGCTAGCGATTCGTTTGGATTATCTTATAATACTGTTTAATGTCATTATTGTCTTGTTTTTAGTAGCTCTGAACGGCTTTTTCGTAGCCTCTGAGTTTTCTATTGTTAAAGTGCGGCCCTCAAGGCTGGATGCTTTGCTCAAGGAGGGTAATCGTAGGGCTGTGTATGCCAAAAAGGTTACGGAGCATTTGGATGCTTTCCTTTCTGTAACTCAATTGGGTATTACTATTGCATCCTTGGGCTTGGGCTGGATTGGCGAGCCAACTGTGGCCAAAATCCTGCATCCCGTGTTTGAGCTGATGCAGCTACCCGAGCATTTGGAGCACACCATTGCCTTTGTGCTTGGCTTTAGTGTTATCACCGCCTTGCACATTGTTTTAGGTGAGCTGGTGCCCAAATCTCTGTCCATCCAAAAAACGGAGCAAATTGTACTTTTCGTTGCTTGGCCTCTGTTAATGTTTGATAAGCTGATGTATCCGGCAGTGTGGTTTTTGAACCATGTAGCTAACTGGATTTTGCGCCGTATGGGGGTGGAAGCTGCTAGCGAGGCCGAGGAAGCTCACAATGAGGACGAAATCCGCATCCTGATGGAGGAAAGCCATAAGCATGGTTATATCGATAAAACTGAGCTGACCTATTTGGATAATGTTTTTGATTTTTCCGACCGTCGTGCCAGCGATATTATGGTGCCGCGCACGGATATGATTTGCCTCTATTTGGAGGACCCCGTTGAGGAAAATATCCAAACTGCTTTGGATGAGCGCATGACTCGTTATCCGATTTGCGAAGAGGATAAGGACCATATTATTGGCTTTTTGCATATTAAGGATTTGTTGCGAGATTTGAACGCAGGCCAAAAGCCTGATTTGCGCAGCTTGGCGCGTGATGTCCTGTTGGTGCCCGAGTCTCTGCCCATTAGCAAATTGCTGAAGATGCTGCAAAAGCATCGCAGTCAGCTGGCTGTGCTCATTGATGAGTACGGTGGCACAGCAGGTATGGTAACTGTTGAGGATATCTTAGAGGAAATTGTGGGCGAAATTCAGGACGAGTTTGATGAAGAGCGTCCTGAGGTGGAGGATAAGGGTAATAAAACCTACTCCGTAGATGGTAAAATGCTGTTGGATGATGTTAACGACGTCTTTGAGCTGCAGCTGGATACGGAAAACTGCGATACTATTGGTGGTTGGCTCTATGCGCAAATCGACTATCCGCCCAAGGTGGGGCAAAAGGTGAAGACGCCGGAGGCAGAATT
>OBLI01004114.1_pt1 | contig 10649 bp, 14 predicted proteins | sample 1519701 | NCBI WGS metagenome assembly OBLI01 (sample SAMEA3663005, study PRJEB22513) | pig gut metagenome | biome: pig gut; feature: pig-associated habitat; material: faeces | place: France | collected 2012 | reverse complement strand
ACAGGAATGCGCGCGCGCATTCCTCCCCAACGCGCCCACCGCCGGCATCCCTCCCACGCCCCGAAATTTGGCCTCTGAGAGGCGTTTAGCCCCCGACCCATACCCACATACCGCCCCAGGCTTCCGCGCCTTGTAGGCCAAATTTAAGCCTTCCTCTTTTTGTGCAACTTGCACAATTTGTAAACAATTTATTAACTCGCGCCGGAGGGGTTGACAAATCAAAACCGCACTTCTATAATAAAAGTGTGCAGAGGCACAGAAAGGAAGTATTTAACATGCAAGCAACATTTACCCGCAAGAAGGGCACCACCAAAGACGGCCGCGACTACGATTTTATTTCCGGCCGCACTATCCCCGATAACGCCGAGTTTACCATTTCCAAAAAGGCTTTTCCCGAGTTTCCCGAAGAGGTTAAAAAACTTCTTGAAGAACTTCCCGCCGGCGGTCTCGCCGCCGCCAACCTCCCCGAAGACTTCTATATCTTCACACCGGAAGACGAAGAAGGAAAGAAGTACCCCCGCCGCTACCTTTGCAAGAAAAAGGCACAGTAACCCAGACATACGCCCGGCACGCCACTACCGCTGCCGCGCGGGCGCAACCCTTTAAATAGGGCCGCGCGGTTACGCCGCAAGCGGGCGGCACGCCTGCCGCGGAATAATGTATTTACCCCGGCGCCCGGTCAGCGGGCGCCATCTTTAGAAAGGAGAATTGGCAAATGGAAGGAAAACAGGAAGAATTTGTAAGCAAGGAGCAATATGACGCTCTTTCCAGAGAGCTGGAAGAAACCAAAAGCACGCTTGAAAAAGCGCGTAGCGCGCTTAAAAACGCGCTCCACACGGCCACCACAACGGCCGAAGAACCGGACGACTTTGCCGCGAAAATCGCGGCAGCGTATAAAAAACTCAAAAAGGAGGCCAAGTAATGGCTACTATCGTCACCACACCCACCGAAGGCACCACCCCCGCGGCATATCGCACTTATGTCGAAGCGCTGGAGGCCATCTCCCGCACCGAAGTTTCGGGCGCCGACATTGGAAACCGCTTTGAAATGTTCGACAAGACCCCTGTCGAATACGGAACGCAGATTCAGCAAATCCGCGTAGGAACCGGCAAGGCCGCAGACGTAAATCGAAAAGCAGCGAACAGCGCCGCCGACTATGCCAAGCTCCACACCCGCGTATTCCAGGGTTGGACTGAAAAGAGGTTCGACACAGACATTAAGCTCAACGACCTGAAGAGCGTATGCGGATCTCCGGAAGACCTTGCCGCCCTTGTCGCCGCCAACGAAAACCGGAACGCGGAAAGCGAAAGACTGGACGCCGAAGACATTTACTACAATCTCATTGCTAACCCCGGCGCAGTTCGCGGAACCGATTCGGTCCAAGACCCTGCAAACCCTGCCACCCTGCTTTCCTCCTTTGGAAAGAAAGGCTCTGCGGCCGGCACGGATATAACCACCGTCAGCGGCTGGCTGGCAGACAACGGCCTTTTTGAAAAGCTGGCGTTTACTGCCGAAGACAGCCGTGACGCGCGGCTTACGAAGATTCTGGAGGAGACGCGCCGCATTGCCAAGGACATGACCAACAATAACGCCACCTATACGCACACAGAGGACAATCAGCGCTTTGGCGCGCGTATGTCTGATTTGGTGGTGCTTGCCCCTCAGGACTTCATCAACGCGCTTGACATCCGTGTCCGCGCCTCTATCCGGAATTTGGAGTTTGTAGACCTGCCCGAAGTCGTCGAAACCGACTTTCCGACCCTTCGAGGCTATAATGCCCTTGAATCCGATGGTTGGGAAGAAGCCCCGGCCAACGCCCTTGACGCCATTATCATTCTTGACCGCCGGGCTATTGGCCGCGTAGTCAAAGACCGGGAAGAATATGCCGACTGGGTACAGGCACGGCGCGCCACTCAGCACACCACCTTCCTGGAAGACCTCTTCTATTACAGTGAGGTATACAAGGCCTATGCCATCCTGTACAAGAAGAAGGACATCGAGTAAATGGCTCGCAAGAAGTACAACGACCCCGCCGCAGATATTGCGGCGGTGTTCGCAGATGAGAAAATCGCACTGCTCGCAAACGCCGTCTATATTGACGGCGTGAGCGCGCCGGCTCACAGAGCCATCATGCGCGACTTGATTATGCGCGGAGTGGTCGGGTATCGCCCCGATTTAGACGACTTTTGCAGGGTCTGCATGAGCGGAGAAAAGGATTACTATGGAGACCCGGCATCTCCTATGCCGTTCACATTCTCCGGAAAAGCGCTTGACCCGGTCGGCGCGGTTATTCCGATTTTTGCCAACGCTTCCCGCCGGCCTCCCGTTGACATCATCAACAGTTACGCCGCCGCCATAGGCCAGGCGTTTGTCGGACTGCGGCAAAACCTTGCCGCCGCGCCCACAGCGCAAATGTTCAAGACGCGGACGCAAGGAGGCGCGAACGCCATCGAGGACGCACTTGAAAGGCGCTCCCGCGGAGAAATTGCCGTTGCCGTTGACGAGGACGGCGACATCTATCCGGCGCTTGACCTTTCCACGCCGTTCATCGGTGACGCGCTCTTGCGCACCATTGAAGCGTTGGACAATGACATCTCCGCACGGTGTGGCCTTCTCCGCTCCACGGATTTCAAGGCCGAGCGCACGCAGTCGGCCGAAGTCAGCGCCAACGCGTCCGCCACGCTTGACCTGCTCTATATCCTTGTGGATTCTTTCAACGCTGTCATGAAAGAATACGGCCACGAAATGCACTTGAACGGCACTATTGCCGAGTACGACCCTTACGGAGAAGGAGGAGAACCCTGATGAAATCAATTGACCTTTCCGGCGCAATTTCCGCTGCCGCCGTTGTAGCGGCGATTCCCGCCGTAGCAGACGCAACGGCCGTTATCGGTTTTTTTTCGGCCATCATCTCCGCCGGGCTGACGCTTGTCGCGCTCATTTTCCGCGTGGTGGACATCGTCCGCCGCGTGAAGGCGGGCAAGCTCTCCGCAGACAAAGCGGCCGAAGAGGTCGAAAAGCTGAAAGAAGGGATGAAGAAATGACAGAAAAACGGTATATTTTCGAAACCCCTGCCGACCTCGCCGCCGCCCGTTCCGCTATGCGGGCGGGCGGCCTTATTCGCTCCGGCGACATTGAAATAGCCATTTCCGCACTTGTTGATAGATTTCTCGCCCCGGTTCCCAAAATTTTCGCGGATAAATTTGAATGGATGACGCAGTGCGCCGCGTTTGCAAAATCCGCCCTTGAATTTCTCCCCCAGCCGGATTTGGAAGAATTTTACACAACGGCGACAGAAAGCGATGATGGAACCCCAGGCGCCCGCAAAGTGACAACATACGATGCACCCAATGGAGTGCCGTCAACAGCGCAGGCATTGGGGATGACCGTTGAAGAAAAAGAAGCCGATGCGCCGCGCGTTTCAAAAACTCGCATCGCCGCCGCCAACCTTTCCGGCGCGATAATTGAAGTAGACGGCAAAAGAGCGGCAGAAATCCGCAAGGCCTTTAAGCCCATGATATTGCCAATTTGGGACGGCGGGGAGGAATAAAATGGCGGTTATCACATTTTACAAAACCACGCTTGACGGGGAAAATTACCCGGATTTCCTTGAAGAGTATCTCAATGGCTGTGAAAAGAAAGAAGTCACCGTGAAAGCCGTCAACCCCGGCAGGGAAAGCTATACAATATCACTCAACGACCTACTCCCGGCTGGGATGAACTACGCCAAAATTGAGCAGGTTCGAGCCGCTTTTTTCTACAAAGTAGAAAATCTTCTTTCGCCGGTCGGGGACACTTCCTTTCCCTACGTCTTGACGCTTGACAAATTCGCGACTGCGGCGTACAACGCAACTCTTACCCAATCCGGCACAGGGACCCTTTTGGAATTTAACGCCAAAAACTTTTATGGGGACGGAACCGCAGCAATAGGAGCCGGGCAAGCTCCAGTCGATTCGGCGGTTGATATGTCAAAACTTGGAAGAAACGCCCTTGGCTGGGACGGACATAACAACGGCGTTTTTCCTTTAGTATTCATTACCATAGACGGGTCTTTACGGTTGATGGTCCCGGACGACCGAATGACCAACGCCGACCCCCAAGGATTTGGGCCCGCCATGGCGCGAAGTTTTGCCGAAGACGTAGTCAACATAGCACGCGAAGGAAAATTTTTGCAGTGGGAAAAAACTGGAACCGAGTGGACATCGAATGAGATAACAAAAGTAAAAGTTGTGTCTCTTTATTTCGTTCCCGCAACCGTCTTTTATGGAGTCGGCGGTACAGACATAACTTATGCCGCCGGCTATGGATACCCGGGAGAACAACGATACGTTGCCACCCCGCCCGGTTTGTCTACGGATTTACGAGAAGGAAAAGCTCTCCGACTGGCGTTGGAAATAACCGGCGACTTTCAACAGCTTGCCACGACACCGGCAAATACAGTAGCTTTTTTTGGCGGCGCCTCTCAGCAAATTCAGACCTTACCAAACGGAAAGCCTCGTAAAATACAAGCAGCATTGCGCGCAATCGGCGACTTGTCGTTGCTCATGCGTGACGAATTCGGGGGCTATATCGACTGTGCCGGCGCATGCCGCTGGTCTCTTTTGCTCCCCTCTGAGACAAAAACAGAGGAAGCCCTATCAAAGGCGGCGACCGTTCTGTCTACCGGTGTTTCTGTCATAGGCGTGGCCGGCTCTGTGGCAACGGGAAACCCGCTTGGCATAGCCGCTTCTGCTGGCGGTCTAGCGTCCAATGTGCTAGGGGCTGTTCGCCAATTCAGCACCCCACAACCGGCATCGACCACGTCCGGAAGTTCTTTCATCGATTTAAATGGAGGATGGGCGCCCCTTTTCGTAAACACTGCGCCACTTGCCCGAAAAATTGACGAATACGGCTATACCCCCGCCCGGTTTTTGGACTGGAAAACCGCGCCAAAAGTACCCACGCAACACCACCCGGTCTTTTTTCATGGAACAGTGTCCGGGGCGGAAACACTTCTTCCGGAAAGTTGGCTTAACGATGGATTTTCGCGCGGGGTTCGCGTGTGGCTCAAATCGGAATTGGATAACCGAGCGGAGATTTTGAAATTATGAATTACCCGGATAACCGCCGTTTGTTGAGTTACGGCGCGCCCCTCTCCATGATTGAGGGCGATAGAAAAACAGCAAAATCTTTTGAAATGTGGCTCACGGCGTTCCGCGGCGCAAAGCGGCGCGGGGCGCCCCTCCCCTGGATTCGCCGGACGGAGCGGGAGGCGGTCAGCCTCCTCCAGTCGTTCGGAGAAACTTCCAAATTTCGGAAGTTGGAAAAAATGTGCCATATAGAGGACTTCAAGACGGACGGCGCGACCGGGCTCATTAAAAAAGGCGGGGAGTGGCTCCCCGCCGTGAAAATCATCCCACTGTCCGGATGGACGGCGTGCCGGGACGCGGAGGATAAAGCAAAGTTAATCTTTTTTGACGAGGCATTTACCACGCCGGAAAAACACCGTCTTTTCCGGGGAAATGAAGTTGAGGCCTTTCTCGATTTGTGGCATTCCTACAAGCGTGAGCCGGGCGACAATGTCCGAGCCCTGCTCACTGGGAACAGGGAAAGCGCGGTAAACATTTACCTCACCTATTTCGGGGTTGAGAAAAAACCGCCGCTTTTGGAAAACCGCGTCTTTTTGCTAAAAGACGGCGCTATTGCCTTTGAATACCGCTTCAATCACCAAAAAGAAAAAAAGATGGACGCGCTCTTGGCCGGCACGCGTTACGGCGCTTTCCTGCATGGGTCAGCAAAAGGAGAGGAAAAAAGCCTGCTTTGCCAGATTTCCAAAAATGCCCGTTTCTATTTCTGCGTTGACTTCTTGCGGCCTGTGACGTTTTGGTTTTCCGATAAAATGGTTGTCGGCTCTCTCAGACGAGCAGACGGTCGGCGCTATTTTTGCGGCGCGCCGCGTGGCGACCCGCGCGCGGTTCTTTTCGACCGGAGCCGCCTGAAAGACTTCATTTATTTAAAAGAGGCGCGGCGGGAAAACCGCGTGCGTTACGACAGTCCCGAGGCAATGGAAATTGGAGAGTATTCCCTGCGCCGGATGGGGCTATAAAGAAAAGGGTGTTCCGCGTGGAACACCCTATTTTTTATTCTTCAAAGCCTGCAACCGGGGACGGCTGGGAGACTTCTCCGCCCTTGCGGAGGTCGCTCAAAATGGAGTTGTCTCCGCTGTCGTAGAAATAGGTCGGGTCACTTTTCCGGCGGAGGTGCTCCTCGTCTGCGATTTTTTTGAGTGTCTCATAGGCCGCCTTGACGGACAGTTGCCCGCTATTTAACTCTTTCATGACCTGTTGTGCGGAATAGCTACGTCCGGCAAGGCCGCCGAAAGTCGCGTTCAGGAAGTCCCGTCCGCGGTTTTCAGCCGTGCCGCCTCGGGCTTTTGAAGTCAAATAGACGGCTTCCAGCGTTTTGGAAGTGTATCCAAATTTTTGTACTTTTGCTTGTTCCTGTAAAATGTCGGCGGCCGTGTACTTTGTGCCGATGGTGGCGTTTGCCGTCCTGGCCGCGTAACGGGCGCGGTCATAGGCGCTTTTGTACTCCTTTCCGGTTAACCCGGTCAAGCGGCCGACGTACTTTCTCAGGCTTTCGCCTTTTTCTCTTTGTGCTTCTGCGTGAATCATATCAAAATCTCCGTTCTGCCGTTTTCCGGCCGACAAATTTGTTTAAAATCGGGGGCAAGGCACTTGCCGCCCCTTACATTGAGCGCGGAAAGCGTCCAAAAGCCTTGGCCCTCTCGGAAAAGGTCGTCTCCCTGTTCCCGTAGTGCGGCCGCGACTTTTGCCGTCGGTACTCCCTTTGTGTGAACGCTTTCGCCGCCTTCCCAGCGCTCAAGGTAAGTCTTGGGCGCGAGATAGATGGCTTCTTTGATGGGGTTCGGGTTTTCCTTCTTCATCCACCCCAGTGCATGCGCGTCGGTCTTTGGCCAGTCGCAAAGCGCATGAACGCTATCTGTGTCGATGTAGAGAAGGCAGTCCGCCACAGTCTTCCCCGCGAGGAGGCACATTTCGCGCGCCTCCCGCAAAATGCGGGCGCGACAACAGGCGGTCATATAGGCATTTTGCACCACGTTTAAAATCATGCCCTCATCGTCAATGTCCTCCCCGTCCACAAGGTGGACGGCGCCCGTGGCGGGGTTGATTTCGCGGCGCACTTCGACCGTGTGCGGGTTTTGGCCGAACTTGCCACCGGCGCCGTTCATGGTGAGCTTTGCCGTGGCGCGCCCGATTTCGTCCCGCGGCACGGCGCTGTCTGCAGCCTTTTTTCGCTTATATTCGGAATCCACGAAATCGCGCAAATAGCCGGGATTTTCGGCGTGCCACACCCAAACTTTGCAAATATTGAAGTCAACGAATTTGTACCAGTTTGAAAGCTCTTCCAGCTCCTCTACAAAGAACATTCTGGACGCGTGGCGTTGCGGGTCAATTTCGACAACCGGCGCGTTTTTCTTGGAGTCCAAACTTTGCCAACAAGGGCAAAAGCCTTCCTTGCATACGGCCGTGAGCTTGTCGACCTCATATGCCACTACCTCGATAGGAGAATGGCAATATTTCCCGGAAAAATAGGTGGCAAGGCTCATTGTGACGGGGCGGCCGGTAATGTCCGGCATTTCGCGCATGAATGCGGGGTACATGCTGTTAACGTCATAGCAATTTGCCGATATGCCGCGGAGCCAGCGCCCTTGAAATGCCGGATTGACGACCACTTTTCCGCCGCCTAAAAGCCCATGCTGGCGATAGTAGGAATCAAGGTCAAGTGTGACCGGATGGGTTTTTCGATAGGCGCGGGCGTTCTTTTGGTCGTCTTCGCTTTTGAAGATTGAGCGGAACATGACTTTTTTCGCAAGGCCGGAGGCGGTAATTGCGTCCGGCTTGCCTTCGTCGATTGACATATGATACCAATCGCGGAGCCGGTCGGACGCCTTTGTCACCAAATGCCAAAGGCCTTTCACGTCGTTGACCATGTAAGCCTCGTCCTCTTCAGCGTCTCCTTCTCCCTGGTAGTCCATGGTGAGTTTGCGTATGGGGTTTCCGGTTTCGTCACGCACGTCAAAAGAATCAAGGAGTTGAGCAAGAGAACCTTTATAAAGGTTGCGGAAGTCGTAAAAGGTGAATGTAGCGGTGTTGTGGTGGCCGCTTTCGGAGCGCTCAACCGGGGCGCAAAGTGTCATTGAATAGCGGGCGCCCAAATTTGATGAAAGTTCGGAATAGGTCTTTGGCGCTTTTGGCTTTTCTCCTCTGCCAACTTGGCGCCACCCAGTTGTTAAAAGCTGGTAGTCCATGTTGGCAAAGTCGTAGGGGGCATAGAAGAACCATGCGCGGCGGATGGGGGTTTTTGACATTGCGTTGAGCCAGTCGGCCATGGTCTTTTCGCGAATGAAGCCATATTGAGGATGATAGGCCAGCCATGCATAGACCTCAACTGTGGCATGCGCGCGGAACCAGGCCGTCACGGTCGGCGCGGATATGTCGATGTCGTGCGCGGCCTTTATCTCGCGCGCCTTTTCAAATATGCGCGCTTCGCTCCACTTCTCGCCGTCTATAAAGGTGTATGCCTCCGTGTCAACGGCGAAAAAGTCGCCGCGAAAGGCTTTTGTGCGGCTCATCTTTCAGATTCCCCGCGAAGAGGCGAAAAGAATACGCGCCATTCTCCCGCATAGTAAAATACAGTAAAGTGTATATAGTCATCGTTGCAATAGGCGCGTGGCGGCTTTTTTGGGCCGAAAATGCATAGCCATTCGTAAAATGGGAAAGAGCATTCGCGGACGATAGTAGAAAATCCTTCTTCGGTTTGCTTCCATGCCTTGCGGCTTTCGTCCGGGGCTTTTGCCGGAATGCTTGGGAGTACGACTCGCCAGAGGTCGCGCCCTTTGGCGGGGTAGAATTTTGCGTTAATCAAGCTCTATCGCCTCCGTTCCGTAGGGCCTTTTGACCGTCCTCCAGTCAATGCCTAACTTTGCAAGGCGGCGGCGGTAGTAGCGGGATTTTTGAGCGCGGACGGCTGCGCGGTAGCGCTCGAACGAAACGTACTGGTGGGTGTAGCGAGGGCTGGCGCGTACGGCGTCCCAGTTTATGGTGTGACGCGCTTCGCAGAATCCTCCGATGGTGGCTACAAATTCGCCTGCGCAGCCGTCCTCTATGGCGTGTTTCAGCCAAAAGTCGGCGCGGTTGGAAATGTCGGATGGCGATAGCCACCCATAAAGGGCTTTGCCGGCTGTGCGGCGGCGCTCGGCGCGGTCGCGGTAAGAGTAATAGATTGCGTTGAGTTGGCTTTTTGTGCGATTCATGGTATTTTTCTCCTTTATTCTTCTTTAATATACGCCCATTTTCGCCCCGCAAACGGGGCAGAAATTCCAGCCGAATTGCGTTTTAATATTTCGCACGCACCCGCACACGGTGCATTTGCTCACATTTTTCCCAATAAGTTCCCACTGCCCATGCCTGACTTCCTGCGCATCTGCGCGCGGAAAGCGCATAATATCGTTGCAATCAACGGATTTGTTGATGTGATTTTTAGCAAGCTCACACAACTTTTCTGCGTCAATGTAGTAGGTTTTACGGTTTGCTTTTGTGCTATTCATGGCGTTTTCCTTTCTTAATATATTAACTCCATTGCTCAGCCATTGCAGCTGCAATGCCTGGAAATGTTTTTGAACGTGCGCGCGCTCTTTCTTCTTTAGGTAAATTCCAGGTTTCGACGAAAAACTTACCCATAGATCTACCAGACGCAAAAAAAATCCTTTGTTGCGGCTTTACTTCGTTAGTTGGAACAAGCGGTGGAAGGCCTTTCAGCCATAAGCAAGTCTTTTTCTCTACTGGGTCGCCAAACATGTATGGCTGTATTACCTGGTCGGGCTTTCGCCAAATCGTCGACATGGCGCCAACAGGATTTTCAATGGCTATTTTTGCACAATTGGCTGAAGCTATGGCCATGAAAAACGCCGCGGCATCTTCTCTTTTCTTTTTTCTTTGCAGAGCTTCCTGCCCGTATTTTTCGACACTGAACCACCGGTTGCCAGACACCGCAAGGAATGTACATGGCGGATGGGCGATTATCATGTCCCATTCGCCTTCTATTCTATTGCGCTTGCCGTCTGCAGTATAAAAGGTGCACTTCCCGTTCAAAAGGGGCAAAACGTCTTGCTTAATGTGCCACTCCGGATGGCCGCCGGAACAGCCAATAATGTCGCAAGAAAAGGCGTTGTGACCTTTTGCGCGGAACTTGGCGCATACTCTCTGCGATTCCTCGCATGCAATAAGTATATTCATATTTTCCTTTCTGCCCGGATTGGCCGCCTGGCGCGGCGTTGCGTTTATTCGGTTGCTGTGGCTATATTCTAACACACCGCTATTGCTTTTTCAATAAGTAAAATAGACAAAGTTTTATTTTTTTATTGTGCACTTTGTCAACCCCTCCGGCGCGAGTTAATAAATTGTTTACAAATTGTGCAAGTTGCACAAAAAGAGGAAGGCTTAAATTTGGCCTACAAGGCGCGGAAGCCTGGGGCGGTATGTGGGTATGGGTCGGGGGCTAAACGCCTCTCAGAGGCCAAATTTCGGGGCGTGGGAGGGATGCCGGCGGTGGGCGCGTTGGGGAGGAATGCGCGCGCGCATTCCTGT
>OBLI01004113.1_pt1 | contig 10650 bp, 8 predicted proteins | sample 1519701 | NCBI WGS metagenome assembly OBLI01 (sample SAMEA3663005, study PRJEB22513) | pig gut metagenome | biome: pig gut; feature: pig-associated habitat; material: faeces | place: France | collected 2012 | reverse complement strand
TGCATTGCTCTCGCCTTGCACTAACTTTGCAGCGGAAAAAGTCATTTAACACAACATCTGAATGGAAACAGCCGAACTTTTCAAATGGGTTCTTGAAAACCTTGACTACTGGGTGGTAACCCTGTTTATGGCCATTGAAAGCTCGTTTATACCCTTTCCCTCTGAAGTGGTGGTACCTCCCGCTGCATGGAAGGCCATGGCGGACGAGAGTATGAACATCGTGTTGGTGGTGTTCTTTGCCACACTCGGAGCTGACGCAGGGGCTCTCGTCAATTACTATCTTGCCAAATGGTTGGGACGACCCATTGTCTACCGCTTTGCGGACAGCCGGCTGGGACACATGTGCCTGATAGACCGTGCCAAAGTGGAACACGCTGAGGAATATTTCCGCGAACATGGTGCGGCATCCACTTTCTTCGGGCGTTTGGTGCCTGCCGTTCGCCAGCTTATCAGCATCCCGGCCGGATTGGCGGGCATGAGGGTGGACAAATTCCTGCTTTACACTACCCTCGGTGCAGGAGTTTGGAACAGTGTGCTGGCGCTGCTGGGTTACCTTATCTACCGCTTCACTGACCTCAAGAGCACAGAGGCGGTTTATGTGTTGGCCACGAAATACAGCCACGAGATAGGCTACGGCATCTTGGCTGTAGCAGTAATCATTGTAGGTGTACTTGTGTACAAAGGAATGAAGAAGTCTTGACCGAACCATCCTATGAGACTTTACCTGCTTTTTTGCATCCTCTGCCTCCTGTCGTGCCTGCCGGTCGGGGCTCAGACCGCTGCCGACAGTACGGACGTGCCGTCGGTACGCCCTGCCACGGAGCATTGTTGGCTTTGGGGAGCGGGAAGCGGCAATGTGCTGGACACCTATCTGTCGCCGTTGGAATACACGGGTCCCAACTTCAGCCTGCTTCACCGCACGGAACGCCCCTTCAGCCGAAGGAACCAACGCCTCAAGGTGCAAGGGCTCTATACGGGACATCTGGCTTACCTGCATTCGCCCACCGACGATGGCAAGGAATGGGATGCGGAAATCTCCGCCGCAGGGGGCTGCCTGTATGACCTGTACCGCACGCCGCATTGGCGTTTGGCAGCAGGGGCCTTGGCTGAACTGACCGGCGGCTTTACCTATAACACACGGGGCAGCAACAATCCGGCACAGGGACGGCTGGGCATCAGTCTGTCAGCCACGGCCTTGGCGCAATATGCTTTCCGGTTCTTCCACCACCCGGCCAAGGTGACGGTGCAAACGGACTTCCAAATGGTGGGGGCGCAGTTCTCGCCGGAATATGGCCAGTCGTACTACGAAATATTTTCTTTGGGTCATACCTCGGGCATTGTCCACTTTACGCATCCGGGCAACTGTCCCACAGGGCGTTTGCAGGCGTACCTTACGCTGCCGCTGTGCAAAGCCAACTGGACGTTGGGCTACCTGGCCGATGTGAGGCAGAGCAAACTGGGCGGACTAAAACGTCATGCCTGGCGCAACTGTTTCATGATTGGCTATACGCGCCACTTGCAGCTCATTCGTCCATAGCCTTCATCAATGTATAATGTATAATGTAAAATGTATAATGAGGTCTACGACGTTCATACAGGACGAAGCAGAACCGCCGCCACCATTGGCGTAGCTTTCATTATACATTATACATTAAAAATCACATTGTACATTAAACCATTATCCATTATCCATTATCCCTCATGTACCATCTGTTCCGCGTCTTCTTAGGACTTTTCCTGATTTTGTCGACCTCCTCGTGTGTTACGCAAGAGGTGGAGGACGATACGCGCTGTGGTAACTTCGAGGCTTTGTGGCGAACTCTCGATACGCATTACTGCTTTTTCGACTATAAGAAGGAAAGCTTCGGACTGGATTGGAACAAGGTCTATGAAAGCTATCGGGTGCGTATTGACGAGTCCATGAGCAACCGGCAGTTGTTTGAAGTGTTGGGGGAGATGGTCTGCGAGCTCCGTGACGGGCACGTCAATCTGTATGCCTCGCACGATGTGGCTCGCTACGGGGCCTGGTTCGACGCTTATCCCATGAACCAAAGCGACTCTCTGGAACGTAAATATCTGGGAACGTCGCAGGATTATGCCAATGCCGCCGGACTGAAATACCGCATTCTGGAAGACAACGTGGGCTATGTGCGCTGTGCCTCGTTCGACTTGCTCTTCGGCGATGGCAACTTGCAGGAAATGATGCGCAGCCTGGCTACTTGCGATGCACTCATCGTAGATGTGCGCAGCAACGGCGGAGGGCTGCTGACGGCTGCTGAAAAGCTGGCTTCGCTCTTTGTCAACGAGGAAACGGTGGGTGCCTACATCTGCCACAAGACGGGCAGCGGACACGATGACTTTTCCACGCCCGAACCTATCAAAATAAAGCCTTTCGTCGGACTGCGCTGGCAAAAGCCTGTGGCCATACTGACCAACCGACGCACATACAGCGCTGCCAACAGTTTTGTGATGTACCTGAAAGGGCTGCCCTTGGTGACGGTGGTGGGCGACACGACGGGTGGCGGGGCCGGTATGCCTTTTTCCTCGGAACTGCCAGGCGGGTGGAGTATCCGCTTCTCGGCCTGCCCTATGTACGACCGCCTGATGCAATGCACCGAAATGGGTATCAAGCCGGACGTGAAGGCTGACATTACCAACGAAGACTATGCCCGCAGCGTTGATACCATCATCGAAACGGCACGGTCCTTGCTGAAAACACAGCCTACGGATAGTTTTAATGAATAATGAATAATGGGGCTACGCAGATTGCAAGGCCGTGGGATTTATTCATTATATAATTCTTCATTCTTCATTCTTCATAAATAATTGTTCATTGTCATCATCCCATTCTCATCAAACAAATTTCCCATGGACATCTCTTATCTGCTTTCACGCCTCAACGCGCTTCAAATTGCCAGCACCTTCATTGTGCTCTTTGCCGTAATCGACGTGCTTGGTTCCACCCCCATATTCATTGACCTCAAGCAGCAGGGCCGCCCGGTCAATGCACTGAAGGCCACCCTTATCTCCACCGGCCTCCTGATAGGCTTTTTCTTTGCTGGAGACGCCATGCTCCGCCTGTTTAATGTAGACATTGAATCGTTTGCCGTGGCCGGTTCGTTGGTCATCTTCCTGCTGGCATTGGAAATGATTCTGGACGTGGTCATCTTCAAGAACCAAGGCCCCATCAAGGAGGCCACACTTGTCCCCGTGGTCTTCCCCCTCATTGCCGGTGCCGGTTCGTTCACCACCCTGCTCTCGCTCCGGGCCGAATATGCACAGGTGAATATCCTCATCGGCCTGTTGCTCAACATGGGGTTCGTTTACTGCGTGCTGAAGGCAACGGAACGGGTGGAACGCTTGATTTCCAAATCAACCATCTACCTGCTCCGCAAGTTCTTCGGCATCATCCTGCTGGCCATCTCCGTGCGCCTCTTCACGGCCAACCTGAGTGCCCTGATGAGCAGTTTCAACTGAGTCCGGTAGCACTGCCGACATCGGTTGCGGCTTGTCAACCTGTTCCATCCAACTGCGGATGTCATGCTGCACGCGCAGGTAGAGCGGGCAGTTAGTGTAGGCGGTATGCTTGCGCAGCATTTCCTCCACTGTGGCCGTGGCATGACGGTAGGCGGAAAGCTCGTTTTGCATCTGCACCGAATGCTCTGCCAGCCGCTGTATCTCCCTTTCCCTTTCCCGGCGCAACACCTCGCACACGCCGCCCAACATGGGAGCTACGATGCCTTCAAACAAATCGTGCCCGCGCATAAAGAGATACGTTGTCTGCGGTGTCAGTCCCAAAGCCAGCAGCTCCTCCCGCAGCGGCTTGTACGTTTTGCGCACTTGCGGAAACTGCCGTTGCAGACGGCTCACCTTGGCGTTCACCAAGTGCCGGAGATGCTCCAGTGTCTGTTCGGGATGATAATAGTTGAGTTGGTTGAGCTGCACCACATGGTAAAAGTCGAGCATGGAAAACTGCTTGTAAGTGCCATAACGATAGCACCAGATGTTCCAGACAAAAAGCGGCCAGATGATTTCGCTGTAGCGTTGCAGGAAGAGTTCAAAATCGAACACGCGGCGGTCGTTCAGTGTAACCATGACACACACATTGTGCAGTGCCGGGGCGTAACACTGAAAATTCTCTATGGCATAGGCATAGGTATGGAACACATAAGGATTGCTGCACACCTGTGCCGACAAGGCGGTTACGCCCTGCATCAGGTAGTCATAATCGGCATCCACACAAGCTATCATGCAACGCCCCAGCCGGTTTCCCAGTTCGTTGGCCAAAGCTATTTTCTTCCCTTTGCACAGGCTGCTGTTGGAAGGCAGCATCACCTCAAAGAAATACCCGTCCGTTTCGAGCGGCCGTAGCAGGTTGCTCCAGAAAAACACATCGTCGTAACTCTCCACATAAGCCACAATGCGTTTGCGGCCCTTTTTGCCGCCCAAACGGTTCATGGCCTCTATATAGTCAGAATTCAGGTTTTGGCTTAACCGTTTCATGCTGTTGTCAAATTGTCATTTGTCCTCACTGCCCCCGCCGTCTCGCCGGAGGCACAGCCTGTCACACCACGGTAATGTCGCTCACCTCCGTCACGGCATCTTCCCATCCGTTCATGATGAGAGCCGGCGAATGCGTGGTGAGCAGCACCTGTGCATTGGGATTCAGCTCGCGCACCATACCGATGAGGCTCTTCTGCCATTCAAAATGCAGACTGGCCTCAGGTTCGTCCATAAAGAGCACATAGGGCTGGCGGTCCTCTGTGAGCACGGTGAGCAGGATGAGCAGCATCTGCTTCTCGCCGCTTGACAGGATGTAAGGCGGCAGTTTCTCGCCATATTGCAGAAACGACAATTCGTTGCTTTGCCGGTCAATGCGCTTGCCCGTTTCGGCAAAGAGTTCATCCACCATATCCAGGAAGCGCGTCTTCAGGGTGGCGGCCTCCGCCGCCTTCTCCTTAGCCTGAGGGTCGTCGCCGGTGAGCAAGGCTATCATGCGGTTGCCCACGTTAACCTGCCAATCCAAGTAACGCCGCTGCACCAGATAGAGCTGCCAGTCGAGTTCGGTCACAATCCGTGCATCAGTCAGTCCGCCCACCGGTTCGGCAGCAATGATTTTGCGGTCGAAACTGCGCAGCACATCGTAGCGTATGCCCGTGGCATCGGCCGGGTCAAACTCCACATTCACCCCCAACTGGGCCCCGGCGGAAATCTCGCCCGAGACGGGAATGGTGCGCAGGTGGTGCACCAGCTTGTTCAAGATAGTACTTTTCCCCGCGCCATTTCGTCCGCTGAGGACATTCACGTCGGGGCGTAACTCCCACACGATATGTTTATGGCCGCTCCACAGGCTGGAAATTTCTATACGTTTGATGGCATTGGCTAATTTGATCATGGCTTGCAACGTATTGGTTTGTAAAACAAAAGTACATACTTTTCCCCATCCGCGCAATTTCTCGCCCTCTCTTCGTGGCGGAAAAGAAGAAGTTTGCCGAATTTTCGGGCAGTTTATACCTGTGCGAGCGTTCCGTCACACTTTGGCTGCATCGAAATCAGTAATAACCTTGGCTTTCTGACAAGTTTGTTTCTCTCGTTCAACAATGATGCATTAGAAAAAATGAAAGACTTGTTGATAACTCTGCATAAAAAGCACTGTTTTTTTATCTATACGCAATTTATCCCCAAAAAGCATTCACTCCTTCACACAATGCCTGTTTCCCTCTGATTTCCATACGTTTAAGGTGTGAAGGCTTGGATTTTCAAGTGTTCACATCGGAAGCGAGATTTTGTGGTAAGCCAATTGATTATCATCGGTTTTACAGGGTGAAGGCTTGCAAAATCAACCTTTCACAGGTTCTTCAACAGTAGATATTTAAAGACAGACGGTAAGCCCAGATCAGGAAGACTCTGGGGTAGTCAGGAAAAGTCACGACACTGCCCGTGTGAATACTTGAAAATCCAAGCCTTCACACCTTAAACAGCTGAATTTGAGGAAGAAACGAGCTATGTGTGAATAGGTGAAGGCTTTTTTCGGGAAATAAAATACGTATATATGCGCGCGAGGAACGGGTTGCTTGGTCGCTGCTGTATGCACCCGTGTAGCTTAAAATATGTATATGTGCGCACGAAGAACAGCAACACCATAATAGTCGGGAAATAGTCTTCACAAGTCGGCGACTTAATTTTTCTACTCGCCGACTTAATTTTTCTACTCGGCGATTTGACATTTCTACTCGGCGATTTGTAAAAACAACTCCTGAACTTGTGAAGGCTACGCGCCATTTTTTTAATTCAACTCCCGAATTTGTGAAGACCATCAGCAATGCTGTGTACTAAACATTTGTGCCGGAGGTACTTGGATTGACTGTGCGGCTTGGCAAAACAAAGTCGGCAAAAATTGTTTACCGATGGTATCGCAAGGCTGTCCTTGAAAAAATATTTAGGGTTGATTAAACTTTTTGACTGAAATCAGGTCAGTATAAAGGCTGGCGTACTGAATGCCACATCTTCGCACCACTGCCGGTGAGGGTTGCCTGCAACCAATCCGGAGCAAGTGCCCGACATTCTCAACTAAACCAAAAGTATCATCTGCCAACCCAAGAACATCCTCAGCCAATCAAAAACAACATCATCATAATGAGAAAATCGCTTCTATTCCTTTTCCTCTCCTTCATGCTGGCGACCTCAGCGGTGGCACAGCATCTGATCATCACGGGACAAGCCTTGGAAAACAAGACCAAGCAGCCCGTGGAGTACGCATCGGTGGCCCTGCTGCGCCCCGACAGCACCGCCGTCCTGGCCGGTACGACCGACGAAAAAGGCTGTTTCGCACTTCAGGCCAAAGAGGCCGGCAAATACTTGGTGCGCCTTTCCTTCGTGGGATTTACCCCGGCGGTGAAACCGGCTGAGCTGACGGCCGAAACCGACACGCTGGACCTCGGCACCATCCTGCTCAGCTCGTCAGACAATGTGCTGGGAGCCGCCACCGTCACGGCTGTGGCCTCACGCGTGGAACAAAAGGATGACACGACGATGTTCAATGCCGCCGCTTACCGTGTGCCGGAAGGATCGACGCTCGAAGCACTGGTAAAGCAGTTGCCGGGCGTGGAAGTGGGCGACGACGGCACCATCAAATGGAACGGCAAGACGGTGACAGAATTTCTCGTTAACGGCAAGGATTTCTTCAAAGGCGACACGGAGACGGCCATGAAGAACCTGCCCACCGAGCTGGTGAGCAAAATCAAGGCTTACGACAAGAAAAGCGACTATACGGAACAGACGGGCATTGACGACGGCGAGGAGACCACCGTGCTCGACATTGCCACTAAACGCGAGCTGAACGAATCGTGGGTAACAAATGTAGACGTGGCCTACGGTAACCACGACCGTTACAGCGGCCGCGTGTTTGCCACGCGCTTCACGGACCGCACGCGCGTCACAGCCTTCGGTTCGGCCAACAACACCAACAACCAGGGCTTCGGCGGCCCGCGCGGTTTCGGCGGTGGCGGAAGCGGACTGGTGGCTTCGAAAAACGCCGGCTTGGACTTTTCTTGGGAAAACGGCAAGAAGAAAGGCGAAGCGGGTCGTCTGGAACTGGGCGGCGGCGTGATGTACCGCCACAGAAACAACGACGCGCTCTCCACATCGAACTCTGAAACATTCCTCACCTCGGGCGGTTCCAGCTCCTTTGCCAACAACTGGAGCCACAGCTTCAGCAAGAGTACCAACGTGAACGCCCGCTTCCGCCTGCAGTGGAACCCGGACACGATGACGACCATCAGCTTCCGCCCCAGCTACTCGTACAGCGAATCGAACAACAGCAGCACATCGCGCTCGGCCACTTTCAACGATGACCCGTATGCCATCAAGGGCATGATGAGCCCGCTGGACAGCATTTTTGCCGATAATGCCATCACACGCCACCCCGAGCTCTACGCGCTCATGGTGAACACCAACAACCGCCTCTCCATGGGCGACAGCAAGAGCCACAGCGTGAGCGGAAACCTCAACATCACGCGCAAGCTCAACTCGGAGGGCCGCAACATCTCGCTGCGCGCCAATGCCGGTTACACGAAGTCGGAGTCGCACTCCTACTCCATCTCCGACATCAACTATAACGCCTCGTCCGACAAGCCGGCCAGCTTCCTCAACCAATACAGCAACCAACCGTCAAAAAGCTACAACTACAATGCCCGCATAGGCTACGTGGAACCCCTCGGCAACCAATGGTTCGGCGAGCTGCGCTACCAGTACGGCTTCAGATACAGCGACTCCGACCGTTCGCGCTACAATCTTGACTCTTTGGCCTACGAGCCTTACGCCTCGATGTTCCCCGAATACACCTCGTTCGGCGACCCCTCGAACTATCCCACGTTGGGCTCCCTGCCCACCCGCGACGACGTGCTCAACTATGTGCGCGACCTGAACAACTCGCAGTATGCCACCTATAAATACTACGAACACACGGCCACCGTGGGCATACGCTACAATACCTCGGCCATCAACTTCAACGCCGGCGTGGACTTCAATCCGCAGAAGACGAAAATGTCCTACAACCGCCCGGGACAAAACATTGACACGCTCATCACGCGCGATGTCTTCATGGTGTCGCCGCAGGTAAGGTTCCGTTACAAATTCTCCAAGACCAACCAGCTGGACATTCGCTACCGTGGCTCCTCGTCGCAGCCTTCCATGACGGACCTCCTGGCCGTGGTGGACGACTCGAACCCGCTGAGCATCTCCATGGGTAACCCTGGACTGAAACCCTCATGGAACAACACGCTGCGCATACAGTACAACGGCTACAACGCCACCCGCCAACAGGGCATCATGGCCGGACTGAACGCCTCGCAGACCATCAACTCCATCTCGAACCGCATGGTCTACGACGAAACGACCGGTGTGCGCTACACCCGCCCCGAAAACATCAGCGGCAACTGGAACAGCCAGGGCATGTTCATGTTCAACTCTGCCCTCGGTGCCAGCAAGCTGTTCAACGTGAGCACCTTCACGAACCTGAGCTACAGCAATGACGTGGGCTATGTGAGCCGTATGGAAACCACGGAGCGCACACCCTCGACCAGTGCCTTGACCGGTATGATAGCCAAGGCGGCGACGGAACAACCCGTTAACGACCGCAGCTACGACTACTACAACAACATCTTCGGCCAGGCCCTGTCGCAGAAGAACACCACCCGCACGCTGGGCGTGGACGAGAACCTCAACCTCTCCTACCGCACCTCCTGGTTTGATGTGGGCGTACTGGGCCGCCTCAACTACCAGCACGCCCGGGCCACCGTGCAGGACAATGCCAACATGGACACCTGGAACTTTGCCTACGGTGCCAACGCCAATTTCATGTTCGACTTCGGCCTCAGCATTTCCACGGACATCCGCATGAACTCGCGCCGTGGCTATTCTGACGCTTCGATGAACAACAACGAACTGCTGTGGAACGCCCAGATTGCCCAATCGTTCCTCAAGAACAAAGCGGCCACGCTGAGCATCCAGTTCTACGACATACTGCAAAAGCAGAGCAACATCAGCCGCACCCTCTCGGCCACGCAGCGCACCGACTCCTGGAGCAATGCCATCAACTCGTACTTCATGGTCCACTTCATCTACAAGCTGAACATCTTCAGCGGCTCAGGCAAGTCGGGCGGTGACAAGCAAAGCGATCGTCCCGGACCTCCCGACATGCGCGGCCCCGGCGGTATGCCTATGCGAGGCATGGGAACCGGCGGAGGGCATGGCGGCCACTTCTAAATATAAGTTGTTCTATTTTCAAAAGTTGAAGGTTATAAGGTTATTATGATACTGTTTGAGCGGAAATCACCTTGTCGCTCAGTATGTATCATTATAACCTTATTCTCTCCTAACCTCTAAAACATAAATAATTGGAAAGCCGAAAAGTCTATACCGTTTCTCACTGAACGGGTATCTTCTGCGCTATCATTGCGACCTGATAAACTTTAGACTTTCGTTACTGAAAAAAAGCATTTATCGAGGAAAAACAGCACTTTTCCTTGCGCTTCCTTGGCTAGTAAGTGAAAATGGCCTACTTTTGCACCGCTTTTCCCCTCGGCCGCTTTCGGGATGCAGAGTTCCCCGTTATGCCGGGGCGGGACGGACAACAATTACTTTAATTATCCATTCAAGAAAATGGCAGATTTAATTAAAATTGCTGAAGAAGCTTTTGCCACCGGTAAGCAACACCCCAAGTTCAAGGCTGGTGATACGATTACTGTGGCATACAAAATCGTCGAAGGCAACAAAGAGCGTATCCAGTTGTATCGCGGTGTTGTCATCAAAATCAATGGTCATCAGGAGAAGAAGCGTTTTACCGTACGCAAAATGTCCGGCTCTGTCGGCGTGGAGCGTATCTTCCCCCTCGAATCGCCCAACATCGAGAGCATCGAGGTGAACAAGGTAGGTAAAGTGCGCCGCGCAAAACTGTACTACCTCCGCGCCCTCACCGGCAAGAAGGCACGTATCAAGGAAAAGCGCACTGCTGTCAAGAACGACTAATTGCTGGATTTTCCACAAGATCCGGAATAAAAAGAGGCAATCACCTGAGTGTGAAAGTCTCTTTTTTGCTTTAACAACAATTCATCCCTACGCCATGCCAAACGGTTATCCTGAAAACAAGGG
>OBLI01004112.1_pt1 | contig 10651 bp, 12 predicted proteins | sample 1519701 | NCBI WGS metagenome assembly OBLI01 (sample SAMEA3663005, study PRJEB22513) | pig gut metagenome | biome: pig gut; feature: pig-associated habitat; material: faeces | place: France | collected 2012 | reverse complement strand
AATTAGCCGTGCTAAAAGAATAGCAAGCTAGCTTATCACGCTTGCTGACTACTATTTCATTATTTGCGCTATCTATGCTCTTTACAAAGTGTGGTTCGTGCGCGCCATTTACACGAAAGCCCTTGCGCTGACCGATGGTATAGCGCGCATAGCCATCGTGCGTGCCTATAGCCTTGCCGCTGCTGTCTTTTACGATGCCTGGCATAAGGGTATTAAAGTGCTTATCAAGCACCTCAATGTAGCTATTTTCTACAAAGCAAATCTCACTGCTCTCGCTTTGTGTGGCTAGATTTGCGATTTTTGGGTAGCTAGCAGCTAGTTTTTTAACATCAGTTTTTAGCCACTCTCCAAGAGGGAAAATTATATGGGGAAGCATTGTAGCAGCGATATTTGAAAGAAAGTAGCTTTGATCTTTGCTAGTATCTTTTGCGCTTTTTAAAAGCCCATTTTCTATGCGTGCGTAGTGACCGGTGGCGATACGCTCGCAGCCAAGGCTCTGCCCAAACTCCCAAAGTGCACCAAATTTTATTAGCCTATTGCAGTGTGCGCAGGGATTTGGCGTGATCCCAGCCTTGTAGCTATCCACAAAAAGATCATAAATTTCTTTTTTAAACTGCTCTCTTAGGTCTAAAATATGCGTTTTTATACCAAAAAACTCGCCTACCTTTTTAACATTTTCTATGTTTTTTTCGTGATAATTTGGCTTGTCGTGTAGCTGCATGTAGCAGCCTTGTACCTCGTGCCCTGCGTCTTTTAATAGCTTTACGCACATAGAGCTATCCACACCACCACTCATAGCTAGCAATACTTTCATTATATAGCCTTTTGTATTTTTGCTTTGATTTTATTAAAAAAGATTAAACTCTTGGTTAGTAAAATCTATATAAATAGCAAATAACTAGGTATTTAAAATCTTTATTTTAAGCAATTTTCATAAGTATTTTTTAAATATATAGCAATTTTATATATTTTTGCTTTGCGCTCTAAGATTTAGGTATTTTAGGGAATTCTAGGGAATTCAAGTTGTGAAATAACTCTAGAATTCCCTAGAATTTAGAATTCCTTAGAATTCCTTAGAATTCCTTAAACTAGAATTCCTTAAACTAAAATTTCCATATAGAGATCCCCCAAAGGGGCTGGGGATGACAGGGAATTCTAGAATTCCCTAGTTTTCTCTCACTTTACACCACAGCGCAGTATCAGCTCCAAGTGGCGTGCTATGTATAATTTCAAGGCTTTTGCTTATATCCAAAAAAGCCCCTTTTTTAAAGCTTTTGCTTTGATAGATTAACACCCAGCTAAACTCGTTTTCAAGGGCTTTAAAAAGCCTGCCAGCCCCCTCAATCATAGCAAATTTTGCCTTTTTTAAAAGCTCTAAATCGCTTTTAATATCTACCTTGCGATTTAAAACGCTAAAAAGTGGAATTTGCCCATCAAACTCGCTTTTTCGGCTGTAAATTAGCACATCAGGTGCATGTTTAGTAGTAGAAAATCTAGCATCCAAAATAGGGCGGTCGCTGCGAACTGTATTGCCGCCGATTACTAGCAGATCAAGCTTTGAGCGTAGTTCATGGCAATGCTTTTGTGCTATTTGGCTGCTTATTTTGCCAGTATAAACGCCATTTAGGCTTAAAGCCAGCTTAAAAAAAGCAAAATGCTCACTTTGCCACGCTAAAAAAGGCTCTAAAAGCTCATCGCATTTTGATTTTAAAGTGCTTTGTGCTACGCTTATACCAGCGTTTGCTAGTAGTTTTGCGCCGCCCTTTGCTTGCCCACCTAAATCAGCCGAGCCAAAAACCACACGGCAAAAGCCCAGATCACGCAGCAGCAAAGCACAAGGCGGAGTTTTGCCAAAATGCGTGCAGGGCTCTAAGCTAACAAAAGCACAAGCACCATTTAATGCGCCTTTATGATTTTTTAAAATAAAATCGTATAGCTCATTTGGGTTATTTTCAAGGCGCAAAAGCTCGCTTTTTAGCTCGGGTTTTAGCTCGCATAGCGCCAAAGTTACAGCGCCAAGCTCTGCGTGAGCGAGACCAGCGCATTTGTGGGCACCCAGGGCAAGAAGCTTGCCGTTCTTATCCACGATAGCGCAGCCCACAGCTGGATTTGGGTAGGTTAAAAGCTGATATTTCCACGCCTCATCAAGCGCAAGTTTCATAAAAATTTCATCACTCATAAGCAAAATTATAGCCAAATTAGATATAATTTTGCGCAAATTTATAAAAAAAAGAGCAAAGATGATTTTAATGATTGATAACTTTGATAGCTTTGTTTTTAACATCTATCAATACGCCCTAGTTGCCACTGATGAAGAGATAAAATGCCTGCGAAATGATGAAATAACAGCTGATGAGGTAGTAAGCCTTGCGCCAAGTAAGATAATTTTAAGCCCAGGTCCAAAGCATCCAAAAGATAGTGGCGTGTGCCTTGAAATTCTAGAATTTGCCAAAGCTGGCAAGATAACAGCGCCGATTTTGGGTGTTTGCTTAGGTCATCAAGCAATCGCACTTAGCTTTGGTGCGGATATTAAACGCCTTGAAAATCCAAAGCACGGCAAAACTAGCATGGTAGAAATCACCGCAGCTAGCCCTGTGTTTAAAGGCTTGCCAAGCGAGTTTGAAGTAATGCGCTACCATTCACTCTACGCTGATAATCTGCCTAGTGAGCTAATTTGCACTGCTCGTTCAAAGGATGATAATATCATCATGGCACTTTCTCACACTACTTTGCCGATATACGGAATTCAGTTTCATCCTGAGAGCTACTTTACCACCTATGGCCGTGGGATAATAGAAAATTTCGTGCATTTAAAGGGCTAAAATGACTACAATAACTCTAAAAAACGAGATAGGACTTGATTTTATAGAAGCTATAAAAGCCCTTGTAAAAACAAAGCCAAAAGACTTTTATACTATAAAAGAAGATGGAATTCCAGATCTTGATAAGGCTATAAAAGAGATTGAAAATGGCGATGTGGTAAGCTTTGAAAGTGTTGATGAGGCAATAAAATATTTAGATGAAAATTGAATTTGCAAAGTCTTTTAAAAAGTCGTATAAAAAAATCAGTGCTGAAAATAAAGAAATTTTTAAGGCTGTTTTGAAAAAACTAGCAAATAATGAAATTTTAGAGCCAAAATATAAAGATCATTATTTAGTAGGAAAGTACAAAGGTTTTAAAGAATGTCATTTAAAGCCTGATTTACTTTTAATTTATAAAATTGAAAAAGAAAAATTAACGCTTTATTGCGTAAATATCGGCTCTCATAGTGAGCTAGGATTAACAAAAGGATAAAAAAATGGCAAATTTTGCGCCTTTTATGCTAAAACTTCAAAGGGGCTATCCGCTTGATAGTAGCGACTTTGAGGCGATTTTTAGCTCTGTTATGGCAGGGGACTTTGATGAGGTTCAGCTAGCTGGGCTTTTGGTACTTATTAGCGAAAAGTCGCTTTATGCTGATAGCTTGGCAGCTCTTGTGCGTGAAGTGATGAAATACTCGCAAACTTACAGCGATTCTGCGCCGATGTTTGATATAGTTGGCACCGGCGGGGACGCGCTAAAAACTATAAATATCTCCACAGCCTGCGCAATAATTTTAGCAAGCCTAGGCGTAAGGGTAGCAAAGCATGGAAATAGGGCGATTTCAAGCGCAGCAGGATCAAGCGATACACTAGATGCTCTTGGCATAAAGCTAAGCGATGATCTAGGGGCTTTAAGGAAGCTTATGGATAGAAAAAAACTAGCTTTTTTTCATGCGCCGTTTTTTCACAAAGCCACAGCAAAGGTCGCCCCTGTGCGCTCACGGCTAAAAATCGGCACTGTTTTTAATGTGCTAGGACCCTTGCTAAATCCAAACACAGCTCTAAGCAATCAAATCATGGGAAATTATTTAGAGAGTGTAAATGAGCTACTTGCGCATACTCTTGGCAAACTAGGGCGAAAGCACGCTCTTGTGGTGCACGGCATGGATGGCATGGATGAGATCACGCTGTGTGATGAGACGCTCATACACGAGCTAAAAGATGGCTCTGTGATAAGCTATAAAATTACGCCAGAAGAGTTTGGCTTTAAGCGGGCATTTCACCTTGATATCGCTGGTGGGGACAGCGTGGCAAATGCTAGTGACCTAAATGCTATTTTGCGTGGTGAGCTAAAGGGGGCAAAGCGTGATATAGTGGTCTTTAACGCTATGTTTGCGCTATATGCAGCTGACAAGGTAGCAAATCCAAAAGATGCTAAAAGCGTGGTCGAAGATGCGCTTGATAGTGGCAAGACTTGGGCGTTTTGGCAGGATTATTTGGGGAATTCTAGAATTTCTTAGAGTTTATAAGGATAAAAATGAGTAAAAATGAAAGCGTAAAAGCTCAGCTAGATTTTATAAAAGGTATTATTTATTTGGTTATTACTGGTAGCTTTGCTGTTTGTGGATTTTTTGCTACTACTTACAAAAATGCTACTTTGCTGGATTTAGTCTTTATTGCCTGTGCTTTGGTGTTTTTAAGCATTTTGCTTTTTGTCGCACTAAAAGTCCAAAATGCGAAATTTAAAGAGCTTGAAAATCTAAAAGAAAGGAAATAATATGGGATATGCGTTATTGATTGTTACTTTTTTTACATTTTTAAGTGTTGTTGGCTCACTTTTTTATTTTAATAAATTAAATAAGCCTGAAAGCTTGAAATAAGCTTGTTTAAAGGCTATTTGTGAAAATAAAAATCTGTGGGATAAAAACACTAGCTGAGGCAAAGGCAGTTTGTGAGTGCGAGTTTAGGGGCAAAAGAGTTGATTTTATAGGCTTAATTTTTGCGCCTAGCAAAAGGCAGGTTAGCACTAAAACAGCAGAGCAAATCGCCGCCCTTGCTAAAAGCTATGGTATAAAAGCAGTGGGCGTTTTTAAGGACTTAGCGCAGGCAAAAAGCGTGGCAAAAATGGGCTTTTTAGACGCCGTTCAAGTCTATGAAAAAGTAGAAAACAAAGCGGAGTTTAGCCCCTGTGAAGTGTGGCAGGTTTTTAGCGTAAATGATGCTTTGCCTGAGCTTGAAGGCGATTTTGATTTAGCGCTTTTTGATTATAAGGGCAAAGAACTTGGTGGAAATGGTCTTAGCTTTGAGTGGGGAATTCTAGATCCACTTAGGAATTCTAGAATTCCTTACGCAATAGCAGGTGGACTAAGTGAGAAAAACGCCAAAAAGGCTAGTGAGCTTGGCTGTGCCCTGCTTGATTTTAACTCAAAACTAGAAAACGAACAGGGCTTTAAAGAAAGCGAAAAAATAATAAAAGTTTTAGAGCAAATTTATAGCTAAAATTACAAAAAGGATAAAAGATGCAAGGTAAAATTCTAAGTCCCCAGCTTATAAGCGGCGATGATGGCAAACGCTATGAATACGATAAAAATGATGTTATAAATTTAGATGGTAAAGACTTGGCTTTGCTAACTGGTTCGCAGGTGGAGTTTTTAAGTTTTGATGAGAGAGTGGCAAAGTCTATTTATATAACCAATGAAAATCTAAATGTAAGTAGCATTTTATCAGCTGATAGCATTAGCTCTGCTAGGCTAAAGGCGCTTTGGGGGCTTGGGCTTCAATTTTTTAACTTTATCCCATATATCGGGCAAATCATTGCTATTGTGGGCTTTGTGCTATATTCAATGGCGATTTACTCAGTTAGCAAGGCAGCAGTGAGCAAAAGCTTATTTAAAAATTACATTATCGCTGTAATTATTAGCTTTTTGGGTGTTTTTCTCGTTTTTATGCTAGCACTCATTTTTGGCGTGAGCATGGGTGTGCTAGCTAATAGCGAGGATGTAGGTATAGGCGCAAGCATGATAGCTGTGCTTTTGCTTGGCGGTGTAATCGCTCTAATCGTGGCGATTTATGGCTATAAAATACACGCTGAGCTTGCTAGGCTAAGTGGGAGTTCGCTGTTTTTATGGGCGTTTTGGATAAATGTTGCAAGCGTTATTTTGTGCCTTAGTGTATTTGGCATTTTTGTAGGATTTGCTGGCTTTATCATCGCTTGGGTGCTACTATTTGTAGCGTGGTGGGGCTTTAAAAAGCTAGAAAAAAGTTGATAAATTTTGGAATTCCAAAAGTGAAATTACTAAAATTTCTTTGAAATTATGCTATAATCGCAAAATTTTTTAATAAAACAAGGCTTGAAAATGAATAGTTATTTTGGCAAATATGGCGGTCAGTTTGTGCCTGAGACTGTGATGAGTGCGCTAATCGAGCTTGAAAAAGCGTATAAAAAAATCGTGCCTACAAAGAAGTTTCAGCGTGAGTTAAAGGAGCTACTTAGCACTTATGTAGGGCGCCCAAGCCCTATGTATCACGCAAAAAGATTAAGTGAGCATTTTGGGCATAATATTTATTTAAAGCGTGAGGATCTAAACCACACCGGAGCGCATAAAATCAATAACTCTATTGCCCAAGCTCTACTAGCAAAATACATGGGCAAGACTAAGGTGCTAGCTGAAACAGGCGCTGGTCAGCACGGACTAGCTACTGCGACAGCTGCTGCGCTTTTGGGCTTAGAGTGCGATGTGTATATGGGCGCTGTGGATGCAGCAAGGCAAGCTCTAAATGTCCATAAAATCGAGCTTCTAGGCGCAAGAGTTGTGAGAGTAGAAGACGGACTAAAAACGCTAAAAGAAGCGACTACTGCGGCAATTCAAGCCTGGGTAAATGAGATAGAAAGTCGCTTTTATGTGATAGGCTCGGCTGTTGGTCCACATCCTTATCCAAAAATCGTGCGTGATTTTCAAAGCGTAATTGGCAAAGAGGCAAAAGCACAGCTAAAAAAACTTAGCGTAAAGCCTGATATCGTAGTAGCCTGCGTAGGCGGTGGAAGTAACGCAATAGGTATATTCTCAGGCTTTTTAGATGATAAAAGCGTGGAGCTAATAGGCGTTGAGGCTGCTGGGCTTGGACTAGAGACGCCGTATCACGCAGGTACGATGAGTAAAGGCCGCGATGGCATAATTCACGGCATGAAAACCCTAGTGCTACAAGATGAAAATGGCTGTATAAGTCCGGTTCATAGCATTTCAGCTGGGCTTGATTATCCAGGTGTGGGGCCGCAGCACTCGCATTTAAAGGATATTGGGCGTGCTAAATACGAGGCTGTAACAGACGATGAGTGTATAGAAGCGCTTAAACTTTTAAGCAGATTAGAGGGCATCATCCCAGCAATCGAGAGCTCTCACGCGCTAGGGCTGCTGCCAAGGCTATGTAAAGGTCTCAAAAAACGCTCAAATATCGTAGTAAATGTCTCAGGCAGAGGCGATAAAGACATGGATACAGTAATGAACTACAAAAAAGGAACAATCTATGGATAAGTTTAAAAAAGCCTTTAAAAATGGGGCAAATATCGGCTACTTGGTAGCTGGATATCCTAGCTTAGAATATACAAAAGAGTTTTTAAACGCCCTTGATGGCTCGGCTTTGGATCTGCTTGAGATAGGAATTCCATATAGCGATCCTATCGCTGATGGTCCTGTGATCCGTGATGCGAGCTTTGAGGCGGTAAATAGTGGCGTAAATGCTAGGGCTGTTTTTGATATGCTTGGCTCAGTAAAAACTACAAAATGTCTTGTTTTTTTAGTTTATTATAATACGATTTTTAGCTATGGCGAGGATGAGTTTATCGCTGATTGTGCGAAGGTGGGCATTAGTGGGCTTATTATCCCAGATTTGCCTTTTGAAGAAAATTGTTCTTTGGCTAAAAAATGCGCCAAACTTGGCATCGCCCTTGTGCCGTTAATTAGCGTAACTACCGGTCATAGAGCTAAGAAGATACTAAAACACGCAAGTGGCTTTGTGTATATGATAGCAAGCCTTGGCGTAACTGGTAGCAAACAAAGCCCAGAGGACCGCCTAAAAGAGCTGGCAAAAAATATCAAAAAAATAAGCTCTTTGCCTGTGGCGGTGGGCTTTGGCGTGCGAAGCAATGAAGATGTAAAAAGACTGCGCTCTTTTTGTGATGGCGTGATAATGGGCACTGTGCTTGTCAAAGCCTCTAAAAATAAAAGCGTAAGCAAACTAAATGCGCTAATAAGCAAGCTGTTTGCGTAGGAATTCTAGTTTTATGGGTTTGTCTTTAATCTACGATGCGACTCTGATAGCAAATGTGCGTGGTGGTAAGCGCACGGGGACTTTTTTTGTAGCTGATGCACTGCTTAAAGAGTTTTTAAGGCGTGATGATATAAGTCTTAAAATTTACTGCCGTAGTGGTGATGAAAAACAAGCTAGAATAAATCTTGCGCCATATTTGAGCAAAAAAAACTGCGAAATAATTTTTGTTAAAAGACATTTTTTCGGTGTGCAGTTTAGGCTTTTTGTAAAGGCAGTTTTGCGTGTGTTACCTAAGTTTTTGACTACTTTTTTGTATTCTAGTGCGCAAAAGATTTTGGCTTTAAAGCAAAAGGCTGTTGTACCTAACAAAAAAGAAAGTTTAGAAAAAACTGAAAATTGTGTGTTTTTCTCGCCTTTTTTTGCCCCACCAAAGGAGTATTTGCATTTAGCTAAATTTTTAGTGATTTATGATGCTATTCCTCTAATTTTTGATGAGTATAGAAATAATCCTGGCAATTATTGGTTTTTAGAACTTGCTAGAAAGCTTGATGAGAGCTATACTTGCTTTGCCATCTCCGCTTACACTAAGACTGATTTTTTAAAGCACCTCCCACACTTAAAACCTGAAAACATAATAGTAACCCCACTAGCTTGTGATGAAAGATTTAAACCAGCAAATGCTGATGAAATTGCGAGAGCTAGAAAAAAATATAATATCCCAGAAAATAAAAAATATATATTTTCACTTTGCACCCTAGAACCTAGAAAAAATCTAATTAGAGCAGTAAAATGCTTTGCTAATTTTATTAGCAAAAATAATATAGATGATTTAGTATTTGTTCTAGGTGGAGCTCACTGGGATGCTTTTATTGAAAAGCTAGAAAATGAAATAGGTTCTTTGGATGAAAATATAAAATCTAAAATTCTTAAAATAGGCTATGTAGATGATAGTGACCAAGCAGCACTATACTCAGGCGCACTTTTCTTTGTCTATACATCTGCTTACGAAGGCTTTGGTTTACCACCACTAGAAGCTATGAGCTGTGGCACACCTGTAATAACAAGTAATAATAGCTCTTTACCAGAAGTAGTAGGGCAAGCTGGTATAATGATAGACTATGACGATGACGAAGCTCATATAAAAGCCTATGAAAGCTACTACTATAATGAAAATTTAAGACAAGAAAACTCAAAAAAAGGCTTAGAGCGAGCTAAATTATTTAGCTGGGAAAAATGTGCTGACATAATGATAACTGAGATGAAAAGAAGGGCTGGGCTATAAGGAATTCTAAAATAAGCTCTATGGAATTCTAGATATATTTTTATAAATAAAGGTGAAAAAGTGGATAAAATAAAAGTAATTTATAATGTAAATCTAATAGCAAATATAAAAGACGCTCATTGGGCTAGAAGTGGTGTGTTTTTTGCGGCTGCTTGCTTGCTAAAAGAGTTTGCTAGGCGAGATGATATAGAATTAGTATTGTATTATGAGACAGATAATAATAAATTAGCTATTAAAAATCTTAAATATTGGTGCGAGTTTTTACCAAAGTGTATTGTAAAAAAAGAAGCTCTTAGCCAAAAAGCTATTATAAAAACAGTAATAAAAAAAATAATTGGGCAAAAATGTACTTCTTTATTAAAGAAATTTTTGACAAGAAGAATCAAGGCTAGTAAAAATATTTCTGTGGTACATAGCACGGAAAAGGCGTTTTATTTAGCTCCAGCGTACGAGTTTCGTAATGATTTTATGAAAGATGCAAATATATGCAAATTTTCTATTGCCCATGATGTTATGCCACTTGTTTTTCCGCAGTATTATCCAAATTCTCAGGAAGGTTGGTTAGAATCTTTTAAGATGTTTGATAATTATTTTGCCAACTCATCTTACACCAAGACTGATTTTTTAAAGCACCTCCCACACTTAAAGCCTGAAAACATAATAGTAACCCCACTAGCTTGTGATGAAAGATTTAAACCAGCAAATGCTGATGAAATTGCGAGAGCTAGAAAAAAATATAATATCCCAGAAAATAAAAAATATATATTTTCACTTTGCACCCTAGAACCTAGAAAAAATCTAATTAGAGCAGTAAAATGCTTTGCTAATTTTATTAGCAAAAATAATATAGATGATTTAGTATTTGTTCTAGGTGGAGCTCACTGGGATGCTTTTATTGAAAAGCTAGAAAATGAAATAGGTTCTTTGGATGAAAATATAAAATCTAAAATTCTTAAAATAGGCTATGTAGATGATAGTGACCAAGCAGCACTATACTCAGGCGCACTTTTCTTTGTCTATACATCTGCTTACGAAGGCTTTGGTTTACCACCACTAGAAGCTATGAGCTGTGGCACACCTGTAATAACAAGTAATAATAGCTCTTTACCAGAAGTAGTAGGGCAAGCTGGTATAATGATAGACTATGACGATGACGAAGCTCATATAAAAGCCTATGAAAGCTACTACTATAATGAAAATTTAAGACAAGAAAACTCAAAAAAAGGCTTAGAGCGAGCTAAATTATTTAGCTGGGAAAAATGTGCTGACATAATGATAACTGAGATGAAAAGAAGGGCT
>OBLI01004111.1_pt1 | contig 10652 bp, 12 predicted proteins | sample 1519701 | NCBI WGS metagenome assembly OBLI01 (sample SAMEA3663005, study PRJEB22513) | pig gut metagenome | biome: pig gut; feature: pig-associated habitat; material: faeces | place: France | collected 2012 | reverse complement strand
GATTGTCGCCGATGCGCTGATGCCCGTCCTGGAGTCGATTGCGCCGACGATGTCGCCGACATGGAATGTATCGTCTTCTGCCTTGAAATCCACGTCGACCTTCGTGGCATCCATGAAACCCTGGCGCAGGCGCTTCTTGCCGTTTGCGGTAATCTGCGCTTCGTCCTTGGCGTTGTTGAAGTCGTATACGTCCATCCATCGGTCCATGCCGAGGAGCGTCGGAGACGAAACGACCTTGCCGTTTTTATTGATGTACATGTCGGTGCGCTCGCGCGTGGCGCCCTCGCCGCTCCCCAAGATGATGAGGTGGTTCACAAACGGCTCCATGCGGATGCCGACAGAGCAGTAATCGGAGTCCCACTCATCGTCTTGCGACCAGTCGTACTGGGCTTCGGCGTTGAGTATGACCTTGTCGTATTCCACGGAGTATTCCATGGTCAGCTTCGCGCCGTGCTCCAGCAGCATGCGCACGATGGAGCTGTACGCTGGAGCGTAGCGCCCCTGGTCATCATCCGCGTAATCCTCATTGACCATCTTGTAGCCGGAAATGCTGATTCCGCTGTTGCCAGTCTTCACGCCGAAGTAATCCGCCATCCCGATGGCAGACACCAGGGAACGCAGCACGCTGCGGGCATCGCCAGTCACGGTGCGGTATTCGCTTCCGCTTGGCGGGCAGATGATGGACTGCTCAAGGATGCCGTGCCATGTCTTGCCCACAAGCTTGAGCGTGCTCAGGCTCGACGTGTCATCCACGCCGACGATACGCCCGCCCACTTCGGTGCCGTATGCGACTACGAGCGTGCCAGGCTCCATGTAATCGATGTTGGGCACCTCGATTTCGAAAGAATTTTCAGAAGAGCCGAATGCAAAATCAGCCGAAATCGGCTCGATGATGCCAAGTTCCTCGCCGCCCTTGCTGATTGCTACAAGCTCCACGGCAACCACTCCCGACACTCGATGAGTTCCAGGGTAACGCCGCACGACGATGCGATGGCTACAGAATGCTCGCCTGGCTTCACGCGTTCGAAAACGTAGTTACCAGACCCCTGCAGGCCGCGGGCACGCTTGCCGAATACGTTGATTTGCGCGCCCTTTGAATCCTTGATGAAGATGGAGCGCCCGCGCTGCCCCTTTGCCGTCGAATCGATTACGAGCACCGAGCCTGCTGGCACGTCCACATTTACCGCGTAGGTATTCGAGCCGATGCGGATGGACGGGTTGAGCACAGGACCTTCGAACGTGATACGCACGTCGCACAGTGCGGGCGATACCACCTTGGAGACCGTGCCGCCGCCGATGGTCGCCTGCGTGGCCTTCGGGTAGTTATACGCATAGTTGCGGTTGTAATTGCGCTCGTCGTCGATTTCCTCGACAACGGTCCCACCAGACTCTTGGCGCACGAAACTGCGCGTATGCGAGCGGTGCCAATACGGCCTGCGCGACACCACGCCCATGGAGAGCATCACGCCGCTGTTGCCGTAGTCGGCATCGGTGGAAAACGAATCGAGCCAACATGGCATGTACCAGTCGCCGATGATGAGCCTGCCAGGCTCCTCCTCCTGGATGTCGTACATTGCAGACGCCATGAGGGCATCCGCGTCGGCGTGGTCGATGAACGTTGCGGTAGTGCCCCACGTGCGCTCGCCGATCGTCTCGCCAGGCTCGCATTCGAAGCCCTTGAACTCATCGAACTGCAGACCCGCGCCGCTTGATGGCATCAGGTCGAATGCCGTGCCCGTGGAAGATACGTACTGCACTTTGCGCATGCTACCTCACCCCCCTCACACGCCGCGCGAAATCGCGCTCGGACTCGACTACTACGGGCGCGTTCGCCGCGATGGTGCGCCCTAGGTTAGAGTCGAGCTTAGCCAGGCGCCTGTCGATGCTCGCGAGCATCTGGTTGTTTCCAGCGTTGACTTCCTGCGCAACCGCATTTGCGAACGGGCGCACGTAGAGCCTGTTCGTGAGCGGCACCACGGCTTCCCATCCGTCCTCGCCAATCTGACCGTACGGCATCATGGTCGGCTGTGTGGCCACGCCGAAGCCGCCTGCGGCATGGCGCGGGATGTTGATGCCGCCCATGGCTTCCTTGACTTTCTTCTCGTGGGTCGTGACCCAGATGTCCTTGTTCGTCAGATTCGAAAGCGCGTTCCTGATGCCGCTGATTACGCTCGTCGCGCGGTCGTGAGCGGAGATGTCGAACTTCTTGTTGTCGATAGGCTCTTTCTGTACTGCCTTGACCTTGTCGAGCGTGCGCTGGTTGCTGCCGTTGTCGGTGGTGGTCTGCGTCTTCTGTCCGAGCGACGTGTTGTTCAGGACGTCAACGGCAGACTGCACAGCCGCTACCGATGCCTGCCCCGTGACGCTCACGGTCTTTCCGTCCATCGGCGTGGCATTGTAGTTATCCACGGAAGACTTCGCGCCGTCGATGTTCTCTTTGCCGCTTACCTGGGCATCCTTCTGGTCCATCGGCGTTGCGTTGTAGTCGTTTACGAGCTGCGTAAGCGCCGTGAGGTCGCCGCCAGCTTCGTCGTAGAGCAGCTTGAACTGCTCGGGGCCGATTTGCCCGACCTTCTGCAGGTCCACGCCTGCTGCCTGCAGGCTCTGCGCGAAGGTCTCGATGGGCACGCCCGCCGCTTCTGCGGCTGGTACCAGCGAGTTGAACGCGTTGACCCATGAGGTCTGCACGGACTCGCCGCCCTGCTCCAGGGTTTCCACCGTGACCCCCAGCGTGTCGAGCATGTTGGTGAACTGCGTGGTTGTGCCGTTGAGCGCGCCGCGGATGCCCGACTGGCCGTCCACGAACGCAAGCATACGCTGGTTGGTGGCGCCCATGCGCTCGCCGTATTCGTCAACGGCTTCGCCGCAGGCATCGTAGACAGCTTCGGCTTCCTTGACGTTGGCCTTCTGCTTCTGCAGGTTGTTGTATGCATACTCCTCGACAATGCCGCCGTAAACCTGCGCCTCTGCGTAGTCCTTTTCAGCCTGCGTGAGACCCTCTTGCGCAGTCTGCAAAGACTTGTACGCTTCCTCGCGCTTGGCGATGGCTTCGCCCATCTGCGCGGCGTACTGCTGCGCGGCTGCGTTGTCGTACCATGCGTCGGCGTTTGTCTGCAGCTCCTCAGTGGATGCGGACAGGCTGCCGTTTGATGCATCGGTGACGGACACAGACTGCCCCGTGATGGAGTTGTACTCCTCGACCGCCTGCGTAAGCCTATACTGCTCAGATGCCGTCAAGCCCTCGGTGTCCCGTAGGCTCTCGATGGTGCTCATGGCGTTCTGCAAGCGCGCGTCTGTTCCTGCGAGCGTGGTCCAGCTGTCCTGCCAGCCCTGCTGCATGGATTTCGTGGAGTTGACAAGGCCCTCGATTTCCTTCGAGCACTTGCGCACCGACATCGACGTTCCGTCCATCGAGGTCTCCATTGCCTGCCCGCTCGCCGCCGTCGTGCTTGCGAGCGTCTGCGAGATGGAATCGACGTTCTCCATTTCCACGTACACGTCGTGGAGTTCCTTGGCGACGTAGGCGACGGCAAGAGCACCGAGCGCAACGCCGACACCGCCGATGGCTGCCTTGCAGAATACGGCCTTCTTCCCGGATTCCTCGAGCTTGGTTGAGAGCTTCTCCATGGCATCGCCGATGCCGCTCGCAGCGGACCCGAGGTTGCCAGCCATGCTGAGCAACGGCCCGAGCGCCGCCGCTGCTGCCACCGCCTTGAGCGCGAATTGCTGCTGCTCCTCCGACATGTTGCTGAATGCTTCCGCGCCGCTCTCGATCATGTCGAAAAGCGGCTGCATCGCGTCAAGCGCATCTAAAAGCGCGTTTGCAAGCGGCGTGCCGATATCTTCTGCAACCGCAACAACGCGGTTCTTCAGTATCTCGAACTTGGACGCAAGCGATTCGTTTCGGTTCGCGACTTCGTTGGAGAGCGCGGTGTTCTTCGTCCATCCGTCATTTGCGGTCTTGATGGAGCTGTCGAGCAAGCCGTAATTACCAGCAAGGCGCTTGAGCGTGTCGGTCTGTCGGACTTCGTTGATGCCCAGTTCCTCGAGCACCAGCGACAGGTTGCCGCCATTCTCCTCGACCTGCGACATGCCCTTGATGACCTGCTCGAAGGTGCCCGTGGCATCGTTGCCCCACGCGCTGGTGAACTCTTCGACGGACATGCCCGCGACTTCGGCCCACTTCTGCAGGCCCTCCGAATTCGTGGATACCGCCGTGTCGATGTCGGTCAGCGTCTTGCTGATTGCGGTGCCGCCTGCTTCGGCTTCGATGCCCAACGACGAAAGAGCCGCGGACAAACCGAGGATATCCGCCTGGGACATGCCGACCTGCGTGCCAGCAGCGCCGACGCGCTGCGCCATGGAAGAGATTGCGGATTCCGTGGTCGCCGTGGAGTTGCCCAGCGCGACAAGCGAAGATGCGTAGTTGCTTACCTGGTCGTGCGCCATTCCCGTGATGTTCGCGAACTGCGCCATCTCGGTGGCTGCGGTATCCGCGTCCATGTCCGTGGCGATGTCCAGGCCGCTCACGACCTCGCCGAAGTTCTCCAGTTCATCGATGGAGAACCCCAGCTGCGCGCCCAGTGCCTGGATGTCGAGGATTTGCGCCGCCGAAACGGCATTCGTCTTGGAGAACTCGATTGCGGATTCCTTCAGGCGCTGGTAATCCTGCTCGGTTCCATCTACGGTCTTTCGGACGTTGGTCAAAGACGTGTCGATGTCCACGGCAGCTTTGACCGACAGCGCGCCAGCCGCGACGATTCCCGTGGATACGGTGCGCGTGTATGCGCGCCCGAAGTCCGCGACCTTCTGGGATGCCGCCTGGTGGGAATCACCGAACTGCTTGATGGCAGCGCCGGCTTTCCCCATCCCTGATTCGGAAGATGCGATTTCAGCATTCGTCTGTTTCTGCAGCGCCGCAAAATGCTTGAGCTTCGATTCCGTCTCGATGATTTCCAGTTGGAGCTTGTCCCACTGCGCGGAATCCATCTTCTCTTTGCCGATTTCTGATTCGGCCTGCTTGAGCAGCTTGAGCCTTGACTTGAGCTTATCAGACGTCCTGCCGATTTCGTTGAGCTTGAGGTTAAGAAGCTCTGCGTTGCCAGGATTGAACTTGAGCGCCCTATTGATGCTCTTCAGGTTGCGCTGCGTAGATTTCGCTTCTGCGTCGATTTTCTTGAGGGCGCTTTGCAAATCCGTTGTGTCGCCCTCGAACTTTACGTGAAGGCCCTTGAACTCGGATGCCATGAGACCTCCGTATCATTCGTGTTACATGAAAAACGCGTCGATATCCGCCTGGGTGGCTTCGCGCTCGCCGTTTCCGCTGCCGTCTGCCTGCTCGGTCATCACGTCCATGATGTAAATGAAGTCCCTCATGGACATCCTGCGCAGGTCATCGAGGGCTATCCCAGCCCGCAAGGCGATAGAAAGCCACCTCCAGACGGTGTACGGATCGTGCTGCCGCTTCGAATACGCGGGAGCGGGCAGTGGCCTTTCGCCCGTGGCGAAAAAACCCGGCAGTGATTGCCGAGTCCATCACCTCCACCGCGCGCTGGTCGCCCAGCGTGAAGTCGGGGAACGAGCGCAGCCATTCGGAGTATTCGGGCACGTTGTCATCAGCCGTGCGGTTCATGGCGTAGATGACCTGCAGCCACGTAGCCGTGCAGACCTCGCCGCCTGATATGCTCGCGCTGATATCCATCAGCAGGTCCGTGCCGAATTCCTTCTTGTACATCCAGACGGCATAGGGGCCGCCCTCGACGAGCAGCCCCTTGCCATAGATATTGATGCTAGGCATCTGCGGGCGCCTTCTTCGCGCGGCGCTTCGCGGGCTCGGGAATCTCGATTGCGCCAGGGATGCGCGCGTTGATTTCGCGTGCGCGCTCCTCGGTACACTCGATGGTGGAGCCTGCATGGAACAGAACGTTGCCTTCCGCGATGCCGATGAATAGCTTTGCAACCTTGTACTTAGGCATCATCTACCACCTAGACCGCATGAGTGTCGGGCATGTAGGGTTCGGTAAAGAACTTGGTCCATGCGCTGGGCGCTGCGTCAGCGTCGACACGTGCGCATACGACCTTCTCCTCGCCGACGGTGATGGGCGTGAAGTTGATTTTGATCTTCTCGGTCTGCACGTCGGTGGACTCGCCCTTGGTCTGGTTGGAGTCCTCGGGAATGGATGCGGTGCCCTTGTAGTAGACCTTTCCGCGATTGCACTGGTCGCCGCAGACCTTGAAGGCCATCGCAAACTGCTTCTTCACGCCATCGGCAACGCGGATGAGCGCGCCGTTGGTGTCCACGCGCCAACCGAGCGCGTCAGCCAGGAAGGAGTCGGGAAGGCCTGCGGTTTCCAGCTCAACTTCGTCGCCGTTGTCTGCGGATGCGCGGAAGTACTCCACGTTGTCAGCGTAGAATGCATCGGAGCTGGTCTGGGGGGATGCGCTCAAGCCGACGATGCCGGGAACGCTGATGGGGCTTCCATAGTTGCCCTCGCCGTCGAGAACCCAGAAGGTCAGGCCCTCCAGGCCGAAATGTACCTTGTTCTTGGTTGCGGTTCCAGCCATGTAATCACCTCTCAAATGAAAAGGGGCCTGCTAGAGGCCCCAGAATGTGTATTCGATGCAGCAGACTCCCGAACCAGAATAGGTTTCGTCTGCACCCTTCGTCCATGGCACTCCCCTGGAGTCGATGATGGATTCCACCTTGGATTCTTCTGACTGCTGCTTGCCGAGCGTATACAGCTCGACGGTGTACCTGTTTTGGACGATGAGGTTTCGGTTGTCGGCGCGCACGTACTTGTGGCCCGACTCGCAGATGATGATTTGCGGGTATACCCTCGATGTGCTTGCCCCTTCGAATGATACGGGGTGCCCAGTCTCGAGCATCCTGGTGCGCACGTCTTCGAGCGTTATCATGCACCACCGCCTATTCCAGCGCCGCGAGCATTGCGGCCTTGCCTGCTTCGAAGGCAGGTGTGATGTGAACCTTGGCGCCAGCGGGCTTCGGGCCGCCGTGGCCCTTTTCGAGCAGGTGCGGCAGGCCGGGCTTCTTGGACTGGTAGACGGTTGCCGTCTTCGCGCCGTATGATTCCTCGACCTTCGTGCGCCATCCCGCTGCGTACTCGCCCGTTTTCCTAGGGGCAGTCGCTGCGATTTGCGCACGGCAGACCTTCGCGCCGATTTCCACTGCTGCGTTGGCCTTCTCGGTCTCGGTCTTCACGTAATCATTGACGATTGCACTCAGCGCACCGGACAGACCGCCGATTTCGACTACTAGAGTGCTTCCCATTCGTCTGCCCTCGCTTCCACGGTCGCGGTCTCGCCTTCGATTGTGACCGAGCTGATTCTGTAGGTCAGCCCGTTGCGCACCACGTGGGTTTCCGCGTCGTACGGCACGTCGCATTTCCTTACAGTCGCCTTGAGGGTCGGCACGGGCGCGAAATGCGGTGCCTGGTTGTCTGCGTCCGACGTGATGGAAACCTCGAGAGGGTACACGTCCGTGCGCTTGCCAGCGGTTTCGGCAAGGTTGCCGACAGCGTCCCTGGTTCCATCGGGTTCGATGTACGTCAACGTGCCGTCAACTTGGATGGACTTCAGGATTGCGTACGTATCACCGCCATCGTGCTCGACGCGCGAGACCTCGTATGCCCTATCGCCGATTGCGCACACGCTGCACGCGTCGATAATCGGGCACCTGCGCATCTTGATTTTCCTGTACTCTCCGATGGAGTCTGAATCCAACAGAGCCGCGTCATACTCACGCATGAGCATCGAGCAGTAAGGCGCGGATGCGAGCGTAACCAACCCGTAGCGCGTCGAAACGTCGGTGCTCCTCATGCGGCGAAGCGCCGACTCCTCGCAGATAGACACCACGCCGTCGTTGTACCGTGCGCGCTTAGACTTGAGCATCTGCGCTCACCGCCGTCATCTCTGTCTCGAGCCTTGCGCGCTGGATTTCATCGGAGTAGTTCAGCCAGAATTCATCCAGCGCGTTCGACCACTCATAAAAGCACGCATTCGCCAGCAGGCCAGCCATGTCTGGGCGCTCAAGTCTCGACATCGACTCTGCGTCGGAGATGTCGAGTCCGATAGCACGACCCAGCGCGGCACCAGCCGTCTCGATTACGTCGTCTACGCGCTTGTCCGTCATCTCATCGTCCCACGTGATATTGAGCTTTCGTTTTATTGCAGCTCGGTCAGCATAGGACGCCATGGATTACCCCTAGGCCGATGCGATGGACTCGACTGCTACTACTGCGGGCTGCAGGTCACGTCGAGAACAACCGCGGAGTTGTTATCCTCGGGTGCGCCGCATGCGTAGGACACCATCTTCATGACGCGCTTGTCCTCGAGGAACTTGAACTCGTCGGAAACCTCGATGCCACGGGAGCCGCCTACGAACAGGCCGTATTCGTCAGCCAGGCACAGGATGGCCTTGTTATCATCCAGCGCATTGCACTCGATGACCTCGCAAGGCAGCGGGAAGCTGTCTCGGTAGATGCCGTCGGTTCCCTGCACGCGGACCGCGGGCATGACCTTGGTCAAATAGGTGGTGTTGTTGCAAATCAGGCACAGGCTGCCGCCAGACACCAGGTTCACGGACTTGCGGCGGCCGTCGGAGGTCTTGGACAGGATTGCCACCAGCTCGCCGAACTTAGCTGCGTTCAGCTTGGTGACCACCTTGGCTTCCTTCAGCGGATAGCCGGTCTCGGCATTGATGGAAGCATCCTTGGAGATTTTGCGGTTCAGGCCGATAGGCTCGCCCTTCACGCCCTTGCCGCAGCAGATGCCGTATTCCAGGGCGCATGCATATGCGTCGCCCATGACAGCGCGAACGTAGCCATCAAGCCAAACGGGACCGAGTTCGAGCATGTCGCGGGAGACCATAGCGTAGCCGGACAGCTTGCCCTGCTTAAGGTCGATGGTATCGAATGCGGAAATAATCTCCTTGGCGATGGACTCGGTTACCTCGCCCCATGCGAAGCGCTGGTCGGAATGGCCGTTGCGGACCCAACTTGTCAGATAGCTGGTAACCTGCGGCTTGATTTTCGCGAGCAGGAGATGGTTTTTCGCGATGTCCTTCATTACGGTTTCGATGATGGTCTGCGGCATGGCGACCTGGGGCATGGTTGCGAATTCCTGCACGGGTGATGCAGCGGTCATGCACTTGATGACGTAGCTGTAATATGCGGTCTCATCGCTGGTGAGGGTGCGGAAGCCGCGCTGCTCCAGGGCGCGCGCGTCGTTGGATGCCAGCGCGTCCTTGTACTGTGCGGTCACCTCATCTGCGATGGACTGGGCGAACTCCTCGAAGGCAGCGCCCATGTCTGCATCGTTGCGCATGGCCTCGTAGAGCGCTGCGCTGGTCTCCTTGATGTTGGAAATCTTGATAGGCATGTTTCGTCTCCTTACTCTGCCAACCTATAGAGCAACGCAGCGAACATATCCGCGTTGGTCTTCTGCTTCTTGCGCTTCTTGCACTTTGATTCGTGGTCCTCGGGGTCATCCTCGGGGTCCTCTGGGTCATCAGGGTCCTCTGGGTCCTCGGGGTCTCCATCGGGGTCATCGGGAGTTTCTTCAGGCTCCCTTGGCTCCATCGGCTCATCTTCGGGGTCTTCTGGGTCTTCCTCGGGTTCCTCGGGTGCTTCCTGCTTTTTCTTCTTCTTGCAGGCCTGCTCGAAACCAGCCATGATTGCATCCCTGATTGCGCGGGACGCGCTCTGCCCGAAGCCTTCCTGCAGCTCTGCTTCCATCTGCGTGGCGAAGCCCATGGAGAAGGCATCCTCAGCGGAAATCCACGTCTCTGCGTCCATCATCTCGGACAGCTCTTCGCGTGAGATAGAGACGCGCTCCATGTAAGCCGCCTTGGACAGCTCGTTGACGGTATCGATATCGTCCGCGAGCTTGCGGTGCTCGGTGGCGGTGCCGAAGGACGCTGCCGAAACGTTGTGGATCATGAGCAGGGATGTATCGGTCATGATTCGCTCATCGCCCGCCATGAAGATGACCGACGCGATGGAGCAGGCGAATCCATCGACGATGGTGCGGACCGGCTTTCCGCATGCCTTCAGCGCGTTATAAATCGTGATTCCATCGCCGACGCAGCCGCCAGGGCTGGAGATACGGACTTCCACGCTGTCGTATTCGCGTTCCATCCAGCCGCTAATGGCGTGTGCGACGTAATCATCGTCGATTTCGCCGTAAATGTTGATTTGCAGTACGCGGTCTTTGACCATGGCGGTCGTGTATCCGTGCATGCTAGCCATCCTCTCCCGCGGCGGGAACTCCATCCGCATCCGCGTAGTTCTTCGTGATGTAGTGCTTGTTTGCCCATGGTTCGTCCACTGGGTCGCACCCGACTGCAGCGCGGACGTCGTTGGGGCTGAATACGCTCGATGCAACGAGCTTGTCGGCAGCATCCGCAGCGTCGAACAGGTCGTAGTGCTTGAGCGTGCTCAGGTCGATTACCACTTTCCAACCCGTCTTCCACTTGCCCCATGCGTACATCTTGCGGGTGATTTCACGCGCCATCATGTCAGCGAATGGGCGCACGCACATGGTCACAAAGGAACGGAAGACAGCGTCGAAGTTGTTCACATTGCCGTATAGCATCGACACGGGCATGCGCATGGCGGTCGAGACCGATTCGAAGC
>OBLI01004108.1_pt1 | contig 10654 bp, 11 predicted proteins | sample 1519701 | NCBI WGS metagenome assembly OBLI01 (sample SAMEA3663005, study PRJEB22513) | pig gut metagenome | biome: pig gut; feature: pig-associated habitat; material: faeces | place: France | collected 2012 | reverse complement strand
AAGAGAACGCTTCTCGGAGATGAGATGGGACTTGGCAAGACACTGCAGGCAATTGCTTCAATGGCACATCTTGCAGCCAAAGGCAATACACATTTTCTTGTAATATGTCCGCTCAGTGTACTTGTAAACTGGGAAAGAGAAATTCAGAAGTTCAGTGGAATGTCTACAATTGCAATTTACGGCGATGACAGACAGGAAGAATTTGATAAATGGATAGCAGAAGGTGGCGTAGGTATCACTACATATGAGACAACAGTCAAGCTGGAAGTGCCGGTCGAACTTGAGGTTGCAATGGTAACTGTTGATGAAGCACATTACATCAAAAATCCGCAGGCACAAAGAACAATTGCCGTGGGGCGGCTTTTAGAAAAGGCAGAGTATAATCTTCTTATGTCTGGAACACCGCTTGAGAATAGAATTGAGGAGCTGCTGTTTCTTGTAAATACATTGAATAAAGAAGTCGGAGCACAGATAGAAGAGCTTACTGATTTTACGCAGGCAGATAAATTCAGATTAGCACTCGCTCCAGTTTATTTGAGAAGAAACAAGGAAGCTGTTCTAAAGGAATTACCTGACCTGCAGGAAAAAGAGGATTGGGGAATTCTTACAAAAGAAGAGGGCAAGGTGTATGATGAGACTCTTGCCGAGGGCAATTTCATGAGTATAAGACAGATTTCATGGAATCTTCCTAATTTTGAGGAATCAACTAAAGCAAAGAGACTTATTGAAATCTGTGAGGCTGCAAAAGAGCAGGATAGAAAGGTGCTTATTTTTACTTTTTTCAAGGATACAATAGAAAAAGTAATGAAATTGCTCGGAGACGATTGTGTAGGATATATTAACGGAAGCATCTCACCTGATGAGCGTCAGAAGCTTGTTGACAAGTTTGAGAAGGCTGGTGCAGGTGCGGCACTGGTAAGTCAGGTTGTAGCTGGTGGTGTAGGACTTAATATTCAGGCTGCAAGTGTAGTAATTTTTTGTGAACCACAGATAAAGCCGTCTATGGAGACTCAGGCTGTAGCAAGGGCATATCGTATGGGACAGACAAGAAATGTTCTTGTTCATCGACTTCTTATCAAGGATAGTATTGATGATGCAATGATGGAGGTTCTTAAGCAAAAGCAGACAGTCTTTGACAATTTCGCAGATGAGTCAGTTACAGGTGTGGCTGATATAGAAATTAACGAAAAAGCATTAGGCGAACTGGTAGAACAGGAGAAAAAGAACAGAGGCATAGCATAAAAACAGGCTTTCTTCTACATTATGTATTATGTAGAAGAAGGCCTGTTATTTTGTCAAATTTTTTAGTTAAAATTTTTTAGATAAAAGTATTGACATTTTTTGTTAAAAAAGTAAAATGTGATTAGTTAAAAAATTTTAACTAAAAATATCAAACAATAATTTTGTGAAAAATGGAGGATTCAAAAATGTTCGAAAAGGTTAAATCAATTATCGCAGAGACACTTAATTGTGAGGAAGACAAGATTACACTTGAGGCAAATCTTTTTACAGATTTAGGTGCTGATTCACTTGACGCAATGGAGCTTAGCCTTGCAATCGAGGAGAACCTTGGAGTTTCAATCACAGACGAACAGATGGCAGAAATCAAGACAGTTGGAGATATCGTTAATATTTTAGGAGAATAAGAGAAGATGGAGTTAGAGCAGATTTTTAAAATCATGGAGAAGTTTGATGCTTCTGAAAGCTCCTACTTAGAATTACAGCTGGCTGATGATTACATAAAGCTTAAGAAGCCATCTAATGAAACAGTAGTTCAGATGGCTTCACCAAATGTAGTAAGCATGGCGGCTACTTCACCGGTTGCACCAGTTAGTGCAGTTGGTGAGGCAGACCAGGCAGCTGGTCAGGCGGAGACTACAAAGACAGTTGATGAGAAGGATTATGTGAAGGCACCACTTGTAGGTGTATTTTATGAGGCTTCATCACCTGAGCAGGATCCATATGTAAAGGTTGGTAGTCGTGTTTCTAAGGGAGATACACTTTGCCTTATCGAGGCAATGAAGATGATGAATGAGGTCACAGCGCCAAAGGATGGTGTTGTCAAAGAGATACTCGTGGAAAACGGAGATATGGTGGAATATGATGCACCACTATTTATCATAGAATAGAGGAGTAGAGTTGTGTTTCGAAGAATATTAATCGCCAACAGAGGCGAAATTGCTATAAGAATAATAAGAACATGTATAGAGATGAATATTGAGACGGTTGCAGTTTATTCAACAGCTGACAAGGATTCATTGCATGTTAAGCTGGCTACAGATGCAGTTTGTATAGGTCCGGCAAAGGCGTCAGACAGTTATCTGAATATGAAGAACATTCTTATGGCAGCCACAGAGAAAAATTGTGATGCCATTCATCCAGGCTTTGGTTTTTTGTCAGAGAACAGTGATTTTGCAAGATTATGTGAAAGCTGTGGAATAGCATTTATTGGTCCAAAGGCGGATGTAATTGACCTTATGGGCAATAAAGCAATGGCTAAAAAACTTATGCGTGAGGGAAATGTACCTGTAGTTCCCGGAACAATAGGTGCGGTTTCAGATTTTAAGGAAGTGGAGGATATCGCAAAGGAAATAGGATATCCGCTTTTATTAAAAGCATCAGCCGGCGGCGGTGGACGTGGAATGCGTCGTGTATATAAGAGCGAAGATTTAAAGAGCTTATATGATGAGGCAAAGGCTGAGGCAAGAGCATGTTTTGGAAATGATGAGATGTATGTAGAAAAGCTCATCCAGCACCCAAGACATATAGAGTTTCAGATTCTCGCAGATGAGCATGGCAACGTAGTTCATCTTGGAGAGAGAGACTGTTCGATTCAGAGAAAGAATCAGAAGTTAATAGAAGAAAGCCCATGCATGAGATTATCAGATGAGCTCAGAGCAAAAATGGGTCAGGCTGCTGTAAATGCAGCGAAGGCATCCGGATATACAAATGCAGGAACAGTAGAATTTGTACTGGATGAAGACGACAATTTCTATTTTATAGAGATGAATACAAGAATACAGGTTGAGCACGGTGTTACAGAGATGGTAACTGGTCTTGATCTGATAAAAGAACAGATTAGAATAGCATTTCACCAGCCGCTTGAGATGTCACAGAATGACGTTGTTTTGAACGGACATGCGATGGAATGCAGAATCAATGCCGAAGATCCGGCATGTGGATTCAAGCCAAATTCAGGAAAGATTAGTTTTCTAAATTTACCTGGAGGTCCGGGAGTACGTGTTGATACACTGCTTTACAACGGATATGAGACTAGTCCTTTTTATGATTCAATGATGGCAAAGATAATTGTGCATGCGCCTACGCGTCTTGAGACAATTAGAAAAATGAGAAGAGCATTAATAGAGCTTACAACCGAGGGCATTACTACGACGGGAGATTTCGATTATTTCGTTTTACATCATCCTGATTTCATAAAGGGAAATTACAATGTAGATTTCATAGAAAATAATATTGATGAGATTTTGTCATGGAATGAGTTTGGAGAAGACGATGACTGAATTATTTGATAAAAGAAAAGGAAAATTTCAAAACCTTAGAAAAAACAGAGAGACGCACAGACAGACGAAGGCTGTTGAAATTAAAAACAGCGTAGATGTAAATGAATTGTTTATAGAATGCAGTAAGTGCAAGAAAGAATACAGCAAAGTACAGATTCGTTCATCTTTGTATGTTTGTCCGGGATGTGGGCATCATTATACGATGCCACCGGAGAAGAGAATACGAAGCATAGTGGACGAGGGAAGCTTTAAGGTATTCAATTATAAGTTCCCTGAGATAGATCCTCTTAACTTTGAGGGATATGTTGATAAGAAACAGGCGCTTAGAGACAAATTACATACATCGGATGCTGTTATATCGGGCGTTGGTGCAATTAAAGGAAGAAAAGCTGTTATTGCTGTTATGAATAGTAAATTCATGATGGCAAGTATGGGAGTGGAAGTCGGTGAGACCATTACACGTGCAGCTGAGTACGCAACTGACAATAAGCTTCCACTTATTATCTTTACAGCCAGTGGTGGTGCCAGAATGCAGGAGGGAATTGTTGCTCTCATGCAGATGGCAAAGACAAGTGCAGCAATAGAAAGATATAAAGAAAAGGGCGGATTATATGTTGTTTGCTTTACACATCCTACAACAGGTGGTGTAAGTGCAAGCTTTGCCGGCCTTGGAGATATTAATCTTGCTGAACCTGATGCACTTGTTGGTTTTGCCGGACCGCGTGTTATTGAGCAGACAATAGGTCAGAAGCTGCCTGAAGGCTTCCAGAGATCAGAGTATCTTATGGATCATGGCTTTGTAGATCAGATTGTAAGCAGAGACAGAATGCGTGATACGCTAGGTCAGATACTGATGCTTCACAATGCACCAATAGTAAGAGGATAAGGTTATGTTTTTAGAGATAGATGAAATAATTAATGAAAAGCTTATAAATGATATTCCGCTTTCAGCAATGGATAAAGTCAATCTTGCAAGAGATGCGAGAAGACCAAAGATACAGGATTACATAGATAATCTTTTTACTGATTTCTTCGAGCAAAAAGGTGATATGCTTGGAAAAGAAGATGGAAGTATCATGGGTGGAATCGCATTGTTTCATGGAACTCCTGTTACAATAGTGGGACACAAAAAAGGAAACAATCTTGAGGAGAACCTGACCTGTAATTTTGGTATGCCTGGTCCGGAAGGATACAGAAAAGCACTCAGACTTATGAAACAGGCAGAGCGTTTTGGCAGACCTGTGATTACTTTTATCGATACACCGGGTGCATATCCGGGACTTGAGGCAGAGCAATATGGACAGAGTCAGGCAATTGCTGAGAATCTTGCGATAATGAGCACATTAAAGGTTCCTGTTATTGCAATAGTAACAGGTGAAGGCAGCAGTGGTGGTGCTTTGGCAATTGGTGTTGCAAACAGCGTACTGATGCTTGAAAATGCTATATACTCAATTCTTTCACCAGAAGGATTTGCGTCTATATTGTGGAAGGATTCAACAAAAAAAGAGCAGGCAAGTGAATATATGAGACTAACAGCGCAGGATTTGTTAGAGCTTGGTGTGATTGACCGCATCGTAAAAGAGCCAAAGGGCGGAGCGCACAGAAATCCTGGTAAGTTGTATGATGTACTTGATTTAATGCTTACAAGAGAGCTTATTTCCTATGAAGGAAAGAGCGGCAATGAGCTTCAAAAACACAGATATAAGAAGTTCAGACTTATGGATGAAAAATTTCAAACACTAGGAAGGAACAGATAAATGGATGGATTAAGAATAATATCCACTGGACATTATGCTCCCGACAGAGTGGTGACAAATGATGATTTAAGCAAAATTGTTGACACTTCTGATGAATGGATTACAGAAAGAACCGGCATAAAGAGACGTCACTTCTGCAATGATGATGAAGGTAACGTGTCAATGGCTGTAAAAGCAGCGACAGTTGCACTTGAGAAGGTTGATATAGATATCAGTGAAATTGGATGTCTGGTAGTATCTACTTTTTCAGGAGATTACCTGGTGCCATCGGCAGCATGCCAGGTACAGGAAAAGCTTGGCATGAGCGATGATGCAATATGTTTTGATTTGAATGCAGCATGTTCAGGCTTTGTATTTGGAATGGAGACGATTAGAGGTCTTTTGCTACAGAGTGATAAGAAATACGGTCTTCTGATTGGAAGTGAATGTATTTCAAGACGACTTGATATGCAGGACAGAGGTACATGTATTTTATTCGGTGATGGTGCTGGTGCTGTATTATTTACATTAGATGCAGAAAAGAGCTACACAAGTGTGTTTGGATGTCACGGTGATTTGGAGGTTATTAATGTACCGAATGATGCAAATGAACCGGGAAGAGTTCATATGGCAGGGCAGGCAACATACAAATTCGCCGTAAGTACAGTTCCAAAGCTTATTAAGAAAGTAGTATTAAAAGCCGGAATAGAGTTTGAAGATATTGATGCATATATATGTCATCAGGCAAATGCCAGAATACTTGATGCTGTTGCAAAGCATTTGAAGCAGCCGAGAGAGAAGTTTTTCTTTGATCTCGATGAATATGGAAATACTTCAGCAGCGAGTGTGGCGATAGCACTTAGTGATGCAATTGATAAAGGTTTTGTTAAACCGGGGCAGAAGATTCTTCTTTGTGGTTTTGGAGCAGGGAAGACTTGGGGCGCAATTATTATTGATTTATAGTGGAGGAACTTATGAAATTACAAGATTTGTTACATACAAAATACCCAATTATTCAAGGTGGAATGGCAAATATTGCTACTGGTGAGTTCGCAGCAGCAGTTTCAAATGCAGGAGCACTCGGTCTTATCGCATCAGGCGGAATGGACCATGTAAAGCTTAAAGAGGAGATAGACAAATGTCGTGCTCTTACAGATAAGCCATTTGGTGTAAACCTTATGCTTATGAATCCGGATGCTGATGTAATAGCAGAGCTTTTATATGAGGAGAAGATTCCTGTAATTACAACTGGTGCAGGAAATCCTGGAAAATATATGGCAAAGTGGAAAGAGAATGGCAGTATGGTAATACCGGTATGCGCAAGTGTTCTTCTTGCAAAGAAGATGGTTGAGGCAGGTGCTGATGCGATTATCGCAGAAGGTGGCGAGAGTGGTGGTCATGTAGGCGATATGACAACAATGACTCTTCTTCCACAGATGGTTGATGCTCTTGATGTTCCTGTAATAGCAGCAGGTGGTATTGCTGACGGACGTCAGATGGCTGCTGCATATGTACTTGGTGCATGTGGCGTTCAGATTGGAACTTGTCTTCTTGTAAGTGAGGAATGTCCAATTCATGAGAATTACAAGAATGCTCTTATCAAGGCAAAGGATAACGGAACAACTGTTACAGGACGTTCACAGGGAGCACCAGTCAGAATTCTTAAGAATCGTATGGCAAGACAGTACTTAAAGCTTGAAAAAGAGGGTGCTGACAAAATGGAGCTTGAAAAGATTACACTTGGTGGTCTTAGAAAAGCTGTTTTAGAAGGTGATGTCGATATGGGGTCAGTTATGGCCGGTCAGGTTTGTGGACAGCTTACAGAAATCAGACCAATTGCTGATATCTTAGAGGACATGTACACAGATGCACAGAAGAAGCTTGAAGAGATGGGAAGGAGAACAATCTAATGGTTGGATTTATATATGCCGGACAGGGCAGCCAGAGAGTTGGAATGGGAAAAGACTTCTATGAAGAGTATCCTCTTTTTGCAAAGACTTATGACAATGCACCTTCATATGTAAAGGAATATTGTTTTGATGGTCCTGCTGAGACTCTTGGACAGACAAGATATACACAGCCATGTATGGTTGCATTTGCTGTTGGAGTAACAAATCTTCTCAAAGAAGAAGGCATAGTTCCTGATTATGCATGTGGACTTAGCCTTGGAGAGTACTCTGCACTTTATACTGCAGGTGTATTTACTGAGGAAGAAGTAATAGATCTTGTAGCATTCAGAGGTGCTGCAATGGAAGAGGCTGTTGTAGGCAGAACAGCAAAGATGGCAGCAGTTCTTATGATGGATAGAGAGACAATAGAGGCATGCTGTAAAGAGGCTCAGGAGAATGTAGGCGACGGACTTATAGTAAGTGTTGCGAACTACAACTGTCCGGGACAGATTGTTATCTCAGGAGATGAGAAGGCTGTAGACGAGGCTGTTAAGCTTCTTCAGGAAAAAGGTGCAAGAAAAGTTATTCCTCTTGCTGTAAGCGGACCATTCCATACATCGCTTATGAAGCCGGCAGGAGATAAGCTTGCGAAGAAATTTGAGGAGATTAACTTCGGAGAGCCTTCTGTAAAGGTAGTATATAACAAGACTGCTACAGAGATTAAGGATGGGGAGACTATTCAGGGATTGCTCGAGCAGCAGGTACAAAGCAGTGTTTATTTAGAGGACTCAATCCGCTATATGATTTCAAAGGGGGTTGATACTTTTATTGAAATCGGACCGGGAAAGAGCGTGAGCAAATTTGTAAAGAAGATAGATAAAGATGTGAAGATGATGAGTATCGATTCTGTTGCAGATTATAAGGAAGTTGTAAGTACTTTGAAAGGAGGCAGCAATGAGTAACAGAGTAGCATTAGTTACAGGCGGAAGCCGTGGTATTGGAAAAGTAATTTGTATTGAATTATCAAAAAAAGGATACGATATTATAACATGTTACAGCCATGGGAAAGAGGCTGCAGAAGAGACTGTTAAGCTTTGTAAAGAAAACGGAGTAAACGCAGTGGCATATGAAGCTAATGTTGCAGATGCAGCTGCAGTTTCAGAGCTTTTTGCCAAGATTAAGGCAGAGCATGGCGGAGTAGATGTTGTTGTTAATAATGCCGGAATCACAAAAGATAATCTTATTCTTAGAATGAGTGAGGCTGATTTCGACCAGGTAATAGATATTAACCTTAAAGGTGCATTCCTTTGCTGTAAAGAGGCTGCAAAGCAGATGCTTAGAAAGGGCGGACGTATTATCAATATCAGCAGTGTAGTTGGTATAAGCGGAAATGCAGGACAGGCAAATTACGCATCAAGTAAAGCTGGTCTTATCGGACTTACAAAGTCTCTTGCAAAGGAGCTTGGTGGTAAAGGAATCACAGTAAATGCAGTAGCACCTGGATTTATCATGACAGACATGACAGCAGAGCTTTCAGACGAACAGCAGAAATACTGGGAACAGCAGATTCCTAGAAAAAGACTTGGAAAACCAGAAGATATTGCAAATGCAGTTTGCTTTTTAGCAGATGAGCAGAGTGATTATATAACAGGACAGGTAATTGCAGTTGATGGCGGAATGGCTATGTAGACAAGGAGAGTAGTATGAGAAGACGTGTTGTTATTACAGGAATGGGAACTGTAAATCCTATTGGAAACAGTGTAAAAGAAGCATGGGAGAGCGTAAAGAATAATAAGTGTGGTATCGCACCAATCACAAGCTTTGACACAACAGACTTCACAGTTAAGCTTGCTGGTGAGGTAAAGGGCTTTGATGCTGATGCTCTTTTAGGCAAAAAAGAATGTAAGAGAATGGACAGATATACACAGCTTGCACTCGGTGCAGCTATTGAAGCTGTCGATGATAGCGGAATTGATTTTGAGAAAGAAGATACAGCACGTTGCGGTGTTATTGTATCAAGTGGTATTGGTGGTCTTAAGACTATTGAAGATGAGCACGCAAAGGGACTTCAGAGAGGCTTTAACAGAATCTCACCTTTCTTTATTCCGATGGCTATTTCAAATATTGCAGCAGGACAGATTGCAATTAGATATGGATTACATGGAATGTGTACATGTGTTGTAACAGCATGTGCAAGTGGAAACAACGCAATCGGAGATGCATTCCGTCATGTAAGAGATGGTTATGCTGATGTGATGGTATGTGGTGGTAGCGAAGGCTGTATAAGTGAGCTTGGAATTGGTGGTTTTGCATCACTTAAGGCATTAAACACAACTGATGATGTTACAAGAGCATCTATTCCATTTGACAAAGAAAGAAATGGATTTGTAATGGGTGAAGGTGCCGGTATCCTTATTATTGAGGAGCTTGAGCATGCTAAGAAGAGAGGTGCCAAGATATATGCTGAGATAGCAGGATATGGCGCTACTTGTGATGCACATCATATCACAGCTCCAGATCCGGAAGGAACATGGGGAGCAGAGTGTATGAAGCTGGCTGTTTCAGATGCAGATATGAAGCCGGAGGATATTGATTACATTAATGCACATGGTACTTCTACACATCTCAATGACAGTGGAGAGACAAAAGCTATTAAGAAAGCTTTTGGCGATTATGCATATAAGCTTATGGTTAGCTCAACAAAATCAATGACAGGTCATATGCTTGGTGGTGCAGGTGCTGTTGAAGCAGTATTTACAACAATGGCTGTAAATGATGATTTTGTACCAGCTACACTTAACTACAAAGTACCTGATGAAGAGTGTGATCTTGATATCGTGCCAAACGAAGGAAGAAAAGCAACTGTAAGAGCTGCATTATCAAATACACTTGGATTTGGTGGACACAATGCAACTATATTAATTCGCAAATTCGAGGAGTAATAAAATGGAACTTAATTCAAATCAGATACAGGAAATACTTCCACACAGATATCCTTTTTTATTAGTGGATAGAATTATTGAGTGTGAACCAGGAAAATCAGCAAAGGGTATCAAATGCATCAGTGCAAATGAGATGCAGTTCCTTGGACATTTTCCACAGCAGCATGTAATGCCTGGAGTACTTCTTATAGAAGCTCTTGCACAGGTTGGTGCAGTTTCACTTCTTACAATGGAAGAGAATAAAGGAAAGCTTGCATTTTTTGGAGGAATTAAGAATGCAAGATTTAAAAAGCAGGTTACACCAGGAGATGTAGTTGAGCTTTCATGTGAGTTAATTACACTTAAGGGACCGCTGGGAATTGGAAAGGCTGTTGCAACAGTTGATGGTGAAGTTGCAGTAACAGCAGAACTTTCTTTTGCAATAGGTAAATAATTAGGCTATGTTTTATAAATCAGTAGTGGCATTAAATAATGCTTCTGCTGATTTATAATTATAATGAGGGTGAGAAAATGATAGAACAAAATTTATCGGATGTGTATATGAAATTTAAAGTGCATTTTTATCA
>OBLI01004107.1_pt1 | contig 10655 bp, 7 predicted proteins | sample 1519701 | NCBI WGS metagenome assembly OBLI01 (sample SAMEA3663005, study PRJEB22513) | pig gut metagenome | biome: pig gut; feature: pig-associated habitat; material: faeces | place: France | collected 2012 | reverse complement strand
TTGGCCGTCCTGGGGGAATTGTCCGCCGAACTGCCCCCGGTCGCCGCCCATCTGGCTCCGACCCATGCCAAAGCCCCCACCGTTTTCAGAGCCGTCGTTGGTGGAAACTTCAGCGCCATTGTTGGTGATGCCGGATTCGCTGTCCAGGGCGGTGTTTCCGTTGCCATTGCAGGTCAGGTTCAGCTTGCCGCCGTTTAAAACGATGGTGCCGTTGGAATCGATGCAGTCCCCGTCGGAGACAATGGTCAGCTCCCCGCCGTTGACGGTGATCACCGCGCCGGTGTCCATGCCGGGGCCAAACGAATTGCCGGTTTCCTCGCCGGTGGCATTGATGCCGTCGTCGTTGGAGGTGATGGAAAAGCTTCCGCCGTCAATGGTCACATTTTTCCCCTCGATGCCCTCGTAGCAGTAGGGAAGCTCAAAGCTTCCGCCGCCGATGAGCACATCTCCGTCGGCATGGATGCCGTCGTCGGCGGAGCGGATGGTCCAGGCCCCGTCGGAAATGGAAACATCTCCCCCGGCGTGAACGGCATCATCGGCGCAGTCCAGGCTGAAGCTGCCGGAGAGGACGGTGATGGTGCCGTCGGATTTCAGACCCTTGGCCTTGATGTCATCTTCATCACTCTGAGTGGAGCTGGAGCCGCTCCGGAAGCCTCCGCCAAAGGAATCGGAGGCCTTCATCTGTGCTGCTGTGCTGCCGCCGCCGGTGGTGATGGAAAAGCTGCTGTCACAGATGTTCAGGGCATCCTTTCCGGTAATGCCGTGGCCAGATGCCTGGATGGCGTAGCTGCCGCCGGTGAAGACCAGGGTGTCCTTGCAGACAATGCCGCTGCCCTGCTGGGCGGTGACGGTGAGGGCACCGCTGCCGTTGAGGGTCAGATCGGCCTTGGAGTAGATGACACCGTCCGCACCCTCTTCTAGAATACCATTGGCGGACAGCATGTTTTCACTCCCCGGAGCCAGGGTGATGAATACCTTGTCCGCGATTCGGATTTCAATGGCCGCGCCGGTTTCCTTGTGAATGCTCACGCCGTCCAGCACCAGCTGCACCTTGTCCGTTTCCCCGGCGTCCACCAGAATCTGGCCGTCCTGCAGGATGCCGGAGAGCAGAAAGACACCGCCGTGGTCAATGGTGACGGAGCTGCCGTCCAGGTTGATCTGCTCCGCGTCGGTCAGATCGGCCTCCTGGGCCAAATCCCGGGTGGTGAAGAGATTGGTTTCCTCCGCCCCGGCTGCGCCGCAGAAAAGCGCGGCCACCAGGGAAAGGCAGACAAGGGCGGATAAAATGTTTTTCATATCAAATTCCTCCTGATTTGATTACAGCCCGGCGTTTTCCGTCTCCTGGCTGCACAGACTGATTTCCAGATTTCCGTTGAGGCAGCGCAGCTCATCCAGCATGTTTTTCTCCGGGAGCCCCGGCTGCATCACAATGTCGTAGGTCAGCCGGAACATGCTGCCCATGTTGGTGGATTTCACCTGGGTCAGGGTGTGCTGACTGGTATAGGTTTCCAAAACCGGGTCAAAAACATGCACGTAATTCAGACTTTCCGGGATGGTGATCCGCAGCTGCCGGTATTGCGCGCCGCAGCGGCTGCCCAGATGGAAAGCGGTGTAAACCATCATCATGCCTCCCAGCACCAGGGTGAACAGCGCCGCGTAGGCGAGAAATCCCATGCCGGCCAGCAGGCCCGCTCCCATGGCGATGAACACGGCGCTGATTTCTCTGCCGCTGCCGGCGGCGCTGCGGAAGCGCACCAGGCTGAAGGCCCCTGCCACGGCCACGCCGGCGCCCAGATTGCCGTTGACCATCATGATCACCACACAGACGGAGGCGGGGAGCAGGGCCAGGGTGATGGCGAAGCTCTCGCTGCTCCGGGAGCGCCACTGCACCATCAGGCACAGGCACAGCCCGATGAGCAGAGACGCGGCCACACAAAGAAGAAAGCTTCCCGGCGCGATTGCCGCGGCACCGGTGGAATCGAAGAGACTGGAAAAGAGACCGTTAAGCATAGCGAAGAATTCCTTTCTGCTGATTCAGAAGAATTTGCTGGTAGGCAGCGCCGTATTTGGAGAAAGAGGTTTTCACGATTCCCAGCCGGGACAGGAGGGAGGCCATCCACAGCGGCATGCTGTCCGGGATTTTCAGCTCCATCAGCACGGTGTCCCCATCCAGCAGGGCTTCCCCCCAGGGGTCGGCGTCCAGGGTGAGAGACTGGGTGCGGTAGCGGATGCAGTCGTCAAAGGTCAGGCGGAAATCCGAGTCCCAGGCGTGATAGGCATCCCGCTCATAGCTGAGGAACACCCTGGGAATCAGCTCCTGATAGAATTGCAGCGCCGCATCAATCTCCCGGCCAATTTGGCTGTCCGGCAGAGCTGCCTGCCCCATCAGTGCCTCCAGGGCCTGCTTCTGGGGCATTTCCAGCCGCCGCTTGTAGACCACGGATTCATATTTCTTTTTCAGCTCCACAAAAATCTCATCGCCCATGCCCGCCGGGCCGTAGCTGCGAAGACGGAGCTTTTCTTTGTATACCGGCTTATCCAAACTCTGGCGAATCAGCCGGTAGTTGGGGGTATCACAATAGATGTTTCGGATGGAGCTGTGGAAGAACCGGTCGGCGGTCATGTAAGGCTCCATGGCCCACAGGATTTCGTCCCGCTGCGCTTTGGTAACCAGGTATTTCAGCTCATATCGCTTAAAAATCATCTGATTTTCCATTAAAAAGCCTCCTTTGGATTTGCTGTGAGGCAAGTATAGGTCCGGCACCCTAAATGAAGTTAAAAAGGTTGTAAAGGATTTTTGAATGAGGGGCTGACAGGTTGAAGAAACCCTTGTATTTTGACGGCGGATATTTTATGATGGTAAGGCGTGTTCAATGATTTATAGTATATTTAAATTACAGCCTTTATCATTCCCATAAACAGAAAGGGGGATTATGCCCATGAGAATTTTGCTTGCAGAGGACGAGCGCTCTCTTTCCCGGGCGGTGGTAGCGCTGCTGGAGCGGAACAACTATGCCGTGGATGCAGTGTTCGACGGGGTGGAGGCCCTGGAATACCTGGCCGCCGGGAACTATGACGCGCTGATACTGGACATTATGATGCCCCGGCTGGATGGGCTGAGTGTGCTCAGGCGGATTCGGGCCGGGGGGAATCCTATCCCGGTTTTGATGCTCACCGCCAAATCGGAAATCGACGACAAGGTGGCTGGCCTGGATGCCGGAGCCAACGACTACCTCACCAAGCCCTTTTCCACCCGGGAATTGCTTGCCCGGCTCCGAGCCATTACAAGGAGCCAGACGAGCCAGGTCAGCAGCAAGCTGGGCTTTGGCAATGTGACCTTGGATCAAACCAGCTTTGAGCTCAGCACCTCCGGCGGCAGCTTCCGGCTGGCCAACAAGGAGTATCAGATGATGGAGCTTTTGATGTGCAACCCCGGCCAGACCATCTCCACCGAGCGGTTTCTGGAAAAAATCTGGGGCTATGACACGGAGGCGGAGATGAATGTGGTGTGGGTGTACATCTCCTATCTGCGGAAAAAGCTGACGGCGCTGAATGCCAATGTGCAGATTCGGGCGTCCCGGAATGTGGGCTATCGCCTGGAGGTGACGGCGTGATTCAATCCCTGCGGAAAAAATTCATCGGGGCAACCATGCTGTCGCTGCTTCTGGTGCTGCTGGTGATATTGGGGGCGGTGAATCTGGTCAGCTTCCGCAAAACCGTGGCGGATGCGGATATGATTTTAAGACTGCTCTCTGACAATCATGGCGCTTTCCCCAAGCAGATGAATCCCGCCATGGAGGACGGACCGAACAATCCCCGGGAGCAGCGGGATAACCGCCCCATGGGCAGAGTGGCTTTCTCTCCGGAAACGCCCTATGAATCCCGGTTCTTCTGGGTGACGGTGGACCAAACCGGCAGCACCGTCTCTGCGGACATGGCCAACATCGCCGCCGTGGATGCCCAGACGGCGGAGCAGTACGCCCAGACGGTGCTTTCCCGCGGGAAAGGCTCCGGCTTTCTGGAGCATTACCGCTATCTGGTGTCGGAGCAGGACAATGGCATCCGCATCATCTTCCTGGACTGCGGCAGAAGTCTGGAGGGCTTCCAAACCACCCTGCTTGCCAGCCTGGGGGTGGCGGCAGCAGCGTTGGGCGGGGTGTTTGTGCTGCTGCTGTTTCTGTCCGGCCGGATTGTAAAGCCGATGGCGGAAAGCTATGAGAAGCAGCGGCAGTTTATCACCGACGCGGGACATGAGATCAAAACTCCCCTGACCATCATCGGGGCGGACGCGGATTTGCTGGAGCTGGAGCTGGGAGAGAATGAGTGGCTCACGGATGTGCGCCGTCAGACCCAGCGGCTGACGGACCTGACCAGGGACCTCATCTATCTATCCCGGATGGATGAGGAAAAGCCGGCGGTGCAGTTTGTGGAATTTCCCCTGTCCGATGTGGTGGAGGAAACGGCCCAGTCCTTCCTGGCCCTGGCCCGGCAGCAGGAAAGAACCATCAAGCTTTCCATTCAGCCCATGCTCTCCCTGACGGGCAGCGAAAAGGATATCCGCCAGCTGGTCTCCATTCTGCTGGACAATGCCCTGAAATATTCGGTGCCCCAATCGGAAATTCACCTCAGCCTGGAAAAAGGCCCCAAGAGCATCCGCCTCTGCGTCTGCAATGCCACCCAGCAGCCCATAAGCCGGGAACAGCTGGGCCGCCTGTTCGACCGGTTTTACCGGGTGGATGGGTCCCGGAATTCCTCCACCGGCGGCTATGGACTGGGCCTGGCCATTGCCAGCGGCATTGTGGCGGCCCACAGGGGAAAAATCCGGGCCGAAAGCCCCCAGGAGCATACCCTTATGATCACTGCCAGCTTTCCGGCAGGGAATGGGGCGCCCATCCGGAATTGACTTTTTTCGCTGCCTGTGTTATACTCAGCCCCGAGAGCAAGGACGCTCACCGAAATGCAGAAATGGTGCATTCCGGTGGGTGTCCTTTATTTTTTTGGAAACGGAGAATATTCATGGCGGAAATTCACGAAGAGTGCGGCGTTTTCGGCGCATTTTCCCAGAAAACAGGTAATCTTGCGGGGATGGCTTACTATGCCCTTTATGCCCTGCAGCACCGGGGCCAGGAGAGCTGCGGCATTGTGGTCAACGACGACGGCGTGTTTACCACCCATCGGGATTTGGGCACGGTGAACGAGGTCTTTACCCGGCAGCAGATGGAGAAATTCCCGGAGGGGACCATGGCGGTGGGCCATGTGCGCTATGGCACCACCGGCGGCACCAATCAGGCCAATTGTCAGCCGGTGGTGGTAAACCACATGAAAGGGAAGCTTGCCCTGGCCCACAACGGCAACCTGAGCAATGCCTTTGAGCTGCGGAACGCTTTGGAGCTGGGGGGCGCCATCTTCCACGGCACCAGCGATACGGAGATCATTGCCTATATCATCACCCAGCAGCGGCTGAAAACCCCCTCCATCGAAGAAGCCGTCTGCCGGGCCATGGATGAGCTGGACGGGGCCTACTCCCTGGTGCTCATGTCCTCGGCCAAGATGATTGCCGCCCGGGACCCCCGGGGCTTCCGGCCCCTGTGCTACGGCGTCACCGGCGACGGGACCTATGTGATCGCCTCGGAAACCTGCGCGTTGACCGCGGTGGGGGCAAAGTTCGTCCGGGACATTCTCCCTGGGGAGATTCTCACCTTTGACGAAGACGGCATCCATTCCAACACCTCCCACTGCTGGAAGCTGCCGAAAACAGCCTGTATTTTTGAATATATCTACTTTGCCCGGCCGGATTCCGTCATCGACGGCGTGGGCGTTCATGCCGCCAGAAAGAATGCCGGAAGACTCCTGGCCCGGCGGCATCCGGTGCAGGCGGATATGGTGGTGGGAGTACCGGATTCCGGACTGGACGCGGCCCTGGGCTACGCGGAGGAATCGGGCATCCCCTTTGGCCTGGGATTTATCAAAAACAAGTATATCGGCCGGACCTTTATCTCCCCCGGCCAGGGGCAGCGGCTGAATCAGGTGCGGATCAAGCTCAGCCCCATCGGCGAGGAGGTACGGGGTAAGCGGATCGTGCTCATTGATGATTCCATTGTCCGGGGTACCACCAGCGGCCAGATTGTCAATCTTCTGCGGGAGGCGGGAGCCAGAGAGATTCACATGCGGATTTCCTCGCCGCCTTTCCGCAACCCCTGCTACTATGGCACGGATATCGACTCCCGGGACAAGCTCATCGCCTGCCACCACAGCATCTCCGAAATTGCCCAGATCATCGGCGCGGATTCCCTGGGCTATCTGGCGGTGGAGGACCTGGCGGAGATGATCGGCACCGATCAGTTCTGCCACGCCTGCTTCAGCGGGGAATATCCCACCCCCATCCCCACCAATACCCAAAAAGACCGCTTCGAGGGGAAGCTGTCTCAGAGGGAAAAGAAAAAATCGTAGCTTTCCGGAAAAGTTGGTGCTTGGCGGGTTTGTCGAATGGTACAATGATGGACAACACCGTAGGGCGCTGGCTGCCCCCGCCGCATGGTTCCGGTTTTGGACAGCTTCCATTTGATGATAAAACCCAATAATCGGTACATTTCGGCGGGGACACAAGCCCCCGCCCTACGGGAATACCATTTTTCATACGAAAATGACATCTCCAAACACCAATTCATCACAAAGGCAGCCTGCGGAGGCGGGCTGCTTTTTTCCTTGACAGCGGAACGAAAAGGAATATAATGGAATCATTATTACGCAACGCTGTTTTAAATACACGGCGGGAAAGGGAGATGCAGCATGATTAAAGTCTATCCAAACGGCACGGCTCTGGTGGAGGAAAACCGGGAGATGCTGGCCACCAATCCCTATCAGTCCATGTTCTTCTCTCTGGATGCGCCCCAGATCAGAGAATCGGACAAGCGGGACTATGCCATCGGGGCAGAAGAGGACGGGGAACGGCTGCTTTGTATGAAGCTCTCCCCTTACAGCCTGCTGCTGTTCGGCAGTGGGGATTTGGCGGAAGAGCTCTTCGATTATTTGATTTCCAATGATTATGAAATCGGCAGCCTTTTGGGCGGGGAGGATTTGTGCGACCAGGTGGCGGAAATGCTCCAAAGCCGCTTTGGCATCCGCTATACCGAGGCCCTGGCCATGGATTTCATGGAGGCAAAGGAAGTCACCGGGGAATCCTGCGCCGATGTGGAAATTCCCACCGAGGCGGATTTGGAGGAGCTGGTGAAATGCAAAACCTGCTTTGTGAAAGACTGCGGCCTGAATGACCCGGTGAACGTGGAACAGACCCGAAATCGGCTGCAGGAGTATCGGATTCTCCGCCGGGATGGAAAAATCGTCTCCATGGCCTCTGTGGGTGTGGCTACCCCCGATGCCCTGAAAATCGCCAACGTCTATACCCGCCCGGAATACCGGGGCAGGGGACTGGCCAGAATGGTGGTGAACACCGTCAAGAATGAGATTCTAGCACAGGGGAAGATTGCCACACTGAATGTGGACAAAAAGAATCCCATCACCAACCACCTGTACCGCAGCCTGGGCTTTGAACCGGTGTTCTCCCAAGGAGAGTACAGAATGGAATAATCCACCTGCGGGAGGCAAATGTGCGCCTGCGGTGAAAAATGTGTTGACATTTTGAAAAAATGTGGTACAATCTGTCTTACATACTCACAAATGCAATGACGGAGTTATGCATCTGTTGGAGCGCTGCAGAGAGTTGGCGGGTGGTGCGAGCCAATGCGAAAGACAGAAGGCAGTCTGCCTCCCGAGCAGGTTCGGCGAACGTTCTATTAAGGATTATTAGCTGAACACGACCGGCCTCGTTACCGGCTATGGGCTTGTTGGAGCCCGAGAGAGATGCGTTCCCCAGGGGAATGTAATCAGGGTGGTACCGCGTATTTCTGTAAATGCGCCCCTGAGACCTGTTATGGTCTCAGGGGCTTTTTTATTCCCAAAATAAGGAGAATCCGTTATGAGAAAAATTGCCATCACCGACATGACCATGCGCCAGTCCGGAAAGGACTTCAGCCTGAGCTTCCGGGAGAAAATCGAGCTGGTAAAGCACCTGGATAAGCTGGGGGTTTCTGTGATTGAGGTCAGCCCCATCACCAGTCCCAAGGTGGACAGGCTTTTGATTAAGTCCATCAGCTCCGCCGTGCGGGACAGTATCGTGGCCGTGTCCGTGGGCTTGTCCGAGGAAAATATCCGGATTGCCTGGGGCGCGTTGGAGGAGGCCAAAAGCCCCCGGCTCCAGGTGACCGCTCCGGTGAGTGCCGTGCAGATGGAGTACCTGGCGGGGAAAAAGCCCGAGGCCATGCTGGCCGCCATCAAAAATCTGGTGGAAAAATGCCGTGCCCTCTGCCCCCAGGTGGAGCTGATCGCAGACGATGCCACCCGGGCCGACCCCGCCTTTTTGCAGGAGGCCGTCCGCACTGCTATCTCCGCCGGTGCCACGGTGATCACCCTGTGTGATGCGGCGGGCATGATGCTGCCGGACCAGATCACGGAGTTCATTCAAAACACCTATGCCGCCGTGCCGGAGCTGAAGAAGGTCACCCTGGGCATCTCCTGTAAGAATGAGCTGTCCATGGCGGATTCCTGTGCCGTCGCCGCCATTCGCTGCGGCGCCGGGGAGGTCAAGTGCGCTGCCTATGGGGAGGATGTCATCAAGCTGGAAACCATGGCCAAGGTGATTTCCGCCAGAGGGAACAGCTTCGGCGTGGAGTGCGGCATCCGCACCACCAGCATGAAGCGCATTCTCAGCCAGGTGGCTTGGATGTGCCAGCCCGGCCGCAGCAGCACCTCTCCCTTTGACAGCGGCGTCCAGCCCGGAGACGGCCTGTTCCTCACCGCCCACGATGATTTGACCGCTGTGATGAAGGCGGCCGCCAAGCTGGGATATGATCTTTCCGAGGAGGACGGGGCCAAGGTGTATGAGGCTTTCTCCCGGATTGCCGCCCGGAAAGAAACCGTGGGCGCCAAGGAGCTGGATGCCATTGTGGCCTCCGCCGCCATGCAGGTGCCCCCCACCTACCGGCTGGAAAGCTATGTGATCAATTCCGGCAACACCATCAGCGCCACCGCCCACATCAAGCTGGACAAAAACGGCGTGATGACCGAGGGCATCAGCCTGGGCGACGGCCCCATCGACGCGGCATTTCTGGCCATTGAGCAGATCGCGGGCCACCACTATGAATTGGATGATTTCCAGATTCAGGCCGTCACCGAGGGGCGGGAGGCCATGGGTGAATCCGTGGTGAAGCTGAGGTCTGGCGGCAAGCTCTTCTCCGGCCGGGGCATTTCCACGGATATTGTGGGCGCCAGCGTCCATGCCTATATCAATGCCCTGAATAAAATCGTCTACGAAGAAGCAGCCAACTAAGAGAGGAGGAACGAGCCATGAATCTTTCTTTTTCCACCCGGGGCTGGCAGGAGAAATCCTGGGAAGAGAACCTCTCCACTGCCCTGACCATGCATTTCGGCGGCATCGAGCTGTATAATGTACACAAGTCCCAGGCGCTCATCGGCCGGGGCGGCCCGCTACACAAATACAACACCGCCGCCACCGTCCGGACCCTCCACGAAAAGGAGCTGAAAATTCCCTGCCTGGATACCTCTTGGGATGTCTCCGTGGAGGACAGCACCGACGACATCCTCCAGGTGCTGCAGATTGCCCACGATGTCCAGTGCCCCTATGTGGCCATCACCGCCCAGTTCGATCAGGAGGACCGTGTGCGCCGTAATCTGGCGGACATTCAAAAAACAGCCGCCGCCCTGGGCCTGTGCGTGCTGATGAAAACCAGCGGCATCTACGCCGACACCGCCCGGCTCCGCTCCCTGCTGGATGAATTCGCCTGCGATGAGCTGGGAGCTCTGTGGGACATCCACCACACCTACCGGGATTTCGGGGAGAGCGGCGACACCACCATCAAAAACCTGGGCGCTTATGTCCGCCACGTCCACCTGCGGGACTCCGATGACGACAAGTCCTACAACCTCATCGGCGAGGGCACCCTGCCGGTGGCCTCCATGATGCGGGCCCTGAGCTCCGTGGACTACGACGGCTTTATCTCTATCGAGTGGAAGCCGGAGTGGATGGAGGACCTGACGGACCGGGAGATCATCTTCCCCCATTTCGTCAACTACATGCATCGGTTTGATTCCACCCGGGGCAAGAAAAAGGTGCTGTATGAAAACGCCTCCCACACCGGCCAGTTCGTCTGGAAAAAAGACACCCTGATTTCCGAGACCTTCTCTCAGGTGCTGGACCGGATGGTGGAGGAATTCCCGGACCAGTATGCGTTCAAATACACCACCCTGGACTACACCCGCACCTATGCCGAATTCCGGGAGGATGTGGACAATTTCGCCGCCGCCCTGATTTCCCTGGGGGTCCGCCGGGGCAGCAAGGTGGCCATCTGGGCGACCAATATCCCGGAATGGTTCATCACCTTCTGGGCCACCACCAAGATCGGCGCGGTGCTGGTCACGGTGAACACCGCCTATAAGAGCCACGAGGCGGAATACCTGCTTCGCCAGTCCGATACCCACACCCTTGTGATGATTGAATCCTGCCTGGATTCCAACTACAAGGCCATCATCAATGAGCTCTGCCCGGAGCTGGCCTCTTTGAAGCCCGGGCAGCCCCTGCA
>OBLI01004105.1_pt1 | contig 10656 bp, 8 predicted proteins | sample 1519701 | NCBI WGS metagenome assembly OBLI01 (sample SAMEA3663005, study PRJEB22513) | pig gut metagenome | biome: pig gut; feature: pig-associated habitat; material: faeces | place: France | collected 2012 | reverse complement strand
CAAAATCGAATGACACATCTTGAGATACCCAACAATATCTTTAACTAAGGGAAACTGGGGGCAATCAGCCCGATAAGGTATGCCCATGGTATCTGCCCGGGCGGGATTTTGCCAAATTTTGTGTATTTTTCTCGTTCTTAGCAGGAATTTTTTCTCTTTGGTCGAATAAATAACAGTGAGAACTGATTGTATTTATAATCAATGGAGAATCGTTTTTCTGCGGTAAAAGAAAAGGAGGGAAAGGTATGGATGCGCTTTTGCTGTCCAGGGTGCAGTTCGCCCTGACAACTGTGTATCATTTTCTGTTCGTGCCTGTGACATTGGGGCTGTCGATTTTCGTGGCACTTTTGGAGACGGGCTCTTTGGTGACAAAGACCTATGCCATGAGGGACAGGCTCAGGAAGCTGGCGAAATTCTTCGGGGGATTGTTCCTGATTAACTTCGCCATGGGCGTGGTAACAGGCATTGTGCAGGAATTTCATTTTGGCATGAACTGGTCGGAGTATTCAAGGTTCATGGGGGATATTTTCGGTGCGCCGCTGGCACTGGAGGCCTTGACGGCATTTTTCCTGGAGTCCACCTTCCTGGGGCTCTGGATGTTCGGCTGGGACAGGCTCAGCCCGAAGCTGCACTGCCTGACTATCTGGATTGTGGCACTGGGCAGCAATCTGTCTGCCTTCTGGATTTTGACGGCAAATTCCTTTATGCAGCATCCGGTGGGCTATGCCATCAGCAACGGCCGGGCGGAGATGACGGATTTTCTGGCCCTTGTGACCAATCCTTATGTCCACGGGGAGTTCGGCCATGTCCTGCTGGCAGGTGTGTCCACAGCAGGCTTTTTGGTACTGGCAATCTCCGCCTGGAAGCTCCTGTATGACAGGGAGTCCCGGGCGGCCTTTGAGCTGTCCCTGAAGGCAGCGGTAGTCTATACCCTGGTGGGGCTCATGGGCACCATGGGGGTAGGCCATTTCCATACCCAGTACCTGGCGGAGGCCAATCCTATGAAGCTGTCTGCCATGGAAGCCCTGTGGGAGACGGAAAACCCGGCACCTTTTACCGTCATGGCGGTTATCAACGAGGATGAGCACAAGAACGATATGGCCATCGAGATACCGGCCCTGTTCTCCTTTATGCTCTACAACAAGCCTGAGGGGGAGGTAAAGGGCATGAACGACCTCCATCAGGAGCTGGTGGCAAAATACGGCCAGGGTGACTATTACCCTGATGTGACGGGGCTGTTCTTCAGCTTCCGCATCATGATTGGCGTAGGGGGTCTGATGGCTGCCATTACGGCTCTTTTGGGGCTTCTGGCATGGCGCAGGAAGCTCCTGGATTTTCCGATTGTGCTGAAGCTGGTGCAGGTGCTGTTTTTCCTGCCCTTTATCGCCAACTCTGTAGGCTGGTATATTGCCGAGGCAGGCCGCCAGCCGTGGATTGTGGTGGGCTTGCAGAAGACGGCTGATGCCGTATCGCCAAACCTCACTGCCGGTGAGGTGGGGCTGACCATTGCTGGCTTTACGGCAGTATACCTGGTGCTGATTGCGGTGGCTGTCGGCATCGGCTTCCGCCATATCTACAATACCAAGATTGCAGAAGACTGAGGAAGGGAGTGGCAGATAATGGAAATGGATTTGAACACTATTTGGTTCGTGCTGATAGGCGTGTTGTTTGCCGGGTTCTTCCTTCTGGAGGGCTTTGACTATGGGGTGGGCATGGTGTCCATGCTGGCTACCAATGACGATACGGAAAGGCGCATGATGCTGAGGACCATTACCCCGGTGTGGGATGGCAACGAGGTGTGGATGCTTACGGCAGGGGGAGCCACCTTTGCGGCCTTTCCCCATGTGTATGCCACCATGTTCAGCGGCATGTACCTGGCACTTTTCCTGATGCTGATAGGGCTTATCCTCAGGGGCGTTGCCTTTGAGTTCCGGGACAAGCTGGAGGATATCAAGTGGCGCAGGCTCTGGGATATGGCGATTTTTATCGGCAGCGCCCTGCCGGCATTCTTGTGGGGGGTGGCTGTGGCAAACCTGGTCAGCGGCATGAAGATTGATGCCAATATGATTTATGCAGGGACGTTTTTTGACCTTTTGACACCGGGGACGATTATCGGCGGCGCGGCATTTCTGCTGGTATTTGCATTCCATGGGGCGGCGTACCTCAACATGCGGCTGGGCAGGTATGCCTTGCAGGAGAAAATCAAGGCTCTTGCCCTGAAGCTGGGGCTGCTGGCAGCTGTCTTCTACCTGATGTTTGCCTTTGGCATGTATGCCTGCACCGGGCTCCTGTCCACTACTATGCCACTGGTGCTTATCGGGCTGGCAGTTGCCGCTTTTGTGGCGGCAATGGTGCTGATGAAGGCGGGGCTTTACGGCGGTTCCTTTGCAGGGACGGCGGCAGCGGTGCTCTTTACCACGGCAGGCATTTTCGGGGGACTGTTCCCGAATATCCTGATTTCCTCCCTGAACCCGGCCTGGAGCCTGAATATCTACAATGCTTCCTCCACCCCGTATACCCTGTCCATCATGACCGGGGCGGCATGTGTCTTCGTGCCGATTGTGCTGATTTATCAGGGGATGGCCTACTGGCATTTCCGGGGCACTATTACGGAGGCAGATATAGAGGGGAACCACTATTGATGAAGAAGTTTTTGCGGTTTTGCTATAACCAAATACCTGTCAGGGAGAGGGCGGCCACCTTGGTGGCTGCCCTTTTTGAGCATGGCTGCATCCTGCTGGCGGCATACGCTGCGGCCATGCTGATTGACGGCATGGCAGGAGAAAGGATGCTGGCTGATGCTGGCTGGCGGTATCTGCTGCTTCTGGCGGCGGCTCTGGCTGTCCAGGCGGTGTGCGGCGCCCTGGGCAGGTATCTGCTGTCCGGCATCTCGGAGAGGGTGCGGCTGTCCTGCAGAAAACGGCTGCACAGGCTGAACTGGCTGAGCCGGGGGCAGGGAAGGCAAAGGCAGGATATGCTGAACAGAGGGCAGGGGCTGCAGAAGCAGGACATGCCGAACAAAGAGCAGGGGATGCAAAGGCAGGATATGCTGGATAATGCCGGGCTGGCGGCGTATTGCTGCCAGCATGTGGATGCCCTGGATGAGTTCTTTCAGAAGGTGGTGCCCCTGGTGCTGGCGGGGCTTATCCGCCTGCCCCTGTTCCTGGCAGTGTTCTTATATCTGGATGCGGTCAGCGGCCTTATCGCCTTTGTCACCATGCCGGTGGCGCCTGTCATGCTGTACCTTCTGGGCAGGCTGGCAGCCGGTGCCAGCGCGGAGCAGTGGGACAGGCAGTCGGAGCTGAACAGGGGCTTTTATGAGCTGATGCAGGGAGTTGTGACCTTGAAGCTGTTCAGGCGGACGGCTGCCGCCCTGAGGGAGATGGAGGATTTGGCAAGGCACCACAGCGAATCTTCCCTGAGGGTGCTTCGGATAGCCTTTCTTTCCGCCTTTGCGGTGGAGCTTCTCACTACCCTGTCCATCGCGGTGCTGGCAGTGGGCATCGGGCTCAGGGTGCTGGCAGGGAGCCTGGATTTTGCTACAGGCTTTCTGGTGCTTCTCCTGGCACCGGAGTTTTTTATGCCGGTCAGGAGTGCAGGCATGGCCTTTCATGTGCTGATGAATACCAGGGCTGCCCTCCAGGAGCTGGCAGAGGCGGAGAAAATTGGCACTGCTGCCTTGGTGCTGGCAGGGGCAGAGGGGAGCGGCACCGCTTCTGAAATGCTGGCAGGGGCAGAGGGGAGCGGCACTGGTTCTAAAATGCTGGCAGGAGCAGGTGAGAGCGGCAATCATGCTTTGAAGCTGCCCGAAGGCACCTTTGCGGTGGTGACAGGCAGCAGCGGTGCCGGGAAGACCACCCTCCTGCGGCGGATGGCAGGTCTCCTGCCCCCGGCCGGGTGGCAGTTCCTGCTGGCAGGCTATGACCTGGGGGCACTGCCGGAGGGAACGCGGCAGAAAATTATCGGCTATGTGCCCCAGGAGCCACATGTGTATGCCGCCTCCCTCCGGGACAACCTGCTCCTGGGCAGGGATTTTCCCGATGGGGAGCTGGTGAGGGTGCTGGAGCTGGCAGGACTTGGCAGCTGGTACAGACGGCAGGCTGCTGCCGGGGGGATGGAAGCAAAGCTTGGTGATGGGGGCATCTCCCTCAGCAACGGCCAGCGGCACAGGCTGGGGCTGGCCAGGGCAATGCTGGGCAGCCCTTCCGTGCTGCTCCTGGATGAGGTGACGGCGGGGCTGGAGCCCCATGAGGAAGGGGAGCTTCTGGATATGCTGCGGCAGTGGCAGGGCAGCGGCAGGGTGGTGGTGCTGGCCACCCATCGCCAGCAGGCTGTGAGCCGGGCGGACAGGGTGATTGCGGTTGAAGCTGAGCCTGAGATTGAGAAGGTTGAGATTGAGGCTGAGATTGAAATTGAGATTGAGTCTGAGTCCGGGAAAGTTGAAGGGGAGGTGGGCCCATGCTTATGAGATGCATGCAGCTGGCGGCCTTCTGCCTGAGCCTTTTGTCTTCCCTGTCCTCTATCGCCCTTTTGGGGCTGTCGGCATACCTGATAGCGGCAGCTTCCCTGCAGCCGGAGCTCTATACCCTGGCACTGCCCATTACCGGGGTGCGGGCCTTTGGCATATTGCGCGCCCTGCTCCGCTACGGTGAAAGGTATACGGGGCACGCGGCGGCATTTGCCCTTTCTGCCCGGGTCAGCCGCAGGCTGTTTCTTTATCTCTTGCGGCTGCTGCCCCTCAGCCACAGCAGCGGGGAGAATCAGGGGAGCCTCCTGCACAGGCTGAACCGGGCGGCGGAGGAATGGCGGAGCTTCTACCTCAGGGGTGTGACGCCTATGCTGGTGAGCCTCCTGCTGGCGATGCTGGCAGCAGCGGTGCTTTGCGGCATGGGCAGCCTTTCGCCCCTGTGCAGCTGGCTGCCTGCCTGGTGCTGGCTGGCGGTGGCAGGTACTGCCTGGCTGGGGGAGAGGAAGCAGCTGGCACTGACGGCGGAATATAGCGCATACCGCCACAGGCTGCTGGATTTGCAGTCAGGCAGGGAGGAGCTTTTTACTACAGGGGGCAGGGCATGGGCAGAGGCGCAGCTGGACGGGGCGGCACACAGCCTGTGGCTGGCCGGCAGGCGGCAGGGACGCTGCCGCAGCCTGACAGAGCTGGCTATCCGCCTCATGCTGGTGCTGCCCTTCTGCCTCCTGATGGCAGAGCTGTGGGAGAGCTGCAGCCTGGGCAGGATGAGCTTTGTGGAGGCGGCGGTGCTGGCTGTGTCCGTGCAGGCGCTTCTGGGGGAGTTTGCCGGGCTGGCGGAGGCGGTCCGCCATGTGCTGCCTGCCCTGTCCGGGGCAAATAGTAGCCAAATTTCAGAAAACAATAGTCAATTTGAGAAAAATAGTAGTCAAATTTGGGCAGAAAGTAGTATAATGAATAGTAATAAAGTCTGCCTAAAAGCCGACAGGATGTCCTTTTCCTACGACGGGGTTCACAGGGTGCCGGATTCGGTGTCCTTTGAGCTCATGGCAGGGGAGAAGGCGGCAGTGCTGGGGGACAGCGGCAGCGGCAAGACTACGCTTTTTTATCTGCTGCTGGGGCTGTGGCAGCCGGACAGGGGCACCCTGCAGGGAAGCCTGCTGGCAGAAGGGGGCACGGTCAGCGCCATCACCCAGAACGTGTATGTATTTGACACCACCATAGGGGAGCTGTTCAGGAGGCTCTGCCCGGAAGGCTCTGAGGCTGTAGTGTGGCAGTCGCTGGAGCTTGCCTGCCTGGGGGACTTCGTCAGGAGCTGCCCCGATGGGCTGGGCTACCGGCTGGGGCAGGATGGCTGCAGGCTGTCCGGGGGACAGAGGCAGCGGCTCCTGGTGGCACTGGCGGCGGCAAGGGCTCTCAGCACCGGCAGCAGGCTCCTGCTGCTGGACGAGCCTACCTGCGGCCTGGACAGGCGGACCGGGGAGAGGATGCTGGCAGGGCTGCTGGCTGCTTTTGCAGGCAGGGCCATGCTGGTTATTACACATGATGAATATGTTGCAGAAATGTTCAAGAAAAAAATCCATCTGTGAGGGGGGGACAGTCTGCCTGGCAGATGGAATAATGTCTTGCCTTTTTGACAAAATGAAGGACAGATTGACAATTCTCAATATTGACAATGGAATATTTTTGCTATAGAATGGAAATACGTAATATCTGAATGTGTTTAAGCTTAAAAGTTTTTGATATGAGGGGATTAAGGAAATGGCAAGGAGAGTATTAAAATCTGAAGACGGAACCATCATGAGCGACCATGCAACGCTCATCCGGGGGCGCATCATGAACAGCGCCAAGGAGCTTCTGGCGAAGGAAGGCTACAGCAAGACCACTATCAGGAAGATTGTGGAGCATTCCGGGGTGCTGACCGGCAGCATATATTATTTCTTCAAGAACAAGGAAGATATTTTCCGGGCGATCCTCCTGGAGCTGGTGCGTGACTGCATCAACAAGATCAACAAGAACTGCTGCGATGAATCACCGCTGTTCAAGTATGCGGCTGTCTGCCAGGTGGAGCTGAAGGTGCTGGCGGACTACAGGATTGTCAGAGAGACCTACCTGGAGGGCTACAACTCCACCATCATCTTTGAGGGGATGGTGGCACAGTTCGTGGAGATGGCACGGGGGCTGTTTGATGATACGGAGTATGAGTGCTCCGATGAGGGGTATTATCAGAATACCCTGATGGTGAAGGGAGCCATGCATGCCTGCCTGTCAGAGATGTTCTTCCGGCGGGAGGTGGATTCCGCCAGGACCAGGGAAAGCCTCCTGCGGCTGGCTCTGGGGGTTTTCGGGGCAAAAGAGGCCGAAATCAACGGAATTGTGGAAAAGATTCGCTCCATGAACGATACATGGGAGAGAATTGGCAAGGAAATGGTGGAGCATCCTCTGGTGAAATAACGGGATGCCCTCCGGCAAAATGATGGGAGGCGACAGCGATGCTGTTTTTTACCAACGACTATGGCGAAGGCATGCACCCCATTGTGCTAAAGGCGCTGACCGCCACCAACATGGAGCAGCTGCCGGGCTACGGTACTGACAGGTACTGCCGGGAGGCGGCGGACAAGATACGGGCGGCTGCCAAGTGCCCCAAGGGGGAGGTATACTTCCTGGCAGGGGGCACCCAGACCAACCAGATTGTCATTGATACCATGCTGCAGCCCTACGAGGCAGTGATAGCCGCGGACACGGGGCATATCAGTGTCCATGAGGCAGGCGCCATCGAGTACAGCGGCCACAAGGTCATTACCCTGCCGGGGCACGAGGGCAAGCTAAAGACAGCGGACCTGGCACGCTACCTGCGGGAGTTCGGGGCAGATGCCAACAGCGACCACATGCCCCAGCCGGGGCTGGTGTACATCTCCCAGCCTACGGAGTACGGCACCGTCTACACCAAGGCGGAGCTGGAGGCACTGAGGTACACCTGCAACGCCTACGGCATCAGGCTGTTCGTGGACGGGGCCAGGCTTGGGTACGGGCTCATGTGCGATGAGGCGGATATGGACCTGGCGGATGTGGCGAGGCTGGCGGATGCCTTCTATATAGGCGGCACCAAGGCGGGCGCCATCTGCGGCGAGGCGGTGGTGTTCCCCCAGGGCAATGCCCCGAAGCATTTCCTGACCTCCGTGAAGCAGCACGGCGGCCTTCTGGCCAAGGGCAGGCTGCTGGGGGTGCAGTTTTCCGCCCTCTTTACGGACAACCTGTATTTTCAGATCTGCCGCCATGCAGTGGAGATGGCGGCCCAGATAAAGGAGGATCTCCTGGACAAGGGCTACCGGCTCTATGTGGACTCGCCTACCAACCAGATTTTTGTGGTGTGGCCTGACAGTGCCCTGGGAGAGCTTGCCAGGGTTGTATCCTACAGCTACTGGGAAAAGTATGACAAGAAGAACACCGTCATCCGCCTGGCTACCAGCTGGGCGACCACCCAGAAGGCGGTGGACCAGCTGAAGAAAATTTTATAGCTTCCGGGATAGCATTGCAGAAGAAAATCCTTTCTGTGCTGTGGCAGCTGATGTATGTCTGCCATGGACAGAAAGGATTTTTTTGTGCCTGAAAAGCCATGAAACTTTGCATAAAAAATACAAAAAACGGCTTGCAAAATTGCAGAAAATATCATATAATTGCTTTGCAACAGGATGGTGCTAAAATGGCAAGCCTGTGAGATAGCTTGATGAATGGTTGTTGCATAAAATGAAAAGCTTTTCCTGCCAGGTGTTTAAAATTATGAAGGCTATCTATTATAACAGTTAAAGATATATCAAAATTTCACCAATGTGCGAGAAAAGTGTTTACAATATTTCGGTTTTCGGCTATAATGTCCTTGTGAGATGATAGGAGGTTTAAATGACCATGGTTGAATCATTTATGAGCATTGCCGGTGCCTGCGCGCTGGCATCTGACGAATCCTTCATGAGCTTCATCGAGGAGGATGACAGGGTTATATCCTGCTCCGACATTGAGGAGGGTGACTGCTTTATTACAGTGGAGTGCAATAACGTGGCCGCTCTGGAGGATTTCACCAATGAGCTGAAGCAGAAGTACAACATTCTGACTGTCGGCCACAACATCATGCTGAAGCCTGTTACCGGCGTGGCGTGATGGCATAGCGTATCTACTGCTTTTCTTTTTCCGCAGCGGCCCTTCCCCGGGGCTGTGCATTCAAGACACCATTACCCCTGTGTTTTGGATATAATTAAAGACCGCAAGGATTGTATGGGACACAATCCTCGCGGTCTCTTTTTTTGCCCGGATTTTTATTTGTGCTGCGCCCGTCAGGCTGAGACCGGCAACCGCCCTGCCTGGCAGGGGGCTCAGATGATGCCCAGCCAGCTCCAGTAGGTGACGGACATGAGCATGATGACGCCGAAGGCGATGATGGTCAGCGGAATGCCGGTTTTGACGAAGGTCCTGGCCTCGAAGGTCTCAGTGCTGAAGGCCACCATGTTCTGAGGGGCGTTTACCGGCAGGATAAAGCCGAAGCACATGACGTACTGCAGTATCATGGTCATGCCCACCACGTTGAGGGGGGCATGCTCGGAGGCTCCCTGCAGCACGGAGATGATGATGGGGATCATGGCGGAGGACAGGGCCGTGGCACTGGCAAAGCCCAGGTGGATGAGGATCAGGAACAGGGACATGACGCCGATGATGGCAACTGCGCTCATGGTGTAGAGGCTGAAGCCGTCCACGATGACATGGGCTATCCAGGTGGCTGCCTTGGTGGACAGGATGGCGGAGCCCAGGCTGATGCCTACGCCGAACATGACCAGGGTGCCCCAGCCGATGCGGTTCTGGGCTTCCTTCCAGTCCATGATGCCGATGCCCGGCAGCATCATCAGGGTGACGGCCGCCAGGGTGGTGGTGGAGGTGTCAAAGCTGTGGAGCACCTTCTCCGTGGACCACAGGAACAGCAGGATGACGGAGAGGGCCATGAGCTTTTTCTCGCTGGCGGTCATAGGGCCCAGCTCCCTGAGGGCTCTCGCCACGGTTTCCTGGCCGCCGGGGATTTCCTTCATTTCAGGGGGTACCAGCTTCAGCAGCAGGAAGTAGAGGACCACGCTCATGATGACGGCGAAGGGGGCCGCCGCGATGAACCAGTCCAGCCAGCTGATGGTGGTGCCCAGCTGCTTCTCGATGAAGCCCAGGGCGACCATGTTCTGGGCGGCGGCGGTCTTGATGCCTACGTTCCAGATGCTGTCCGCCTGGGCGATGGCTATCATCATCACGGCGGAGAAGCGGCTTTTCAGCGGCACGCCGAAAGCGGAGATGATGCCCATGACGATAGGGACCATGCAGGAGACCCGGGCGGTGGTGCTAGGCACGAAGAAGCTCAGGATAAAGCCCACCAGAATCACGCCTGCCAGAATCCTGTTGGTCCTGGCTCCTATCTTGGACAGGACGAACAGGGCAATGCGCTTGTCCAGCCCCGTCTTCATCATGGCTGCTGCAATAAAGAGGGCAGCACCTACCAGTGCCAGGGCGGTACTGGAAAAGCCGCTGAGAGCCAGCTTGAGAGCCCCCGAGGTACCCAGCAGCTTGTCAGGGTTGTTCATGTTGGGGGCGGTGCCCAGCAGGAACGCCATCAGAGTCATGATGATGGATGCCGAGACAGGATAGGATACCGATTCGGACATCCAGACAATAACGGAAAACAGCAATACCGCCAGCATTCTGTGGCCTGCTGTGGACAGCTCCGGCGGCGTGGGAACCATCAGGGTGGCAATCAGCACCAGGATAGCCACCGCCAAACCATATTTTTGACGCATACAAATCATTCCTTTCCCCTAGTTTTATACAACTCTATATTTATAAATAAAAAAGCAGGCTCAAACCGAGAGCCTGCTTCAGAAACCAAGTGCAAAACGCACAGATGAAGTATAACTGATGAGCTGCACAACACTGTGCAATATAACAAAAGTTATATAGTTTATATTAAAATGTTTACATAACAATAGTAGCTCTAATGGGGGGAAAAGTCAAGGGGATTTTCATTTAATATTAATATATATTTTTATATAGATATATATATTAATAATTAACAATGCGAGCAAATAATAAAAAAATTTCAGATTATGATAAAAAATGCTTGCAAAAATCTGGAAATGTGGTATTATAGTCACCAAGATTAGTTTATA
>OBLI01004104.1_pt1 | contig 10660 bp, 13 predicted proteins | sample 1519701 | NCBI WGS metagenome assembly OBLI01 (sample SAMEA3663005, study PRJEB22513) | pig gut metagenome | biome: pig gut; feature: pig-associated habitat; material: faeces | place: France | collected 2012 | reverse complement strand
GGATGTCGAGATGCAGGTGTTCCGTTCCTCCGGCGCCGGTGGCCAGCATGTCAACAAGACGTCCTCCGCAGTCCGGCTTATCCACAAGCCCACCGGAACGGTGGTGGAGTGTCAGCAGGAGCGGAGCCAGTTCCAGAACCGGGACAAGGCCATGCGGATTCTGGCATCCAAACTCTATGAGGCGGAGCAGGAGAAGCGGGACGCCGCCGAGGCAGCGGAACGGAAAAGCCAGGTGGGCAGCGGCGACCGCAGTGAGCGCATCCGGACCTATAATTTCCCTCAGGGCCGGGTGACGGACCACCGCATCGGGTTGACTTTGTATAAGATCGATGCCATCATGGACGGCGACCTGGATGAACTGATCGACGCGCTGGTTACGGCGGACCAGGCGGAAAAGCTAAAGAACGGCGGCGAGGATGCCGACTGATAAAGATAGAGGCGAAGGATATGCAGACGATTTATTATGACTCTATGAAAGCGTTGCGGCTCTAAGCCTCCGCGTTTTAAAAAACTCTAAATACACCACGAATACACCATTTCATTGAGCGCCTGATATGGACCTCAATAGTTTGATTGAGTTTTTTAAAATACCAAAAAAGATTGACTCAAACCATAGACGTAAAAATTAGGAGGCAAACGCCTCCTAATACATATCAACGACGTAAAAAATAAGGGGACGAGATCCGGCACAGATAACGTGCTGGGTTTCGTCCCCTATTTTTTCTTCGTAAAAAAAAGGAGAGTCCGCAGACTCTCCTCCCGGTGCAGGCCCCGCAAGCATCTGCACCGTAATCATATTATAGGAAACTGTCATCCTCAAGACATTTCTCGTACACCGATACAATCAATTTCACCGTTGATGTCGTCATTCTATTCTTGAAATCTGGGTGAGAATCACAGTACGCTTCATACTCTGTGATTTCCAGTAAAATGTCATCAAAGCGTTCTTTACTATGTTTCGGAATATGTCGGATCTCATCTCCGAATCTCAGGATATCTCGACGTAAAGTACGAGCATGGCGTTCGTCCTCTTTGGCATCTCTGGTGTCGCCAACTTCTTTGATCGTGGCTACGTCATCTTCCAGCTTATTGACCTTATCAATGACTTCTTTATTGATAGCCCTCCCAATCGTTCTTGCAAATTTTGACCATGGGTCGATTTTGATTGGAGAGATCTGGATAATCCCGGTAATAGCAACGAAAATAACAGTACCCCATGCGGTATATGATCCGATGGGGATTTCAGCAAGTTTATTCAACAGTTCCATTGGTGGTGACCTCACTATGACCATACATCACATCAGCACCAACGCTTGAATTGATAATATCGGCCGCATCACAAATACTATCAATCAAATCACTGATTTTCGCCATTGCAACATCATCTAGTTCATAGTTGATAGTCACAGCACTCGTTTGAACCATTGCCATTACCCATTCTTTACGAGTTGCGCCATCTTCGAACTTACTTTCAGCAGTCTTCATATATTCAATTGTCATTTTCAACAGAGCGTTCCAGTTCTTCTCTTTTGTAGCACTCTGAACAGACTCGACAAGTTTAACGACCAGCGGGATTACAACAGCAAGACCAGCTAGAACGTCAACTACAATTTTGACCCAATCCATAATCTACCCCCAATTCATAAAAATAAGACCACCGGAAACCTCCAGCGGTCTCATAATGTCCCTTGCAACACTTTGATATTGATCCAAAATAAATTCCAGTCTCATAATATGCTTCCTTTGCGGATGGGAAGATCTTCAATATAGTACCGCATTCATCATATTGGACAACTGGTGTTTTGGCATGAAATGCTCCATTATATTGACCAGGAGGATCATCACCAAAAAACCTCCACTGATAGCCACCAGATATTCCGCTCCGCTCTTTACATGATTTCATAATAGTGTTTCTATTCGCTGATTTAACAATGCGATCAGCATCTTTTGCAGATTTGAATACTTTTAATGGCTTACCGAACAAATCATATTGAACAACTGGTAATCCTTTTGAGACGGATTTACTGTGAGACCCGAAGTGAGACCCTGTTGACCCACCAGAAGTTAGGTTATATCCATAATCCCTATGATTACTTTTGTATTCAGAAATCCAAAACATTTCTTGAGTATCAAGCAAATCATCTGGTACTTCCTCAATCTGTTCTATTATGAATGCGTCTGGCCCATATTTTGCAATCGATTTATGCAAATAAGTTTTATTCACTCCTTTGTGCGGATAAATGCTTTCATGAACATGCTCAGACCAACGCTCACAGAGGTTTCTTGTTGTTTGACCAATATAGATTTTATGAGTGATGGTATTAGTGATTTTGTAAATGAATCCCATACAACCTCACTTTACTAGTTGTCCCATTGTCTTTCTGCCAACAATTCCGTCAACAGAGAGACCATTTTGTTTTTGAAATGCCTTCACAGCAGTTTTCGTCAGTGGACCAAACGATCCATCCATATCAAGCGCTTCTCCGTTTGCAATCAAACATCCTTGAATGAGGTAAATCATTTTCCCTTTACATCCAGCCTTATACTCGCCGAATGCAGAGGAAGTGTTGGTTCCCCAAATTCCATCAATCACCAAAGTAGATCCGCATTCATCGTTCAATACTGTTTGAACGGCTTTTACCATTGCTGCTTTCGACTTTGGCCCCCATGCTCCATCAATGTTGATTGATAGCTTGCAAACGTCTTTTAGATATGATTGGACGGCGCTGACCCTAGCCACATCAGCGCCGTCCGATTCATCAGAATATTGAAGATCAATATAGCCGAAGATGTATTTACTTGTAGATGAATATTGTTTTTCTCTGACCCCGTCTACGGTAGCTCCACCCTTCGTATTGCCCTCAATAGTCTTTAGCGAATTTGTACCAGATTGTGTCACAATGCCAATATGATCTGGCTTCTTGTCTCCATCCCAATCGAAGAGAATCAACTCTCCTGCCTTTGGATGATGGCCTGTTAATCTCGAATACCAGATCTTCTTCGATTTCGCCCATGAGAGAGCAACGCTACATTGCGCAGTGTTGCCAAAAACAGAAGTTGGAACGCCTGCATTTCGTAAACACCACGTTACGAAACAGACACACCACGACGCATTCATTGAAAGGGAAGACCCAACCAATTTATTATACCATTTGAGATATACATCATCGCCAGACGGTTCACATACGCCAATCTGAGATTTTGCATATTTCAAAACATTATCTCGCTGTCCCATCATTCGCCTCCATCCTGATCTGGCATCGTATATGGGACTCCGTTTTCGCTGATCCCGTATTTGTTTCGGCTATTCTTTAGCCGAGCCTGGTACATAAGATACGAAATAATAGGCGTAATAATAGCAGTGATGCCGGCGATAGGGAGGGAGGCATCTGGTGTAACAGAACTTTCTGTCTCAATCGCCAACTTCATCAGCGCATAATATTTCCAGATCATCCAACCGCCAAGTAGCGCAAGAAGCACAAATGCAATTGAACACATGATTTTTGAAAACTCACGCCTTTTTGCTGTCGTAAATATCCTTTTACCTCCCATAACTCACTCCTTTTACACAGATTTGAGGGCCGCTCTTGTGATTTTGCCACAGGCTCCGTCAGCAGTTAATCCATGTTTACTTTGGAAGTCAATCAAGGCGCTCACGGATTTTGCACCAAAGATGCCGTCGATTTTTCCAATATCGTATCCAATTTTCTGCAAATGCCACTGTACCCATTTTGCAGACTCACCACGCGTTCCGTTCTTAACAGTAACCGTAGGCTCACGATATGGGCATGCAGTTGCTGTAGTAGTGCCAGAATCACCGGCTGCTTCCTTTTTGAGGTACACCAAAATGTAATTTTGTACGATGCGGCCTTTCCCGTTGTTCTCAGGAGATTTGATCGTACCATTTGGGAAGATGGCTTGTGTAGATCCTCCGCCGTCCAACATCATGCCATAGTTCCAACCATGCTTCATTGCGTATGTCTGCAGAGATTCTGGAGTCTTTGAGTGAACGCCATTACATGCGTATAGCACCAGATTGCCATCTTTGAGTCCGATGGCACTGCGCTGACGCTTACCGCCCATATCAGGATTATAATGCAGCACTTGCTTGACTCCGCCAAGTACCATGCCAACGCACCCAAGATAGCTACGCTTATTGCTAGGGAGTCTCTCATATGAGATATCTTGTCCTGCATCCCAAGTAAATCCATATTCTCCGTATCCTGGTGAATAGATGATTTTTCCATCGATCTTCACATTCCCAAATGGTTTGAATGTCTGGAAGCTGTAAATGCCTCCATTGATAATATAATCGGCTCCCGTTCTGGCTTTAATCGTAGCCATCGTGAGCCGACTGAGGTTCTGATATAATTCAATTTTTCGAATTTTTGCTAATGGTATTGTTGCTGTAAGTTCCATAGATATAACCACCCTTATTGAAACACGTAGATATCAAAATACTTATGTGTTTTTCCATGCGGTGGAATCCCTAACACGGATAGAATTAGCTTACTTCCATGTTGGCGTTCCATTAATATTTGTTTTCACAAATAGTCCAGAGATTTGCTTCCATCCAGAATCGACCTTTACACCACAATCAACGATGGTTATCATCAGCCAAGCGTTTCTCATGCTCCAGATCAATTTTGTCCTCTCCTTCTTAGCCTCTGAGCTATAAGTAAGAAAATAGCCCTATCCGTAGACAGGGCCATTCTCTTTTATACTACTTCGGCCCAGAAGGCTTATACATTGGCCTCAGTATCAGTCTTAGGATGAAGCATATCCATCAGCTCGGTGTATTCTGCTTCGGTCAGCTTGCCAGCGGCAAAGAAAATGTCAATCTTTTCTTCCATACCATCGGTCTGACCTCTTTCAATCATGCGCTTCAAAGTACGATATAGCATAGTTTTTCTCCTTTCTTATTCAACAAGACCCAATTCAAGCAGGGTCAGACGGTACTCTTGGTCAACGCTCATTGCATCGTTATCCGATACCGTTTTTTCGGTTTCAAGGATATCAGCACCTTTGTCCACTTCGTAACAAATAGCACCATCAGCAAACAGATACGGAGTGCTGTTGTACGCAACGCCCTCTGCCATTTCTTCATCCGTTAGAACAAAGCAACCGTTTTCGTGTTTGCGTATAAAAGTAGGTTTTTCGGTCAGGTGTGTTTCACCTGTATTCGTAATGATTTTATACATAACTCAACCCTCCAAAAGTCGGCGTATGCGCCGCAGCTCATTCACATCGGCATTGTAGAAAGCAAAACTCCACAGCCAATAATCCTCATGCTCAGTGCGCCGCAGCTTATTCGCTCCTTCATCTGCCCAAAGTCTGTCCCACCGTGCCTGATACTTTGCATCCCTGCGCTCCAATGTGCTTCGGATGTCCTGCACCAGTTTTCCACGTTCCATGCCCATCCCGTCATCATCTCTGGAGAAATAGTCGTAGGCGTTCTGACTGGTAACTGTGCATAGCCTACGTCCATCTTCTAGTACAAGGATACCGTCATGTTCTTCACAGGTAGTGCCATACGGAAGATTGACCTCTCCACAAATGGCCTTTCCACGAAACCGCCGTGTTACGATATAGCGCATAGATTATCCTCCTCATATATGTCGATGATTAGACGACAAAGCCGGGCACGAGACCCAACGAATAGTTGGCAATGTTATAGTAAGCGCTGCCATCGTTTGCCACACGACAGAAATAGAAAGTGTTGCCACTATAGACGGAGCGCAGCCACCATAAAACCGCCGTACCAGTAGCATTATACTTATACGCTATCTTGCTGTTACCACTCTTGAAGTAATCATACTGCAACTGGTATGTCTGCTCTGCGCTGTTAGCATAACTATGAGTTCCTTGCACCTCAAACTCGGACAACAGGAACAGGTAGTCTGTAGTAGCAGTAACATAAGAGGTTGCATTTCCACTACCGCCTGTATTGTCGCTATACTTTGTGACAGACTTCATAACAGCACGAAGGTCGGATGGCAAAGCAGCCATATAGCTATTCGCCAAAGGACTGGTAGGCGCATTGCTGTTACCCAAGAGTGTATTTCTCATGTAACTACCATTCCAACCGTCAAAGTTGGTATTTCTTGTATTCATAACAAAGTTTCCGGTAGTACCTGAATTCCAGCCATTATCTGGGCCATACTTGCTATCAAACAAACCAACAATCTTAGTGCCATTCATGCCAATCAAGAAATGAATACGATTGCCACCCTCTTTGGCGCTGTTATGGTTAAAGCCCAGAATAAAAACATCCATTGAGAGACTTGAGAAAGTAGTTGAACCAATATTTCCGTTGATAGTGATTGTCTTTTTGTCACCAACAGCCCAATAATTCGCTGCTTGTCCAGTATCAGAAATCTCTCTAATCTGTGCCCATGTGCAGTTATTTAGTGGTGGTAAAACCGCCGGGAGAAATTGCACCGTCACATCGCACTTCTTGCTGGAAGGAGCTGTGTAGTTCGTTCCCGCCGCCACACTCACAGTGATTGTGGCACTGCCGCTTTCCTTGCCCGTCACGGTCACAGTGTTACCGCTTACGCTGACGGTAGCTGCGGCTGTATTGCTGCTGCTGGCAGTAATCGCACCGTCACCAGCTCTCGTCACGGTGATAGTCTTGGTCTTGTTATCCATGTCCAGAGTCATACTGGTGGGCGAGATGCTTAGGCTACCAGCCGCCTTGCCGATTTTCCACACGACTTGCTTACCTGTAGTAGTGCCATCACTCCAGCGGTAGTTTGCAGTGGGCGTAAAGGTGGCGTTGTAGCTTCCAGCGTTGGTTCCGCTGGTCACGCCGCCGAGGGTCATCTTACTGCTGTCGTAATTGTTCCACTGGGGAGACTGGGCGCTGCCTGTGTAAGTCAGCGTCCCTCTTTGGCTTGGCACAGTTGCGATGCTCTTGCGCTTCACCGTCACACTCAGCGTGGTTGTCTTGGTCACGCCTCTTTCCGTGTAGCTTACGGTCACCGTCTGCTCGCCCACTTTGTTCAGCGTAGACGGGCTTGTGGTGTAACCAGTCACATTGGCTGTTGCGCCGTCAGAGTAGGTTGCGGTCACCGCCATTCCAGAGCTGGAGAACGTGTCCCCATACTCATAGGTGGTCTTGCTGGGCTGCGTTGTGATTGCGATGCTATTCAGTCGGTGCACCACAGTAATCGCCTGTTCCGCCGTTTTGGTGACACCACCCTCTGTATACTGGATGGTCACAGCCGTGGTGTCGTCCGTCAGTGCAGTGGATGGGATATAACTGTACCCAGTAGCCACAGCCTTTGCCCCGTTGGAGTACGTTGCTTCCACAACCATGCCAGCGGGGTCAAAGGTCTCACCAGCCGTATAGGTGGTCTTTGCTGGCGGCGTGGTAATGGAGATGGATGCCAGCTTGATGCCGCCACCCCCGCCGCCAACCATATTGAATACTAAACTCATGCCGTTACCTCCGTTCTCAGAATATTCACAGTCAGATTTTCCATAGGTGCTTCATAGCAGTGGAAGGTCATCTTTCCCGCTGTGGTCACATCGTCAGCGTATATCACTGCCTCTGTGTAGCCTGCAAAGCTGTCTCCAGCAGGGCATACCGTGTATGCGTACCCGCTAGTGACGAACTTACTGTTGCTAACAGTCTGTGCGTTGACACTCCATCCAGTCGCCGTCAGCGTCACCGTAAAGGCAACAGATTTCTCGCTCTTGCCGTTCCACTTCGCCTTCTCTTCAGCTGTGACATGGATATCGGTATCTCTTGCATGTGAAGCAGGAGCGGCAATAGACCCAACATACTCTCTCAACGTAGCTACTTCCGTCTCATGAACTACCATGTTATCAGAGCTAAGGTAATACGTGGTGTTAATAGAAGGAGTTCCTTTGAAGGTGCCACCTGTGGAAGTGAACATGTCGTTAAGAGCCTTTGTCGCAGTAGTACCAGTACCAGAGAAAGGAATACGGTACTCCTGCGTATACTCATCAGTCTGAGTAGTCGAGAGTTTGATACCGGTGCAACCGTAGAACATGCCGTAATAGCAATAATTAGCCAAGGTAGTAGCAGGTAGAGATGGTGCCTGGGTGAGGGAGGTGCAACCTTGGAACATCTGATAATAGCAATAATTAGCCAAGGTAGTAGCAGGTAGAGATGGTGCCTGGGTGAGGGAGGTGCAACCGTTGAACATGCTCCGATAGCAATAATCTAACAACGTAGTAGCAGACAGAGCGGGAACATGGGTTAGGGAGGTGCAACCGTAGAACATGCTGTAATAGCAATAAGGAGCCAACGTAGTAGCTGGAAGAGCAGGAGCCTGGATAAGGGAGGTGCAACCAGAGAACATGCTGGCATAGCAATAATCAGCCAACGTAATAGCAGGCAGAGCAGGAGCCTGGGTAAGGGCGGTGCAACCGTTGAACATGCTATTATAGCAATAATCCGCCAACGTGGTAGCAGGCAGAGCAGGAGCCTGGGTAAGGGCGGTGCAACCGTTGAACATGCGATTATAGCAATAACTCGCCATAGTAGGATGCGCTCCAGATTCAACAGTTGCATAGTCCAGGAGATTCTCAATATTACCGATACACTTAATACCACTACCAGTAAGAACCCATTTATAGTTTTGGTTATTTCCAGTAATTACAGTATTCCCAGTGCCTCTCAGATACAGGACATACTCACCGTCGTTATCGACTGCTGAGAGAGTAGTCGTTCCATCCCAAACAGTCCAGGTCTTATCAGAAGCAAAATACTCAAGCGTTCCGTTCCAGTGTTTAGTTGCGTCTCCTACTGCCAGAGTAAAACTATTAGGAGAACTAAACGTCAGATAGGACTTGCCTGCGGGTTTGAACGGAGCGTCAGCTTTGGCATTCCATTCGGTCTTCTCTTCGGCAGTTACATGAATAGATGCATCTCCAGTGTGCGTCGTGATGGATTCACGAATGTCACTATGGGCAGACGTGTCCGTATTATGAGTGTTGATCTGTCCGCTAACGTCTGGAGTAGGAATTTCAGAAATTTTTTGATCTGTATAGCTTTTTGCATCGTTAAGAGCCTGTTGCGCACTTCCAGCTGGGTCTACGGCATCCAGTGCGGATGCAATCGCCGGATACTGATCGATCAATTCATCTGTAACATTGCCGCCTAATTTATTGATTAAAGTTTTCAGCGTATCTTTCGTGCCTTTTGATACGCGTGACACTTGATTTTCTAAGCTCATAATTCACCTCACAAAAGAAGATGGGAGGCAATAGTCTCCCATCTTTTAAATCTCCGACAGAACTATTTCAACGGCATTCAAGTCGGTTTGTTTTGCATAAGTCGTCGTTATCACATTCCCGGACGCATCTTGCGTAGCCTTTGTTGAAGTTGCAGCGTTTCCAGAAATGTTAGCAGAAATAATATTGGTGCTAGGATTCAACGTCACTCCACTATCAAACACGGCAGTCCTGGTCCCTTCCTCTGTTGATATGGATAGGAGAAGTGGATAATCCTCATTGGATGATGTTGCGGACTGTGTAACCATTGTATCCGTATTAGTATCCTGACCAGGAATGCCTAACGCAACAATATCATCCTTTGTGACTAAAGTAACATCATTGACATGACCAAGCGCGTCCACAGAAACTTTATATAAAGCCTTCTCGTGCGCTGTATATGTTGGGTGCTCAAATGATGCTTGGGCACCTTCGATGAAGTACAATTCATCCTCTTTGATCAATCCTTGTGCTATCATCGAATTGAAAATCTCTTGTGATTTGACTCGATTGAGAACGAGGCCATCAAGTGTTTTTTCAGTAGACAATCTTAACCACCTCAATTCGCCTTTACATAATGTTTATTTTCTTCAAATAGAGTTCCTAAATCAGAGTATAAAGACCACACGCCACCATTTTTTTTATACGCAGCGCTATACTTTTTCCAGCTATTATTCTCTTTTACATAAATTGCCGAAGTTTCTTCTACGATTTCTTCATAGTCAAGTTCAAGATAAATCTGAGTAACGCGAATATACCCATTACTTTTGTTATTACTCGATTTTTTGCCCGTGGTTCTCAAAGACGCTGTGATCACTGGAGTATCTCCACTATTCAAGATCGCATTCATCGCGGAAACCATATTTGCATCACTTATACTATAATCTGAATATCTAGTTGAAAGTGAGTTTGCGCTAACTGTATAAGCTCCGCTTCCGTTGACACTAAATGCAACGGAAGCGGAGCTTGTAACATTATTGTCGCTATCTCTGGCATAAAAATGCAGCCTAGCAGCGGTAACGTTATATTTCGATGTTGGGAGAGATCCTCCTAAATTAAATGTAGATGACAGCGAAGCACTATTCGTCGAGGTAAGTGATTGATAAATATAAGTGGAATCTCCGTCAGAAGAAGACTCGTTTATCATCACATAACCACTAGAACCAGCACTACATGAATGGCTAAGAGAAGCATCAGAAATGGGTCTCAACGTCAAAGTAGCCATTCCTTTACCTCCCTCCTAAGTTGCTCTCGTGTTAATTCAGTAATGAACCCAGGGACTTTACCAGTCTTAGGAGGAGGACAAATAACAGATATCAATTCGGATTTATCATCAAATGAGAACTGAGCAATAAAAGCAAACGTATCTTCGTTGGAATATGTTGTTGATCCGCATACTTTTTTCCCATTGACC
>OBLI01004103.1_pt1 | contig 10660 bp, 8 predicted proteins | sample 1519701 | NCBI WGS metagenome assembly OBLI01 (sample SAMEA3663005, study PRJEB22513) | pig gut metagenome | biome: pig gut; feature: pig-associated habitat; material: faeces | place: France | collected 2012 | reverse complement strand
GTTGATGACTTTGTCAAGTGAAAGCGCATAAAAAGCCTTGCTTGCGTAATAAATTCCTCAGAAAGGAGTGATTTTATCAGATTTTATGTTTACCTTTGCCATATGTCAGATATTCTTTATTTGAGTTTTTGGCAGCACTAAGGTAAAGGTAAGTGAATTTCCCGACATATGCAAGCATTGGATAATTTATTGTTATCCAATGACTTGCTTTCTTGTAAAAATAACAAGTCTGCTAATTTAAGGTATTGAATAAAAAGGCATGTATTTTATTCAAAAGGATGTGTTTTGCTGATTAAATCGGTATTTGCAAAAGTTTTGGAAGAACTATTTCAACTTAAACACAACAAAGTTTGAAGCACGAGATTGGGGTACATTATGAAGAAATGAAGTTGGCAGTCCTTGCTGTTGGCGATAGAAGCAATAGTTCCATCCAGGCCCCATATCTGTATAAAGAGCTTCCGTGACACCTACATCAAGCAAAGCCTTGATGAAGTTTCCGAAAGTTACTTTCCCATGGCTTTCCATAACTGCAATATGGCCTTCGTGGTTTAGGCATAGAGCCCTAAACTGGTTGATGTTGCCAAGTGGACGAGTCGTTCGTACATCTTTACCTAGATGAATCATCATCTCTTGACCAAAGCCCATTCCTCCATCTGTTGCCGCTTTATCCAGTGCTGCTGAATAGTACTGATAGTGGAATCTTGCTCCATCTGCATTTGTCCAAGTGAAAGCACCTGTGTTTCGTTTGCATCGATATCCGCGAAATCTATGTCCACCAGAAACATGGTCGCCGGCTACATTGCCATGACCAGCATCCCACATCGTACCAGTGAACGCTCCGGCAAAGGCCATTGCAATAGAATCGTTGTCAGCAGCCGGGATGCTATTACAAACCAAGTCCATCTCTAGCGCAGACATATCTGGCACGAGGCATATTAAATCGCCATATTCAGTGGTTAAGTCGGTATATCTTACCAAAGCAGAACCTATAGCGGTTGGCTGCATAGTTTCCTTAATATCCGGTTCTATGCCACGTATAATGTCAACGAAAAGTTTTACTCTTGCAAGACTTTCACGGCCTCTATTGCGCAGCCATGAGCTTTTATGCCCTGGTGTTTTGGCACAATAGCCGATGGCATCCACACCAAGATAATTTGCTTGATAAAGAGCTCGCTCATTGTGATATTCCTGTGATATAAGGATTACAGAGTCTGTTTTATAGACACTCTTCGCCTTAGCTATAGAGTTCAAGGTGCGTGTACCATCGTAGTCAAGGATAATCTTGCTAGTTGGCACACCTAGTCGCATAAGCGAATCACGCATTGCTACTGGTTCATCATACCCATTCTTTTCAGAATTGCGATAATCTCCACCGCTGACTATCAGCTTATCAACCTTGCCGTTGTTATAAAGTTCCGCTGCCGCTTGAATACGATATGTAAAGTACCAATTCTTTCTGCCATTCCAAGTGGATATTGGTGATGTGCCGAGTACGATGCCCACATTCCGGTGAGGCACCGAGCTGATATCGGAATAAATACGTCCTTTGGCATGGGATGTCACTATGCAGTCGCATGTAATGACTACTGCAAGTACCAAAACTATAGCTATAACTGTTCCGTAGACGAATCTTCGTTTCATGAATTGTGCTTCTGTATGGCTAAATGTTTACTGCTTAATAGCCTTTATGAGTTTCTCAAAAGTTTCGGTCATTATGTCTTTATGATACAGACAATCAATAAATTTTGTAGGTATGGCATCGAAGCCATATTTAGCACCAAGAATAGAACAAGCGACGGCAGCGTTTGTATCAGCATCACCACCGGCATTGACAACTTTCAGCAGTCCTTCCTCAAAACTTCTGACATGGAAATAGCACCATAAAGCCGCAAACAGGCAATGAAGGGTGTAGCCCATAGAGTCGTCCTCCAAATCTACATCTTCAAATTGCCCGTAATATGCTTTTTCCACAAATTCTGTAATAGAGTTATCGTATCTTTCTCCTATTTCTATAATCTCATCATAGCTCAATGCTCGGTTCTCGTATACCAAAGAATGTATAATACTTGACACTATTACACACGACCCGATACAACGTGGGTCGAAATGAGTGAGCTTACATGTATCTTCAGCAGATCGGATAACGTCATTAGGCAACAAACCGATAACTGAAGTTCTCATAACACCACCATTTGCTGCGCTTTGTCTTCTTGACATCTCCCATACAATCTCTGCAGCTTTCATAGGATTTGATTCATAATCACCCAACGAAAGCACGTTGTAAGTGTTTTGTCCGATACCCATAGGCGTGCCGTTCAGCCAATCCTTAAAATTACGGGCAATTACGAGATAGTCTGCCTTGCCTGTCTCTATGATAGCATTTGCGATGCAAAGCATCATATCTGTGTCATCTGTCCAATCACCTTTATGCCATCGTCTTCTATGACGATCCTGCCATATCTGCGAATAATCCGTCAGTCCATCCGGATAATATGTCTCTACCTCCGTCTTGCACATAAATTCACTGCCAAGCCCTAAGGCATCACCTACAGATTGTCCAAACATGCAACCTTTAGCTCTATTAGTATCCAATTCACGTTTCCGCTTGAAATATGGAATGTACTTTAAAATACTCATCTCAAGTTATATTTGTGTTTGGCTATCTTCAAACGAAAATAAAGCAATACGTTTCATTAATATCTACAGCCACAGTCAAATTCTACAATCATATCTTTCGTTTCACCAGGCATAATCAATTTATTGTAACAGCATATTGCCTCTGGAGACTCAACCTCATCAACAGTACAATATGGGATTGACCATCTAACAAGACCTTCCCATTTATTAAAATAATGAACTACAATCCGTACCATATCCTGAGTATATTCAAAATGTGGGAGCAAGGAATTATCGGATAGTAATATTGAGTTTCTTACTTTCGATGGCAGGTTCATTAAGTCTTCCGTTGAACAAATTAGTTTCCTATGTTTGTAAAGACCAGTTCCGAAAGCAGGTAGAAAATATTCCAAATTATCTAATAAGAATACTTCCCATGCACACTCTTTAGTCCATACGCCCTGGATATAATGTGATGGTTGTAGAACACTTTGCGCCTGTACTGAATGTAAATTCCTAAGAATTAGTTTCTTTGGAGTGTATTCTTCTGACACCTCGTATTCTGGCTGTAGCCATTTATTGCTTGATGACAATCCTAATTTCTGCCAAAATGTTTCCTTAACTTGACGACGTGGTTTTACCATTTTGTATTTAGGAAAATATTCCTCTTTAGCATTTATGTGATGAACATATGGAACTGAATAGAATCCCATTTGACTGTCATTATACATTTGTGTGAAGATACCCAAACATTTTTTGCTTTCAAGTTTTATATGACAGAATGAATCTAACAAGAATGAAGCATCAATCACTATGTAATCACTAATATCATCAATTTCGTAATTGTCTTTTATAGACTGTAATAATGATTTGTATACATTTTCAAAATAGCTCATAATATTAAGAAAATTAAATGGTTGAAATTCTCGTAATTCTATATTGTTTTGATATCAACAATTTCTTTGCCATTTAAAGTAACAGTGATTTTATCACCAACCTGTAAGTCTTTCGCTTTTTTCAAAAGTTTTGAAGGTAAGTTGTGGGTGCCACCTTTAAATGCGATAAAACAACCTGATGGCAACATGGTAGTGATTGTCCCTTCTATAGTCTCAATAGCCGGCATTGTTGAGATAACAGAAGCTACGGGAAATATTCCTTGCTTTTGTTCTTCCATCAGTTTTTTAACTTCGTTGACTAGTTTGATTAAGTATATTCTAACATCATTTATAGAGTTATACTTAAAGAACTTATAAAGAGAATTCTCTTTTTCTTGACTACTGATTATTACCATGCAACGATGTTCTCCTTCATTACGAACTTGCCTTAAATTAGAAAGTGAAATTTTTATTTTATCGTCAGGAAAGAATGTGTTGCAAAAGGCGTTTAGTTTTGAAGCAATAGCAATATCACCAACTGTTTCTTCTTTATCAGTAGGCTTGTATGCGTATTTACCATTACCATCATTTTTGGTCGCTGAAACAATAGTTTCAACCAGTTCTTTGATATTGGGATAAGATATATGATAAAAGTAGTTGATAATATTCTCTACCTGATAGAATGCATTTACGCAAAAAGAATAGAAACGTTCTGCTTCACTAATTTGGAGATTTAGTGCAGCATTTTCCATTCGGAGATTATCAATTATAAGCTGATCTCTCAATCGTTGCTGATTGATAAAGTCATAGGATATGCTATTGTTAGCGCGGATTTCCAAGGCTCTTCTTATGGCCGTTACATCATCTTGTATGCTTGTATTCCTATTATATGCAGAATTTGCGGAAGAAGTCATTCCTAACTTCTTTCGCAACTCAACACCAAACTCAGGATTCTGCTCCGTGAGTTGGATTATCTTATTTAAAGTGGATTGTAGTTTCTCGTCCATATCATAAACTTAGAAGTGAATCTAACTCCATGTTTAACTCGTCAATGTCTACAGGCTTTGGAGGGGGCACTGTGACTTTGTCTATTCGGTGTATCAACCAAAATGGCTTGTCTCGCTTATCTCTACATGATGAAATAGCTAGCTCGGACTTATTTTGATTTGTACCAAGGTCTCTAATACTTTTATGCATAGTAGCAAATATCTTTTTGCCATCCAACTCAAAATAAGCATATAGATGCGCAGGAATCGAACGTTCTGTTTTCTGCTCAGGGTTATCTTCAGAGATTTCTTCCCAAGAGTATGGTTTAGACATCGTAAACTCAATGACGGTTGAATTTTTCTTTTCAAAGTCAAGAACAGGAATCGTTTCTACGTAGGTAACGCCCAAATTTGTAGTCTTCTGAGACGATCTTGCCTCTTCTGCCAATGCTTGAAATCTTGAGTACAGACGCTGCCATACCGAGTCTTCTTCCCCTTTAACCATCTTCAGATATTGAAGCTTGCCATCAATGACGTTGATAAGGTCGGGATTGCCTTTCTTGACATGACCTTTCTCTGCCTTATACTTCGGAAAAAACTTGGCAAATGCTACTCCATAGCCATATTTCTCCCACATATAAAGTATATTGCGAATATCTCGAACATAATCGCGTGTCACATTTATCTTGTCGGATACTATGATGCCAGTAACCTCCTGACGGGAACCTTTCTTCTGAAGGCGCGTTTTCTTATCATTAACTGTGAATTTCTGATCTTCTATGATACGTCGCACTTCTTTACGGAACTCTCCGTTTTCATGGTACACGTTATGCATTGAACTAAATGTGATGTCATCTGCGTATCGGGTGTAGTTTAAGCCGAAGCGTTTGGCTACACCTGCCAGTCTGCGATCAAGATTGTCGCAAATCATATTGGTAATAATAGGTGAAGTCGGTGCGCCCTGCGGTAGTACATAGCGAACTGTTTGACTACCATCTTCCGCCTGTACGACTTCTTTCATACAGCACATGCCTGCAATGATATTAGCAATTGCTACAGGGAAATTAAAAGGTGCAAGTTGAAGACGTTTCCAAACTCTTGCCTGTTCTATACTCGGAAAGAAATCCTTCAAATCAAGATTGAACACATAGTTCATGCCTCTATGCTTTTTGGCATTGTCAGCAATCGAACGTCCTTCAGTAAAGCCCATGGCATAAGCTGATGGTGTGTACATCGACTTCATAATTTCGTTGATGTAACTCAGAATGAGCTTAAAGCTTCTATTACGTGGTGCTGTGATTATACGCTCTCCACCGGTTTTCTTCTTAATCTTAAACTGGCGATAGCGATGAAACGAATTATTCGGATTACAGTAATAGTTGATGTGCTTTAAGGAGAACGGATAAAACTTATCGCCAAATCCTGCCGCAATCATCTCATCATGCTTAATTTTGTTAAGCAAGTCAAGAATGTCTTGTTTGTCGGCCATGGCAGCGGCCATTTTTGATATCTGTTCTCTTTCCATCTGTTATTGTAATATATAAAGGTCTTGAGTATCAGTGAGTGGAGTGCATTTCTTTATGTAAATATAGAACATAAAAATATACAATATATAAAATAACACAATTGACAACATACAAGTTTTCAACGTTTACTCTATGACATTGTTTATCACCTGTACTAAGACAGGTGACATCCGACGAATACATCGGACGAGTTCAAATTTATGTCCACTCACCAATAACTCAAAGACCGCTTTGTTTTCTTTTACGATGCAAAGGTACTACATCCATACGAACGCTTTGTTCGTTATTTTATTGTATCTCGCACTTTCTTTTAATCAATGTTCCAGTATGCATCAGGATCACCATCAAAAACGTCATCGATGTCCTGGTCGCTCCAACCTTCTACATCTTGCGCATAACTACCATTGTAGTTTTCATAGGTGCGCTCATCTTCTTCATCGTAATAATCGTCTTCCATATTTCATTAGTTTTGGATTTCTGATGCAAAGGTACGAGACCTACACGAATTCTTTGTTCGTTATATTCGTGGAATTATACATTTCTTGCATTTTTGTGATCCTTTGCTGTACTTTGTCAATGATACATCGAGGTGATAGTACGACTAAGTTCTCTCCGTATGAGGTAAGTTCACGAATAAGCTCATAGTTCTCCTTGCATTCAATTGAGAAGAAGGAACCACCATGCAACATCGGATATTGTATCCTACAGGTCTTATCCGCATCACCTCTATAATATCGTTGAGAATCATGAAGTGGTTTGCTGGTTACATAATCTTTGGAAACATCACTAACCCAAAACAGTATTTTCAATACCTCCTTTTCTGTATAATTGGTTACACCAACAATATCCTCAAATATCTCATTGATATCACCATTGTATTCTACATATTTATGAGCAGGAAGTGGATTGACATTATTAATGCGCTCCAATCCAAAATTCAGAATTTTCCCATCAGTTTCAGCTGCACAAATCAAGAACCATCTTCTATTATACTCCTTTAATAAGTATGGATGTACGTTGACGGTTAGTATCTCGTCGGGTGCGTTGAATTTGTGGTAATTCAACTCAACGACCTGCTGCTGTGATATAGCAGTAAATAGTTCTCCAATGAGGTTGGTGTTCTCCAATGGGTTTTTCGTAAAAGAGATAATCTTACACTCATTGTTACGCACTCCTAATCCAAGGCGCAATCCTTCAAGAGCTTCAAGGTTTGGTAGTCCGTCAAACTGGCCAAGCAACGACAACGCTTCACGAAGTAGGTATTCTTCGTCATTGGAAAGATCTTTCTTAAATATAGAAAATCCGGGAATTCTATATCGTAAGCATTGCTTAGAATATGACTTCTGTTTATCTACATTGTAGCCAGGCGCAGAATACCGCTCAATATCAACCATAAATGGTCCCTCATATTCCAAGTAATAGATATCCTTCTCTATGGTACGACGAACCACACCCTTCGTATCTGGGTACATGTCAGACAATCGCTTGCTAACTTCTTCTGTTAAATCGTCAAGCGAATAGTTGTGATACCGGCTACTCAACAGTTCGTCCAGTATCTTATATCGTGTCATTGCGTTCTTATTTGCTGGCATATTCTTCAAGATGTAAGTTTCTTATTATTACAACACCATCATTTCCCACCATCATAAGGCGTTTGTTGTCATTTGAAAAAGAGACAGAAGCAACAGAATCTCGACGAGAGGTTTCTGATATGCCAGAATCTCCTAAATCAGAAAGCTCTGTTAATGTGTTTTCTTGAGAAAGGACACTTCGTATATCAACGAGTGAAGAGGGTTGATGTCCCCAATTATCACGAACATTGCCATTTATATCGTATTTAGAGATATAACCTTGCTGAGATAAGGCAAAATACATTCCGTCAGGAGAGAATGTTAAAAAGTTATGACCTTCAATAATTCTATCTCTGTCGCACATATTGATGTATTCATCTTTATTTGTAGCAAAGAGCGTTTGGGGATTACTTGTGTAGGATGCTAATGCGTTAATTGCAGAAAAGGCTACATTCCAAACTGCCCTCGAAGTATCTTCATGGACAATGGTACTTTTAGTCTCTAAATCATAGACGAGAAAAAGACCGCCACTATTTCGATATCCTGCAATAGCTACATATTTAGAGTCATACGAGAAAGAAACGTAATTGATATACATAAGAGGAGAGCCTAAATCAATTCTTGAATATTCAGAACCATCATGAGACTTTCTTATGACAGCAATTCCCCGTTCTCCATATAAGCGACCAAGAAAATGCTCCACACCGTATCTGTTTTTCGTATCTAGCACAGAATCATTCCAGTTATTTCCTGTCAAATCATCCTTAAATAGTTTGGGATATTTTTCATTCAAATACCCAAAGTGTTCAAGGATAAGTTGCTTACGGTTCCTTGTGATTGTTTCCCATGCTGTTGAGCCTTGTTTTTCATCCCAAGGGTATGTGTACATTACTCGTAATTTCCCAAACTCATCATTAGGAATTAACGTGTCTGTTTCTATTTCATAGTGTTCAATGTATTCCTTAAGGCGAGTATCTGCATATAGTTTCCCGTCAGGAGACACAAACTGAAAATTAGACATATCATTTGCTTCTATACGCTGCTTAGTAACAGGATTAACCAATACCGGCTGTAGTGATGTCGGGGTAGCAAAGAGCGGGCGTATTCCGTTAATATGCTTTATATAAGACAGGTTGTCATATGTTTGAGAAAATCCCGTACCTATATCGAATGTGATAGCTTTATCTCCATCCTTGTGCATAATGCAGTTTCCATCTTCACTTAAAAGCACATCATGGTATTCGGTCGAATCATAAACGTCCTCCATAATACGTTCCGAAGTATACTTTATACCTTTAAGATTACATATGCACACCTCGTTAGAAGCAATAGACAACCCCAACTTTAGGCTTTCCGAGAGACTATTAGGGACTTCTAAATCAGTCGTTTTAATTCTTCGACCTCCTGAAAAAATATAGTTCTCAGATGTTTTTATATACTTTCTGCTGTTATAGTTAATCTCACATTTCCACTTTCCCAAATTAATTCCAGACAGTGTTTGACAGATACTGGTTTCTTTGTCCTTTACGATACCAAATTCGCCAAAACGAGAGAAGTCAAGATTGATTTCTCTTCTATTATCCCAGTAACCGTTACGGCTAAGTTTGTACAAGCAAGAGTCATTGTACATATAGATATTCTTAGCTTCAATGTATGTAGCACCTCCTTTGCAGTATCCACCTCCTTCGTAATTTTCACTTTTTACATATGATTCTACACCATTGTAAAAACAGATTGCATTTCCATACGATACTAAATTTCCTTCAGCTTGTTGAATGGAAATTTCTTTATCGGAATTTACACTACATAATTTTGACTTGGAAGTTCTTTTAATTGATTTTCCATATTTCTTTTCAAGAGATATTGTCTCAATTGAATAAAAAACATCCCATTCACAAGGATAGACAAAAACCTTATTGTACAATGCTGACAACGTAAGTTCAGGTACATCGATTGCTGAATAATCAAAGTTTGAAATTTGATCATGTCGTTGCCATATATCAATTAACTCTTTCCCATTAATTTCTGCAAGGTGCCCGTCTAATGTAATGGTTGTTTCTTCATCTTTATCAAGATTGTGTATAATTAATTCATTCCTATTGTACAACTCGCGATAAGATACCGCAAGATTGGGGGCAACCACATTTATCAATGTTCCACGTATAGTAATTTGATAGGTCGTAGAACCGTTGTATTCAGATAACGAGATCTTTTTAATTGTGTTGCCATCATAAAATATGATGTTATCATGCTCATTATCTACAATATATCCATCAAATACAAACTTGTCTATTGCATTGGGTTCTGTTCCAAGAACGTATATACACAATTCACTTTTGTTATCAGAACATTCTTTCCATACAACCACACTTCTGTTAAAGGTCACTATATCAGTAATACACAAAATAGGCTTTTCTTCGACAAGTGAGAAAATAGTACGTTCCTCTTGTTTGTCATTCTCAAAAATCACATAATCCTCATTGATCTCCGTAATCTTATCAGGTGAGATGGGTTCAACAAAAGACCTCTTAGTTTCGCGATTGTAAAAATAGGTTCTGTCATGCATTACGACAAAGCACCACGGACAATCATCGAAAATAAACGAAGTCTTGTACGTACTTCCACCAAACTTGTAACCATCTTCTATGTGTATATTTATCTCATCACTATCGTTAAATGAAACCACATAGTCCCCAGGCTGTGCTATGTTCAACACGTGAGGTTCATTTGGTCTGACAATACCTGTTGCGAATAAGCATTTATCACAATCACCTTTCTGATAAACAGAATACTCCTCTTCATGCCCTGTGACATGAACGTTGAAATTAGTGTTGAGATAGCCTTTATGAGGATGAATTGTTGCTCCCATATGTATATCTTTAAGTTGGCATTTTAGATTTACGGTGCAAAGATATACATTAAAAACGAACACTATGTTCGTATTATTGTATTTAATAGCATTATTATTATAAAAAATCAATAGTGTCCTAAATAATTTGTTCAAGTATCATGTCCAGTCGCATCAAATCGGTGTGACTTGATGTTTTCCCATATTACAAAAACAGCGCATACCCCCTATGTGTCAT
>OBLI01004102.1_pt1 | contig 10661 bp, 11 predicted proteins | sample 1519701 | NCBI WGS metagenome assembly OBLI01 (sample SAMEA3663005, study PRJEB22513) | pig gut metagenome | biome: pig gut; feature: pig-associated habitat; material: faeces | place: France | collected 2012 | reverse complement strand
CCCGTCGATATTCGGTATCAGCAGTGGTGCCGGAGTGGGTGCCGCTCTTGTCATCTTGCTCTTTGGCGGCAGTCTTACAGCCGGGGCACTGTCGTTCAGTGGTTTTGCAGCAGTATTTGCAGGCGCATTCCTCGGTGCCGTGGCAGTAATGGCAGTGGTGTTTATGTTCTCTTTGGTCGTCAAGAACGACATCATGCTACTCATCATCGGTATCATGATTGGTTATCTTGCCTCGGCAGCCATCAGTCTTCTCAATTATTTCGCCACCGAGGAAGGCGTGAAGTCATACGTCGTATGGGGGATGGGCAATTTCGGTGGTGTTCCCATGCGACTCCTTCCCTATTATTCAGCTATATGTCTCTTTGGTATCATTGCCTCATTACTTCTCATCAAACCGCTTAACATCATACAGTTGGGAGAAAGTTATGCCGAAAACCTCGGTATCAACACAGCCCGCATCCGCAACTGTCTGCTCGTCATCACCGGTTTGCTGACGGCAATAGTCACTTCTTTCTGTGGTCCTATATCCTTTATCGGTCTTGCCGTGCCCCATATCGCCAAGATGATATTCCGCACGAGCGACCACCGCATACAAATGCCGATGACGATGATAGCAGGAGCCATCACCGCCCTCATTTGCAATCTCTGTTGCACCCTCCCCTCTTCTGGCAGTCTTCTTCCTCTCAACGCCATCACCCCCGTAATTGGAGCTCCCGTGGTGATCTATGTTATATTGAAAAGAAGGTAATTTATTAAATGCCAACCAATATTTGGCTACCCAAGAAAAGAAAATCCCTTGTAAACCTATGATTTACAAGGGACGTTATTTATAAAAAAGTACCCAGAGCCGGGGTCGAACCGGCACGGATTGCTCCACTGGTGTTTGAGACCAGCGCGTCTACCGATTCCGCCATCTGGGCTTTTTGCGGGTGCAAAGATACAACATATTTTTGAATTTGGCAAATATTTATCCAAAAAAATACAAAATATTTGTTTATTCCAATAATTTTGCGTACCTTAGCGGCTGAAAACGGACAAACATTTATTAATAATCGCTATGGAAAAGAGAAATATGGGTTATTGCGTCATACTTGCCGGGGGCAAGGGACGCCGACTGTGGCCAAGCAGCCGCGACAGTTATCCGAAGCAGTTTATCGACTTCTTCGGCATAGGTCGTTCACAGCTACAAATTACATACGACAGGTTTGCTAACATATTACCTAAGGAAAACATTATCGTCACTACCAACAAGGAGTATGCCGACATGGTGAGGCTTCAACTGCCCGACATGCCAGAAGAAAACCTCATCGCCGAACCTATCAGCCGCAACACTGCACCAAGTGTGTCGTGGGCAGTGGCTATGATAGCCAAGCGCTATCCCGATGCTGTGGTAGTGGTGACACCGAGCGACCAGTTTGTGCTCAACGATGATGCTTTCACAAAGAACGTGCTCGAAGGACTCCAGCTCGTAAGCAATCGCGAGGCTATCCTCACCATGGGTGTCAAACCAAGCCGCCCCGAGCCTGGCTACGGCTATATACAAATGGGAGAGGCTACGGGAGTAGAGGATGTATATCAAGTGATGTCGTTCACCGAGAAGCCTGAGCGCGACTTTGCCAAGATGTTTATGGAGAGCGGGGAATTCTTGTGGAACACAGGACTCTTCCTATCGAATGTAAATTATTTCCGCAAATGTTTCCATCAGGTATATCCCGAAGTGGCTAATGCCATAGCCGCAATGCCGGGAGGAAGCAATTTCGACAACGCCTTGAAGTTCTGCCAGCAGAGCTACGGGTCGTTCCCCAATTTGTCAATCGACTATGCTGTACTTGAGAACTGCTCAGAAGTATATGTGATGAAATGCGATTTCGGTTGGGCAGACCTCGGCACATGGCACAGTATATACGAGTGCCTCAATCGCGCCAAAGGCGACAATGTGGTAATCGACTCCACTGTGATGATGGAAAACTGCAAGGATAACGTCATCAAATTGCCCAAAGGCAAACTTGCGGTACTTAATGGTTTGGAGGGATTCATCGTAGCCGAAAAGGACAACGTATTGCTGATATGCAAGAAGGAAGACACCTCAGGGCAAATACGCAAATACGTCAATGAGGCACAATTGAAATACGGAGAGGAATTCGTGTAAATTGAAAGTTGAAGGTTGAAAGATTAAGAATTAAAAATTAAGAATTAAGAGAAATAGTTGAACTGCGTCGTAAGCTATGCAGAAACATTTTTTCTTAATTCTTAATTTTTAATTTTTAATTCAATAGTTAGAAGTTGTTCCTGATTGCCTCGGCGATAGATGCCATTTCCTCGCTGCTGAGCTTGAGTTTCTCGCGACGGAAATCCACGTCAGCCTCTGAGTTCATGGGGATGAGATGGATGTGGGCATGGGGCACTTCGAGTCCAAGCACCACCTGAGCCACCTTCTTGCATGGGAATGCCTTCTTAAGGGCAACGGCTACGCGCTTGGCAAATACCTGGTATTCAGCCAATTCATCGTCGTCCATATCATAGATATAATCCACCTCACGACGAGGTATCACTAATGTGTGGCCCTTAGCCACGGGATTGATGTCGAGGAAAGCATAAAACTTATCACTCTCGGCACACTTATAGCTCGGAATCTCACCGGCTGCAATCTTTGAAAAGATGTCCATAAGTTTATTATTTTAATGAGGGATTATCACGCTATGCTGATGCTGTCAATACGCAGGGTGATGGTGCCGCGGGGAATCTTTATTTCCACCTCGTCGCCCACTTTCTTGCCCAGCAATCCCTGTGCGATGGGGGTCATAATCGAAATCTTACCCTCACGCAGGTTGGCCTCATTCTCGCTGACGATGGTATAAGTCATCTTGGCCTTGGTGGTCAGATTAGTCATCTCCACCTTCGACAGAATCTGCACAGTGTCGCTGCTCAGTCTCGAAGTGTCAACCACCTTAGCCTCAGAGATAGCAAGCTTCAGTTTGTTGATCTTATCCTCGAGATGAGCCTGAGCTTCTTTGGCTGCATCGTATTCAGAATTCTCACTCAGGTCACCCTTGTCGCGGGCCTCAGCAATGGCTGCTGATGCCTTAGGGCGCTCCACGCTTTCCAAGCGTTTCAACTCGGCTACCATATTGTCGTAGCCCTCTTGTGACATGTAAGCCATAATCTTTCTAATTGTTTTATATTTGTTTATAAATGTTAGCGGGTTTCATCAGGGGTAGAAAAAAATTAAGAATCCTGACACGTTACAATGTCAGAATCCTCATTATTATTTTATGTCTATCCTGTAAGAACCGCTGCAAAGGTAGGCATTATTTTCGACATAACCAAATTTTTTAGAAGGAAAAAGGCTTTTATAGCAAATTATTGTTGATTTTAACATATACAATAAAGCCTGATGACGAATCACCAGGCCTTATTGCAAAAAAATTAATTTACCAAATTCACAGCCTCACGGCCTCCTTTTGTGTCATCCGAAACAATCTAATCTTTTACCAAAAAAAACTAACCTATCAAACGAAACAAATCAATCTTATTACCTAATAACCTTTATAACTAAAAACCTAAGTATGATGTATCCTAAATCAAATTCTTATTTACCTTCTAAATGTCTTCGACTAACACCCTTGTTGTCTTTTGACGTTGCAAAGGTACGACGATTTTCGCAAATACGCAATATTTTTATCTCACTTTTTTATGAATATATGTGTTATATTGATACATATCAAGCGTTTGTGTGCGAACACAACGTGTTTTTTAACTATTTTCGTATAAAATGGTCGTAATAGAACTTCAAGCCGAAAAACAATACTATTGCCGACACCCAACCGCCCAATACGTCAATGGCATAATGGGCATATATATACACCGTAGAAAGGCAGAGCAACACATAGAAAGGCAGTAGCCAATAGAGCAATCGACGATTGCGTGCTATCCAAATCAATAGCATGAGTATTGTGCTCACTCCCACATGACTGCTCGGAAAGGCTGCAGTAGGTCGCTCTCCGGCATTATGAGCATCGCTGACAAGATGATAAAACAGACCGTCGTGCCATCCCGGATTGGCAAGACAATCCTGATGGGTGGCAAACCAGTCGTGCACATTTGGGAATATTCCCTGTGCAATCTTATCCACTCCCACTGCCGCATAATAATACTGAGGACCTGCCACCGGTACTGATATATATATAAGGTAATATATAAAGAAGGAGGTGAGAATAATAAAAGCCGCCCTGTCAAACTGCTCGTATCGCCAAAAGAAGAAATAAAGTGCAGTGGCGGCAATCATAGGATAATACGACCAATAGCCGAGATTCATCAGCTCGCTGAACACCGACCATGAGCACCACTGCGAAAACAGCAATGCCGGTTGACATCCGAACAGACCTTGTTCCCATACCGCAAAGATATGGTCGAGATTAGGAAACATACGATTAAACTCGTATGTGTCGGGATACCACCACGACAGCAATGCCATCTGCGCCAATATGCGACACAGGCGAGTGAAACGACATGGCAGCATGCGATACACCGCCCACAAAGCCAATGTCATTATCACAATCTGCACCCTGCCCCACAACATCTCGCCCGGATTGTGCACCTTGGTATATGTAAACAGCATCAAGAGGGTGGTGATGGCAAGATATCCCATCACCACCCACTCAATTGCCATAAGGCCCTTCTTGGCCTTTTTCTCTCTTTTAAAGAGTTCGAGTAACTTCTTCATTATAGCCATTTAAAAAAAATTTGGCTGCAAAGTTACATATTTTTTTCGACAAACTATCAACAAGAGAGATAAAGTTGGCGATAACGTTTCCTATTTCTTATAAATTACATAATCCATGTCCTTCCGCGATAGTCGAGCAGGAACCTTGCCTCGTCCAAGTATTTCTTCTCGCCAGTGAGCACATAGAGCTTACAAAGCGCCATCTCGGCAATCTGGTGTCCTGGAACAACACATGCCTGTCCTGCTTTCGAACCCACCTCGCGGCATACGCAGTCGGCATAACGACATGGATACACCATTTATTTATAACACAAAGAAAGAATCGTCCCAATCAATGCAAATAATGCGAAAAGTTTCAGTTTTTTTGTTGCAAGATTAAAAGAAAATATGTAATTTTGCACCGACAACTGCGGAAAAGTGTATAAAACATACACAAATCTGCACTTATTAGTGTAAAACAGGCAAAAGAATCGGTTTATAGAGATTAAATTTCGGTTTATGTCCACAACGAAGTGATGAACATAGGGGTTTCGTCTTCCCCCTTCTTGAATCCGCAATGCTCATAGAATCCACATTCCTTAGTGTATGCCACGAGCACAATACGCAGGTAATCCTTGTATTTTTCCTTTGTCTTTTCGATAAGTTTCAGGCCGATGCCATTGCCTTGGTATTCCGGACGGACGAGAAGATAGTGGATATATGCAGTCATGATGCCGTCGTCCATTGCGTTTATCAGTCCTACGAGTCTGTCGCCATCCCAAGCCGTAAACACGGTTTGGTAGTTGCGCATGGCTGTCTCGAGCTTGTCGGGATAGTGTCCTGACGACCATTCCACTGAGAGGAAGAGTTCCTCCAGTTCTTTGCTTGTCAATGCCTGTTCCTTGCCTTTGATTTCAATTGTCATAATTCACTTGATTCTTAGGGTTCATAATGTTACGGAGTACAAAATTACGGATAAATATCGGAATCTCAAAATCTTTATTGTTAAAATATCACTTTCATATATAATTAATGCGAATAGTTTTTGTAAAATGGGAATCACATATATAGTAGGAAAGGAGAAGGGACGGTGGAAGGTGATGTTCAGCACCGAGGCACGATATTCGGCGGCAATGATATGGAATATGTCCGACCAGCGGTTGTCTCTTGTGCTTGCTGTTATGGCATTGTTATCACTTGCTTTCTCATTTCGAGGGAGAAGACAACTGCAACCAGTCGTTATGGAAAACTTCTCTGAGGCACATCTCACTCCCATGCAACGCCAACTGATGGAGATGTTTATCTCGTCTGATTCTAATCGGCTCTCAAAGCATGAGATCTGCAATGCCCTTTGGCCGAAAAAGGATGACGCCAACGAGACGCTCTATGCCTTGATAAGCCGATTGAAGCGCGAACTGAGTCGTACAACCGACTTTGACATCGTTTCCGACAGAGGCAGGACGTATATTCTAAAACGCAGAAAATCAGAGAGTTAACCATTCTGGCAGATAAATGTCAGACAAATGTCAGTATAAGAATCAGCTTTTTCTAAGGCAAACTTATTACTTTTGCATTCCGAAAGCGTGGATGGTCTGCGCTAATAATGAATGTAAAAGATGAAAAGAACTTTTGTTTTAGTATTATTGACGATGTGGGCAACGCTTGCATTGAAAGCACAGACAGTTGTCCCAAATGACAGTGTGCAATTGCAAGAAGTGATGGTGAGAGGAGCAAGAGTAGTCAACCGTATCGATGGGAAACTGTTGTTCCCTTCGGAGGAGATGACCAAGTCGGCGACTTCCGGTTACAGCCTCTTGAAGATGCTGCCACTGCCAAACGTGAAAGTAGATGACATCAGCGAAAGCATTACTGCAGCCAACTCTCTCGTAGGAGCAGTGCAGGTGAGAATTAATGATGTTGAGGCTTCCTCGGCAGACATCCAGTCGTTGCAGCCAAGGGAAGTGGAGAAGGTGGAACTTATCGACCGCCCTGGCGTGAGGTACGGCGAGGGCGTTGGCATCGTCATCAATATCATCACGAGAAAGGTAACGGCAGGATATGTCATAGGGGCAAGCGGCACGCTCGTGCCCAAGGCTGACATGGTTAAGGGCAATGCCTATACAAAGCTCAACAGCGGAAAGAGCGAACTGTCGCTGAACTATTCCGGATATTATCGCCACTCCAACGGTATGAACACAGTAGAGCAGGCCGACTATCTGATGGAGGACAATACATATAATAAGGTGGAGAGAAATACCGATGACATCATCAACAGAAATACAAGTCACGAGATACAGGCAAGATACAGCATGATAAATGCCAATGGCACCGCCTTTCTCACAACGCTCTCTACGTCAATAGACAATAATCCGCGAAACTACCAAAAGACCAATGTCGCATACTCTGACGGGAGAAATGCGACAGAAGTCATTAATAACAGTGAGAAGACCGTCAGTCCTCTGCTCGACTTGTATTTCAAGACCAATGTCGGAAAGAACCAAACCATCCTCGCCAATGCCACGGGAGCATACACACATACCGACTACGACTATATGTTTACATCCGACAAGACTTCTTTCGGTTATAATACTCTCGGCAAAAAGTGGTCGCTCAATTCGGAGGCGATATATGAAAACCGCATGAAGCCATTCACCCTCTCGGCTGGTCTTCGTTATGCACAGAAATACATCGACAACGACTATTCGGGCGACGCCGTTTTTGTGTCGCAAATCCATGCGAGCAACATCTATGCTTTCTCACAAATACAAGGCTCGTTGTGGAAAATTGGTTATATGGTGGGCCTTGGACTTAGCCGTGAATACTATCGTCAGGGTGAGACGATGTACGACCGAGTGTGGCTTCGTCCGAAACTCAACCTTTCCCTGCCCCTCTCCAAAAGCCTTAGGCTCAACTACACGCTCACGTCCTCACCGGCTTCGTCAAAACTGCAGAATATGAGCGGAATGTCCATCATCACCAACGAGATGGAATATTCGGTTGGCAATCCTGATTTGATTATGGAAAGGCGCGACGACCACACTCTCACCCTCAGCTATCAGTCGCCCCGGCTCTACACCCAACTGATGACATTCTATCGCCACAACGACCATCCCGCTATGCAGCACATACGTCGCACCGCCGACGGACTTTTCGCCAAGACCTTCCTCGAAGGCCGACGCATTGACATGCTCATGCTGCAGAGCTACAGCAACTACGACATCGTGCCACAGCATCTCAATGCCTACCTGTCGGCAGAAATGCTGACCATCTGGAATGACGGACAGGACTACAGCCATCGCCTCACGTCGTTCAACTTCAACGTGGGACTCACGGCATGGCTCGGCAATTGGACAATAATGGCAACAATGGACAACGGTTTTCATTTCATGGAAAACGAGTATGAAAGCCGCAACATCTTCTCCGACTACATCAGTGTATCATATAGACTTAAGAATCTCACCGCAAGCCTCTTCTGCCAGAACCTGTTCAAGAGCAACGGCAAGATAGAAGAGGTGGAAAACCACAACCACCTCGCCCACAAACTCCTTGTAGCCCGCAACCGCGACACATCAAATGCCATCGGCATAAAACTTGTATGGACATTGTCGAAGGGACGCAAGTTCAAAGGCATAGAGCGCAACACCGACAGCTTGAAGGACAAGGAGACGGGAGTGGCGAAGTCGGGGAAGTAGTGGCAAGAATACGCCAAACTCCCAAATCACAGTGCAATAAACGTTAAAAGACAAAGAAAAGCCTGCTTTTATTTTTCGGTGAACGATGTTTTTTGTATCTTTGCCGAAAAATAAAAGAATATATGAAAAATGAGAACCAGAGAATAGTCTTTATCGACTATATCAGGATGGTGGCGTGTTTTCTCGTTATGTTCGTACATGCCAGTGAGAGTTTTTATGCTGCCGACACTTCCGGTTTGGCAGGTAATGTTTCTATGTTGATGAACGAATCAAATAGGTTTTGGGTGGCGTTCTACGACGGAGCGGTGGCGCGCACTTGCGTACCGCTGTTCATGGTGGTGAGCGCTTTCTTACTCGTTCCTGTGGGAAATAACGTTAGCATGAAGGCATTCTACAAGCGCAGGCTGCTTCGTGTCGTACCGCCCATGGTATCCTTTATGCTACTATATACCTTTCTTCCGCTCGCATGGGGACAAATGTCGTGGGAGCAGTCGTGGGAGGACTTTACCCTGCTGCCGTTCACATTTCCGTCAATGGCTGGACATCTTTGGTTTATGTATCCGCTTATCTCACTGTATATAATCATTCCAGTGGTTTCACCATGGCTTGAGAAATCATCAGCGTCCGACGAGAAACTGTTTCTCACTCTCTTTGCCGTATCGACCCTCGTGCCATGGCTTACCCGTTTTGTCAATGCCGACCTTTGGGGGACATGCTTCTGGAATCCTTATTTCGGCATGTTCTACTACTGCTCTGGTTATCTCGGCTATTTAGTCATGGCCCATTACATACGTTTCCATCTCAACTGGGACAAGCCAAGGCGCATGAAAATCGGCTTGGCATGCTTCCTGACAGGAGCAGCTTTCACGGGATGGTCTTTCTGGTATGTTGGAGTACCAGGCCAAACCATCGATACACCAATGCTTGAATGGTCGTGGGAATTCTGCACGCCAAACGTGCTTATCGCCACTTTCGGAGCTTTCCTGATGTTCAGCTGTATTGGAGGCAAAAGCACACCACGACTTGTGGGTCTTGCTTCCCGCTTGTCGTTCGGCATGTATCTCATGCACCTTTTCTTCCTTAGTAATATCGCACCTATATTTGTTAATGGCGACCTTACGAATCCTCTTCTGCCAGTATGGCTGTCGATTCCCTCCATTGCAGTATTTACCTTCATGTTCTGCTTCATTACCACATGGGGCATATCTAAACTGCCTGGCAGCAAATGGATTGTAGGATGTTAATACGGAATATACAACACTTGAATAATATATTGTAACATGAAACTTGATGGAAGAAGAATGAGCGACAACATCAGTGATCGTCGCGGAGAAAGAATGAACATGGCTGGCGGTGGCATGGGCTTGCTCAGGCTGCTTGCCATACTGCCAGGAGGCATCAAAACAAAACTTATCGGACTTGCTGTGGTAGCGGCAGTGGTGCTGGCCACACAAGGCACATCGGGACTGTCGGGACTCTTGGGCATATCATCGTCGCCACAAACTGAGCAAACTCAGTATAAAGGCACTCCCGAGGAACAGGAACTGTATAAGTTTTCCGCACAGATACTTGCCGGAACTGAAGACGTGTGGACCGAACTCTTTAAGCGGATGGGCAAACGTTATATCCCGCCAAAGATGGTGATATATAAGGATGCTGTACAGTCGGGGTGCGGAAACGCGACCTCAAGCACAGGTCCATTCTATTGCTCTGCCGACCAGACGGTATATATAGACCTCTCGTTTTTCATGAACATGAAACGGCAGATAGGAGCCGACGGCGATTTCGCCTACGCTTACGTCATAGCCCATGAGGTGGGACACCACGTACAGTACTTGCTTGGCGACCTCGACCGCATGCACGAGCAGATGGCTTCCGTGAGTGAAAAAGAAAGTAACAGACTCAGCGTACGTCTCGAACTGCAGGCCGACTTCTACGCCGGCATTTGGGCATATCACGACAACCGCATTTTCAGCAGTCTTGAAGACGGCGACATCGACGAGGGTCTCGAAGCAGCCCGTAAGATTGGCGACGACTACCTTCAGAAGAAAGCCCGCGGCTACACCATTCCCGACTCTTTCAACCACGGCACGTCGGCACAACGCAGCCGCTGGCTCAAACTCGGTGCCCACACCGGCGACCTCTCCCTCGGCGACACTTTCTCGCCGGAATACGGCAGCCTGTAACATTCGTGGATAGGTATTACATATAGCTTGGGTGAGAAAGTTTATGCTCTTGTGATACATTATAATATACTCAACTTTCGC
>OBLI01004101.1_pt1 | contig 10665 bp, 7 predicted proteins | sample 1519701 | NCBI WGS metagenome assembly OBLI01 (sample SAMEA3663005, study PRJEB22513) | pig gut metagenome | biome: pig gut; feature: pig-associated habitat; material: faeces | place: France | collected 2012 | reverse complement strand
TAAACTTGCAAAAAAACATGGTGCAGTTGTTTATTTGACAGAAGGGAAAGATGTTACATCTGAAAATTTATATAAAGTTGAAGAATTAAAAAACTTGGGTATAAATGTTGAATATGGCGCTCATTCAGATGAATTTATTAACAAGGCGGATTTAGTTGTAACTAGTCCGGGAATTCCACCCCACAGCGAAATTATTCAGCGAATCAGAAAACAAAATATTCCGGTAATTTCTGAATTGGAACTTGCGTATAGGGAATGCGACATTCCATTTATTATTATTACTGGAACTAATGGTAAAACGACAACCACAGCTTTAACAGAGCATATTTTAGCAAGAAAATTAAACGTAAAAGCTTGTGGAAATATTGGACAGCCACCTTGCAATATTGCGGACGAAAATTTGGATTACTTTGTGTGTGAAGCCAGTTCATTCCAACTTGAAATGAGTACTTCTCTAAAACCGTTTATTTCTGTTTGGACAAACTTTACACCTGATCATATTGATTGGCACCAAGGACTTGAAAATTATTTTAAGGCAAAAGCAAGAGTTTTCTTAAAACCGCAAGCACCTAAATACAGTGTATTAAACGCTAAGGATGAAAGACTTTTGGAATTTGCCAAACAAGCTCAAGGCGAAGTTTTTATGTTTGCAGGAAACATTGGTAACAATTGTTGTTACGAAGAAGATGGTGAAATTGTATTTAAAAAAGGCGGAGTTGAAGAAAAAATTATAAAACTTTCAGAGTGTCCGCTACTTGGAGAACACAACTACCAAAATATTATGTGCGCAATTATTTGTGCTAAATTAACAGGAATTGACAACGCAACAATAAAACAAGCTATCATAGATTTCAAAGCTCCAGCACACAGATTAGAAAAAATAATATCTAAAAATGGTATAACTTACTACAACGATTCAAAGGCAACAAATCCTGAAGCTGCAATCGTGGCAATAAATTCATTTAATAATGTTGATGTAGCACTAATTGCAGGCGGAAGAGATAAAAATACAGATTTAACAGAATTTTGCGATTCAGTTAAAAAACATATAAAAACAGTTGTACTTATAGGTGAAGCAACTGAACGTTTTGAAGAAAATCTAAAAAGAAACGGATTTAATAATATTATCAGAGAAAAAACTATGCAGAGTGCAATAGATAAATGTATTGAAATTCACCCTGACGTGGTTTTGTTATCTCCGGCATGTGCAAGTTTTGATATGTTTACAGGTTATGAACAAAGAGGAGATGTTTTCAGAGAATATGTCTTATCGCGAGTATAAATCCCCAAAAAGACAAAGACGAGAAAGAAAAGAACGTAATAATTCTGGTGTAATACTGTCTCCTCCTGACAAAACATTAATGGTTGTTGTTGCGTTTTTAGTTATAATCGGATTTTTGGCAATTTTTTCGGCAACGGCTCCAAAATGTTTGAGAGAGGGTGCGAACCTTGCAACTTTCTTAATCAAACAGGTGATTTACGCAGGAGTTGGTTTCATGGCTATGGGCTTTTTCGCTCATTTTGATTATAAAAAACTTGAACGCTATAATAAAAATTTCATGTGGACAGTTATTGTCCTATTATTCATTTTACAATTTACACCACTTGGGGTAACAATCAATGGTGCTAAAAGGTGGATAAACTTAGGCTTTATGCAATTACAGCCATCAGAACTTGCAAAACCTTTGTTTTGTATGCTTATAGCAACAATGTTTAAAGACAAAATTGACTTAAACACAGTCCTAAAAAATATGACATCAACGATTATTCCAATGGCTGTAATTTTATTGTTAATTTTGAAACAACCAAACTTAAGTATGGCAATTATCCTATGTATGACAACTCTTGTGTTGTATATAGCGGGACGTGGACCTTGGTTGCCAATTTATACTGGGACAGGCATTATGGGCTTAGGAATATTAACAATGCTACCAAAACTTTTGCAGGGTTATCAGATGGATAGAATTACAGTTTGGTTAAACCCAGGAAGTGACGCTCTTGGCAAAGGTTACAACATCATCCAATCATTGATTGCTTTCGCATCAGGAGGCTTGAGCGGTGCCGGATATGGCGGTTCAATTCAAAAACTTGCATATTTACCAGAATGTCACACTGACTTTATTTTTGCGATTATTGCAGAAGAATTTGGCTTTTTAGGCTGTTTCTTTATTATCGGATTATTTGTGGCATTGGTTCATAGAGGATTGAGAATTTCAAAACGCTGTCCTGATATGTATGGCAAACTTTTGGCAATCGGTATAACATTTATATTTGGATTTCAGGCATTTTTAAATATGTCTGTCGCAAGTTCATTGCTCCCAGTAACAGGTGTAACATTACCATTTATTAGTTACGGTGGTACATCTATTATCGTATCTCTTGCTATGGTTGGAATTTTGTTAAATATTTCAAAACAAAGAATAAAAAGAATAAGGACTGAAATTAATGGATAAGAAGACATATTTTATTACAGGTGGGGGAACTGGCGGACATATTTATCCTGCCATTGCTGTTGCAGATGAATTACTAAAATCCGAGAACACCTCCAAAATATTTTATGTAGGAAATCCAAATAATTTAGAATCATCAATTGTGGCGGATAAGCCTTATACATTTTTACCGGTCATGTCTTTTGGCATGCCAAGAAAAATAGGTCTTGCACTTGTGAAATGGATTTTTGTAATGTTTTGTGCTTGGATAAAATGCTGTTTCTATATTTTGAAACACAAACCTGATGTAATTTTTGGAACGGGCGGTTATGTCTCAGCCCCAGCTTTGATTGCAGGGATTACAATGAGAATACCTTTTGTTATGCATGATTGTGATGCAAATCCTGGACTTGTAACTCGCAAACTTTCCCCTTATGCCAAAAGTGTTTCCATAGCCTTTGAAGAAGCCAAAAGCAAATTAAAAAATAAAAATTGTCACTTAAACGGAAATCCAATCAGAGCAGAATTTGCAACATTAACCAAAGAAAAAGCTCGTCAAGAATTAAACTTAACAAACAAATTGACAATTTGCGTTATGGGTGGCTCGCAAGGTGCTAAAACAATAAATGAGGCAACAGTTAACTTATTAAAAGAATTATCTCAGAAGTACGACATACAAGTAATTTTCCAAACTGGGAAACGCAATTTTGATGAAGTTTCAAAAGAATTAGAAAAAATATATCCTGAATATAAATCAGATAAAAATCTAATCGTACGTCCATATTTTGATAATATGGTAACTGTTCTAAAATCTTGTGATATTGCGGTATCAAGAGCAGGATCTTTGAGTATATCTGAACTTTGTGCCTCATCAGTAGCTCCGATTTTTATTCCATATCCATTTGCGGCAGCTGACCACCAAAGAAAAAATGCAAAGTGCATGGTAGATGCAGGTGCGGGTCTGTATTTGGAAGACTCTGACACAAATTCTGAATCACTTTTAGCAAATATATTAGAACTAGTAAATAATCCTGAAAAATTGTCAGATATACAAAAGGCAGCATCAAAACTTGCAAAATTTGATGGAGTTCAAAAAATCGTAGAACAAATAAACTCCTAGCTATTTAGAGAATTTAGGAATTCCTTATTCGCATCAAGGGACGCTTGCGTTGCCGTAATTGAGTATACAGGTTTTGACCTAAATACATTACGTGCAGTATTATAAATATCATCTACCGTAATAGAATCAAGCATAGCCAAGCTTTCATTAACTCGATTTATACCATAAATATTTTTGTGCGCATTTTTCAAGTATTCATTTTTTGAAGAATTATCTTCAAAAGAGTTATATAATTGATTTTTGATTTCTTTTTTAGCGTTTTCTAATTCTTCTTCTGAAACTTTTTCTGTTGTGATTTTTTCAATATTTTCATTGAACCCATCAATTGATTTTTTGATATTATCAAAAGATTTTTCACCAGTTTCGTGGTTTTCGGTTGTTGTGCCGATAGATAAGACAAATTCACCCATATCATCATAAAGATTGTAATTCGAATAAACAGAGTAAGCCAAGTGTCTCTGTTCTCTCAAATCAGAAAATAGTCTTGATGCCGGAGAGTCCCCTAAAATTGCATTCAACAAATTAAGACAAACATCATCTTTGAGATTGCCATTATGTTGGAAAGTATATGATTTTACAATTTGTGCTTGATTCTTTCTGTTTGGTGCAGTGAACACTTCCGTCTTTTCAATCGGCTTATAGAATTTTCTAATTGAAGTATCCCAAGGTTTTACAGGCGCAAATGAACACACACTGTTGAAAATTTCTTGTTTAAGCTCAGGATGTTTGCTAAATGGAGCAGAAACAGTAACTTCACCTTGTCCGTTCTTGAAAAATTCACTATAAAGATTTTTTACATCTTCAAGAGTTATTGAATCTAAACTTTCAAGCTTGTCTTGAGGTGTAAATTCACGTGGAGTTCCTTTATATAACAATTTATTTAACGCATCATAAGGTGAAACTTCATACCCCTTGTAATAATCTTTTAAACGCGCAATTGCCTTATCAAATTCTTGTTGATTAATATTTGGATTTTTTATTTGGTCATTGAAATTTTCAAGAGCTTGCTTTGCATTTTGAATAGGAAAATCGGCAGTAAGAGTCAATCCCATATCCCCCACGCTAACACCGGAAGATGAAATTCCATATTTGTCTTCAAATTTTGAAATATCTTCAACAGATTTACTTTTTGTTCCACTATTAAAAACGACCTCTGCCAACACATCAGCAACAGCTGCTTTTTTCGGAGTCCAATCTTTCTCACCCATTGTGAAACTGTATTCAACATTATCAGAATTTGTTTCATTTAATTGAATTTCAAAATTATTTGCGGCTCTATATGTTTTAACTTTGCTGACATCTATAGGAGCAGACTTTTTAGAACCGGTAAAACTTACATTAGCTTGCTTTACACTGTCATAATTTGAGTCTAAAGTTTTAGAATCAGTACCATGCGGATGAACAACAGTCAGGGCAACCTTATTCAAATCTAAATATTTTTTTGCAGCATTCATAACATCTTCTTTAGTCATGCTGTCAACAATTTTGTCAAACTCGTTCAACTTTTTAATATTATCATTTAAATATGCATTCCCTATTGCGTTATTTACTCCGCCAGAATATTCAAAAGTCTTTTCATTAGACTTTTTCATCTTATTTTTAATCGCCATAAATTCATCATCTGTTGGCGGAACTTTTGCCAAATTATCTATTACTGCATACAAATCTTTAATAAATTGTTCTGATTTATTTTCAGGAACAATTGTTTCAACTAGCATCAATGAATGATCCTGTGGGCGCGAACTCAACCTATCAGGCGCAAAACTAATGCCAACACCATAATTTCTTTCAAGTTTAGAAGTCCTTGAATTTTTCAATCCGCCTGCAAGATAATTCATTGCCTGCAAATGTACTTTATCGACAGTATTGTTATTTTCCGGACCTGCAAAACCTAAAAAAATTGATGTTGAATTACTTTCTGATTTTGGAGAAATAATATCTTGACGCACCGGATGGTTTATCGGTGTCATTTTTTCAAAATGTCTTTCACCAGTTGGAACTTTTGTCGAATTGAAGTATTTTGAGACAAGTTCCATTGTCTTTTGTGGTTCAACTTCTCCTGTTATAACTGTCGTCATATTTGCAGGATAATAATTGTTATTAAAATATTTAACAACATCATCTTGAGTAAGCGAACTGATATTATCGGTATTGCCGGCAACCAAATCAATAGATGAAGATTTTATGTTAAACAGATTTTTTACAGTTTGAGAGTACCCTATATTTTCATTATCAGATAGACACATGTTAATTTCGGAATTAACAATTTTCTTTTCCTTTTCAAGCTTATCTACCAAAAATTTTGGGGACTGTAACATTCCTGCATGAAGTTGAATTTTTGTTTCTAAATCGCCATCTTCAAGCAAATTGGATTTGATATAGTAATCAGTGTTTGCAAAAGATGTTGAAGCGTTTGTACTTCCACCCATTTTGTGAACTTCATCAAAAAATACTTTATCACCCAAATCTTCAGAACCATTAAACAAATTGTGTTCAATATAATGACTTATACCGCGCAAATTGTCAGGTTCATTAAACGAACCTGTATTTACATAAGTTTTTACAAAAGTCGGTCCATCTTTTGGTACAATGACAACTCTTTGACCATTAGCCAATTTATAACACTTTGCAGTCAAATCATTTGGTAGTTTTATATCTTCAACATGACTAAAACTCATTGGCACTTTGACATTATAAGTTGGAATAGTTGCAGGCATGGTCACAACTTGTGCAGATTTATTCTCAACAAACTTTTCTGGTTGTTGAGTTTGAACCGGTTTGTTTGAGTTTATTGCAACCGTTTGATTTATCGGATAATTTGTTTGAATTGAAGCCATAAAAATCTACCTATGTATTTATAAAAACACAGGTAGATTTATTTTTGCTTATTCTTTTAAGTTTTATTAAGCTTCTCTATAGATTGTTTGTTCTCTATCAGGACCTACAGAAACAATTGAAATCGGTGTTTCCAAAAGTTCTTCTAATCGTTCTAAATACTTACGGCAATTTTCAGGCAAATCTTCATATTTGCGAATATTAGAAATATCTTGCATCCAACCTTTGTGAGTTTCATAAACAGGTTCTAAATATTTATGAATAAAGACATTTGTAGGGTATGAAGTATAAATTTTGCCATCACGTTTATCTTTGTATGCTGTACAAAGTTTTATCTCTTCAAAACCGTCAAATACATCAATTTTTGTTAGCGCAATTGAGGTCAAACCACCTACAAGACAGGAATATTTCATAGTAACAGCATCAAACCATCCACAACGACGAGGTCTGCCGGTTGTTACACCAAATTCGTGCCCAATATCTTGGATACGTTTGCCATATTCATCTGTTAATTCTGTTACAAACGGTCCTTCTCCAACTCTTGTACAATAAGCTTTCGCCACACCTATAACTTCATCAATAACTGTCGGTCCATAGCCTGAACCTGTTGCAGCGCCACCACCAATTGGATTTGAACTTGTCACAAACGGATATGTTCCAAAATCGACATCAAGCATTACACCTTGTGCACCCTCAAATAATATAGTTTTTCCCTCTCGCTTTGCAATTTGAAGAAGTTCTTGCCAATCAGGACAAACATAAGGAGCAAAGATTTTCGCATATTCTTCGCACAATGCCCAAACTTCCTCTTTTGTGTAGGTTTTCAATCCGTACACTTCTTTTAATTGCTTGTTCTTTAGTGGAAGGATTATATCAAGTTTTTCAGATAAAGCTTCTTTTGAATAAAGGTCTTCAATCTTCAGCCCTATTCTATTCATTTTGTCGGTGTAAGTAGGTCCTATACCTTTTTTAGTTGTGCCAATTTTACCCTTTTTAGCATTATCTTCACTATAGCCATCAACTTCGGTATGCCAAGGCATTGTAATTGATGCAAGAGGACTTACTTTAAGACCAGAGAGGTCAATATTTTCGGCTTTTAAACCGTCAATTTCTTTTTGAAAATACTCAGGCAAAATAACCGTACCATTACCAATCAAACAAGTCTTACCATTGTATAAAATTCCTGATGGAATCAGATGAAATTTGAAAGTTTTGCCGCGCGCAACAACAGTGTGACCGGCATTACAACCGCCTTGATATCTAATAATCAAATCGGCATCTTGAGCTAATAAATCTGTAATCTTCGCTTTTCCTTCATCGCCCCATTGAGCACCAACGACAACTTTGTTTGACATAATAATATCCCTTCCTTTTATGTACTTTAGCATACCAATTTTAGCACAAAAAAGGGATTAAGGGTGCTCTCGAAAAGTAATAAATGTAACAGGTTACACTGAAATTGTTTCAATATCTAAAATTTAGCTTTATTCTCTAATTACTTGAGCCAAAGCACTCACAACATCTTTGTCCCATTTGTGGTCAACTTCTGATGTAATAATCTCAAGAGCCTTGTCTGCATCCATTGCCATTCTGTAAGGACGATCTGAAGTCATTGCTGAATATGCATCTGCAACAGCAATAATTCTTGAACCAAGCGGAATTGATTGACCTTTCAAACCTTCCGGAGTACCTGAGCCATCAACACGTTCTGTTTGATATGTAATATAAGGTACAACTTCTGATAAGAAATTAATGTTCATTAACAAATTAACCCCAACATTTGTGTGGTTTTTAATTTTGCTCAATTCATCCGCTGAGAGCTTGCCGTTGTTTGCAAAAATCTTTTCAGGAAGAGTAATTTTGCCTATATTTTGTAACAAACCGGCATAGTAAATTAAGTCAGTCGTTTTTTCATTCAAACCAAGTTTTTTGCAAATACTTCTTGCAAGTTTTGCGGTATTTCGAGAATGAGAAACGGTATATTGCCCTTTTCTATCAACCGCATTAGCCAAGGCCTCAACAAAGTTTTGCTGATAGTCACACAAATCGCCAATTAGGGCAGTCAATTCTGCTCTTTGTTGTTTTAGTTGAATTTCACTTGTTTCGGGGGTGGAAACCAACTTTTGTGTATGGTCAATTGCGTTTTGTAGAGTAATTGTTGTTCCAAGCAAATTGGCAATACTCATAACAAGTTCTCTAAAATCTTTTTCAGGTTTTTGTTCATAGCCTATTTCAATCATCCCAACAGGCATTGTTGAACTACGCATTGCAATATATGCACTGTGTTCACTCTCAATTACTTCTTGGTGCAAAAGTTCTTCTATTGTAACAGTATTTGATTTTTGAGCATCACCAGAAACTCCGACAGGTGTCATTTTTCCATCTTTTATCAAATAAATTATACAATCATCAACCTCAAGCATTTGAACAATTGATTTTGCAATTGATGTATAAATAGCTTGTTCTTCGCCAGTTGAAAAATCTAGCACGCATAAAGTATTTTTAGAAGAGTAAATATCAATCAACTCATTAAGCTGATTTTGTAGTCGTTCTTTTTTATTTGCACTAATGCTAATTTTCTTGGCAAAATCTTCAGAAATAAGTTCTTCAGAAATAAAATCACCTAGATTAAGGGCAAACATTTCCTCAATAGGGTCACTGCCAGCTAAATATTCAGACTGACTAAATAATGAGACTCCTACTTGTTTTTTCTCTTCTTTATCCATAATTTTTCCTTTAAATACATGCCTTCTATTTTATATACGGCACAAAATTTAAAAACTTTAATCAGGATTAGAAAAATTCATACTAAAGTATGGGATTTTTTATACAAAAGTTTGAAAACGCTAGAAGAAAAGAAATGTTACGAAATATTACACCAAATATTTCTATATTCACACTTATCGCAACTAAAAATACTTTATATCAGTAATGGGGAATTTTTAAACAAGGGGAAAATAAATGAGTCTTATTAATTCTGCAATAAAAACTGTTGCAAAGCCTTATACTTCAAAAGGTTATCGTTTGCTGTCAAAATCATTGAATATACCAACAGCTAATAATGGCACAATGGATATCGTTGAAATTGCATCAGAATTTGGAAAAGGACATACAACTGTTACTTCATTTAAAGATGAAAAAGGGAAGTTGGTACAACGAACCATCGACAAAATCTGCAGCAAAGGGAATATACACACATTTTCTGAATTCGAGGGAAATGTTACCACACAAAGACGTAAAATTTCTAGAACAAGTGTAAATGGGAAATTAACTCAAGAAACCATTACCAAAAATGTTTATTCTCCTGACAAAGGAGGAAAACTTGATAGAGAACATTTGACAATAAATTACTCACCCAATAAAACGACTAACGAAGTTCAATATTTTGAATCAAGAGCTCCGCATGGAGTGCATAATTATGTAAAAACAACTGCATCCAGAAATTCAGTTGGAGAATACACACATACTGCAATAGAAAGTAACACCTTGCCACAGGCGGAGTTAGACAAATATGCCCAAACACCTTATGTATTTTCTAAAAACTATTCTAAGGAAGATTTTTTAAAAGCTGTAGCACCTTATGCTAAAGAAAAACAAAATGTCTCCGAGTTAGGGATAAAAATTAAGAATAAAAAACTTAAAGGTAGTACTCTAGGTCTAAGCTATAATAGACGATATAAAATTGGTGTTGATGTAGAAAAACATACTGATAAGGCTGACCTTATTGACACTATAAATCATGAACTTCGTCATAAATATCAGGACAAGCTAATCTCAAAATATGAGCCAGGATTTTTTAAAGAATTTGACGGAATTTTAAGAACTGTACTAGAATCTCTTGGAATAGTTAAACCAAAACCTGCATCTAAAGTTGTTTCGACATTATCAGATGAAAATATGAAATTAGCAAAAATTTTTAAAGATAATAAGCAAAAATATATAAAACCCTCTTCTAAAAACTATAATGATTATTATAACCAGCCGGTAGAAGTAGATGCAAGAAATGCCGGAGCAAAAGCTAAAGACGAATACAAAAATATATTAGATGTACTCGCAGATAGGCTTGGAGTATCTAACAAATTAAACTGGAGTCAAGAACAAATTGCAATGTATGAATTTATCACAAATGCCGAAAAAGAAGGTAACGTAGTGAAAGTCGGCGGATTATTTAGCTAACACACAGAGCAATGTCACAATTTATTTCAGAGTCTCTAACAAAACACAAAGAACATTGTCATGCTGAACTGCGGATTTTGGCAAGTGCGCCGTGTGAACGGAGTG
>OBLI01004098.1_pt1 | contig 10676 bp, 10 predicted proteins | sample 1519701 | NCBI WGS metagenome assembly OBLI01 (sample SAMEA3663005, study PRJEB22513) | pig gut metagenome | biome: pig gut; feature: pig-associated habitat; material: faeces | place: France | collected 2012 | reverse complement strand
GCGGAATGCATAAATGCATTCCCTACGCAAATAACAACATTTTTATGATGATTCGAAACTGGGTACTTACCGGAACGGGCGGAACGGATAAATCCGTTCCCTACGAATCACCTCTGAAAATTCCAATTTATCTTACAAAACCTTTCTGAAAAACAGCTCCGTGGGCTGGTCGAAGGGTGTATTCTGAAACACCAGGCATCCGCAGTCCACGTAGCCCTGCTTCCGGTAAAAATGTTGGGCGCTCTCGTCGGACTGGGTGGAAATCAGGACCATTTTGTAGCCCCGGTTTTTCATTTCCGCCTCCCATGCCGCCATGGCCTGTCTGCCAAAGCCCTTGCCCCGCCAGTCTTCCAGCACATACAAAAGGTTCAGAAAGGGAAGATTGTCCCACAGGACGCAGTGGTGCATCCATCCCACCGGCTGCCCCGCTTCCCAAAGCACAAAGCCGGATTTGGTGAGCAGGCGGTTTTGAAAGGCAGCTTCATCCATATGGCTATCGATACCCATGACAAAGGCCTTATCCCGCTGGGTCATTTCTCTGAGTTCCATATTGCGTCTCCTGTGGTTTGGGGGATCAATCCCCAATTCCCCAAAAGGAGGGCTTGCGCCCCCCTTGATTTTGGATTATTCTTCGGAAATATCGATGGCGTCGAGCTTGCCGTTGTCCTCCACTTCCACGGAGGTTTGTATCTTCCGCAGGGCCTTTTTATACACCGGCAGGGTAATCACCAGCAGCGTAGTCACCGCCAAAAGTACCAGGTGGGCATGGAGCACCCACTGGGCCTTGGCAACATAGGGGAAGTCCACCGGGCTGATGGGGCTCTCCGCCCGGGTAACGGCCCGGGTAATGGCTCCCAGATAGAACCAGTCGCAGCCTGCCACAATGGCGAACATGGCAAACATCAGCACCAGCATGGGCACATTCACCTTTTTCCGGTAGGGGAAGGCGTTGAGGAAGCACACAAAGGACAGAATGGAAAACAGCATGGTGCAGAAGCCGGTAAAGCCCATTCCGGCGCCCTGAATCTTGGCGGTGGTGTTGGAAATACTGGTCAGATTCAGAGAATATGCCAGGAAGGACACCACCAGCGCCGCCATGGCTATGTTCTGAGGCTTCCGCTTGAGGGAGACGACAAATTTCCGCAGCATTTCGTTTTTCATGGGTTACTCCCTCCCAATGGCATTGGTGGTCTCTTTGTCGAAGAAGTGCTTCCGGTCAAAGCGCACCTGCACCACATCATTTTCCTTGTAATTTTTCCAGCCCCGGAGCTTGGCGGTGATTCGCTCCCCGCCCAGATGGCCGTGGACCAGGGTGTTCATGCCCAGATTCTCATTGGAGAATACCTTGATCGGCAGGCTGCCGCCCTCGGTGATGTCCTCCGGGCGGACACCCAAAACGATCTCCTTTCCCTGGTAGGCAGCGAGCCTGCTCTGCTCCCCATCCGTCAGGGGCACCTGGAAGCCCTTGCCCTGCAGATGGTCCCCCGCCACGGTTGTCTCGAAGAAATTCATAGGCGGCAGGCCGATGAAGCTGGCCACAAAGAGATTGGCCGGGGAATCGTACAATTCCAGAGGCGTGCCCACCTGCTGCACATGCCCCATGGACATGCACACGATCCGGTCCGCCAGGGTCAGGGCCTCGGTCTGGTCGTGGGTGACGTAGAGCATGGTGGCCTTCAGCCGCTTGTGCAGCAGCAGGATCTCCCGCCGGGTGGCGCCGCGAAGCTTGGCATCCAGGTTGGAAAGGGGCTCGTCGAACAGGAACACCTTGGGATTTCGCACAATGGAGCGGCCCATGGCCACCCGCTGCCGCTGGCCGCCGGAGAGCTGGCTGGGTTTTTTGTTCAGCTGGCTGGTGAGATCCAGAATCTCCGCCGCCGCCAGCACCTTTTTGTGGATGACATTGGGGTCCTCCTTCCGCATGGTCAGAGAGAAAGCCATGTTTTCGTAAACGGTCATGTGGCCGTAAAGGGCATAGTTCTGGAACACCATGGCCATATCCCGGTCCTTGGCAGGGGTCTGGGTGATGTCCTTGCCGTCCAGATACAGTCTTCCCTGGGAGATATCCTCCAGGCCTGCAATCATCCGCAGGGTAGTGGATTTCCCGCAGCCGGAGGGGCCCACCAGGACGATCAGCTCCCCGTCCTTTACATCCAGGTTAAAGTCGAACACCGCCTGAACCTTGTTGTCATAAATTTTGTCCACATGCTCTAAGCGAAGCTGTGCCATCGTTCATTCCTCCTCAGGCGGATTTTGTTTCCAGGCTTGCCAGGTACTGCTTCAAGACTTTTCTCCGCACGCCGCCGATGATTGCCGCAGCCAGGCAGCACACCGCAGAGAGAATCAGGCAGCCCACCACAAAGGCATACTGGCTGTCTCCCATCACCCGTCCCACCTTTTTCAGCTCGGTGGCATGGGCCTGGGCAGGGAGCACAAAAATCCGGATAATCTGGCCGACGCCCAGTGCGCCAATCAGCCAGGCATAGCTCATTTTATAATTTTTCAGTCCCTCACTGGCCAGGAAGCAGGCCAGCATAAACACCAGATTGTAGAGAATAGACGCTCCAATCATCATGGTATAGTAGTAGTCCCGCACATCGGACTGATAGATGGAGACAAAGTAGAATACATCAAATAAAATGGCAAGCAATGCCAGGTTGGCCGGGAGCTTATTCTTAATAAACCGCATCCGGTCCTTTTGAATCAGCCGTTCCTCCTGGGTCATACCCGTGCCTCCTCTCCCGCTTTGATGAGCGCCCGCTCCTGCTTCATGAGGCTGTACTTCCAAATGCCGTTGGCCACCAGCAGCACCGTGACCACCAGCAGCACGGCGAACACCGCGTAATGGGCGTCAAACCAGAAAGTAGACTCGGTATACAGGGTCTTCCACCGCTTCGCGTGCTTGGCCAGGGCCTCAAAGTCGATCTGCAGGAACTGGGCCCGGTACATGACGATCTGATTGTGGGCCCAGATGGCCACCGCCACATTGGCGACGGTCTGGAGGGCGATGCTCACATAATTGCCCACGTAATACTTTCTTCTGGAGTGGGTATTGGTGAGGAAGAGCAGGCAGCTGAGGAGAATCAGCCCCAGTCCCGCCTTCATAAAGGTATTGTTAAAGCCCTGCATATCATAATAGATGATGGAGCCGGGCACCGTGGTCTTGGTCAGGTCGCTGGGGTCCGTCATAGTGCCGTAGAGGCTGTCGTAGAGATCGGTCATGAGCCCCAGAGAATATATGAAAACCAGTGCGCTGGCGAAGATGGCCAGCAGGCACAGGATTTTTTGCAGCTTCATTTGTTTCTTATACATGTCTACCTCCCCGCTTTAGAGCAGCGGCCCCTCTCCTCCCCAGGAGCCTTTCGGCTCCTGGGAGGGTAAGAGGTTTGTGAATTCAATGCTTATCACATAGGTTTGCATCGGAACGCACCGATGCGTGCGCCGGAGAATGGGGGATGCGTGGGAATTGGGATTAGCCGATGGCGGCGTAGTACTCCAGCAGGCGGTCCCAGGCGTCCTGCTTGATGTTCAGATACTGCATGCCGCCCCAGTCCTCGGAGACCACGGCAACGGCATCTTCCGCGTCATAGATGTCATCGTTATAGCCGGAGGCAATCAGATCAACCAGCATGTTTGCGCCGTCCTTGTTCAGGGAGAAATTGGTCTTCAGCTCGGAGTAGGAGTTCACCATGTCGTTTTCCACCCGGGTGGTGGGCAGAACGGTGGGAACGGAGGTGTACCAGGGGTTCTCGGTCACCGCCAGCTCGGGGTGCTTGATGGTGCCCAGGCCGATGGCGGTGGAGATGTGGCCGGCGCCTTCCTTGCCCACTTCCTGGGTGCACTGATACTCAAAGGCCTGGCTCTTGGCAAAGGACAGGGTGGAGCCCAGGAACTGACGGGCGTAGTTGGTGTAGTTGCCGGAGGCCTTCTCCCACAGCTCTGCGTAGGTGGCGTCGGCGATCACAGGCATTTCCTTACCGTTGAAGTTGAAGGTGACGTAGCTGCCATCGTCATTGGTCTTGATAAAGGCATCGGGGCCATAGGACATGAGGATCATGCCCTTGTCGCTGTAGGCATAGTCGATGAGGGCCAGGGCGGCATTCAGCTTGTTGGTGTCGTCGCCCACGCCGGCCTTGGAGATGCCCCAGCCGTCGGTCTTGACAGAGCGCCAGGACTCGGTGAAGCGCATAAACACGCCGTCCTCGTCGGTGCCGTCATACCAGCAGGCCACGGGAACCATCACGGCCATGTACTTCTCGCCCTCGTCCAGGACGGTGGCGTTGTAAACGGTCTGGGTCTGGTTGTAGTCGTAGTGCATGAAGCCCAGGTCGTTCTGCAGGTAGGTCTTGGTGCTCTCCTCGGACATATCCACGAAGGCCTTGGAGATCAGGCCCTCTTCCACCATGGCGTTCATGTTTTCCAGAGCTTCGTAGGTAGCCTCTTCCTGACGGGCGTCATGGAGCAGGCCGTCCTCGCCCACGTACAGGTAATCCTGACGGGATTCCAGGCCACGGACGCCGAACAGAACACCGGCAAAGCGGAACATGTCAATCCGGCGCTGGTTGTTGTTGTCCTCACGGGTGAACAGGCCCTGGATGGTATCGGTGCCGTTGAGGGTCTGGGCATTGGAGACGACGCAGCGCAGCAGGGCCACCAGCTCGTCCGCGTCCCAGGCAGCGTTCTGGCCGACGAACAGGTCGGAACGGTTGGTGCCGTAGTAGCCGTCGTAGGCGACGTCGATGTAGGTACGCAGCATGTTGACCGCGTCCACGCCGGACATGGAACCGGCCTCGTTCATCAGCGCGACGATGTTGCCGGCGGCGTCATAGTTCTTGGAGATGGTCTCCACAGCGGTGCCCTCGGCGTTGACCACGTCGATCTCCACCACGCCCTCAGTGGGCATGTAGGGCTCGTAGACGGGCTCGGCGGTATTGCCGCAGGCATCGGCAGTGAATTCGCCCTCGCCGTCCAGCAGCTTCTGGACCCAGTCCACACGCATCAGAGGCATCCGCTCGATGTCGTTGACGCCGTCAAAATAGGGGGAGAAGTAGATGGCGCCGGTGGTGGTGTTGCCGGTGATGGACAGCCGGACGATGGGGTTGGCTTCCAGATAGGCCTTGAAGTTGGGCATCTGATCCAGGTACTCGGCGATGTTCACCAGAGCGCCGGTCTCACCGTACTCAGACAGGGTGACAGCGGTGCCGGAGACCATGTCCACTTCGGCCAGACGGTCCTTCCAGTACTCAAATTCCTTGGTGGTGTTGTTGCCCTGATACTTGTCCTCAAAGGTGATGCCCAGAACATTCTGAACCTCCACCCAGGTGGGCTTCAGGTCGCCAGAGTGATAGGTCACGCCGTCGGCCAGGGTGACACCCTCGCCGGCAACCTCAGCGTCGAAGAACAGGCCGGTCTTGGCATTGTTGTAGCCGGTGGCCATCCGCAGAACGGTGCCCTCGGCATAGGTCAGGCCGGACTCTGCAGAGGCGGCGCCCACAAACAGGGACGCGACCATGGCAACAGCCAGCAGCAGAGCAAGCAGAGATTTCACGTTTTTCATGTTTTCCTCCTCTTAGATTTAAATCGTATTTTGTTAAACAGAGTAACTCTGTAAAACACGTATTTCAGGCATCGATCTATCGCGGCAATACAGTACCGTCATCGTAGGGCGGGTGGCTTGCCCCCGCCGCACAGCATGGTCTTTGACTGAAAAATTGCAGCGGGATCTCATTATTCCTTCACGCCGCCCACGTTGACGCCCTTGGCGAAGTACTTCTGGATAAAGGGGTAAATCACCAGGATGGGCACGATGGAGCAGACGATCAGGGCGTAGATCATGGAGTCGGAGGCAAAGACCTCATTCCAGCCCGCCATGAATTCCGGGTCGGTGTACTGCTCCAGCTGCAAACGGATGAACACCTGCAAAGGATGCTCGTTGGAGTTGGAGATCATCTGCCGGGCCCAGAAGTAGCCGTTCCACCGGGAGATGGCGAAGAACAGGGCCACGGTGGCGATGGTGGATTTGCTCATGGGGATGTACACCTGGCGCAGCACCTGGAATTCGGAAGCACCGTCCACAATGGCAGCCTCCTCGATTTCCGAGGGCACCCCCTCGAAAGCGTTTCGCAGCAGGATGATGTTCATGGCCGCCATGCCCATGGCGATGACCACCAGCCATTTGTCATCCGTGATGCCGATGGAATTGAACACATCCTTGGTTTGCAGGTAGTTTAAGTACTGAGGCACAAGGCCTGCGGAAAACCACATGGTAAACACCAGGAAGAAATTGAAGCCCCGGCGAAACAGCAGCCGCTTCTTAGAAAGCGCATAGCCGCCTAAGATGGCCACGAACAATGCCCAGATGGTGCCGTACAGGGTCAAAAACAGGGTGTTGGAATAGGCATTCCAGAACATGTTGTTGTTGAACATCCGCTTAAAGGCATCAAACTGGATGTCCTTGGGGAAGAGCACCACCTGGCTGTACTCCACCGCGTCCCGTCCGCTGATGGCGGCGGAGACGGCATACACAAAGGGATACAGGCAGCACAGGGCGAAAATCGTCAGCAGGGTGTAGCTGATGATTTTGAAAATCAATTCCGAAATTTCCAGCTTTCTTTTCATGGCAGCCTCCTTAGTACAGCGACACGTCGGATGCCTTCCGGGCGATGGTGTTGGCGCCGATCACCAAAAGCATGCCAATCACATTGTTCATCATTTCCGCGGCGGAGGCGATGCCCTTGGCCGCGCCGGCCATGCCGTAGCGCTGGGCAAAGGTGGAAACCACGTCGGCTGTGACGTAGGTGTTGGTGTTGTACAGCAGCAGCACCTTTTCGTAGCCGATGTTCAGCAGGGAGCCGATTCTCGTAATCAGCATAATGACGATGGTGGACAGGATGCTGGGCAGCACTACGTATTTCATCTGGGCCATTTTTCCCGCGCCGTCGATCTGGGCGGCCTCATAGTTGGTGGGAGAGATGGCGATGATGGCGGCGAAGAACACGATGGAATCGTAGCCCGCCGCCTCCCAGATGCCGGAAATCTGATAGATGGAGCGGAAGAAGCCCGGCTGATTTAAGAGGCCTCCTTGGGCCACCTCCTTGGAGATCAGTCCCAGGTTGCACAGCAGCTGGGACACGATGCCCATGTTGGAGGTCAGCGACCCCTGCTTCACCAGCATGGTCACCAGGGAGGTCATCACCACCGTGGACATGAATTTGGGCAGGTAGGTCATCACCTGGTACACCGATCGGGCGATGTTGGACTTGATCTCATTGAAGAACAGCGCCAGGATGATGGGCATGGGGAAGCCGAAGCAGAGCCCATAGAAGCTGAGCAGGAAGGTGTTCCGCAGGGCCCGCCAGAACTCCGTGGTTTTGGAGCCCTCGCCCACCAGCAGCACCTTGAAATTGGAGAAGCCGGCAAACAGCTGCTCCGCCACGGGCTTGACCTCGTCGGAGACCTTAAAGCAGCCCAGCAGCTCATACATAGGGAAATACCGCCAGAATAAAAACACCAGCAGCATGGGAATCAGCATCAGATACAGCCGCCAGTCCTTCGCCACCGCCCGGCACACATGGAGCCAGTAGTGCTTCTCCACATCGTCCCGCACGGCCTGTTCCGGATTCTCCCGGTAAATTTGATTGACCTCATCGTAAACGAGGAAGTCAGCAGCCTTCGCTTTCATCAAAATCCTCCCTTTTCCTTCTTCTGCTGCTCCTGCAACCGGTGCAGGTATCGTTTTTGATCCTCAAACACGCCATCCAGCCGCCCTGCCAGGGATACCACCACCATGGCAAACACGCCGCTGAGGGCGTCCGTTGTAAAAAAGCCCACGCAGGTCTGCCAGGGTGTTCCCAGCAGCAGGGCAACCGCAGCTCTTCCCAGCTGCATGGCAAGCAGCACCGCCAGAGCAAACAGCGCGGTAAAGAGCTTATCCCGGCGGATTTTTTCCTTTCCGTTTCCCCGCAGCAGCGGCAGTACCAGCAGGCAGCCCAGATTTCCGATTCCGTAAATCGCCAGCTGCTGCGGCGTCCCCCCGGAGGCAAACCAGAACACGGCTCCCCCCAGCATGGCGTGAAGCCCGGCCCACACGCCCCAGCGCATGAGCACAATGGCGCACAGGGCGGCGGTGAGGGACACGGTGTAGAGCTGATTCGAAAACCACTGCCTTGCCGCCAGGGTCATTCCATATTCGCAGACCGCCAGAATCACCGCCAGCAGGGTCAAATCCACAGCACGGTATTCTGCCAAAGTCAATTGGCGTTTCATAGCACTGTCCTTTCTATCTGTCTGATATTTATTCTAGGGGTGTCCCTCCATAAAGTACATATCAAAAACAATTTGCTTTATGCACAAAAAAGTCATTTCAGGAAGAAAGGATTTATTTATTTTGATTATATGCTATAATGTTTCCTGAGCAAAACGCACAAGTATTGAATGCTCAAAGGATGATTCTTATGAAAAATGAGCTGTTCCTCACCCCTGAGGACGACCTGCAGCAGGCCCTGGATTTCGCCCCAGAGAACGCTTTTGTCCATCTGGCGGCGGGAATCTACCGACAAAAACTGGTGGTCCGGACCCCGGGGCTGACGATTATTGGTCAGGGTGCTGAAAACACCCAGATCGTTTTTGACGATTATGCACAAAAGCTGGATGAGCAGGGCCGGGAGTACATCACTTTCCGCAGCTACACCCTGGCGGTGTGCGCCGATGGGGTAAAGATGCACAAACTGTCCATCGTCAACGACGCCCGCTTCCCGGAGAAAAAGGGGCAGGAGGTGGCCCTGACGGTATACGGCGACGATTTCCGGATGGAGGACTGCCGCCTGCGCTCCACCCAGGACACCCTGTTTCTCGGTCCCCTGCCTCCGGATTTGATTGAGCGCTACAATGGCTTCCTGCCTGACGCGCTGCGGCAGGACCGGCTGCTTCGGCAGAGCTTCCGCCATTGCCTGATTGAGGGCACGGTGGATTTCATCTTCGGCTGCGGCGACGCCCTGTTTGAAAACTGTGAGATCCGCTCCCTCAAGGACGCCCGGGATATCGGCTACATCGCCGCCCCCGCCCACAGTCTTTCCCAGACCCGGGGCTTTCTCTTCCGGAATTGCCGCCTGAGCTGCGAGGAGGCCGTCACCCCCGGCAGCATCTATTTGGCCCGGCCCTGGCGGGATTACGGTCTGGTCCGGTTTGAAAACTGCCGCCTGGATAAACACATTGCCCCGGCGGGCTTCGACAAATGGAACGACACCCACCGGGACAAAACAGCACGGTTCTATGAAATTCCCGCCCCAGAGGGCAGGGTGGATTGGATTAACAGAGAGTCGGAGAAACCAGCTCCATAGTCAGCTAAAGGAGCGTTTACCGAATTTTCGTAGGGAACGCATTTATGCGTTCCGATAGGTAACGATTTTTGGGCGGTATGTTGAACGGTACACTTTCCGGCGTGTGCGTAGGGAACGGATTTATCCGTTCCGAAACGTCGGTGAACACCGTAGTTCGTTGGATGGTTACGGGTTCCAATTTTTTTCCAACAATTATCCATTCAACATACCTCGGTAAAAACGTTGCCGACGTGGAATGCATAAATGCATTCCCTACGAAAAGAATCAACATTTTCCCATTCAACGCACCGACTCAAAACCATTACTTACACGGAATGCATAAATGCATTCCCTACGAATTGTTCGTTAAAAAAAGGACAATATCTCATATCTCGTCGTACACCCGCTGGATGAATTCCCGGGCCTGAACGGCATTTTCATTGGTGGTATTTTCCAGCGTTGCCTGGATGAAAGGCTTTCTCTCTTTCACAAACCGGAGGATCCTTTCATACTGCATCTCCCCGGTGCCCGCCGCCACACTGATGAGCTTCGCGTCCCGGCGGACAAAATCCTTCAAATGCACCACGGCAATGTGGTCGCAGAGCTTTTCCATGGCGTCCTGGAAAATCGCCTCCCGGTCATCGGCGTTCTCCATGCACAATAGGTTCACCGGGTCCAGGATGATTCGCAGATTGGGGCTCTGGATGGCCTTCAGCACCTCCACTGCCCGGTCGGCATTGTAGACAATGTGGTTCCACACCGGCTCGATGGCCATGCTCACTCCCCAGTGCTCCGCCCGCTCCACCACCTCCGAAAGGTTCCGGATAAAGGTATCCAGCGCCTCCCGGCTGTGGGTGTTGGCATCCAGCTTGTACTGGGCATTGGGGGCGCCGGTCTCCGTGCCCACCACGCTGCATCCGGCGAGAGCGGCTACTCGCAGATGGCCAAAATAACGGCTCTTGATGTTCTCCAGCTCTTTGGGGTCCGGGTGGGCCAGATTCAGATAGCAGCCCAGAACCGCGATATCCAGCCCCTCTCTCCCAAATACCCTTTTGGTATAGCAGGCCAGGCCCTCATTTAAGGCGGCAGCATCAAAGCGCACCCCCCCTATCACCTTTTGATAGGCCAGGTGGACGCAGGAAAAGCCCTCCAATTTGGCTTTTTCCGCCCGGGCTTCCATGGTTTTTTCCTCCGGAGCGCAGAGCGTATTCACATCGTGGAGCCGGATTCCCAGTTGCAGCATTTTCATTTCCTCCCTGATCGTTTCGTATCTTAAATCGGCAAATTGGTGTTTGACGAGTTCACCCAACGGGATATGTTCCAACGTGTGCGTAGGGAACGGATTTATCCGTTCCGAAA
>OBLI01004096.1_pt1 | contig 10677 bp, 13 predicted proteins | sample 1519701 | NCBI WGS metagenome assembly OBLI01 (sample SAMEA3663005, study PRJEB22513) | pig gut metagenome | biome: pig gut; feature: pig-associated habitat; material: faeces | place: France | collected 2012 | reverse complement strand
GTATTTTAGACATGGTTCTACTCCTCACAGTTCATAGCTGCGGTTCGGGTCTTGGCTTGTCGGCATGATTATACCCAGGAAGTACCCAGTCTCCGTGTAGCATCTGATCGGGTCTTTTTCCCCTTTGATCTTGAATTGTGCGCCCTTGACCACAAGGAACTGCTTGGCGACCTTTTGCCGCGCTATGACCGTTACACCGTCCGCGGTGAATATGTGCAGACCGTCAACTGTGCATCCCTTGTAGGTTGCTGGCTTGTAGCCGTCGTCCTTTTCGTAAATGCTTTTAAGCCCGGGTGATTTGTCTTTTTCTTGGAGTTTGATGTACAAATACTGATCTGGAATGTGATACAGCGCCGTTCCCTCTGTATCCGTTATGCACACGCCGCCATCAACTTCAGACCACAACACCTTCTGGTCATACATCTTGGCGGCTATGTAGTCCTGCTGCGCTTTTTTTATAAATTTAATCATGTGTTTCTCCTTTACTCTCCAGGTATTCGGTTTTGAAGTCGTCCAGGTCGTTCTGGTTCCAGATTGTCATATGTGCGAACCCCAGACCCCGAAGCCACTCTTTCCACTTTTTCTGCATGGCGCTGAGTGCTCCGCCCTTTGGCCTCTTCATTTCGACGAAACAGACCCGGGCGCCCGGCAGTAAGACGATCCTGTCAGGCACCCCAGACCAGCCCGGGCACACCCACTTCAAACAGCGCCCGCCGTGGTTCTCGACCGCCCGTCTTAGCTTTCGCTCGATGTCTTTTTCAAGCGGGGTCATTCATCAGACCCCCCCCCAGAAGCCGGTCAATAATTTTTGCGTATCTGTCGCGCTCCTCCTGAGCTTTTGCCAGCCGGTCGTGCAGTCTGTTCAGCTCGTACTCAGCCACGCTTGTATCTTCGGTTACATTCGTCCGGTCGAGACCAAGAGACACCAGCAGGGCGGCGTCTATGCTCATCATATCTTCTGGCGTGCAGCGGCCGAGGAAGTCGCCGACCAGCAGCTTAGACACATGGTCTATATTTTCACACAGGACCGTTGACTGTACGCCGGTGGACCGGATGCACACGTGGGTCGGCATCTCTTTCTTCGGCTGGGTGGTCAGGTAAACGACCTCAACCACCCCGCTGGTAGCGTTCAGGGCGTTGTTGCTTACAATGACGGCTGGTCTGGCTTTCTTCACCTCTGACCCCACCGTCTCTCTCGGTGCTATATAATAAATTTCTCCGCGCTTCATGTCTTTTCTCCTTTCTTATAGTCGGCGAGTTCTTCTTCGTACTCCACTGTCGTGAACCTGTGACAGCATTCCGCGCACTCTCGTATGCGCCAGACGCTCTCGCGGTCGTGATGGCGGGAGTCAATGACCTTCAGCTTGTCGCTTCCACATTTCGGACAAGTCATTCTTGCTTTCTCCTTTCATTGTTTCATACCGGCACGGCCTCGTCCTCCTCAAGGAGACGGTCAACCTCTTCGGCTATGCGTTCTTGTGCGATGGCGTGGTACTTCTCGTCAATCTCAAAGCCTATGAAGTTTCGACCGGTCCGCAGACAGGCCACGGCGGTGGTGCCGGAGCCCATGAATGGGTCCAGGACTACAGCATTGTTAGTGGGGGGGGGTAAGGTCGTGATCTCTATAAGTTGGATTATTAGATCTTCTGGTTTTTGGTTCGGGTGCACAATTCTACTGCCCGGCACTTTAGCCGCACGGATCACACTTGGTGGTCTTTTATTCGGGAATCTAAAATCCGGCTTGGGTGAAAAGCTGAATAGCTCATGAGCTGGCGCAAACTGACGCTTAAGATCACCCATCCCTGTCCCGGCCTTGTCCCACACACAGACGCCGTTGCATCCCAGGCCTGCGAGTTCCATGGCCTTCAGGAACGCGTCCTGGACGTCCCATCTAAAAAAAGTTATTAAGGCGCCGTCGTTTTTTAGTACCCTGCAAGCCTCTGGTAGCCACCACACATACGGGCGCTTGTCGTTTGCAATTTTCTTCAACCTCTCGCCTTTCCTCCGCATATTCGACTGAAAGTCTATGCCATAAGGCGGATCGGCGATTATGAGATCAACGGAATTGTCCGGTATACTTTTCATTCCTTCCATGCAGTCTATGTTGTCTACGTAGTTCAGTCTCATGGTGTTCTCCTTTCGTAGTACCTCTGGCGGCCGTATGGCCTGATGGTCATTATTTTATTTTTCGATCGTTTCCACTCCGGAAACCCGGCCATAATGTCGCGGATCTCCTTGATTGCGTACCGGTCGAGCTTGTCCGGGTTTCCACTCAACGCTTCTGCCCATATTTCCAGAATGCAGACGGTCTGGCGCCTGGTTGTTCCGTTCGCGTCGCTCTCAAGGAAAGAGCGGCGGGCGTAGAGATCCATGTCTTCCCAGCCTGGTGGTAGAAGCCGGTCGAGGTAGTCTGCAATGATACCGGCGCGCGGGTTCTCTTCCTCGTATTCCTCCTGGACTTCTCTTGCCACGGCCTCCAGATCCTTTGGCAGGTACAGATCCTCTCCGGCCTTGTACATCTCCACGGCTTCGGCCCATATCTTCGCTACTGTGTCGGCGGTCAGATCGTCCCACATATCCTTGGCTGGTTCGTTCGGCGTGTCCACGACCCAGAATCGGCGGTTTCCCGTGGTGTCTCTCAGGAACTGCGTCTCGTTTGTTGTGCCTATGAATATGCACTGCCGCGGGAACTCCTGAAGCCTTCGGCCGTATGCGGGTCGGAAGCGGTCAACCTGTTTACTTATGTACAGCTTGATGGTCTCCGCCTCTGCTTTCCTCATTCCGGCCAGCTCGCCGACCTCCATGATCCAGACTCCCTGCACCTGCTCGTAGGCCTCTTTGCCCTGCATGGTGCTGAATGTGTCGCTGAACCACTGGCCGCCAAGCTTTGCGATCAGGGCGGACTTGCCAAGGCCTTGCCGGCCGCGTATGGTCAGCATATAGTCGAACTTGCATCCGGGGCGGTAGATACGGGCCACGGCGGCGGCCAGCGCCTTCCTTGTGACCGCCCTGGTGTAGGGGTTGTCCTCTGCGCCCAGGTAGTCGATCAGCAGGGTCTCCACTCGGGGCACGCCGTCCCAGGTGCAGGCGTCCAGGTAGTCGCGGACTGGGTGGAACCTGTTCTCTGTCGCCACGACGTTGACAGCGTCAAAGATGCGATCTTTTGAGCTGATACCGTAGAACTTCTCCAGATAGTACCGGAGCGCGGCGTCGTCGGCGTCTACCCACTGGCTGGACCCTTTGACCTTTCGCCATGGCAGATCTCCGCGGGTCACAATGTTGTGGTCCATTTCGTTGAGCGCCAGGCGTCCGGACAGCTCTGGGTCGTTCTGCAATATGACGACCACGTTCTCTATCGTCTGCGCGATGGCTCCCTTGTCCGTGACCTTCAGCTTCTCGCGCCAGTTCTCGGCGTCCTGCCCGTCGTCCTCCGGAGCGCTGAAGTCCTCCATCGCCTCGGCCGTTCGGTCTTTCACGATCTGCGCGGTGACACGCTTGTCCTCCGTAGCGAGCCGGGTCATGGCCTTGTAACTCGGGCGGCTGCTTGCCGGTGTGTCCTGTGCGCAGTCTGCGTCCAGGTCGTGGAACGTGTGCAGGCGTACCAGATCCCATGCGTTTACCGTCTGCCCTGATGCCGGGTCAGTTCCGTGGAAGCTGTAGGAGAATTTGCCGTCCTCGTATATAACAACTCCCGCGGCTGTGCTGCCTTCCGTGTAGGTGTAGCGGTTCGGCTCGTCGCACGGTTGATAGGTTGGCACGTATTCCGCGATAGCCTCCTGGATCGGGTAATAGGCGCGGCAGAATGCGCCGACGATGCCGCCCTTCTCCAGGGGGTCTTTCTGCTTTGCTACCGTCCGCTTGGGCTGTTCGGCCTCTCTGCTGCTCGTCGGCCATGCTGACACGTCGCGCCAGTCGTGATATGTCGCCAGGACCTCGTCCGGGTCAAGCAGTGGGGCGTCGGTGTATCTAAAGAAGTACTCGCCGTCCTGGCTGACGCTCGGCCAGTACATCATGCGCTGGTGCTGGTAGCTCGTGTCGTCGAACTTGTCGATGCCCAGCGTGGCGGCGACACGTCGGCCGATGGCTTGGTACTCGTCCGGGCTGACGTTTCGGGCCAGAGGAACCACAAGGCGCAGGCGCGGCTTTTCAGGCGTGTGCTTGTGCGTTGAGTACACCGCCGCCGCCTTGCCGTAGAGAAGTTCCCAGTCCGGCCAGAGGTCAGCGTCCGCGAAGTCTGCGTCAAGGCAAAGGACGGAGCGGAAGCGGATGTCGGAGCGGCTGCCGTTGTTACAATACCCACCGACGAACCCGCCTACGTCCTTGACGTCGCTCTGCTGGCTTCGGCTCATGACCTTGTACTCGGCAACGGTCTCCGGCGTCCTGGTTTCCTTGGTCAGGCGATCCAGAAGATCAGACCACTGGACGGTCTTGTTTTTCCAGGTTTTAGTCTTTCGGCTGTTTCCTGTTGCAATTTCCAGGGCCTTGTCGTGCTGAACCTTCACGGCCTGACACCCTCCTCTCTAAAATTTTTTGTAGACCTTTCATCGCGGCATCGTGGTCTCCGGAGAGGATCTGGCCGCGCAGGGTCTTGAACTGTTGCCTTGTCAGTCGGTCTCTGGCTCGGTTGAGCCGCGCCAGAGCCTGGGTGTTGATTGGGTTTATAGCATCCACGACTCATCCTCCTGCTTTTGAGTCGGGGCTTCGTTTCCCCAACAGTCCCAGCCATCAGCGCCTGATCGAGCGAACAGCTCAATCCGCAGGAGATCTCCCATTAACTCGACGATGCGGTCTCGTACCTCGTCAGGCTTTTGGCTGTGAGCCCCGATCGGTGAAAAAATTAGCTGACCCACGATCGCGCTGATGCGCTGCGGCTTTCCTTTAGTCGCAATGAGGCAAGGCGCCGATGCCTCTTCGTTCAATACAACCGGGAATAAGTCTCCCTTTGTGCCGATCAAACACGGCTCGGTGTTTCCTCTCGTCCAGCGCCCAAGGCCGAAAAAGTGACCGTTTTCGCTTTTGTTCTCCTTTATCCACTGGAAGCCGATGGTCTTGTATGTGAACCCCATGCCTTGACCACGTCCAGAGCTTCCTGCAGCTTTGGGTATGTAGCCCACAGGAAGAGCACAGATGTCTGAATCTTTCATAAGGTTGTAATGCTGCGCAGCGTTCCCGTTGCATTTTTTGTCCTTGTAGCTCCAAGGCGGGTCCGCGTAGATTATGTTGTATTTTTTATCCAGAAACGCCGGGGTGTTTGCTTGACTCATGGCGATCAATCCTTCATGTAAAATTTTGTTTCATAACCGTCTCCGCGGAGCAGCAGATCCGGCGCCCAGTCTATCGGTCGGCCCATAATCTCGGCCATGTCCTCCCATCGGGAGCCCTCCGGCGCCTCGGCGATGATCTCGTCGTGGACGTGGAAGGTGATGCTGTAGCCAGCCTCGTCAAGTCTCAGCAGCGAGACGGCCAGACAGTCACGGGCGTAGGCCTGCACGATATTCTCCACCAGCTTGCCGCCCCAGGTCTCCGTCTTTTCCCACTTCCTCGTGGTCTGATTCTGACCCATGAAGCGGATGCTTCCGTCGTCGTCAAGACGTGCGCCCCAGTAGGACAGTATGCGACCGGACGGCAGACGGCAGCGGAGCGCGTCTGCGTCTCTCATGTACTTGACACCACACGGCAGGGCGAAGGTTCGGCCGGGGTTCTCCAGCGCTCTCCTGGCTGCGTTCTCGGTGTCTCGCCAGAATCGTGGGATCGACGGGGAGGCCTGCCTCCACTGGGTCACAATGTCCTGCATTTCTTCCTCGGTCAGCCCCATCTTGTCCGCGCCGAAGTTCTTCAGCGCTCCGACGCCGCCACCGTAACCACAGGCCAGCTCCGCGATCTTGCCTTTCTGTCTCAGGTGTCCGTTCTCTCCGTGCTTCACGACCGGAACCTTGAACATCTGAGAGGCGGAGGAGCAGTAGATGTCGCCGCCCTGGGCGAACACCTCCATGCGCCACTTCTCCCCGGCGAGGTAAGCGATCACGCGAGCCTCGATTGCTGCGTAGTCAGATACCAAGAAAGTGTGGCCCGGTTTCGCTATAAACGCGGTACGGATCAACTGGCTGAGCACGTCCGGCACGTTGTCGAACAGCAGCTCCAGCGTCTCCAGGTCTCGGTGTCTGACAAGTTCGCGCACCATGCCGATCTGGTCGAGGTGGTTCTGCGGTAGGTTTTGAACCTGAACCAGTCGTCCAGCCCATCGGCCTGTCCTGCCTGCCCCGTAGTATTGCAGCAGGCCGCGGACGCGGTGATCTTCACAGGCCGAGAGGGTCATGGCCTCATATTTCTTGGTGCTTGTCTTACCAAGCAGCTGCCGAAGCTCAAGCACTCGGCGGGTGGTCGGGTCCGGAACTGACGCCAGGAGCTCGGAGACCGTTTCTTTGTTCAGGCTTTCACAAAATATGCCGACGCTTTCCAGCCACTCTTTGAGTTGCGCCACGCTGTTTGGGTTGTCCAGGTGTGTGATCCTCCGCATTTCCGCGGTGTGTTCCTCTCTGAACGCCTCGTCCACTTCGATGGCCGCCTGGGCCAGGTCCATATCGACCAGAACACCGCGCTCATTTATGCGGGCATCCAGCGCCCAGACTTTCCGCTCCCACTCGGGGATCGGGAAGCGGTGCAGCCTTTTCCAGATAGCCTGGCAGACCTCAACGTCCCGGCGGCAGTATTCCACGAAGCGTTCCCACTTGTCCGGGGCGTGCTTCGGCAGGTTTCTGGTGCGTCCACCGTTTGCAATGGTCGGCTTGCAGGGCTTGCAAAAATAATTGATCAGCAGTGTGCCCTCTTTTATTTTCTGATCCCTCAGCTGTAGGGCGGATCCGGCGTCGTCCAGGCTCATGGGGAGCCCGTTCATGGCCGTCAGGATCATGGTGTCCTCCCACTCCTCCGGCGGCATATCCTTCCCCAGCCATCTCCGGAACGCTCCGCGCTCAAAGGCTGAATTGTGGGCGACCTTCACGACGTTCGGGTCTGTCAGGGCTGAGCGGATGGTTCGCAAGTCTTGATCCTGCTGCCAGTCTGTCCAGTCGCCTGCTCCCGGTGCGCTTATCAGGTCCAGTACTTGCACGGGTCCGTCGTTCCATGCGTAGGCGATCAGCAGGATTTCAAAGTCCGGAGCTTCCGTATATTTGAAGGCCCCCGCCTTGATGTCTGTGCTGCTGAACGTTTCAATGTCCACGAACAGACGAGGACGCTCAAGCCATGAAATCATCATCGGCACCCAGTCCGCTCTCGTCTTTGAAGTCGTCGTCGAAGTCGTCAGCCGATCCAACAGTACCGAAGGGCTCACCGTCGTGGAGTTTTTTAATTGCGAGCAGTCCGGCGCTGATGCCTTTCTTTCCGGCTTTGCTGTAGCCGTAGAAGTTGATAGAGGCGCGTCCGTAACAGCCGCTGTACACTTCCGCGGAGTCGGTGATCTCGTTCCCCATGTTGTCAACGATGACGGGCTTCTGTTTGCTGCCCACCGTGATGACGTAGCAGCCCTTGCACTCCGGGCCGAAGTCCTCTCCGTTTGGGCGCTGTCCATCTCCGTCGTGGAGCGTATGTACGGGCTTGGCAGGCAGAGCGTTTGCTCCGTTCTTCCGGCAGAAGTTCTCGCGGGCTTCGGCCATTGCCGCTTTGATCTTCCCGAGCGTCACGGTGTCAGACTTCGGGATCAAGAGCGTGACGCTGTACTTGGGATCTCCTCCTCCCTGGGGCTCCTGTGGTTCAAAAATGTGACAGAATGAAAATCTTACTTTTCCGGTGACTACTTTTGTTGACATGGTTTTTATCTCCTTTTTAATCATTAAAATCGTTTTTAGCTTCGGCCAGTCTGTCATAGACGGGTCGCTTATCGCTCTCTGGGGCTATGGTCGGCGCCCCGGTGTGGGTTAGGATCTGGCCGCTCAAAAGCTCGGCCACTTTCTTCTTGCCCAGCGCTTTCTCCATTCCTGCGGGGCTCAATATCTCGGTTTTGGTGTAGTCCTCTTTTTTGAATCCTTCACCGTCCAGGAGCTTGGCCACTTCAAGGTCGTCCGCCCAGGCTCTTGTGCCTCTTCCTGCTACTGCCTTGTAGCCGGGAACTTCTCCGCCGTTCAGCAGGGTCGTGAGCGCCTGATCCTTTACGCGCTTGAGCCAGAGGGATACCAGCGGCTCCATGCGTAGTACTTCGGAGACCTCCCACGGTGTCAGGACTTCCACCGATGCCTTCATTCCGTGGGTTTCCACGTATTCGGTGCAGGTCTTGGTCAACGCCCGGCAGCGTCCGGCATGGGGACAGAATCGGCAGTGCTCGCCGGGTTTGTATTTTCCCTTGCCTTTGGCGGCGTTGTTTGCGATGGGAATGATGCTCTCACCCCAGGCCTGCAAGTCGTCCGCTTTCAGCTCGTCCGTACTGATGTTGTTGATACGCGGCTGGAATATGTGCAGGCGGATTTTTTCAACGTCATAGGCGAAGCCGAAATCGTTAAGGGCTCCCAGGCCGTAGAGTTTCATCTGGGGGTTGTCTGTTGCTGAGACTGACACGCCCTTGCCGTATTTGTAGTCGATAACGTCCATCGTGTTGCCCTGTATGATTATGCAGTCAGCGGTTCCGAAGCCGTCAGGAACCCAGGGGGAGAAGTCCACCCTCTGCTCCAGCAGTATGGTCACGGGCGCGTCCATTCGGATCTGCTCCTGTATGTAGTCGCGGTAGCCGTTGGCGCAGTCGATCATCTCGGTAGTGACCGTAGGGTCGATCTCGTTTCGTGTGTAGATTTTGCGGAAGTGCTTCCCGTGGAAGGGCCCCGAACGGGCGATCTCCTCCGCGACCTCGTGGGCGAGTGTTCCCTCTCTGGTGTACTCGGTGTCCTGTCGAGGGTAGGCCTCAGCGGCTACAGCTGAGGGAGGGCAAGCGAGCCAGCGGGCTGCACTTGACGCGCTCAGCAGGGCGTGCGATCTGCTGCTGTGATCGTTCGGTTGGTTGCTCATTTCTTGCCCCTCCCCATCGCGCATATGATGATCAGGGTCGCGCAGATGATTGCGGTTATAATGACTCCGTTCACGGTTTATTCCTCACTTTCTAAAGCTATGAGCTTCTCCCAGACCTCCGCCCACTTGTCCGGCTGTCCCTTGAGGTCGGAGACCTTGGCACCGTAGGCGTTGATGATTGCCCGGACCTTTGCTTTCTTCGCTCCGCCGTTACCAGCGCAAAGCTCGACGACCTTCTGCTGGATATGTTCCAGGGTGATGTTGGGTGTGGTGTCGGCTGTGTTCTCTGTGGTGGCCTTTGGGCCGTTTTCTTCCACCTGGTTAGGTCTTTCCTGCGGTTCCTCTTTCGTGGCTTCCTCGGGGGTTGTGGGGATTGGGGTGCGTGCTGTGGTGTACGCTTCTTTTGCCAGGTTGATGTTCAGGGTGGCAACCTCTGCCTTTTCAAGCGCGTCCGCGATACGGTCAAGCCTTGCGCGGTCCTCTTCGCTTAATTCAATAACGATTTTGTTCATGTTTCTTTTTCCTCCTATTTTTCTATTGATACTTGGGCGTACTGAACGCCGAACTCTAAGGCGTCCGTGTGGGAAGAGAAGAATATGTCGATCCTGTTCCCGTCGATTGCTCCGCCTATGTCCTCTGCGACGTAGGTGTGGCCGTTGATGTTCACCGTGCTGCCCAGGGGAATGACATCGGGGTCTACCGCTATTGTCCGGCCGGCTGTGGCTCTCGTTCCGGTGTAGGTTGTTCCGTCGGACCACTCGCCGCAGCATTTCGGGCAGGCGCAGTATGCGGTCAGCTTGAACGTGCCAAGGGACTGCTCGTCCGGCTCTTCCATTACCTCGACGGGTTCGGCTTCGTCCGTTCCGCCGGGTATGCCATCAGCCATAACAGGAACAGCGATCTCCGGTTCCGTTTCCTCAACAGCCCAGGCCGTCGATCTCACCACGATGGTGTTCATGCTTGCCTCGTATTCTTCGGCCTTTCGGTTCACGGTGTGGAACCCGGAGGCAGTGAATAGGGTTATAGCCGCGACGGCGGTTGATAAAATTCTTTTGTCTTTCCTGGTCATTTCTACTTGTTCCTTCTTTCTCGAGGACTATGTTCTCATTCCGTGCCTCGCCAGAGTCCTGGCGAGGTCTGTTTTGGTTGTGTACTGCGATTGCCACAGTTCCGGGAAACGCTTCCGAAGCGTGTTGCGGCTGATTTTCAGATAGGAATAAATATCCTTTTTCGTGAACAGCTCTTTGTCCGGGAATGTCTCGTTAAGCTGAACGAGCTGATCCCTTGTCCCTGTGATTTCTCTCGGCATATTGTCACCTCCTACTTACCCGCATAAAGCAATCGGAATGTTTCTCTGCCTTTCGGTGTAATAAGCGTCTGTGTGCCGCTCCATTCTGTTTTTTCATTGAAGCACTCTTTAATCTCAAACAGACCGTTGTCTGTATACTGAGCGTACGGCATGAGCTTGCCGCGCTTATCGCGGTATATGTACTTTTTATTCAGAAGAAAGTCCACAAACTCTCGCTGCTTAATGCCGATCTGTTTTGCCGTTTCTCTGAAATTCGTCAAATGATTCCGATCGACAAGCTCGTCGAAATAATCAGCTTTCGGTTTGGCAATCGCATTTTCAACGGTAAGTGCCGAATTGGCAGCCTGTAGCGCCTTGTTTTTGTCCTGCTCGGATTT
>OBLI01004094.1_pt1 | contig 10679 bp, 7 predicted proteins | sample 1519701 | NCBI WGS metagenome assembly OBLI01 (sample SAMEA3663005, study PRJEB22513) | pig gut metagenome | biome: pig gut; feature: pig-associated habitat; material: faeces | place: France | collected 2012 | reverse complement strand
AGTGCATCTCGCGGTCGGTAGTGTGCAGAGTCTTTGTCATGTGCATAATCTGCGCACGCAACGGAGCCATACCGGCACCACCACCTACCCATATCATCTCCTTCTTCGAGTCGAAGTGAGGATGGAAATCACCGTAAGGACCGCTCATCACCACCTTGTCACCCGGTTTGAGGGTGAAGATGTATGAAGATGCGATACCCGGATTAACCTCCATGAATCCGCTGCGGTCGGGCTTAAACGGCGGAGTGGCGATACGCACTGTCAACATAAACACGTCACCCTCGGCAGGATAGTTGGCCATAGAGTATGCACGGATGGTAGGTTCGGTGTTCACGCACTTCAGCGGGAACAGTCCAAACTTCTGCCATGCGGGCAGATACTCGTCGCCGATAAGGCTCTTGTCGATGTCCTTGTCGTAGTCGATAGAGAATGCAGGAATCTTGATCTGAGCATACGAACCCGGCAGGAAATCCATGTGCGCACCCTTAGGCAACTGCACCTTAAACTCCTTGATGAACGTAGCCACGTTCTTGTTGGATATCACCGTACACTCATATTCCTTCACACCGAGCACGCTCTCCGGCACTCTGATATTCATGTCGCTCTTCACCTTGCACTGGCATCCCAGTCTCCAGTGGTCCTTTATTTCCTTGCGTGTGAAGTGAGGCTTTTCAGAGTCGAGTATCTCGCCTCCTCCCTCAAGCACCTGCACCTTACACTGTCCGCAAGACGCCTTACCTCCACAAGCCGAAGGCAGGAAGATACCGTTCTCGTTGAGCGTAGTCATCAGGCTTGAGCCCTGTCCCACCGAGATGGTTCTGTCTCCGTTGATAGTAATGTTCACGTTGCCGCTTGGCGAGAGATACTTCTTAGCCACGAGCAGCAGAATGACGATGAGCAGAATCACTGTGAGAAACGCTCCTATGCTTACCAATATAAACATAATCTTCTATCCTCCTTATTTTTAGATTTTTAGACCTGAGAAGCACATCATAGCCATAGCCATGAGTCCTACTGTGATAAATGTGATACCCAATCCCTGCAATGGTTTAGGCACGTCGCTATATTCCATTTTTTCGCGTATTGCACCCATGGATATGATGGCGAGCGTCCATCCGAGTCCTGAGCCCAATGCATATACCAGTGCGTCGATCACGCTGCCGATATACTGCGAGTTGGATGGGTCGAGATTAATTCTCTGCTGCATAAAGAGCGAAGCACCCATGATGGCGCAGTTCACTGCAATCAGCGGAAGGAAGATACCGAGTGCTGCATATAGCGAGGGTGAATATCTCTCAACGATCATCTCCACAAGCTGCACAATACCAGCGATGACAGCGATAAAGAGGATGAAACTCAGATAAGACAGGTCAACGCCCTCCACGAGGCAGTCAGGACCTAAGATCTTGGTCTGCAGCAGATAGTCCACCGGGACAGTCACCATGAGCACGAAAGTCACGGCGAGTCCAAGTCCGAGTGATGTCTTCACGTTCTTCGACACTGCCAGGAACGAGCACATTCCCAGGAAGAACGCGAATATCATGTTGTCCACGAATATGGATCTAAAAAACAGATTTATCATCGTATTTATTTTTAATTTCTAATTCCCATATTACAATTATTTCTCTTTATAGAACCACGCCCTGTGCACCCAGATGACGCATCCCAAGAGGATGAGGGCCATGGCAGGCATAGTCATCATACCGTTGTTTACATATCCCCAGTCATACACGGCGTCGGGCAGGATTTGGAATCCGAGGAGCGAGCCTCTTCCGAGGAACTCCCTCACTCCACCCACGATAACGAGAATCATGGCATATCCCAGTCCGTTGCTCACACCGTCGATAAAGCTGGGCCACGGTTTGTTCATCATTGCGAAAGCCTCAAGTCGTCCCATCAGGATACAGTTGGTGATGATAAGACCCACATACACCGAGAGCTGCACGCTCACGTCGTAGGCGAAAGCCTTGAGAATCTGACTTACGATAGTCACGAGCGCCGCAACAACCACCAGCTGCACCACGATACGTATTCGCATAGGTATTGTCTTGCGTATGAGAGATATGATCACGTTGGCAAATGCAGTGATTACCGTCACCGCCAGTCCCATCACGATAGCCGGTTTGAGTTGGGCTGTCACAGCGAGGGCGGAACAGATACCGAGCACCTGCACCAGAATAGGATGGTCGAGATTCAACGGATTGTTGAACACTTCCTTATTCTCTTTAGAAAACAATTTACTCATAGTCCATTCCTCCTTATTTCTTTAGATAAGTTATATACTTTGCAAAGCAGTCCTGCAGCATGAGGCTCACGCCGTCGGATGTCAGTGTGGCACCCGTCACTGCGTCACACTCCGACGCGGGGTTCTTCACGTCCGACTTCTTCTTCACGGCAATGGCAATCTCCTTGCCGTCGGCAGCAAACACCTTCTTTCCCTTAAACTGGTCCTGCCAAGCCTTACTGTCCTTGATTTCAGCACCCAGTCCGGCAGTCTCACTGTCGTGGTTGAAATATGCTCCAAACACGGTGTTCTTGTCCTCGTCGAGGGAGATATATCCCCAGATAGGGCCCCAGAGTCCCATACCATACACAGGTATCACATACTTAGTCTTTCCGTCCACCTCGCATACATACACAGCGAGTTTTCCGGCCTTATAGTCAGCACTGTTGAGCTTGAAAGCAGCCTTTTCGCCGCCCTGCTCTCCAGCCTCAATCACCTGGGCGTTGGCATCCACAATCATGTCAGCCTTAACGACCTCCTTATATTTCTCAGCCGACTCCACGTCACCGAGTTCGCGGATATTGAGAGCTGCAAGAATTTGCTTTTTCTTGTCGAGCGCCACATTCACGTCCTGCATCGGTTTGAGAGCCTGGAATATATATGCGAGCAGGAAGGCCACAATCACCACCAGCACCGCACTATATATAATAATGTAGGAATTCTTATTTGTATTCATCTTCAACTTTCAATCTTTCAATCTTTCAATCTTCAACCTTCATTCTCTTCGCTCTCTTCTTCACATTAGCCTCCACCACATAGTGGTCGATGAGCGGAGCCATCATATTTCCGAAGAGGATAGCCAGCATCATACCCTCGGGGAATCCGGGGTTCATCACGCGGATGATTACCGCCAGCGCACCGATGAGGAATCCGTAGATCCACTTGCCGCAGTCAGTACGTGCACTCGTCACGGGGTCGGTAGCCATAAACACCGCACCGAAGGCGAAGCCACCATACACCAAGTGCTCATACCATGCTATCGACTGTCCTGTCTGCTCGAAGATGAAAGCCACGAGACTGCCACCCACCACCACGCTGAGCATAGTGCGCCATGAGGCAATACCCGTCCAGAGCAATATCACCGCACCGATGGCGATGGCGATGACACTAGTCTCACCGATACTTCCCGGGATGAAACCGAGGATAGCGTCCTGCAGCGATGCCGTCACGTTAGTGCCAGCGGCAAGTTGTCCGAGCGGCGTAGCCTGTGTGAATGTGTCGGGCAGAGTGTTTCCCAGTCCGAAGATAGAGTCCTGAGCCACCCACACCGTGTCGCCGCTCATCTTCGTAGGATAAGAGAAGAAGAGGAACGCGCGCGCCACGAGAGCCACGTTGAAGATGTTCATACCCGTACCGCCGAAGATTTCCTTGCCGAAAATCACAGCAAAAGCCACAGCGATGGCAATCATCCATATCGGGCAACCCACAGGCACAATCATCGGGATGATGATACCCGACACGAGATAACCCTCCTGGATTTCCTCGCCCTTCCATTGCGCCCATGCAAACTCGATACCGAGTCCCACGATGTAGCTCACAATAATCTTGGGCAGCACCTCGAGCACTCCATAGAAGAACACCTCGCAGAAACTGGCAGAGGCGAGTGTGCCGGCAGCCAGATAATTCTGATAGCCCACATTATACATACCAAAGAGCAGGGCGGGCAGCAATGCAATCACCACCATACTCATTATTCGCTTCGAGTCAATCGCATCGTGGATATGCACACCGCTCTTTGCCGTGTCGTTGGGCACGTAGAGGAATGTCTCAAATCCGTCGAACACGCTGCGAAAGGCGTGAAGCTTACCGTCCTTCTCGAAGTTCGGCTTTATCTTATTGAGATAATTTCTTAAAAAACTCATTTCAATCTTTCAATTTTTCAATTGTTCAATCTTTCAATCTTCAACTGTTCTCCCTTCTCAGCATGTCGAGTCCCTCGCGCACTATGCGCTGCAGTTCGAGTTTCGAACTATCCACAAACTCGGCAAGGGCGAAGTCCTCCGGGCTCACCTCGTATATGCCCAACTGCTCCATCTTGTCGATGTTGCCCGTAATGATAGCCTTCACGAGATATTCCGGATAGATGTCCATAGGAATCACCTTGTCATATTCGCCACTCATTATCATGTGACGCTGTCCGCCCTTGATACGGGCATCGAGCGCATAAGCCTTCTTTTTGCCGAAGAGCCATGAGAAGTAGCTGCGGTTGACAGAGAACTGCTTCAGTCGCGGCATAATCCATCCAGCCAACTCGTCAGCATCGTTGCCCTCGGGTATAACAGTAATCTCCGACGAGTGTGCGCCCAGGAATCCGTCCTTTGTAGTGGCGCGTCCGGTGAGCACGTTTCCGTTGATGATTCTCACGTTGTGCTTTGCGTCATAAGAGTTGCTGAGCAGAGTCTGCAGTTCCTCTCCCACGAGCATGTCGGCATATTGCGGTTGCTTCACCTCGCTGCCCACGAGCGCCACAGTGCGCTTCAGGCACACCTTACCGGTGAGGAACAGTCGTCCGAAGAAGATTACCGCCGTTGGGTCAACCGTCCAAACCACCTCTCCCTTGTTCACGGGAGCCACGTGATTCACCTGCACGCCCACGTTTCCAGCCGGGCACGGACCGTCGAACACGTTCACCTCCACATCCTCGGCAGCTGCCAGCGCCTTCACGCCCTGCTGCTCCGCTCCGATACCGAGATACGTCTTCGCCATCTTCGACAGAGCGGTAAGTCCCGCCTGCCATTCCTTCTCCTGTCCTTCAAGTTCGAAGGCGAAGTCGGCAGCCAGCGGTTTGTCCCTCAGTGCCGACACGAAGATTGCCTTAGGCTTTGAGTCGGGCTCAGCCACCACGTCATACGGCAGCTGGTTGATGTAGCCAAAGATGCCAGCCTCCAGCAGCGAGGCCTTCACCTCGTCGCCGCTGAGTTTCTTTACGTCCTTTACCCCGAAATCAGTGAATACTTGATTACTGTCGGCATCCACCTTCACGGCGAGCACCTTTCTGCGCTCCCCTCTCTCCACGGCGGTGACAGTACCACTCACAGGAGATGCAAACTTCATCTCCGGATAGTTTTTGTTGATAAACAGTGCGTCTCCGGCCTTGACCTTGTCGCCTTCCTTCACCACCACCTTAGGCACCACGCCATAGAAGCAGTCGGGCTGCAATGCATACTTGCCGTTGGATTTCAGCTGAATCTTTTTCCTTTCAGCCTTGCCTGCAAGATTGATGTCAAGTCCTTTGCGCAATTTAAATAAATTACCCATTTTATTTACTTTATTAGACATTATTCACTATAATCGCTGCAAAATTACATAAAAAAATTAAATTATTGCCATAATCGTTGAACAAAAAATCGTTTTTGCGACATTTTTTTGTAATTTTGTCGCGAATTACAATATTTGCAATCATTTTGCAATCTCTGTGTAACAAAAAGAAACCCATATTTTGAAGCATATTAAATATATAATAAATGTGATACTTTGGACGGTGGTCAGCCTCTATCTGCTGATTGCCGTATTGCTGCATATACCCTATATCCAGAGTGCCGCAGCCTCGGGAGTGGCGTCGCTGCTCGCCTCCACGCTCGACACGCGCGTGGAAATAGGTCGCATCGACCTCGGGTTCCTCAACCGCATCATTATCGACAACACCACCATCTACGACCAGGGCGGCACCCCTATGGTTAGGGCAGCGCGCCTGGCAGTGCGCATCGACCCCTGGCAACTGCTCGACGGGCGTGTGCGCATCTCGTCGGCACAAGTGTTCTCGGCCCATTTCCGGCTCTATCGCCCCGACGCCACCACCGCGCCCAACTATCAGTTTGCGCTCGATGCCCTTGCCTCGTCCGACACCACCTCGGCCAAGAAGCCCCTCGACGTGTCCGTCAGCTCGTTCATCATGCGCCACTGCTCCGTGCAGTACGACCGCCTCGACCTGCCCCGCACGCCCTCCCGGCTCAACCCCGCCCACCTGCGCCTCACCGACGTGGGCACATATATCCAACTCCATGCCCTCACCAACGATTCCCTGAATGTGGAAATCGACAAACTCACCGCCAGCGAGCAATCCGGACTCAAGATAGAGGATGTCACCCTGCACCTCGTGGCAGGTTCCACCTCGTGCCGTCTCAGCGATTTCAGACTTCGTATGCCCAACTCCCTACTGAGCATCGACAATTTCACCGCGCATTATCGCAAGGGCAGCAACGGCAAGATCGACATGGGCACCCTCACCTATTCCGCACGCGTGCAACCCTCCACCGTCACCCTTGCCGACATCTCCGCCCTCGTCCCCGGACTAAGCGACTTCCACAGCACGCTCCATCTCAACCTCTCGCTCCACGGCACGCGCCACCGACTCGATGTCGAGTCCTTGCGCCTCACCTCCACCTCGGGCGACCTCTCCGCCACCCTCGACGGATGGTATGCCTCCACCAGTCCCCATGCCAGTTGGAATGTCAATGTCAACAATCTCCATGCGTCGGCAAAGACTTTAAGTTTTCTTGCGCATAATATTGACGGAAAGAACATTACTGTTCCCGCCGCCGTATATCGCCTCGGCGACATCAACCTCCATGGACAAGGCAGCGCCACCGCCTCGGGCACCGCCATCGCGCGTGCCGTCGTCAGCACCGATGTCGGACAGGCAAACATCGACATGACCCTCTCCCCCGACCGCCGTTTCCACGGACAGTTAGCGGCAAGCCATGTCGCCCTCGGCACCCTCCTCGACGATACCCGCTTCGGCAATGTCTCCGCCAACCTCGCCCTGACGGGTTCCCTGCCCCAAGGCAAGCGCCCCTCGGTGAATGTAGATGGCACAGTGTCGGAATTTGCCTATAACGGCTATAAATACAGCAATATCGACATCCACGGAGGCTACGACAACAACACCGTCAACGGCACACTCTCCATCGACGACCCCAACCTCAGCTTCACCGCCGAAGGACATTTCGGCACCACAGGCACAGGCAAGCAACTCGTCGTCAAGGCGCTTGTTGACAAGTTCCGCCCCTCCGTCACCCGCATCTCCGACAAGTGGGGCGATGCCGTCTTCACCACGTCCGTCACCGCCGACCTCCAGGCATCGGGAGTCAACGACTCCAAGGGCATAGTCACCCTGAGCGATTTCCGCATGGAGTCATCCACCGACACCTGCAGCATCCGCAACATTCAGGTGCGCACCGGTTTCGACACCCAGGGCCACTATCTCGTTATGGAGAGCGACTTCGGCTACGCCATGCTCTCCGGCAATTTCAACTACTCCTCCCTCCTGTCGAGCATCACCTCCCATCTCGGACGCCATATCCCCGTGATATCCCCCTCGGGCAATACCGCGGAGAGCGACAACAACTTCACCCTCATTGCCCATCTCAACACCACCAAGTGGATGAAGCCCCTGTTGGGCATACCCCTCGACATCCGCCGTCCGCTCCTTCTGCGCTCCAGTGTGGAAGACATCCGCAAGACGATGATAATAGAATGTGAGGCACCGCTCTTCACCTACGACAACAAGACCTTCAGCGACGTCACCCTCTTCGTCAAGTCGTCCGCCGACAGTCTTGTCTGCTCCGCCAATGCCCTAAAGCACCAGGACAACGGCGACCTGCTCGACATCGGCGCGCGCTGCCAGGCCTCCGACAACCTCGTCGCCATGTCGCTCAGTTGGCTCAACGACGGCAAGACCGAAGGCCATCTCAACGCCACCACATCCTTTGGCAAGACCCCTCAGGGCGACACCTACGCCCATGTGGTGGTCAATCCCTCCGACATCACCATCGGCGACAAGACCTGGTCGGTCAAGTCGTCCGACATCCACTACACCCCCAAGCACCTCGACGTGCGTGAGTTCACCATAGCCCACGACCGCCAGCACATCATCGTCAACGGCACCGCAAGCGACAGCAAGAGCGACTCACTCCACATCGACCTTCAGGGCATCGACGTGCGCTATGTCCTCGACCTGGTCAATTTCCATTCCGTGGAGTTCGACGGCAGCGCCTCCGGCAAGGCCCTCATCGTCGCCCCCTTCGGCGATCTCTCCGCCAATGCCCACCTCACCGTCGATAACTTCCTCTTCGAGCATGGGCGCATGGGAGTGCTTGATGCAAAGGTCAATTGGAACAAGGAAGAGAGTCAGATAGACATCGACGCCATCGCCAACGACGGTCCCGACGCACGCACCCTCATCTACGGCTATGTCTCCCCCAAGCGCGACTTCATCGACCTCGGCATCGAGGCCGACTCCACCCATATCGACTTCATGCACTCCTTCACCAACTCGTTCATCAGTTCCATCGATGGGCGAGCCGTGGGCAAGGTGCGCCTGTCAGGACCGTTGAGCACCATCAACCTCACCGGACAGTTGCGTGTGGGCGGCACAGCGATGATCCGTCCGCTCAACTGCCGTTACACCTTCGACAACGCCCTAGTCACCCTCGTTCCCGACGAGATAGAGCTCAACAACGTCGTCATCCGCGATGTCTATGGCAATCCCGGCTATCTCAACGGCTTCATCCATCACCAGCACCTCACCCGCCTGAGCTACGACCTCGACGTGAGTGCCGACAATCTCCTTGCCTACGACATCCGCAGCTTTGGCGACGACACCTTCTATGGCACCGTCTTCGCCGACGGCAATGTAGGCATCCATGGGCGCAGTGGCTATCTGCGTATGGACATCGACGTCACCCCCTGCAAGGGTTCCACCTTTGTATATAATGCCTCCACCAACGATCAGATCTCCAATCAGGAGTTCATCAAGTGGAACGACGTCACATCCCTCATCCCTAATTCCTCACCCCTCATTCCTAATTCCTCATCCCTAATTCCTAATTCCTCATCTGACATCTATTTAAATTTCAACATCAACTGCACCCCCGACGCCACCATCCGCCTGCTGATGGACAGCCACACCAACGACTACATCACCATGCAGGGCAACGGCATGCTGCGCGCCACCTATTATAATAAGGGAGCATTCAATCTCTTCGGCACCTACACCCTCTCCCATGGCACCTATGGCATCACCATACAAAATATCATCAAGAAGAACTTCACCTTCCGCGAGGGCGGCACCTTCGTCTTCGGCGGCAACCCCTACGATGCCGCACTCAATCTCCAGGCCATCTACACTGTCAACGGCGTGTCGTTGGGCGATTTGAATGTCGGCAACAGTTTCACCGACAACACCATCAAGGTCAACTGCCTTATGAACATCGGCGGAGTGGCGCGCAATCCCCAGGTAAGTTTCGACCTCGACATGCCCACCGTCAGCAGCGACGAGAAGCAGATGGTGCGCTCCGTACTCAATTCCGAGGACGAGCTCAACCAGCAGGTGGTATATCTCTTGGGCATAGGCCGATTCTATCCCACGGGCACCAACAACTCCGCCTCCCGCGAGCAGAGCGAAACATCCCTTGCCATGCAGAGCCTGCTCTCCGGCACCATCTCCTCACAGATAAGCAGTGTTCTCAACACCGTCATCAAGAACGACAACTGGAATTTCGGAGCCAACATATCCACCGGCGACGAGGGATGGAACAATGCCGAATACGAAGGCACAGTCAATGGGCGCCTTCTCAACAACCGTCTGCTCATCAACGGACAGTTTGGTTATCGCGACAATGTCAACACCGCCAACACCAACTTCATCGGCGATTTCGACATCCGCTATCTCCTTCTTCCCAACGGCAACCTCGCCCTCAAGGTATATAATCAGACCAACGACCGCTATTTCACCAAGTCGAGTCTCAACACCCAGGGAGTAGGCATCATCATGAAGAAAGACTTCCGGAATATCATAGATCTATTTGGGAAGAAGAAAAAGAAGAAGAAATAGGCACTTCGTGATTTCGGCTTGCTTCACAAGTTCGCGGCTTAGTTTGTTTTTCTACGGTAATGAGCCGTGTCTATACTTTAGTATAGCCTTAATGCAAATGAAGCCTTTCCCATCGCGCAGCCAGCCGTGTCTTTTTAAAAAGCCGTGTCCATCCGTGCCTAAAAAAATTCCTCATTCCTAATTCCTAATTCCCCGTGCCCTCTTCCCACACGTCCCAGATTATTCTCTCCAACGTCTGCGATTTTGAGTCCCAACGTCACAGATTCTCGTGAAAAAGTATTACCTTTGCACACATAATAATCACATCTATAACAAATTAAAATCCCAATACCACTATGAACTATACAACAAAAAAAGAACTCGCCCAGGCATATTGTCCTGACATCGACTACACCGCAGCATTGAAAAAGCTAAATCACTGGATTCGTACCAACACCGAACTCTCGGCACGTCTCGCCGCCACGGGGTACATCACCACACAACGCCGTTTCACTCCACAGCAAGTGAAGCTACTCTATCACTACCTCGGAGAGCCGTTTTAGCTCTCTGAGGCAGTACCTC
>OBLI01004093.1_pt1 | contig 10682 bp, 9 predicted proteins | sample 1519701 | NCBI WGS metagenome assembly OBLI01 (sample SAMEA3663005, study PRJEB22513) | pig gut metagenome | biome: pig gut; feature: pig-associated habitat; material: faeces | place: France | collected 2012 | reverse complement strand
GGAAGGTGGAATCGATGATGTAGGACTTGGAGTTCTCTTTGGACTTGAGATGTACAGATATGAATTTGCAGGAATTCTCATGCATGCAGAGCATCTTGAGGCAGTTCACGGAGTAGGACCACATACAATCAGCGTACCTAGAATTAAGAGAGCTGATGATATTGATCCGGATGTATTTGACAACGGAATTGATGATGATACTTTTGCCAAAATCTGTGCGCTTATTCGTGTATCAGTTCCATATACAGGAATGATTATCTCCACTCGTGAGTCGCAGGCTTGCCGTGAGAAGGTAATTCCACTTGGTGTATCACAGATTAGTGGCGGTTCAAAGACCAGTGTCGGCGGATATGTTAAGCCGGAAGCAGAAGATGAGAATTCGGAGCAGTTCGATGTCAGTGACCAGCGTTCACTTGACGAAATCGTGAAATGGCTTATGGAGATGGGATACATTCCAAGCTTCTGTACAGCCTGCTATCGTGAGGGAAGAACCGGAGACCGCTTTATGGCACTTTGCAAGAACATGCAGATATTAAACTGCTGTCATCCTAATGCGCTTATGACATTAAAGGAATATCTTGAGGATTATGCAAGTCCGGAAACCAGGGAACTTGGACTTAAGCTTATTGACAAGGAGCTTGAGAAAATACCAAATCCAAAGGTAAAGCAGACAGCTTATGAGCATATTCATGACATCGGAGAAGGCAAGAGAGATTTCCGTTTCTAACCTATTGATTTTAGCAATACAAACAGGAGGTGCAATATGTCAACACTCAACGAGACACCAAGCAGCAACAGACTGCACATTGGTATATTTGGAAAAACAAACAGTGGAAAGTCATCCTTTATCAATGCATTTACGAATCAGTCGGTTTCCATAGTGGCAGATGTGGCAGGAACTACCACAGACCCGGTTTACAAACCGATGGAAATCAGCCCACTTGGTCCATGCGTAATCATTGATACAGCGGGCTTTGATGATGAGAGCGAGCTTGGAGCCAAACGAGTTGAAAAGACAAAGCTCGCAGTTGAAAAAACGGATATTGCTGTTATTGTGTTTGCTGTCGATGATGAATCGGATGATAAATTTGAAAAAGAGATGGAATGGTTTAGTGCTTTTAAAGAGAAAAAGACACCTGTTCTTCTTGTGGTAAATAAATCAGATGTGGACGAAAAAAAGACAGACGAACTTGCAGAGCAGATAAAGAAGACTTTTACAGGAACAAAGACGGAGATTATCTGCGTAAGCTGCATGACAGGCGAGGGGATTGACAGTGTGCGTCCTGCACTTACACGACTTATGCCGGAGGATTTCGGCGAGGAATTTATCACGGGTGGGCTTGTCAAAGAGGATGACCTTGTACTTCTTGTAATGCCGCAGGACATTCAGGCACCGAAAGGTCGTCTCATTCTGCCGCAGGTGCAGACAATCAGAGAGCTTTTGGACAAGAAGTGTCTTGTAGTGAGTGTCACAACTGATAAGCTTACAGCAATGCTTTCTCTTTTAGTAAAGCCACCAAAGCTTATTATTACAGATTCACAGGTGTTTGATTTTGTATACAACAACAAACCGGCAGAGAGCATGCTAACCTCTTTTTCAGTGTTATTCGCAGCATACAAAGGGGATTTACCTTATTATATCGAGGGTGCAAAAGCGATTGATTCCCTGACAGAGGATTCAAAGGTGCTTATCGCAGAATGCTGTACACACGCACCTCTTACAGAGGATATTGGCAGAGTAAAGATTCCACGGATGCTGAAAAAACGTATAGGAGAAGGTCTTACGGTTGACCATGTAAGCGGAACGGACTTTCCTGCTGACCCGTCTGAATATGATTTGATTATTCAGTGCGGAGCATGTATGTTTAACAGGAAATATGTGCTGTCGAGAATTCAGACCGCCAAGGACAAAAATGTAGCAATGACAAATTATGGTGTGACAATTGCGCATATTACCGGTATTCTTGATAAGATTGCATATTAAAATGGATTATAGTAGAATGATCAATGTATTTATATGCATGAATTTACTATGAGCAAAAGGAGAATACGATGAAGGAAAACAAAGTGGCACTTAACATTGCAGTTGTGCTTTTGGGTGTTGTTCTTGCTGTTATTTTAATCGGCGGAGTGGTTATTGGGATATTAAATGGCACACCAAAGCTTAAGGCTAAGTCGATTGAAAGCAATGTCAAGTATAAAGATTCAGACGAACAAAGCGTGGCAGATGTTGCAATTACAGGTGAGAATTTCAGTATCAGCAGAGGACAGGCAGTGCCTGTAGAAGGGCAGAGCGATTCTGAGACTGCTGAGAATTCAGAGGATTATATCTGTCCGTTTATTTCTGAAAGACTTATCACTGATGCAGATATGGAGGAGATTATGGCAAAGGATTGGAGCTTTCTTCCAAGTGACAATATTCCTCAGATGATGGTAAATGAGCTTTATGCGAGACATGGATACAGTTTTTCGAATGAGGATTATCAGGCATATTTTGAAAGTAAACAGTGGTATGTAGATATTGGTACATATACTTCGGTTATGGATGAGATATCAGCACAGTTATCTCAGGTAGAAAAGGATAATGTTGATTACCTGAAGAGTTTGCAGGAGGAGGAGTAATTATGTTTTGTGAACAATGTGGGCAAAAAATAACAGATGGTTCCCTTTTCTGCGAATACTGCGGAGCCAAAATTGAGGTACAGCCACAGGTACAGGCGCAGGTAGAGCCGCAAGTACAGGTACAGGCACAGCCACAGGTAGAGCCACAAGCGCAGACACAGCCACAGGCTCAGTATGCTGCATATCAGCCATACAATGGAGTAGGTGCAGCGGCAGCTCCGATGACAAAATCGCAGATTATGATAATCGTAATTGTTGTAGAAGCTATTGCAATTATCGCTGCGATTTTTGGAATGAAGAGCTTTGTTGGAAGCAAATTCTCAGCAAGAGCATATGCGCAGAAATATTTTGTGAGCGTTGCCAATGATGATATCAAGACTGCTTTTGAGTTGACTGATATAAAGAAATCTGATTTGGTCAATGAGGACACTTTTGAGAATTATCTGGCACAGCAAACTGATTATGGTCATGCCAAGAGCTATAAGGTGACAAGTGATTTTCAAGATGATATTTATCAGATAGTGAATATTGATTATGAATCTTCAATTTCCGGAAATACATCATCTTGTTACGTTAAAATGATTGGCGATTCTAAGAAAAAGATGGGAATTTTTGACACCTGGAAGGTATCAATGGGGGATATCTTTACCAATAATTATAAGATTATTGTGTTAAAAGGTGCCAAGGTTACATTTGATGGTATTGAATTAAAGGATTCATATAAGTCAAATGATAAGGATTATGATATGAATATCTATGATGTATATGTTCTTCCACAGATTTTCACAGGTCAACATCAGATAGACGTGACGCTTGAAGGATATAATCCTGTAAGCAAAACTAGTGAGACATATTCAGGGGATGGTCAGAACGTGTATGTAAGTGATATGGTGATGACAGAAGAATATGTAAAGAGCATTGAGAATACTGTATATCAGAATTTGAAAACTATTTATGCATCGGCTTTAACAGGGCAGTCGTTTGAAAGTCTTCCTATTACTTTTTATAGTGAAAATATGAGTGATATAAAGAATGAATATGAAGACTTAAAGGAATACCTTAATCAGACAGACAAAATGGTTGACAGCATCGACTTTAAGAATATCCAGATTGCTTCGAGTACAGATAGTGTACATATGAGAGTGTCTTTTGATTATGATATCAAATATATTTGTCAAGAAGGTGAAAGTAAAGTTGAAAGTTCAAGCTTTTCGAACTATACAGAGATGGTACTTCAGGATGGTCAGTGGGTGCAGAAAGATTTGTGCGCAGACAGTCTTATGTATTTATGCTCATGGTAATGCTTGAAATCATTGTCGAAGTAATATAAAATAGTCATGACTGTTTATCTAATAGTTATGTCTATAAATATGGAGGAATATAAAATGGATTTATCAAACACAAATGCTAAGACTTTCTGCACAAATTGCGGAAATGAGCTAAGACCAAACGCTAAATTCTGCGTTGTTTGTGGAACAAGCGTTGAAGCTATGGCTACAAGTACACCAGCAGAACAGCCGGTAGAAGCTGTCGAAACAGTAGAAAATGTAGAAACAGCTGAGGCAGTAGAGAACGTAGAAAAAGCTGAAGGAGTAGAAAATATAGAAATAGCTGAGGATGTAGAGAATCAAGAAAATGTAGAAACAGTAGAAGCAGAGACTACTACAATCGCTTCTGTAGAGCAACCACAGAGTCAACCACAGATGACACCACCACCAATGGGAGTGCCACCAATGACACCACCACCAATGGGAGGACAGCCACAGATGACACCACCGCCAATGGGAGGACAGCCACAGGGACAGCCACAGATGACACCACCACCAATGGGAGTGCCACCAATGACACCACCACCAATGGGAGGACGGTCACAGGGACAGCCACAACCACAGGCATATGCCCAGCAGCCATATGGACAGCCATATGCAGCACCACAGCAGCCATCAGCAGCAGGTATTTACTTCAAGAAATTGTGGAGTACATTTGTATCAGTTTTAAAAACCCCTTCATCACATGGGAAGGCATTTGCAGCAGCAGGAGATTACAAGATTGCAGCTGGATATATTGTAATTCAGGCAATTGTTACAATGATTTTTGCTTTGTTGACAGAGATTAGATTGCTTGGTTCATATGGATCTTTTGGAGGATATGCAGTAGCATTTTTTGGAACATTGTTCTTCTCTCTTTTATTTAGTGTAGCTTTATCAGGAGCAATCCTCGGAGCTAACCTTATTGCAAAAAATGATATTTCATTTGCAACAGCAGTTGGAATAGTTGCAACTAGAAGCGTATATATGATTCCAGCAACAATGGTTTCGTTAATCGTTATGCTTATAATACCAAGTGCTGGAATTGGACTACTTTTCTTTGCAAGTATATGTACATTTGTACTAATGGTAAAAGCTAATCCGGTTAAAAATGCAGAGTCAGAGGATTTACTTACACAGATGCAGTTAGCAGCATTATTAGTATATGTAATTGTAGCTGTATTCCTTTCATCGAAAATTGGATTTCATTTTTATTTCATGTAAAAAGAGAGTATTAGTTTGTTTAGGAGAGTCTTATGAAGCCTAGTCATAGAAAAGACGTAATTATAGCGCGTATTATTTTTGCGGGAATTTGCATTGCAATTATAGCTGTTATTGCAGCTATAATTGTAGTGATTGCATCTCACCGCAAGCCAGATGTCAAAGAGACGCAGACAGAGTCGCAGACGAATGCCGGGGATGATGTTTCAGCATACGTGCCTGGAGAGACTCAGACTGTAGAGCAGGTAATTTATTACAAGACTACAGCCAGTGTAAATATGAGACAGGAGCCAAACACAGAGGCAGCTGTTGTGACCGTCCTTCCGGAGGGCTTCGAGGTTAAATATATTTCTGAGGATAACGGCTGGACTCAGGTCGAGTATGAAGGACAGACCGGTTATGTAAGTAGTGATTTTCTTGTTCCTGTACAAGCTTCGGAAGGTACAGAAACGCAGCAGGAAGAGACTACTCAAGAGGACAGTCAGCAGACAGGAAGCGTACAACAGAATAATCATATTGTAGTATTAGATCCCGGACATCAGGCACAAGGAGAAAGTAGCACCGAGCCAAATGGCCCGGGCTCTTCTACTATGAAGGCAAGAGTCTCAAGTGGAACAAGAGGTACGACAACAGGTGTATATGAGTATGAACTGAATCTTGATATTGCTCTTCAGTTAAAGACTGAGCTTGAGGCAAGAGGGTATACTGTGTATATGACTAGAGAGACACATGATGTGAAAATCAGCAACAAAGAAAGAGCAGAGTTTGCGACATCCAAGAATGCTGAAATATGTGTAAGAATTCATGCTAATGGTTCTGATTCGAGTTCTATATCAGGTGCGCTGGCACTCACACCTTCATCCTCAAATCCCTATGTTGCAAACCTTGCAAACGACAGTCGTAAACTTAGTGAGAGTGTGTTAAATGCTTACTGCCAGGCTACGGGAATGGCAAATCAGGGTGTTCAGGCGAATGACACCATGACAGGAATTAACTGGAGTACAGTGCCGGTAACTATTCTTGAGATGGGATATATGTCAAACCCTACAGATGATACTAATATGGAAGACGATACATATCAGAAAAAGATGGTAACCGGAATCGCAGATGGAATTGATGCGTATTTTGGTATATAAATTATAGAGGAAAACATGACTTGGATTATTTATGTATTAGCTGCTGCAGCGTTTATTAGCGTTGCAGCTGTTTTAGCAAAAATGGGAACGAAAAAAGCGGACACAGCCCTTGCAGCTGGTCTTTTTACAACAGTTATACTTATTGGTGCTTTTTTGCTCGCAAGAGGAAGCATAAGCATAAGTCAGATTGCGTCATTTGGTAGAAATACAATTATTTTTCTTATTCTTGCGGGACTTACAACGGGAGCTGCAATATTATGCTTTTTTAAGGCACTTCATACAGGCGAGGTGTCACATGTTGTGCCGGTTGTACAAATAAATACTATTCTTGTTATTATTTTTGGTGTAGTATATTGGCATAGAAAGCTTGGAATTAATTCAATTATTGCTATAATATGCTGTGTGGGTGGCATAGTCGTAATATTAGTTGGAAATACTAAGAATTGGCAATGGTTTGGATATGCATTGTTATCGGCAGTATTTATAACAGCAGCTTCTATTCTTGAGAGCGTCTGGGGCAAAGGAATATCGTCTGGCGTGATTTTATTTTACAAATTGATTATTGCAGCCATATTAATATGGGCTGTTGCATTTGATTCGGGAAGCGGGAAAAAGCTTCGTGCAATCTCATTTCTCGACGGCATATATATATGTCTGGCGGGAGCGCTTGTGATATTGACCAACGTATTCTTAAGTCGTTCGCGTGCCCTTGCAGTTGATGTGAATGTTTTATGGATTTACAGAACGAATTTGTTTATTACAATGATTCTGGCGGCCATGATATTGAAGGAGAAAATATCAGGCAAAAAGCTTATAGGTGCTGTTATTTTTATTGCAGGACTTGAAGTACTGTTGCTAAACAGACCTCTTTTTTAGATGGATTATCACATATTTGGTTGCAGAGCATATTTTAGAGTGACAGAACATATGGAGTATGATAGTACAATATGGAACAGATGCCTTTTTATATGACTTTTCCAATGCAGAACCTCTATGTGATGGAGCTTGAATACGAGAAAGATATGGAGCGGATGAAGTCGCTATATCCAACTGAGGTTGCCAAAATTCAGGCGATGATAGAAGAAAGATGTGATGAACTCGAATATGAAGGTGGGCGAATTTTTGATGAGGAGCCGGACCGTTATATGATGCAGGAGGAAGTTATGAAGCTCTATGACAAAATTGCGCAGGGAGACATGGCGGAGATGGAAGTGCCTGCAGGTGATAATGATAGAAAGATATATTTCCCGGATTACACGGAAAATGGCATGTTCGCACAGGATTTCCCGAGGCGCGAAAGGCGTCACGATAGGAGAGAGTGCGATAATTGGCTTTGCAGTATGGTAGGGATAATGTTTACTAATGAAATTTATAGACGTCGTTGCCGGCATAGAAGATGTAACAGATGGTGGTAAGACAGTAAGGCGGTTTACATGAATAAGAAAATTATAAAACCTCTTGTACTGGTGGGAGTTTTTATTGTTTCGATATTAATATTTAATATTTCCATGAACAGGGTGAATGAGGATTTGACGACTTCGATGTCAGAAGCCTCATTACCTGTTATGTCTTTTTATTATGGGGAAAATCAGATTAATGAACTTCATGGATATGTGAGTAAAATGGATGAGCGTGTTATGCGTGATTCGATTATTCCTATTGATAGCAGTCGTATTCTTCCTATGGAGATTGCCACGTATGGTATTTCAGTTGACAAGATTCATTATGAGATTCGAAGCATGGATGGAGAGCGTCTTGTGGCAGAGGCTGATGTGGATGATTATCAGACATCGGGGAATACTATAAATGCAAATATAAAGATTCAGAATCTGCTCGAGGAAAACAATGAGTATCTGTTGGTTTTTACGCTTAGTTCAGGAAGCGACAGTATATATTATTATTCTCGAATTATACAGACTTCGACATGCAATGTAGGGGAATGTCTGAATTTTGCCAAGGAATTTAATGAGAAGACCTTTGATAAAAAAGCTGGAAAATCATTTTTGCCTACATTTCTTGAGACGACAACAGGTGATGAGAATTCACTAAATTATGTTGATTTGACATGTACATTAAAGTATGTGATGTGGGCTGATTTTGAGTGTGAGGTATATGGTAGTCCGAAAGTTTCTTTCAAGGAAATTAATGAGTCATACAATGTAATTACTATTAATTATGTGGTTCATTCCACTAATAGTTCGGGTGAGACGGAATTTTATAATGTTGAGGATTATTTCAGACTTCGTCTTGCACCTACACGTATGTATGTGCTTAATTATGAGCGCCGCATGAATCAGATTTTCAGAGGTGAGAATTCTTTCATAACTGATGATTCAAAAATTTTACTTGGAATAAGAGACCAGGATGTTGAATATAAATCTAATGAGTCAGGCAGTGTAATATGTTTTGTACAGGAGGGAGACCTCTGGTGTTACAACAAGAGTTCAAATGAGATACAACAGGTATTTAGCTTTAGAAGCACAGAGGGAATTGATGCCCGAGAAAACTGGAATCAGCATGATATTAAGATAATCAGAGTCGATGAGGCTGGAAGCTGTGATTTTATCGTCTACGGTTATATGAATCGAGGAGACCATGAGGGTCAGGTCGGTACTGCAGTTTATCATTATGATGGTATTGCACATACGATAGAAGAGGAAGCTTTTATTCCATCCGATACATCATTTGAAGTACTTAAGGCGGAGATGGGACAGCTTATGTATGAGAATGATAAGGGGGTTTTATATCTGCTTTTGCAGGGAAACATGTACACGCTTGACCTGAATACCCTGAAGGTAAAACTTGAGGTATCAGGACTTGAAGCCGGATGTTATGCTGTTTCGGACTCAAATAAGTACATTGCATGGGTCGAGCCTGACAAGAAATATGCCAGTGATAAATTGTATCTTATGGATATAAAGACAGATACTATTGATGAAATCGGTGAGGGTAGTGGCAAATTAGTTAAGCCTCTTGGATTTATATGTGATGATTTTATTTATGGAATAGCAAATAGTTCGGATGTAACCGTCGACGCTGCGGGAAATACGACGTTTCCTATGGAGACATTGAAGATACTTGATACATCTGAGGACAAGACAGATGTGATAAAGGAGTACCGTCCAAGCGTGGGAAAGGTTCTCGATATAAGTGTTGATGATTATACTATCAATGTAGAGCTTACTTCTTCCGGCAAGGATACTATCATGAACAGAGAGGCTGATACTGGAGACCGTATCAATGTCGAGCTTGTTGATGGCGGCTCAAAATCGAGTGTTGTTGCTTTGAGTACTAAGGGCACCGGCAGCGATAAGACTAAGCTTATTGTGGCAAAGGGAGTTCTTTTAGAGGAAGACAGGGATGTAGAAATCAAGACGGATAAGGATGTTGAACGTTTCTATGTATATGAGAAGGGTCAGGTCGTTCTGGCTACAGACAGTATTTCGGATGCTATATCTGAGGCAAATGAGTGTATGGGTGTTGTAGTTGACTCGAGTCAGTATTATATCTGGATGCGGGCCAGAAAAACATATGCGGACCCTCTGGCAGGTATTGCGCCAAGCACTCCGGACGAGAATGCGAATGATATAGTTAAGTGCGTAAGTGCTATGCTTGCATATGAGCAGATGAGTGTCGATGTCGGCACACTTATGGCAAATGGTGCTTCTGCCAAGGAGGTAATCAGTAACACGCTTTCTGATGCAGTTGTACTTGATGTATCAGGATGTAGTGCGGAGAGTATTATTTTTTATGTGAGTCAGGGAAGCCCTGTTTTTGCCATGACCGGAAATGGAAAAGCTGTTCTTGTGACAGGTTATTCATCTACCAATATTTATTATTATGATCCTTCGTCTAATGGTAATAAGACAGTTACGATAGAAGAAGCCGACGATATGTTCAAGAAAGGTGGCAGAAGATTTATTACCTATATGAAGAGATAGTAAAAACGATTGTGATTTTGTATAAAAGACCTTGTCTTTTATGTATCTATTAGTGAAAGATTAACAAGAATATTTTAGATGTATTGCAAAAGAATTTAAAGTGAGGTATAGTCTTACATGTATAAATTTGTCTTGCAAATTGCATAAAGAGGAGAACATATGAGTAAGAAGAGTATCGTTGTTTCAAACGTATTAGAGAGTCATGACAATCCAATAGCAGAGCTTGTTCAGGTAGCTTGTAAGTTTGACAGTGACATTACATTAGAGAGTGATAATCGCAAGATTAACGCTAAGAGCATCATGGGTATTATGGCATTCAATCCTACAGACGGAATGGCTATTGATATTGTGGCAAATGGCAATGACGAGCAGGAAGCGGTTAATGCAATTGAGAAGTTTTTAGTTTGTGAATAATGTGTATTTAAATGCAAAGGAGGATATCGTTATGCAGAAGA
>OBLI01004092.1_pt1 | contig 10682 bp, 9 predicted proteins | sample 1519701 | NCBI WGS metagenome assembly OBLI01 (sample SAMEA3663005, study PRJEB22513) | pig gut metagenome | biome: pig gut; feature: pig-associated habitat; material: faeces | place: France | collected 2012 | reverse complement strand
TATATATAAATATTACTCCAATAATAACTACAATAGGTCCATAAAACCTTTTAGATGATACTATATCAGCAATCTTTACCCAAAATTCCATTATTCCTCACTCACATCAATATCTAAAATTTCTAAAATACGGGCTAAATCTCCCTCACTATCAAAAGGAATTAAAATTTTATTCTTATTAATTTGAACTTTAGTTCCAATCTTATCACGCATAACACTTTCATAAATTGAAAACTTAAGAGGCTTAATATTAACTCTAGTTACAGGTTGTTTCTTGCCAACAGACTTCATTGAACATAACTTTTCAAGTTCTCTTACTGAAATTCCATCACTAACAATTCTCTCAGCTAAAGTAATAATTAAATCATCATCATCTAACTTTGATAAAGTACGTGCATGACTCATTGAAATCTTCCCTAAATTAATTTGTTCACGAACACTTTTAGGTAAGCTAAGAAGTCCAAGTAAATTAGTAATATAACTTCTGCTCTTACCAAACTTCTTCGCAATTTCATCTTGAGTTAAACCCGTATGATTAATGTAGTTTTGAAAACCTTCAGCAAGCTCAATTGGCGAAAGATCCTCTCTTTGAATATTCTCTAAAATAGCAATATCCATCATCTGTTCATCGGTAAAATCTCTTACAATAGCAGGTATAGTCTTCATTCCTGCGAGTGCTGAAGCCTTAGTTCTACGTTCACCAGCAACAAGTTCATATCCATGTAAACTCTTCTTAACTATAATTGGCTCAATAACACCATGCTCTTTAATTGACTCAGCAAGTTCTAATAAGGCGTCTTGATCAAAATGCTCCCTAGGTTGATATGGATTACTACGAATCTCAGCAACTGGTATTTGCTGAATATCACTTTCACTAGAGTTCTCAACAATATTTTGTTCTATAGTATCAAAATTAATTTGCTCACTATTAAATAATTGTTCTAACCCTTTTCCTAACGCTTTTCTCTTAGATTCCATCTCTCTCTATAACCTCCTTGGCTAAATTAGTATAAGCCTCAGCCGCTCTACTAGTTGGATCGTATTCATTAATTGGTTCACCATGACTTGGAGCTTCAACTAATCTTATTAAACGTGGAATAATTGTATTAAACACTTTATCTTTAAAAAACTTTCTAACTTCTTCAACAACTTCTAACCCTAAATTAGTTCTAGAATCTAATAATGTCAATAATACGCCTTCAATTTTTAAATTAGGATTTAATCTAGTTTGTGTCATAATAATTGTGTTAAGTAGTTGAGTAATTCCCTCAAGTGCAAAGAACTCACACTGAACTGGAATAATAACCGAATCACTAGCTACTAATGCGTTTGTAGTAAGTAATCCTAGTGATGGTGGACAATCAATAATCATATAATCATAATTATCCATTATAGTTGCTAGTGCATTCCTTAACTGTTCATTCTTCTTAAACTCAACATTCTGATATCCCTTTTCCATAAGTTCAATATCAATACCTGCTAAATTAATCGTTGCTGGAATAATAGAAAGATTAGTAAAACCAGTCTTTCTAACCGCCTTCTTAGCCTCACAAGACCCATTTAACACATCATAAACACTATAATTTATATTGCCCTTATTAACACCTAATCCAGTTGTAGCATTACCCTGTGGATCAAGGTCAATAATAAGCGTTTTTTTTCCTAATTTACCCAAAGACGCAGCTAGATTTATACTAGTTGTTGTCTTACCAACACCACCTTTTTGATTTACTAAAGATATAATCTTTGTCATATAATATCACTGCCTTCTTTACTTCTATAAAATATTTTATCATATATAACAATATTTGTCTAAATAAAAAATACTATTTTTCATAACGAAAGCACCTTTTCTTTCCAACCCAATAATAATGTTAATAAACAAACTAAAAAATTATAAAACATTAATAAAAAAAAGATCCTATTTACTAGAATCTTCTGCTTTTTCTATAGCTTTTTTTAACTCTTCATCAGTCATCTTAGTATAGCCTTTAACACCAAGAACCTTAGCTCTTTCCTTTAAACTAACAGTATCTTCACTAGGTGTAAAGTTATCACTAATATGTCCAGTTTCAACAAGTTCTTCAATCTCTTCTTTAGTAATAGTTTCTCTTTCAATAAGAGTATCAGCAAGCAATCTAACTAATTTCTCATTCTCTTTTAAAATTCTAGTGGCTTCACTATAACATTGATTCATAATTTTTCTAACTTCTTGATCAATCTCAAGTGCTACAGCATCACTAAAGTTCTTACTCTTATTATAATCTCTACCTAAGAATACACCCTCACTCTTTTGTTCCAACTGAACTGGCCCTAAATCACTCATACCATATTCAGTAACCATAGATCTAGCAATCTTAGTTGCTTTACTAAAGTCATCACTAGCACCAGTAGTAATTTCACCAAAGAATAACTCTTCACTAACTCTACCACCAAGTAAACCAGTAATAGTTGAAAGAAGTTCACTCTTAGTCATAATAGCAATCTTTTCTTCCTTAGGAAGCATCATAGTATAACCACCAGCTACACCTCTAGGAATAATTGTAATCTTATGTACTACCTCTGCATCTGGAACTTTCATGCCAATAACAGCATGTCCACTCTCATGAAGTGCAATCAATTCTTTCTCTTTAGGAGTAATTTTATGACTAACCTTAGCTGGTCCCATTAATACTCTATCAGTAGCTTCATCAATCTCAGCCATTGTAATTGCTGGTAAATTTCTTCTAACCGCAAGAAGTGCTGCTTCATTAAGTAAATTTTCTAAATCAGCTCCACTAAATCCTGGAGTACGTTTAGAAATATTCTCTAAATTAACACTCTTATCAAACACCTTATTACGTGCATGAACTTCTAAAATAGCTTTTCTTTCCTTTTGATCTGGTAAACTAACTGTAACCTGTCTATCAAATCTTCCTGGTCTAAGTAATGCAGGATCAAGTACATCTGGTCTATTAGTTGCAGCAATAATGATAATTCCTTCATTAGCGCCAAAACCATCCATTTCAGTTAATAACTGATTTAATGTTTGTTCTCTCTCATCATGTCCACCGCCTAAACCAGTACCTCTTTGACGACCAACCGCATCAATTTCATCAATAAAGATTAAGCATGGCGCAGATTGTTTAGCTTGTTTAAACATATCACGAACACGTGAAGCACCAACACCAACAAATAATTCAACAAAATCAGAACCACTTATATAATAAAATGGTACATTTGCTTCACCAGCAACAGCCTTAGCAAGTAAAGTCTTACCAGTTCCTGGAGGCCCTACAAGTAATACACCTTTAGGTATTCTAGCACCAAGTTTTTGAAACTTTTTAGGATTCTTTAAGAAATCAATTAACTCAGCAACCTCTTCTTTTTCCTCAACTAGTCCAGCAACATCACTAAACTTAGCCTTAGACTCCTCATTTAACTTAGCACGGCTTCTACCAAAATCCATACTATTTTTATTACCACCACTTATCTTAGAAAATAACCAAATAGTCGCACCAATTAACACAACAGTTGGTACCACATTTATTAATACAGTAACAAAACCACTATTCTCAGGATTAGGATTAGTAACTACTTCAATCTCATCTTCATCAACATACTTCATTACCTTATCAAGCACAGTCTCAGCAAGTGGAACATTAACTCTAAAAATTTCAGTACTCTTATAATCCTTTAACTGTCCATTTATAACATAAACACCAGAAGCATTCTTTGGGGTAATTTCTAACTTAGATACATCACCTTCAGATAATTTCTTAATAAATTCATCATAAGAATAATCATAAACTTTATATTGTGATAAATTAAAGAAAACTAACACTCCAATAATAACAATTAATAAAATTGCATAAGGAACAGTTTGCTTTGTATAACTCTTTTTCTTCTTCATACTATTTCTCCTTCTTTACATACTTAAGTATTATATCATAACTTTCGTTCATTTGCTTATCAAATTTACTTTTTTTTACGCCAGGAACCCACAAAATATTTCCATCATCATCACAAACCAAAGGATAACTATCACGAATCTTTAATGGAACCTTCTCATCAATAAAAATACTCTTAATTTTTTTAGTCCCATTCATATTCTTAACATCCATAAAATCCCCTAATTTTCTTGTCCTTACATGAAGAGGAAGCTTAACTTCATCACTAGACAATCTAATATAGTAATTACTCTTACCATCATAAGATGATATTTCTTCAATTACCCCTAAAGGAAGTTCTATCCTTTTATCAAATATATAATCATAAGTGAGAACTAACTCCTCCTCATTAAAAATAAGACTATTATAATATTTATAAACTTTAACCCCATTAGGTAAACAAACATACCCATTAGGTTTCCCATCAATTAAATTAAAGATTAGATTTAAATGCTTATCGTTAATATAGGTAATATCATCACGATAAATCTCAGAAAGAATTGTGCACAAAATATGCTTTTTAAGTAGAAGGGGTAGAGAATAATCTATTATTTGAATACAATCTATCAAGCAAAGAAATAACTTCTTTCTCAACATAATCATTATATTCATCTATAGTATGACTGAACTTTATGAATTTTTCGTGAATTTTCGGATTAATTTCCTTTAAAACAGGCAAAACATCCAATCTTATCTTATTTCTAGTATGTACCCTTTCAAAATTAGTATAATCATTTGCATACACTATCCCATATTTTTCATTATATTCTAAAATATCCTTCTTAGTAACAAAAATAAGTGGTCTAACTAATCTTTTACCTCTAAATTCAGACTCCTCACTAAAACCAGCATACCCACCAAAAGATGCTCCCCTACCAATTCTCATCAAAATAGTTTCTACTAAATCATCACCATGATGCGCCGTAAACAAATAATTTGCATTATATTTAGTTAATATTTCTTCAAAAAAATTATATCGTATTTCCCTAGCCTTAGACTCAAAATTACCATTAATCTCTCCTAAAATACTCATCCCCTCAAAAGGAATATTGTTATCCTTAGAGTACTCTTCTAATAATCTGTACTCCTCATCACTTTCACTTCTAACCTTATGATTAACATGAGCTACAACTACTTTTAACTCACATTTACGCAAAAGATCAAGCAAGCACATTGAATCAGGTCCATAAGAACAAGCAAGAACAACATATTCATCTTTCGAAATATTTAAATTATTTATAAAATTAATAACCTCTCTCATAAACCCTCCAATCACAAATAGTTTACCCTACAATTAACGAATAATCAACAAATTTTCAAAATTTGATAGTCCCTATAAAAATGCAAAAACCTTGAGATAAACTCCCAAGGTATAAGAAACAAATTAACGTTTACTAAATTGTGGTGCTCTACGAGCCTTTTTAAGACCATATTTCTTACGTTCTTTAACTCTAGGATCACGAGTTAAGAAACCAGCTTCTCTAAGAACTTTCTTATAAGCGTCTTCTCTAGCTTGATCAGCCTCAGCATCAAACTCAACTAATGCTTTAGTAATAGCAAGTCTAATAGCTCCAGCCTGTCCAGAGAATCCACCACCATTAACCTTAACATCAATATCAAAAGTATTTTCGTTATTAGTTAATACAAGTGGTTGTTTTAAATCCATTACTAAAGTAGGAAAAGGCATGTATTCATTTACATCTCTACCATTAACAGTAATCTTTCCCTTACCAGTAACTAGTTTAACTTGTGCAACTGAACGTTTTCTTCTTCCAGTAGCAGTAACTTCACTTTTCTTCATAATCTCTCTCCTAATCAATTGTTATTGTAGTTGGCTTTTGAGCCTCATGTTTATGTTCACTACCAGCATAAACGAATAGCTTACGATACATTTGTCTTCCTAAAGGTCCATTTGGAAGCATACCATTAACAGCTCTTTCAACCATTTCTACAGGATAACTTTCTAACATAGTTTTAGCATTACGAGTTCTTAGTCCACCTGGGAATCCAGAATGATTATAGTACATCTTATCATTAATCTTATTACCAGTTAATTTAACCTTATCAGCATTAATAATAATTACATAATCTCCACAATCAATATGAGGTGTAAAAGTTGCTTTATGTTTTCCTCTTAAAATAGTAGCAGCTTTAGTCGCTACACGTCCTAGAGGCTTATCAGCAGCATCAATTACATACCACTTGCGTTCTACAGTTTCTTTTGTTTGCATAAATGTTTTCATAAAATAATTCCTTTCATCACTCAATTATCATTTGACGTCCCAAATCAGCAAATAATTAAGCAAATCAAAATGTACCAATATGAATTATATGAAACCTTGCCTCTAAAGTCAATAAAAACTTACTCAAAAACAAGAAAAAATGTGAATAACTATCAAATTATCCACATATTTTACTAAATCTAGACCTAACTTCAGCATCACCTAATATATTAATAATCTCATACAAATCAGGTGTAGTAAGTTTAGTAGTAAGGGCTACTCTTATAACATTACTTATATCAGCAGTGCTACCTCTATAATTATCTGGGTTTTCTTTATACTCTTTCATATTAGAACAGTATCCCATCTTCTCAGTTAACTCCTTAATCTTATTAAACCAAGTTTCCTTATCATCATTAATATCAAAATACTCATTTAAATAAGTAGAAATAATTTCCTTCGCATCCTCTTCATGTTTTAAGAAACTAAAATCAAATATAGCACCATCAAATAATTCATTATACATATACCAAATATTATCTTTAACTTCACTAAAACAAGCAAAATCTTTTCTAGGTTTCTTCTGCTCCCTTTCAATATTTAACACGCTAATTGTATAATCCTTATGTTTATTAATTAAAGCATTAAAATCAGTATCATAAATCTTAGACCACTCATCTAATCCATCAAATACTTCACTAGCTTTTAACTTACTTAAATAATTCTTAGAAATATTATCAAGCTTATCTAAATCAAACAACGCTCCAGCAGAACTCATCTTTTTAGGAGAAAACTCAAACTCAGTAAAATCCGCATCAGGATGACCCTCTCTCCACTGTTCATAATTAGAATTTGCTATTGTCATAATTGCTTCAATCAATGAATAGACTGGATAACCCTTCTCCTCATAATAAGTCATTCTAGCCTCCGGATCTAATCTCTTAGATATCTTTCTAATCTTATCTCCATCCTTCTTTAATATTAAAGGAGTATGAATATACTTAGGCATCTTAAACCCAAATGTCTTAAATAACTCATAATGAATTGGCACACTACTCATCCACTCTTGACCACGTACAACATGTGTTGTTCTCATTAAATGATCATCAACTAAATGAGCAAAATGATATGTTGGAAGTAAATTACTAGACTTCATAATTGGAATATCTATATCATTTTCTGGAAACTCCATCTCACCAAATACTAAATCATTAAACTTAAACTTATTAAAGAAATTACCAGAACTCTTTAATCTAACAGTATACTTCTCACCACTCTTAATTCTTTCCATAGCATCTACCGGACTCAAATCACGATACTTAGCATACTTACCATAAATACCAATTCTCTTCTTACCAGCAGTCTGAGTTGCTCTAATCTCATCCATCTCTTCTTGAGTTAAAAAACACGGATAAGCCTTACCTTGACTAACTAATTCTTTTATAAATGCATGATAAATATCTTTCCTCTCTGACTGAATATAAGGTCCATAATTACCTGCTTCCTTATTAATATCACGATACTCATACTCATCAGGATTAATATGATAATGCTCAAGTACATGACGAATATACTCAACTGCTCCACTAAGTTCTCTAGATGAATCAGTATCTTCATTTCTTAAAAAGAACACTCCACCGCTTTGCTTAGCAAGAACATAATTAATAACAGAAGAATAAAAATTACCAATATGCATAAATCCCGTTGGACTAGGTGCATATCTTGTAACCTTAGCCCCTTCCTTTAAATTTCTCTCAGGATACTCTTTCTCATAATCAGCTACACTTTTCTTTATATCTGGAAATATTAAATCCGCAAGTTTCTTATAATCATCCATAAAATCACTCGTCTTTCTTCCCTACAATTCTAACAAAATAATCCCATAAAATCAACTACACATGGTAATTATTACCAAGCCAAATTCTTGAAACTGCATCAATTATAAATAATGCAAAAATAACATAATACAAAAAATTAACTTTCTTATTTTTAACATTTGCTAATTTCAAACATAAAGGATAAACATAATAAATACCAAGAAGTGCTAAAATTCCAAATCGTAGTCCCGGAACAAGCGCTATTCTTCCTTCAAAATTCATAAACTTATCACTATAATCCCATAAACTTCTAAAATCAATAATATAAGTCGAAATAAGCTCTACTAACACACAAATAATTGTTGTCTCTATAAATAGCACAAGCGGTCTAATATTGACATTACCTATCATAATCTTCTTATCTTTATATCTATAAAAAAGTAAAATTACAGCAAAACCACCAAATCCATATATTGGAAGCCAAGGTCCCCACAAAGAACCTCTATTAACTAGCACATGATCTTCTACTATAAAAAGGAACTCTTCAAATAACCATCCACAAATTGCAAAAACTATAAATGTCAAAAAATACTTTTTTAAATTATTCACTACTATCACCTATTATTCTTCAGTATGTCCTTCTTTTCCATATTTATTAGATATTGGGTCTTTAAATAAAAAAATATGAACAGGTTCTAAAGTTCCAACCATATAAGTTCCAAATACCATAAACAATATTATAACAGAAACATACTGATAAGCAAAACCAAATGCTTCCATATTTAAAATATAATTAAAGACATACTGTGAAATTAAAATAGTAACATAAAAATATGTAATATCAAACCAAAGCACAGCCTTCTTCGTAATTGCTGTATAAGTATAAAATATAATTGGTATTAAAAATACTATAACAAGTAAACTAGCACTCTTCGCTATAAAATAATTAGGACTTGTCCCATACTTAAATCCATCTAACAAACCTCATAAAAAAGTTGGCGTCAAAGCAATCTTAATATGCTCCCAAGTGCTTTCATTAACTGCTGCAAATAATAGGGCTACCTTATTATGACCGCTTATTTCATATAAAAAATGAAAAAGTGTTCCAACAATTGAAATAACAATAAAACCTATCCACATAACTAATTATCCTTTTCTATTCTAAATTTATTTGTAATCCTTAAAGTATTTAATATTGCAAGAAGCGTTACACCCGTATCAGCAAAGACTGCAAACCACATATTAGCAAGCCCAAACACTGAAAGAAGTAAAATAATAACTTTTACTGAAATTGCAAATATCAGATCTTCCTTAATTATCTTTTTCGTATACTGAGAAATTCTAATTCCTAAAGGAATCTTCTCCAGATCATCATTCATAAGAACAATATCACTAGCTTCTATTGCCGACTCAGAACCAATACCACCCATAGATATTCCAATATCTGCTCTCTTTAATACTGGTGCATCATTTATTCCATCACCAGCAAAAGCCGTTACGCCACTCTTATTAACACTATCAAACTCATTATACTTATCTGTTGGAAGCATCTCATATCTAATCTCATCAATACCAAGTTTTTCTCCAGTAATCATCGCAATATCTTTCTTATCCCCTGTAAACATATAAGTTTTAACCCCAAGAGCTTTAAGCTCATTTATAACATCATTAGCATTCTCTTTAATTCCATCATTTAACATAATAGAAGCCTCATGCTTACCATCAATAACCACATGCACATCAGCATTTTTCTTACATCCACATATCTTCTTATTACCAATAAGCACATCTAGTCCATCATAAACAAAACTAATTCCCTTACCATCTATCTCTTTAAACTTAGTAACCTTCTTACCACTACTTTCGCCTAATGCCTTAAGCGAACTAGCAAGTGGATGATTACTCATCTCTCCTCCACTAACAACAATATCAATAATATCATCCATGTCATACTTACTACCATTACTAATTTCTATATTATTAACCTTAAATTCTCCACTAGTAAGCGTCCCTGTCTTATCAAACACAATATTTTTTATATCAGATAAACCATCTAAATAATTACTGCCTTTAATCAAAATACCATTCTTACTTGCGGCACCTATTCCCGTAAAATAAGATAAAGGAACAGATATTGCAATTGCACAAGGACAAGAAATAACTAAAAACGTAAGCCCTCTATAAAAACTTTCCTTAATAGATACTCCAAAAAGAGGAAGAACTAAAATAACTAAAAATGCTAATCCTAAGATTATTGGTGTGTAATATCTGCTTAATTTACTAACAGTTGTCTCTAACTTAGTTTTCTTATCACTAGCATTATCTAGTAACTCGAGTATCTTCGCAACAGTAGAATCAGCATACTCAGACGTAGCTCTAACTCTAATAACATCACCCTTATTTATAGAACCAGATAACACCTCATCGCCACATTTGACAAAGCGTAAAACTGACTCTCCAGTAAGAGCAGACTCATCTAAATTAGTCTCTCCATTTATTAGTGTGCCATCAACCGGAATACGTTCCCCCTTCTTGATAACAAGTTCATCTCCACACTTAACATCCTCTACACTAGCCTTAACGATTCTTCCATCACTAACCACATTAGCATACCCTTGTTTAATCTCCAGAATCCCCTTAATAGATCTCCTACTATTATTTAAAGCCTTCTCCTCTAAAACCTTACCAATAGTATATAAGCCTATAACCATAGC
>OBLI01004085.1_pt1 | contig 10703 bp, 8 predicted proteins | sample 1519701 | NCBI WGS metagenome assembly OBLI01 (sample SAMEA3663005, study PRJEB22513) | pig gut metagenome | biome: pig gut; feature: pig-associated habitat; material: faeces | place: France | collected 2012 | reverse complement strand
AGTCCGGGAATATTATATAAAAATGCCAATTAAAATCATTCTTTTTAGAAATGATAGAATTAAATGTTTTAGTGCTTTATTTAAAGGAACTATGGAGGGTCTTAAATGGAAAAAATAGGAATAGTATTATTAAATTATAATGATTTTGAATCAGTTTTTGATTTTATTCGTTTTGTTGAACCATATAGCAATATAATTGAGTTAGCTTTGGTTGATAATAATTCAACAGACGGGTCATACGAAAAATTTTTAGAATTTAACAAAAAATGGATACATGTTATAAAGGCACAATCTAATAATGGTTATGCTTCAGGTAATAATTTAGGTTTGCGATACCTAGCTTTAAATTTTCCCAATATTAAAGTTTTGTGTATTTCAAATCCTGATGTGATTTTAAATAAGGAATGCTTAATTAAAATTTTAGAGTCATTTTCTCTTTATCCTGATTATGCTGTATTAACAGGAGTTATGTACAATCCGAATGGTTCTATTGATCAAAATCCGTATTTAGATTTGCCTACTTTATTGTCAACTGTTGTTTTTTGTTTTTGGGGAGGAAGAAGAATCACAAAACTCATTAATAGAAAGAAAATAGACTTTTCTTGTCCTATTCAAAATGTACCTGCGCTACCTGGATGTTTTTTTGCCATACGTAAAAAATTTCTAGACCAGATAGGTTATTTGGATGAAAATACATTTTTGTATTGTGAAGAAAATATTTTAGCAAAACAAGTATGTTTAAATGGATTTAAATGTGGTATTATCACCAGTGCAACTTATATTCATAATCATTCTGTTTCAATAAACAAAACATATAATGAGGTGCAAAAAAATAAGATTTACAACTCTTCGTTTTTATATTATTTTAAAAAATATGAGAAAAAAACTCCTCTCATGATAACTCTTTTGAAATGTGCTATGTTTCTAGGTAATATAGAATTATCAATTATAACGCTGATCAGAAAATGCTTACATATTTAATATTAATATTTGCTGCTCTTTTCTTAAGCAAAAACATAGATAAGAGAATAGTTTTGTTTTTTGTATTTTTATTATTGTTAAATGCATATATGTCTGAAAGTGTAATTGATTTAGATATATATAAATCTCGTTTCGATAACGCGGATCTTTATAAAACGATGACTGAACCTTTGTTCTCACTTTATGTTTTAAGTTTTAAAAATAATGGATTTTCTTTTAATGATTTCAGGCTTAGTTTTTTGATATTTTATTTTATTAACTTATATATAATCATACAAAAATTTAAAGGTAGATTATCATTTGTTTTAGGAGCTTTCGCAATTGTTCTTTACTGCTATCACGTTTCTTGGATTCGGTTGTCTACGGCATATATATTTGCATTTTGGTTTTTTTACTATTTAGTTATTGATAATTATAAGAAAGCGATATTTTTCTTAGTGCTGTCAACTCTATTTCATGCCGGAACATTTATACTCGCAATCTTTTTGGTCGAGCGACTTTTTAAGAAATATTCAGAGCTAAAATTGTTCGTTTTTTCGACTATTCTTAGCATTGTTTTCTTCATTTTTGTAAAAGGTAGTTCTATTTTGGGCTTAACAACATTATTAATTAGTAGCAGTAAGGCTGAAACTCTGGAGAATACTTATTCGCTGGGTATTATCAATAATGCTGTACTATACAGAGTTGGAGTCTATGTCATTATAGGTATATTTTCAATATACATCCTAAAAAATATATATAAAATATTACTAAGACTATCGTTTGAATTTGACTTAAAGTCAGAAGTTATGATATCACATTGCATATATAGATATTCAATAGTGTCTCTTTCTATTACAGGTTTAATTCCCTTTTTTGATGATTTTTATCGTACTCAATTATATATGATGGTATTGTACTTCATATCTTTTTCTTTTATTATTTACAGATCAGGAATTGGACATTTCTTAAAGTCGTGTATCTTTGTGTATCTATGTGCAGTTTTCTATTTTTATATTGGTAGAATTGCATTTAATGATGTTTTTTTACCATTGTTTAACGTATAATTAACGGATTTACATTTATGAAAATAATTGAAATACAAGGAGGATTGGGTAACCAATTATTCCTATACACTTTTTGGAGATGGATGCAAAAGAAGTTCCCAGATGAAACAATCTATGGGGTATATCCATCAAGAGCATTAGCTGCCCATAATGGTCTAGAAATAGAGAAATGGTTTGACGTTTCAATGCCTCCAGTTTCATTGTCGTCAAACATTATTGGTGAAACATGCTTTTGGTTAAACAAAATTTTGAGACGACTACACCTGCCTATTCCTTACTGTTCTGACGATACCATTCCTAAGCCTGATGCTTTATTTCACGATGGTTATTTTCAGGACTTAAAATATCAAGAAGGAGTGATAATGCCTTCATTTAGGGATGATCTTTCTCTAGATGAAAACAATAAAAAAATTCTTGAGAAATTATGTAAAGAAAATGCTGTTGCAGTTCATGTTCGAAGGGGGGATTATCATAAGAACAAAATAACAAATCAAATTTATGGAGGCATCTGTACTGAAGAGTATTATCAAAAGGCAATTGAAGTAGCTAAAGCTGAAATTAAAAATGCTCAATTCTTTTTTTTCTCTGATGATGAAAAGTACGTTAAAAGCACCTTCAATGTTGACAATATGACTATTGTAAATATCAATAAAGGTGACAGAAGTTTCTTTGATATGTACCTTATGGCTCATGCTGGAAATATGATTTTAGCAAACAGTACTTTCTCGTGCTGGGCAGCATATTTAAATAAAAATGTCAAAAATGTATATTGTCCCTCTCGATGGGTTAATATTGAACCTAAGCCAAATTTGATAAAAGCTGATTGGAAGATAATACAATAGAAAAAATGCAAGAAACAATAATTTCAGTAATTGTACCATGTTATAATGTAGAGAAATATTTGCATAAATGCGTGGATTCTCTACTCCACCAAACTTACACCAATCTTGAAATATGGTTGGTTGATGACGGTAGTCCTGATTCATGCGGGAAGATTTGTGACGATTATGCCCTGAAGGATAATCGCATAAAGGTAATACATAAGAAAAATGGAGGGTTGGCTGATGCAAGGAATGTTGCGATTGATAGAGCAACTGGAGAGTGGATTGTATTTGTTGATAGTGACGACTATGTATCAGAAGATTATATTGAAACTTTGTATGGTTTGGTTGAGCGCAATCATTGCAAAGTTGGTGTGGCATGGCTCCAATCTTTTTGGGAGGATACACAGCCCAAAGTCGTACAGCCGAGTTATGAAGAGCATGTGTTTGACAATATGACAGGCATAGAAAAGATGTTCTATCAGGAACTCTTTGATACGGCAGCATGGTGTAAGATTTACCATCGGTCGTTGTTTGAAACTGGTATCAGATATCCATTTGGATTGATATACGAGGATTTGCCAACGACTTATCTTTTGTTTCTTAAGGCAGATAAGGTGGCTTTCTGTAATAAGATTATTTATTACTACCTGCTTAGAAAAAACAGCATTGAGGGGCAGCCGTTCAACAAGAGGAAGCTCGACAGTGCTTTGCAGATTATTGACTCAATAAAATCTCATTCTAATGAGCTTATTAATGTCGAGAAAGCCGTAAGATGCCGAATGCTAAGCTTCTGCTTCCATATATTGCTTGAAATGCCGGCTGATTATACTGACGACAGAAAACGTATTCTACAAGATTATGTAAACAAGAATAGGCATAAAGTTCTATTTGACCTTCGTGCAAGAAAGAAAGCAAGAGTGGCTGCGTTGTTGTCATACTTTGGTACAGAAACGTTGAGAATGGTTCTTCAAAAAACAAATAAAAGAAAGAAGGATTAGACATTATGATACTATTAAAAGTTTATTATCATTTGGTTTGTTGGATGAAGATATTCATCTACAAGATGATTTATGGCAAGCGATTAACGATGCCTATGAATTGCTCTTTCCGCTCTGGTTTTCACCTTGTTATAGAGTCATCGGGGGGGGTATATATTGGCAATAACTGTTTTTTCAACAACTATTGTACTCTGGCTTCAAGGGCTGGCATTACAATAGGTGATGGCACCATATTTGGTGAGAATGTCAAGGTGTATGACCATAATCATTGCTATAAGGATGTGAATGTGCCTATAAAGTATCAAGGCTATAAGGAGGCTCCGATCATAATAGGGAATCACTGCTGGATTGCTTCAAACGTGGTTATTCTGAAAGGTGTGACAATTGGAGACAATTGCGTTATCGGTGCCGGATGTGTGGTATATAAGGATGTTCCTGAGGGGACTATTATGATTAATAAATAACATGTCAGAAATTATATTTTATTTAGGAGAAGAAAATGGAATAGTAAATGAGAAAGATCATTTCTCAGATTCTATTTTCAGTGAACAGTACAAACAGGCTTTAAATGTCATAGAGTCATTGCTTAATTCTCCATCAGAAGATAATCCCAATATATTTGCTTTTTGTGGTGATAGAGGAGAGGGAAAGACATCATGCATGAGTAGCGTTATGGGAATACTTAAGAAAAAATATGCTGATGATACCAAGGAGTATATTGATGGGGTATTGGGTGATTCTGTTTTGAGCAAGACAAACATTGAAGTGCTCAATATGATAGATCCTGCGTTCTTCGATAACAAAAGGAATATTCTGGAACATGTGTTAGGGCAACTATATCTTAAATTCAGAGAATTTGCAAGCGAAGACGAAAAGGGAATTAATGAAAAGAAGAACCAGACAGAGTTATATAAAAGGATTATACAGCTATTTCAGAAAGCAAAGGAATGCTTAAGGCAGCTTGATGATGAAGAAGCACGTCTTTACGATCCTTTGGAGGAATTATCTGTATTCGCAAGTGGCATGAGGCTGCATGAAATTCTATGTGACCTTTTTGATGCTTATCTTACTATTAAAGGTCTTAAAAATGATGCTGAAAATCAGGCTGGCCGCATAGTAGTCTGCATTGATGATATTGACCTGAATATCGAAGGAGCATACAGAATGGTGGAACAGATACGTAAATATCTGAACAACAAATATTGCTTAATCGCAATGTCTGTCAACATTGACCAACTTATTGAAGTGATAAGCAATAGTATCAGGCACAACATGACATATCAAAGTGCGGAGTATGTGTATAATATGTCGATTAAGTATGTAACAAAATTGATTCCATTGCCTAATCGTATTGTTATGCCCAAGGTATATGATATGGGTAATGCAAATCTTCTCATATACGATAATCGAAATAACAGAAATGTTGTTTTTACTACTAGCAGGTTGAAGCTGGGAGTTCTAAGATTGATATATCAGAAAGTACGCTATCTATTCTATAATAGCAAGGGGGGCATATCACCAATTGTTCCTAATAACCTGAGATCGTTGCGCCATCTATTGCGTCTATTAACAAGTATGGATGATTCGATATCATCAACCAACAAGAAGCGATTCAAGGATTATTTCTATAAAGTATGGACAAAACAATTGTCGTTATTCGATCAGAATTTTGTGGAGAAACTGACAGTAATAGAGGATGTTAGTAAAATCAACAAATATATAGTTGGTTACCTCACACAATGTTTTAAAGAAGGTAATCGTAATGAAATAGAGAGTGCTATACTGGATGATGCCAATTTTAGATATAATATTTCTGTAGGCGATGTGTTTTATCTCGTTGACAAACTGGAATTAAGCAGTAATGACCTTTATTTGCAAAAACTACTATTCTTTATCCGCTCTTTCTATAGCATTAAACTTTATGAACTGTATGATGATGTGACGGAAAATGAATCATGGTCAAACTATTTCCCTAACTCAGAGTCAGAGGCAACTGCTTTCAGGACGGATGTTTGGTTTGGAAGGACTAATGGGCTGCAGAAATTCGTGGCTGGAAGCTATTTTACTTATTCTCCCAACGATTTCCTATCTCCAGGTGGTTCTGGTTCAAGAGATTTGCGCCCTATCAATGGAGAACGGCTTAATTACATAGTTAAAGAAATTAAGGTCGTATTGAAGGATGGTGGAGACTTCAATAATCAAGAGTTTAGAGAAAAATTCAGGCTATTGGAGTTCTTTGCACTTACACTAAGTCGTTCAATTTTTGTTAAGGATAGAAATAAATATGCTTTAGTTGACCGCAAGAAGTCTCAGCCTGAATATCTTGCCATCTTCAACGAGTCAATGGGCATGTTCGTCTTTGACATAATGATGCCGTTTACAGCAATTCTAAATCTACAGTTTGCTTATTCACGTTTCTCGACTATTCAGTATTTCTTTGAATTTGCATTGAACAATGAATGGTCACTGCTTCGTCAGATGATAAGAAAGGTAAGAGTATGGAGACATCTGATTGACAATCCAAATTTTAGTGAAGATAACCTATCCCCATTTAATATAGAGAAAAAGGAAGAGTATATGCATCTGTTGATGAGTAATGGTATTTTGAGAAATGGCGATATTATATCTGCAGTTAAAGAAAAAGCTATAGCTCAAAAACAATCCATCAGATCTACATCTAACAGCCAGGTACTCATTAGCGATTTCTATAAGAAACTGCGCAATAGTAAAATGCATACATATAATAGGAGTGAAGATGTAGCTCCTTATATAATTGTATTTGCTTTTCTTGACGCAATTACAGATTTTCTAGATCAATATCAAGGTGATGATTTCAATATGATTTTATATGAAATGGAAAGTATCGATGTGTCAGATAAGGACGTTATGTCGATATTCAATGTCTTATTTGACAGTAGGTGGAGTATAATTTCAGGAAAGTCTGTATTGAATAAAATTTCTCTGAATCCTAAGTTATACAATTCTATGCTACCAGATAATTGGGAAAACTTTATAGATACTTCCAAGCGATATAGAAAAGCAACACTTATTGAAGCATTAAAACCAGCAGCTTCTTACATAATAAGACTGAAAGGTAAAAATGGACTTGATTAGAGCTTCTATCAAGTGCCTGTTTAACGACTATCCACTTGAAACGGCTTTTGATGTCATTTGTGACAAAAATAATTCTGTACAGGATTTTTTGAAGCCGTTCCCATTTGTGGTACAGGTGCGCAACTATACTCTGACAGAGATGGATACTCTACAGAAAATGTTGGAGAAGGTGTGGATGGAGGATAATGGCAAGAATGTTTTGACACGCCCTTTTACATTGCTAAATAGATTTACTGATGACGTTTTAACCATTAATGCTCACAACGAGCCTGTAGTCAAATTCGACAACTATCTGCGTTGGCATGATCTTACAATTTACGTAGGAGAGGATTTATTGATATGTTTCTTTCTTGCACAAAAGGACAATGTAATAAGAGAGGATTTCGTTTGGCCAGCAACATTGGAGCATGATAATCAGGTGCTTAATGACATAATTGCTGAAGGAGTGTCGGATGTACACCATCATCTTTTGGCATCCACCAATGCGTTTTCTATAAATTGGATAACATTGATGAATACTCTGCCAGACTTGAATTTGGATGGGGATAAGGAATATCAAGCAGATTTAAAAAGTAAAGATATCATTGAATATCCTCTTAAAGACAAATCTTTCATATATTGGAAGCATGGCAGGCAAATCTTTTTCTATAATCTTGCAGCAGTGGCAATGATGATTCGCCTTTTGCTATTTAAGACAATTATGGATGAAGAGATTAATGAAGGAGAATGGAAGTTGTTAGAAGATATTATGTTATCTCAGCAAGATCTAATAGATAAAAAAAACGAAATAAGGGATAAAATCAAGACTTCCGCCTATGAAAGAGCAAAGGAATGTTACGGGGTGAAGAAATGGGATTATGCCATTCAGGACACATTGAATTACGGGAACCTGGCTTCTCCTTTCATTCTTTTGGCAGGGGAAAGGTGGTTGCTATACAATTTTGCATTGTTACTAAAGGATAATACCCCCAAGGTTGAAAGGATATCTCCTTACGTATATATATACTGTTTGATTAAGTCGAAGTTTAGGTCTGAATTCATATTAACTAATGATATGAAAGGATATCGAAATTTCAATTTGTATCACAGCACAATGAATAAGTTTTATAAAAATGATAAAGAGAGGAAGAATGCGGCTACATTATATGCTCTGAGGGCAGGATTGCGTAATGAGAAAGATTACCTTGAGACAAGAATTGCCTGCGGTTATGAAAAGTCTCTTAGGGATCTTTGGAAAAATGGAAAACTTGTTGAAGGTATTTTTGGCAAAGAGTCAATAAACCATATATCGTTTGTGGCATCATCCAGTAAGATGTTTATGAATTGTGACAAAGAGTCATCTCAGGTGCAAAAGGGTGAAGATGCCAGAAGATATGCAAAGACAAGAAAAAGTGCGAAAGAAACAGCTGAGAAAGTTGCCGAAAGTTTTTCTTCTAAAAAATCGGAATTCGCACAATCTCCTATATCATTAATTGGTATGGATGCAGCTGGGGATGAAGCAAATGCTCGACCTGAGGCCTTCGCTACGGCATACAGGTATCTTAAGTCGATGAATATTAATAACTTGACATTCCATGCGGGTGAAGATTTCTTCGACATCCTTGACGGGCTGAGAACTATTGATGAGCTTTTGCTTTTCATGGATTATAGCAAAGGTAATCGTATTGGTCATGCTTTGGCATTAGGTTTATCTGCAGAGCATTTTTATCAATCGAGGCATTTCACAATATTGGCACCACAACAAGTTATTCTTGATAATTTTGTGTGGTTACTTAAAAGATGCCAAAATTATTATCAAGTGCAGATACCAAAGGTTTTTATTGGATTTGTAGAATCAGAATGTCAAAAGTTGTTTTCTTATATCTATCATGAAGATAACTTCAATGTTGAAACCTATTGGGAATCTATGCTTTTGCGTGCAAATGACAACAGAGAATACCGTGAAGATGCTGAGCCATCGCAATATGGATATTATGCCAAAATTAGGAAATGTGAGAATAAAGATGCGGAAAGATTGTTTTATCTGTATTTTCTGGATTATGATGTCAGAAATCGAGGCAGTATTCCTTTTCAAGTTAAGTATGAAGAATCTATAATTAAACTTATTAAGATCATTCAACTTTCTATAAGGAAGGAATTGCATGATAGGGGTATAGCAATAGAATGTGCTCCGACTTCAAATATGTTGATAGGTCCTTTTTATAGATATGATGATCATCCTATGCTTAATATGTGTAAGATTAATGGAGATGAAAACGATCTGAGTGTTTCTATTAATACTGATGATGCAGGGATTTTTTGTACTTCTCTCTATGCAGAATACTCATTAATGGCTTTGGCGTTGATTAAGCAAGGAAATAATAATAATTCAGTTTATGATTACATCAGGAGATTGAAGAATAATGGAAACGAACAGCGGTTTATACATTCATGAACCATGATGTATTAATATCAAAAGAATGGAGGGAAGGAGATAAAAAGGCGATTATGAATGATATTTTTGTACGATAACTGAAGACAACTTTAGAGTATTTTTTTATGAATAATAGGATAAGACTGATGCATGTCGTGGAATGTGCAGGCGGAGTCGATAGGTATCTTCGTATGCTTACGTCACGGATGGACAGGGAGCGGTTTGAGCAGATATTGGTGTGCTCGGATGACTTCCGACGTGAGGAATACGAGGACTATGTCGATGAGTTTGTGCAGGTGCATGAGATGCAGAATGCATTGTCGCCATCGAAAGATGGGGCGGCGGTGAAGAGGGTGAGAGTTCTGATAAGGCAATGGAAGCCTGATGTGGTGTATTGCCACAGTTCGAAAGGTGGCGGTATTGGCAGGCTGGCTGCCTTGGGACTGGGAGTGAAGGTGATGTATAACCCTCATGGCTGGGCTTTCTCGATGAAGGGAAGTAAGGTGAAGAGTTGGATATATCTGATGATAGAGAGAACTCTGGCGTATGTCACTGACCAGTTTGTGATGATTTCCAACTATGAGAAGATGCTTGCCGTGCAGCGTCATGTGGGCAGAGCTGACAGGATGAAGGTGATATTCAACGGTGTTGATACGGAGAATATTCGCAAGATAGCGGCTTTGTCGATGATAAGCAAGAGGGATATCGGTATTCCCGAGGATGCTTATGTCATTGGTATGGTGGGAAGAATTTCGCCTCAGAAGGCTCCTGACGTGTTTATAAGGATGGCGGCTGAGGTGGTGAAGAGGATTTCAAAGGCGTGGTTCGTTATCGTAGGTGACGGGGAGCAAAGGGAGGAAATTTTGGCTCTTGCTGAACAGCTTGGAATAGCAGACAGGTTGACGATTACTGGATGGACGGATAATCCGATTGATTATATGAAGCTATTTGACCAGGCAGTGTTGCTTTCCCGTTGGGAGGGCTTCGGATTGGTGTTGGCGGAGTATATGACATTGGAAAAACCGATAGTTGCTACTGCCGTGGATGCCATTCCCGACCTTATCACAGACTATGAGAATGGATTGCTAGTGGAGTCTAACTCGCCTGAGAAGGCTGCAGCTGCAATCTGTGAGATATACGAGAATAAAGAACTGAAGTTTAAACTAATAAACAACGGAAAAATGAGAGTAAATGCTTTCTTTGACATCAGCCGTGTAGCGAATGAGCACGAGAGGCTGATTGTCAAGATTTCTGGTAGGGGGGGTAATTCCGAACCTTCTATTTTTTACCTCAATGCCGCTTAAAGAAGAAAGGAGAGAAGCGGCAT
>OBLI01004084.1_pt1 | contig 10704 bp, 8 predicted proteins | sample 1519701 | NCBI WGS metagenome assembly OBLI01 (sample SAMEA3663005, study PRJEB22513) | pig gut metagenome | biome: pig gut; feature: pig-associated habitat; material: faeces | place: France | collected 2012 | reverse complement strand
ATAATGACGCCATTCTTCAAAGAATCCTTCGCGGATTTTGTCATTATTACACATGCCACATGGAATCGATGACTTCTGTAATATCTCGTAACATTTTCTGCCTTTTATTTCATCCAGGGATTTTAACCCATAAGCTTCCAATGTCTTGCGATTCATATATACCATCTCATATGTCTCTATATCCGTAGCATATACATACTCATTCAAATTCTCAAAAAACTGCCAGATATTGTTAATTTCTTTCATCTCTCATCCCTGCATTTCCTATAGTCTGGTTAATTGTATCTACACCTATAGATATTATAACATATAAATACTATTTTTCTACAGTCTCATTTCAAATTGTTGATTTCTGTTACATACAAGTCTGCCGTCTTTTACTTCCAGCTGCGCTGCCTGTATGCATGCTCTGCCGTCCTCTGCATTGGCAATATATGACTTATCCAGTCGATGTTCATTGGTAAAATACGGATGTGTAAAGTAGAATATACCCCTGTCTTTCCCAGTGTGTATAGTCCTGTGTTTCATAGACTCCCAGTCCATTCCACTCATCTGTGATCATCCATTTCTTACCGCCCAGTTCAAATACATTAGGACCTTCATGACTACCGGGTCTGTCGGCGCATCATAAATCGGATCTCTATACAAAGGTGCCGGTACAGTATATTCTTTCCATACAGAACCAACCTCCAATCCCTGTCTGGTAAGCCATTCATCCTCTACTGATACTCGCTTCTCTTCACCATTCTCATTCACCAGAGTGACAGACACCTTTGGCTTTTGTCCCGGTGCTAATTCTTCACATCCATAATCCCCATCAAAAATCTGCTTGATTGTCCACATAATTGTCTGACTCCTTCTCTGCTTTCAAGTACTGAATCAACATAACTGTATTATACTTAGATTTATTATTTTTTTCAATTCTTGCTTTATAAAAGAAGACAAAAAAGACAGATTCTGTATACAAATACCCTAACAGAATCTGTCCATTATTTATTTATCCAACAGTTCTTCCATTGTATGCCATCCCAGTACTGCACATTTTACTCTCGCAGGCATGTGAGAAATATCCTGCAATGCAGAGCCTTCCTCCAGCTCTTCTATTTCTTCTGCGGATGCTTCTCCTTTGATCATCCTAAGGAAAATATCTGCCAGATGCATTGCTTCGTCCTTTGACTTACCAATGATAAGCTCCAGCATGATATCTGCGGATGCCTGGGAAATCGCACATCCATCCCCTATATAGGCGCCGTCTGTGATCTTCCCGTCTTCTACCTTGAGCTGCAGGATAATATCATCACCACAGCTTGGGTTCACACCCTCCAGCACCAGATTTGCGTCCTCCAGCTTGTGCTTATGCACAGGATGCTGATTGTGGTCAATCAGTATTTCATGATAAAAGGTATTACTCTCCATAACCCATTTTCCTCCTAACCTGACTTAGACTCGCCAAGAAGCGGTCAATGTCTTCCTTCGTATTATAAAAGGCAAAGCTTGCACGGGCACAGGAGCGGATTCCCAGATGTGCCAGAAGTGGCTGGGCACAATGATGTCCTGCCCTGATGGCAACTCCCTCTTCATCCAGAATGGATGCCACATCATGAGGGTGCACATCCTGTACTGCAAAGCTGATAATACCGTGATGTTCTTCCCAGCTCGGACTGCCTATGATCTGTACCCCAGGTATCTGCTGCATCCCTTCAAAGGCATATTTCGTAAGCTCCTGCTCTTTACAGACAATATTGTCCATTCCAATGGAATCCATATAATCCAGTGCTGCCGCCAGTGCAACCGCACCACCACCGTTTACAGTTCCTGCTTCAAATTTATGTGGAAGTTCCGCATAAGCAGCCCCTGTTCTGGTCACATATTCAATCATTTCTCCACCGCTCAGGAAAGGTGGCATCTGCTCTAACAGGGCTTCTCTGCCATACAGGACACCGATTCCCATAGGTGCCATCAGTTTGTGCCCGGAAAAGACAACAAAATCTGCATCTAACTTTGCCACATCCACCTTCATGTGCGGAGCACTCTGTGCTGCATCTACCAGAACAACACCGCCATTGGCATGCACCTTCTCAATGACCGTTTCTACCGGATTGATACAGCCCAGCACATTCGATACATGTCCGATTGCTGCCAGTTTGGTATGCGATGTGATTTTATTCCCGATTTCCTGTGCTGTCAACGTTCCATCCTGTTCACAATCCAGATATACCAGTCTGGCTCCGGTGGCTTTTGCCACCATCTGCCAAGGAAGCAGGTTACTGTGATGCTCCATAACTGTAACCAGTATCTCATCCTCTGCATGCAGAAAGTTCAGTCCATAGCTGTACGCCACCAGATTAATACTTTCTGTTGTATTTCTGGTAAAGATGATCTCCTTTGTACTTCCTGCATTGAGAAAGCGTCTGACACGCTCCCTTGCATTTTCATACTGTTCTGTCGCCTCTACACCTAACTCATAAAGTCCGCGGAGAGGATTGGCATTATATTTCTCATAGAAATTCTTCTCTGCCTCTAATACCGAAACAGGTCTTTGTTCTGTAGCTGCATTATCCAGATATGCTATAGACCGATTCATCAACAAAGGGAAATCTTTCTTATAATCCGCCATGATATACCTCGACCTCCTTACGTACTGCTTCATCTGGAATCAGACTGCACAGGGCATCAATCTTTGCTTTTGCAATGATACGTTCTGCCTCTTCCTTACTGATTCCGCGAGAACCCAGATAAAAGAGCATTGACTCATCCAGTTTACCAATGGTAGCTCCGTGATTCCCCTCCACATCTTCTTCTGCACACAATATCAAAGGGATTGTCTGGTTCACCACATCATCACCGATGAGCAATACATCTTCCTTCTCATTTCCTACTGCGCCGGAGCTTCCATGCAGGAAATCAATGGTTCCTCGAAACAGCTTAAATGCCTGGTCACGAAGGATTCCTGATATCTCCATATTGCTCTCTGTCTTTGCTCCCTGATGACGGGCTACATAGTTCATGTCAATATGCTGGTCATCCCTTCCCAGATACCCGATTTTTGCATCCATGCCGCTTCTTTGACCTTGTAGGTCAATCAATCCTCCTGCATATACACGATTACCGCCCAATGAAATATACACGGTTTCTACCGAAGCATCCTCTTCACAGAAGCCTCCTACATCATGCAGTATGTCATAACTCTTGTCCAGCAGTTGTGCAAAATACAATCTGACTTTCGCACCCTTCTTAGCGTATACCTTTACCTGTAATGCGGAAAGTCCGGTGCATCCCGATTCATTCGCTGTTATAAAAATATAAGAAGATTCGCTGTTTTCCTCTGCATATATTTGTACTTTATTGTAATAGTTATGGGTATCCCGATATTGAAGCCGATAGACAACCGGCTCATTCCCAAGTGTATTATTCTCTACATGAAAGCTGTCCGCCTCTATGGACGCTCCCAGTATATCCATATCCTGTCCCAGTCCACTGTTTAGACTATTCCAGTCAATTTCCGTATTTTCTCTTGTAATCGCTGCATTTGGCACTTGTATCTGCGCCTTCTGTGCAGCATCTATTGTAATATTACTTATCCTGCTTTCATTCATTCCCAGACGGTTCCATGTTGGAGCAGGCAGTTTATTGATTGTCATTTCCATAATGGTTCCTCCTTAACCGATACATCCAATCATTTCCAAACGAATCAGGTTGTTCATTTCCACTGCATATTCAAGAGGCAGCTCCTTTGATACATTATCTGCAAAACCGCTGACGATCATTGCTCTTGCCTCTTCTTCGCTGATTCCTCTGGACATCAGATAAAATACTGCTTCATCACTGATTCTTCCAATCTTGGCTTCATGACCTACATCTGCATTCTTCGTACGGATATCCATAGCAGGAATCGTATCCGATCTGGAGATGTCATCCAGCATCAGGGACTGACAGGATACTGCGGATTTGCTTTTTTCTGCCTCTTTTGTCATAGCTACACTGCTTCTAAACGTACTGATTCCACCGTCTTTTGAAATAGACCTCGTATTGATATAGGAAGATGTCTCAGGTGCTGCATGTACAACCTTGGCGCCTGTGTCCAGATTCTGTCCTTTACCGGCAAACGTGATTCCTGTAAACTCCATTCTTGCACCTTTGCCTTTTAAAATACTCATCGGATACAGATATGATACATGAGAACCAAAAGAACCTGATACCCATTCAATTGTACCACCCTCTTTGACCAGGGCACGCTTTGTATTGAGGTTGTACATATTCTTGGACCAGTTCTCGATTGTGGAATAACGCAGTCTTGCATTCTTTTCTACGAAAAGCTCTACGCATCCGGCATGGAGATTTGCCACATTGTATTTCGGTGCGGAACAACCCTCTATAAAGTGCAGGTCAGCACCCTCGTCCACAATGATTAAAGTATGCTCGAACTGACCGGCTCCCGGCGCATTCAGTCTGAAATAGGACTGCAAAGGAATTTCCACAGATACACCAGGGGGTACATAGACAAAGGAACCGCCTGACCATACTGCCCCATGAAGAGCAGCAAATTTATGGTCTGCAGGCTTGACCAGCTTCATAAAATGGCTTCGCACCATATCTGCATATTCGCCATTCAATGCACTCTCTATATCTGTATAGACAACACCCTGTGCTGCTACTTCTTCCCTTACATTATGATATACCAGCTCTGAATCGTACTGTGCCCCTACACCGGCAAGAGATTTTCGCTCTGCCTGAGGGATTCCCAGACGCTCAAAGGTATCTTTGATATCCTTTGGTACATCTGACCATTTCGCACTCATATGTGTATTTGGGCGCACATAAGTTACGATTTCGTCCATGTTCAGTCCTTCAATAGAAGGTCCCCAGTTTGGAACCTGTAACTGATTATAGATCTGCAATGATTCCAGACGGAACAGCTGCATCCACTGCGGGTCTTTTTTCTCTTTGGAAATCTGTTCTACAATGGCAGGCGTCAGACCTTCTTTGACACGGTATACGTCTTTTTCTTCGTTTTTGATATCATACACACTTCTGTCGATATCCTCTATATATGTCTTTTCACTCATGGCAGCCACCTCACATCTGTTCTTTGAACTGTTCATAACCTTCTCGGTTGATCTGTTCTATTAAGGAAGCTTCTCCTGTCGCAATGATATGGCCGTTTACCATGACATGTGTATAATCTACATGCAGAGATTCCAGAATCTTGGTACTGTGCGTAATGATAAGCAATGAGCTGTCCGGATTCTCCTGCTGATATACATGGATGCCCTCAGAAGCAAGACGCACTGCATCTACATCCAAGCCTGAGTCTGTCTCATCCAGGATGGCAAGGCTGGGCTTTAACATCATAAGCTGCAATATCTCTGACTTTTTCTTCTCTCCTCCGGAAAATCCAACATTCAGATCACGCTCTGCATAAGAAGGCTCCATTTGTAATACTTCCATCGCCTTCTGGAGCTGTTTCTTGAACTCCCACAGCTTCACATGGCTTCCTGTTCTCTGTGCCAGTGCATTTCTGATAAAACTCTCCAGAGAAAGCCCCGGTACTTCCAGCGGTTCCTGAAATGAAAGAAACATGCCTGCTTTCGCCCTTTTGTCAGCCGAAGTTTCAGTCATGTCCTCTCCATTGAATATAATATGTCCCTGCGTTACCTGATACTTCGGATTCCCTGTCAATACATAACCCAGGGTAGATTTACCCGCACCATTTGGTCCCATCAGGACATGTGTTTCACCTTTTTTTATATCAAGACTCACCCCATGAAGAATTTCCTTGTCTTCAACCCGGGCTGTCACCTGATTAACCTGTAGAATTTCTTTACTCATATGAGTTCCTCCTCTTATAATTCCTATTATAACGATAGGTTTACTTCTAGCCCATTGTAAATGTAAATTCAAAAGAAAGCAATCCTCATATAGTCTATTTAATAAAATTTTATCAATTACTGTAGCAATTCACTGCGTTACTGTAAATTTTCCTTAATTTTCTCAAGTTTTTCATATGCTTCCCTGGATATATTGTCTTTTAAATAATTCTTGTTCTTAGGCTTATCCCGTTCTATATTCTGTCTGACTTCCTGAATCGTATTCATGACTTCCTCATAGAATCCAGGCGCTGAGATTCTTCTTGCACCAGCTCCCCAGATAATCATCTGTTCCAATCTGTCAGAAGTGGCTACTGTCACATGATATTTTCTGCTCAGCTCATGTGATACCTTCTCTATGTACTGATCTGCCGTTTCTGCTTCTTTCGTGTACACAACATGAATATTGTGATAATCAAAGATTTCTCCCTGTCCGCCGGATACCTTATATGAATCAAAGACCAGTATCAGATTTACGTTCTTAGCACCCTGATAGTTACACATAATATCCATAAGCTTGTCCCTGGCGCTGTCGATATTATGCTGCGCCAGTTCGTTTAATTCTTTCCAGGCAAAAATGATATTATAGCCGTCAACCAGAAGATATTCCTCCGTTCCCGGTACATAAGCAGGCTGTGTTCCCCTATATGTACTGTCATCAGAAGCCTTGATTGTCTTCGTCCATGAATTTCTCTTCTGTTTTGCTGCCCCGAAGGTTCTGGCAAAAATCTCATCAATTTCTTCCTGGTCAATAACTCCATTTTCATAAGTAAAAGAGGGCTTCTTTGGTCGAAGTTCTTCTTCCTGTACTTCTTCCTCTTCCGACTGTGTACCAATGTGCGCATACTCCGGCACTCTATCCCAGCTTACCAGGAAACCCGCTCCATGCGAACAAAATACAGAGCCTGTAGGATTCTCAATATCTGCCTCTGAATCATAATGAAAGGCTTCCAATACTTCCTCTTCATTATGACATGGTTCATATCCTTTGAGAGCACAGGTCAGTCTGCCATGTCCTCTTGTATAGGAAGTTACTTCCATCTGATAGTCTCTCATTGTAACTACCGGTGCTGTTCCCATCAGATAAGCAGTATCTCCTTCTATAACAGGAGGTTCAAAGCTTCCATATCTTCGCTGGATATCTGACATCGCCCGTCCAACCTGTTCCTGTGGAATCTCAAGCTGAAATTCATAGATTGGTTCCAATAACAGGCTCTGTGCTGACTTAAGTCCCTGCCTTACCGCACGATAGGTAGCCTGTCTGAAATCACCACCTTCTGTATGCTTCGTATGTGCTCTTCCTGCAATCAGCGTAATCCGCATATCTGTAATTTCAGAACCGGTAAGTACACCTTTGTGCTTGCGTTCCTCCAGATGGGTCAATACCAGACGCTGCCAGTTACGATCCAGTTCGTCTTCACTACAGTCTGTATCAAATTCCAGACCTCTTCCTCTCTCTAACGGTTCCAGTAAGAGATGCACTTCCGCATAATGCCGTAATGGTTCAAAATGTCCGATTCCAATGACCGGTTTCGTAATCGTCTCTTTATAGACAATATTTCCTGTACCAAATTCTACTTCTGTATGAAAGCGCTCTGCTATCAGACTCTTTAAAATCTCTATCTGTACCTCGCCCATGACCTGTGCGTGTATCTCACTCAGGTTCTCATCCCATACAATATGAAGCTGTGGTTCCTCTTCTTCCAGTTTGCATAATTTCAGATACATGTCATGCACATTGCAATCCTGCGGAAGTATGACTCTATAAGTCAGCACAGGCTCCAAAACAGTCTGCTCCGGTTCTGTCTCAATCCCAAGCCCCTGCCCGCAAAAGGTCTTACTGAGTCCGGTTACTGCACACACTGCTCCTGCCGTTACTTCATTGACCATATCGTATGTTCCGCCAGAATACAGTCTGATCTGATCTGCTTTCTCCTGCCAGCACTCCGATGGCTCCATTCCCTCATGATAATCTGTCAGCATTGCTTTCACTTTAAGACTGCCGCCCGTTATTTTCATATAGGTAAGTCTGTTATCCTGTTCATCCCTTACAATCTTAAATACCCTGGCTCCGAATTCTTCAGGATATTCCCTGCGCTGCATATGTGCATCCATAAAAGCCAGCAGCTCCTTAACACCCTCCATCTTCAGTGCAGAACCGAATAAGCAAGGAAATATCTGTCTGTGTCCTATTGCTTCATTCATTGCTTCATCACTGATTTTACCGGTATTCAGATATTCTTCCATTAATGTTTCACTGCACATGGCTGCTGTATCATACAGGCAGTCTTTGTCCTGACCATTATAGTCAATGCAGTTTACATCCAGTTTTTTCTGCAATTCAGCCAGTGTTTTTTCTTTATCTGTTCCCGGCTGATCCATTTTATTTACGAATATAAATACCGGCACCTGATAGCGTTTTAACAGCTTCCACAAAGTCATGGTATGTCCCTGCACACCATCCGCTCCATTAATCACCAGGATTGCATAATCCAGTACCTGTAATGTTCTTTCCATTTCTGCCGAGAAATCTACATGCCCCGGTGTATCAAGCAGTGTAATCTCTTTTTCACCCAATTGGAATCTTGCCTGCTTGGAAAATATCGTAATCCCTCTGTTCTTTTCCAATGCATAGGTATCCAGGAATGCATCCTTATGATCCACTCTGCCCAGTTTTCTGATGGCACCACTTATATATAATATACTTTCTGCAAGTGTCGTCTTTCCGGAGTCTACATGCGCAAGTATTCCCACAGTCAATTGATTTGTCTTCATCCTAATAATCATGCCTTTCTTTTGCCAGGGAACATTCCATCGTACTTGATCTTCCTGCCCCGGCACAAAGTTCTCAATACTTATATCTTACATTCTATCATGCATAAATTGCAAGTAAATTCACATAATGTTAATGTTCTCCTCATATCTCATTGCAACAACATATTATGGCATTTTACCTGTTAAATTGTCACTTTATTATCTATTTCTAAAATAAATATTAAGAAAATATACAAAGATTGACTATTGGTCATTTATGTGCAATACTTGGCTTATCAGATAACTTACAGGGAAACGGAATCGGATTTCCCGCACAGGAAAGGAGTTTATACTATGTCTAAGAATAACGGTCTTAAAGTTGGAGTTGCTTCTGCATTACTTGCTACTGCTGGTGCCGCTGCACTGGTTTCCAAAAATAAGAAGAACGCAGAGCAGAAAAAGACAGCAAAGAAAGTTCGCCAGGAGGAATTAAATAATTTCCGCAATACAGAACGTGGCAAAAATGCAGTAAACAGCAAAGGTATTTACTATAGCAACGGTAACTATGAAGCATTTGCACGTCCACTGAAGCCAGAAGGTGTTGATCACAAAAATGCTTATCTGGTAGGAAGCGGTCTTGCATCTCTTGCAGCTGCATGTTTCCTTGTAAGAGATGGTCAGATGCCTGGTTCCCATATCCATATTTTAGAGGCTATGGAAGTTCCCGGCGGTGCATGTGATGGTATCTTTGATCCTACAAGAGGCTATATCATGCGTGGTGGACGTGAGATGGAGAATCATTTCGAATGTTTATGGGATTTGTTCAGAAGCATTCCTTCTATTGAAACTCCGGGTGTCTCCGTTCTGGATGAATATTACTGGTTAAATAAGAAGGATCCTAACTATTCTCTGTGTCGTGCTACTGTCAACAGAGGTGAGGATGCACATACAGATGGTAAATTCAATTTAAGCCAGAAGGGCTGCATGGAGATCATGAAGCTGTTCATGACTAAGAACGAAGATCTCTATGACAAGACAATTGAAGATGTATTTGATGATGAAGTATTCAACTCCGATTTCTGGTTATACTGGAGAACTATGTTCGCATTTGAGAATTGGCACAGTGCTTTGGAAATGAAGCTTTACTTCCAGAGATTTATCCATCATATCGGTGGTCTGCCTGACTTCAGCGCATTGAAATTCACCAAATACAACCAGTATGAATCCCTGATTCTTCCAATGGTAAAATATCTGGAAGCTGCAGGTGTTACATTTGAATATGGCATTCAGGTAACAAATGTATTGTTCAAGAAAGAGGGTGCTAAGAAAATCGCATCCGAGATCGTATGCGTCAAGAATGGCGAAGAAACTTCTATTCCTTTAACAGAAAATGACCTTGTATTCGTTACAAATGGAAGCTGTACAGAAGGTACTATTTATGGTGATCATACACATGCTCCTAACGGTGACGCAGAAGTAAGAAAGAGTGGCTGCTGGGATCTTTGGAAGAATATCGCAATACAGGATCCTTCCTTTGGTCATCCTGAGAAATTCTGCTCAGATGTTGAAAAGACAAACTGGGAATCTGCAACTGTTGTTACATCCAGTGATGAAATTATTTCTTATATTGAGAAAATCTGTAAAAGAAATCCAAGAAGCGGTAATGTTGTTACCGGTGGTATCGTAAGCTGTAAGGATTCCAAGTGGCTGATGAGCTGGACAATCAACAGACAGGGACAGTTCAAGGAGCAGAAGAAGGATGAGGTATGCGTATGGGTATACAGTTTGTTCACCGATGTTCCGGGCGACTATGTAAAGAAGCCTATGAAGGAGTGTACAGGTGAGGAGATTGCCGCTGAGTGGCTCTATCATATCGGAATCCCTGTTGATCAGATTGATGAGCTTGCTAAGAATAAGGTCGTATCCGTACCTACAATGATGCCATACATCACAGCGTTCTTCATGCCTAGAAGAAAGGGCGACCGTCCTGACGTAATTCCTGACGGATGCGTTAACTTTGCATTCCTCGGACAGTTCGCCGAGACACCAAGAGATACCATTTTCACCACAGAGTACTCCGTGA
>OBLI01004082.1_pt1 | contig 10711 bp, 7 predicted proteins | sample 1519701 | NCBI WGS metagenome assembly OBLI01 (sample SAMEA3663005, study PRJEB22513) | pig gut metagenome | biome: pig gut; feature: pig-associated habitat; material: faeces | place: France | collected 2012 | reverse complement strand
GAGAACATAGCCGATTCATATGATGACGATGCGGATAAAATGAGTGGACTTATTCAGAATTATAGTGAAAAAGCAGAAGTAATCAAGGTGGCGACTGAAACAATGGCACAGGATGTAAATGATATAGCAAATACTGTTAGCCAGTGTACAATCGGAATAGAATCAGCGGCTCAGGATACATGTACTCTTGTCAATTTAATTTCAGATATAAAAGACCAATCTGATGACAATACTTCAAATATAAACATATTAAACGGAGAGACAAAGAAATTTATTGTAAGGTGATTAAAAAATAATTTCAAAAATCAGATATTTATAAGGAGAAACTTATGGGACAATCACATGGAGGATTAGCATCAAAATACAAAGAAGAAATGATGCAGGAAGCACCAAAATATGAAGATAAAGTAGAAAATGCCGAGGCTTTTGCGGAAGAATTTTTTAAAGATAATGATATTATAGAGGAAGAATTATCGCAGGAACAACTGGATGATTTAGCCATTGCAATGCATATTGTAAAAAGTGGATGCCCACAACCTACTAAATCAAAAAAAGATACGATAAAACATAATCTAAAATGGTCTTTCAATACAGCGTTTTCTATAATTATAATAATTATAGCAGGAGTGCTTGCTTATTATTTGAGTCAAAAAGGACTTATAGATTTTGCAATGATAAAAACACTTGCACAGTAAAAGGAAAAGAAAAATGAAAACATGTGATATCTGTAACACTTACATAATAAGAAGGAAAAAATGTAAAAACGGGCAGATTTGTAGGTCGTGTTATACAAATTTGCCTGAATTTATAAAAAAAGATATAAAAAACACAACTGTAGAACAAATACTTGGATGGAATGAACATTACACTTACACACATGCAAACTATATAGACACATTTTCTCCTACAGCCAGTTTTGGAAGTTTTTATATAGACGAAGCTAACGGATTAATAGCAATTTGCCCCCAAAACAAAATAAAAGAAGGAAAATTACATGAAAGTGTAAGAGATATATTTAATCTATTAAATTTACGAAAAATACATTTTGATATAGATCCTGTAGAACAAAAAGGGCATGAATTATACTGTGCAATTAAGCTGACAATAGATTTTACGGAAATTAATAAACAATACACATACTTAATAAAACGAAAAGTCTCATGCGAAAAAGAATATGTAGATTCTGAACATATTCAGTTCTTTCCTCCATATTCATTAAATATGATAGAAACAATAGTGCAACGAGCATATGAAGAGGCCGTGAAGAATTATAATAATGAATATTTACTTCCAAATGATTTGGAACTATATAAAGCTAAAGCCTTATTTATGCTTGACGATGAATACACAGTTGATGATATAAAAGGTATTTATAAAAAACTGATAAAAACATTTCACCCAGATAACGGGGAAACGGATAATAAATACATACAACTGATAACCAAATATTATAGACTATTGTGTAATCATAAAAAGTCAATTCAAGAATAAGAGGTGAACTATTTGAAAAAGACAAAAAAATACATATTAATATCAACTGTACATATATTATCATTAATTACACCCGTAACTTTATTAATGCTAAACATGGCAGGAATAATTAAAATACCATGGGTTGCATTGGGAATAATCGCATTATGCTGTATAGTTATATTTAAAATCACAAAAAAAATATACAGAAAAGTAAGAAAAGAATTAGAGTATGATGAATTTGGACAATCTAACAGCTTAGATATATATGATTTATCAAAAGCAGAAAGAAGGCAATATGACCTTGTAAAACTTTCAGAAATGGAAGCAATAATAAGTAAGGATACATTAAGAACAATTACAAAAAAGGGTTCTAAAAGTCCTGAAGATGACTTAAATAAATTAATAGGGCTTGATAATGTTAAAGAAAAAATAGACGAAATGCAGGCCCGATATGAATTTGAGCTAAAAGACAGAAAAAAGAATAAGAAAAATCAGGACAATGGACAGCATATGGTGTTTTTCGGACCTGCAGGCACAGGAAAGACAACAGTAGCAAGGATAGTCACAGGATTATTATACAAATATCGATATATAAAATATAATCAATATATAGAAATAGATGGAAATTTCTTAAAATCTGGGACTCCTGCTAATTCCGCTATAAAAACAAGAGTGGTTATCAAGCATGCAATAGGCAAAGTTTTATTTATAGATGAAGCATATGCATTGATGCAGGATGATGATGGATTATCAGTTATAGCAACACTTATAAAAGAAATGGAAGATAACAGAGGAAAATTCATTGTAATACTTGCTGGATATAAAGAAGAAATGAAACAACTACTTAGTGCCAATACAGGATTTTCTTCCAGAATAAATAATTACTTATATTTTTCAGATTATGATCAGAACGATTTGAATAAAATACTAATTTTTATGGCCGGCGAAAAAGGATTTGCAGTCAATGAAGATGTCTTTACGCCATTTGAGATACGTATTTCAAAAGAAAAACAGTTGAAAACATATGGTAATGCTAGAACTGTAAGAAATATATTGAGCGAAATGATAGATAGACATGCATTAAATTATAAAAGGAATAATTTACCCAAAGAGAAGAAATACATGTTATCGGCAGATGATATATCAACAAGTATAAAAGAAAATATATATATATAAACTCCAAAAAATAAACTTTGGAGTTTATTTTTTTTTATTCTCCTATACTTGTATAAATCAAATAGAATAAACGATAACCCGTTATTATAAGTAATAAACTTAGTTCAGTTATGTGAGTAGAAAGGATGGAATTTATGAAAGTAAATAGTAAAAAAAGAATAATAATGATAATAACCTTTTTTATGTCATTGCTTTTATGTAATCTCAAAACTACCGACGTAAGTGCTGCAAACAATAAAGCTGTTTTTACAACAGGAGGAGTATTTTGTCAGGCATTAAAATCTGGCATTAATCCTGATTTCACAAGATATGATGACATTGTAGGTTCTGAATATGTGACAAAAATTATATTTACAACAACAATACCTGAAAATTATGACAGAACAGCAGATACATTGAGTGATTATCGAGCAGATATATACATAGATGGAACAGAAGTATATATATATAACAGCGAAGGATTTGTATTTGGTAATTATAGTAAATCAATGTTCTGTAATTTTACAGGAGTAACAGATTTTATATTCGAAGGAGTAGACACCTCAAATGTTACTTCTTTCGATAACATGTTTTATGGATGTAACTCTGTAAAAACTCTTGATATAAATAATTGGGATACAAGAAATGTAACTAGTTTTTATGGAATGTTTTATAATTGCACTGCTATAGAAAGCTTAAATTTGAACAACTGGGATACAGGAAATGTTGAAATTTTCGATAAAATGTTTTATCAATGTAATAATTTAAGGGAATTAAACATTTCAAACTGGGATACTCATAGTGGCGTGTCCTTCTGGATGATGTTTAATTGCTGTCAAAGTTTAACATCATTAGATTTATCTATGTGGAATATGTCTTCAGCAACAAGCATAAGCGAAATGTTTAAAATGTGTAATAGTCTGGAAACATTAAATTTGTCTAACTGGAATACTGAAAACGTACAATTTATGAGCGCCGTATTTAAAGGATGTTTAAGCTTGACAAATTTAGATATAACAGGATGGGATACCAGTAATGTTACTGATATGAGTGCTATGTTTTATAATGCGTATAGTTTACCATATATAGATCTAAGCAGTTTTAAAACAGATAATGTTAACGATATGTCTTATATGTTTAATCATTGTTATGAGATAAAATCACTTGATGATATTGTAGGAATAACAACTTGGAATACATCAAATGTAACTGACATGACAGGACTTTTTACATATTGTAAAAAACTTAACCCGATAAATCTTAATAACTGGGACACTAAAAATGTCCAAAGCATGAAATGTGTATTTCAACATTGTCGTAACGCAGATACTATTGAAATTGATAAATGGGATACACAAAACGTTATTACATTTGAAGGCATGTTTATGGGATGTACACGACTTCCTTCTATGGAAATAAGTAAGTTCCAAACTGGTAACGCTACCACATTCAAAGACATGTTTCGTCAATGCGAATCACTTGAAACAATAGATGTTTCAAAATGGGATCTTAAAAATGCTCAAAATCTTGATAGCATGTTTTGTAATTGTTACGTATTAAATAATATAGATGTAAGCAAGTGGAATGTAGGGAAAGTAAACGATTTAACACGTACATTTTCATATTGTCAAAAATTTACTGAACTTGATTTAACAGACTGGGACATGAAAAATGTAATAAATATGAATTTTACGTTTGAAGGAGCTATATCTATTATTACTATAGGAGATACAACAAACTGGAATACGCCAAACCTTAAATCTTTATGTGGTGCATTTAGTGCATGTCGTAAACTTAAAGAATTAAATACAACAAACTGGAATATGAATAATCTTACAAATTTAAAATCTACATTTGCATGGTGTTATGAATTAACAACAGTAGGTGATACAACAAACTGGAATATTAGCAAAGTAAGAGAAATGTATAAAACATTTAATAATTGTAATAAACTAAAAGAATTAAATACAGAAAACTGGACAAATGATGGCTTATGTACATCATTTATGTATATATTTGAAAGATGTTATCAGTTAACGAAAATTGATTTACATAATATAACAATAAAAGCATCAGAAGTACAAGGAATGTTTGATTATTGTAGTTCATTACATACGATAGTATTGCCAAAAAGTACAGACTATTCTATTTCATTAAATAAAGATTATTATTTATATGACACAGCTGAGAAAAAGATTAAAGAAGATGTTGCGTTTACAGTAATTGATGTTGGAGAGTATTCTGGTGAAATATATACAATCAAAGAATATATAAATGAAGATATACCTAAACATATATGGAGTAATGTAAGGACTGGCATTAAGCAATGTGATATATGCGGAATAGAGTTGATTGCAATACCAGATATAACAATAACTGGAGATGTGGTTTATATAAGTTATGACGATGCAGATAATATTGACAATGCTGAAGAATTATTAGCAAAAATAAAGCCACACTTAAGTATAAGAGTAGCAGAAGGTCATGAAGCAGGAATAGATTTTACAAATTCAAACAAAGCATATGATTTGTTTGAAAAAATCCGTGCAACAAGAACAGATAAAAATTCATTTAAAACAACTTTAAAAGCATACTATACAGATGATCCTGATAATATAATTAAGCATAATATTAAAGTAGAACTCATTTATGACAACGTAGTCATAGATGAAGTTGAGGAAGATGAGCCAGATACATCTATGTCAGCAGGTACAGGGAAAAACAAGATTAGATTTATAGGAAAAAACACCGATTTGAATCAGTCAGAAGAAAATGGTGGAATAGGTACTAACTCTTATTGGAGCTCATATATAGATGAACTGCAAGCTTTAATAAATAGATTTTACAATTAAATGAATATTCAACGAAAAAGCCGGATAATTTCTGGCTTTTTTATTTTGTAAATTATCCTAAACTTACAATAAATACAATTATATAAAGGAGGAAATAATAAGTAATTGAATATATTGTCAAATGTGATTAAATGTGTTTAAATATACTCAAAGGAGTAAATTATTATGAATACATCAAATATCACAAATTATAAGCCAAAAGATTTTGCGGAATTGTTAGGTGTGTCTGTTAAGACATTGCAACGCTGGGACAGAGAAGGAACTTTAAAGGCAAATCGAACTCCAACTAATAGGCGTTATTATACTTATGACCAGTACCTTCAATTCAAAGGCATAAATATTGAAAATGATAAACGTCAGGTAGTTATTTATGCCAGAGTGTCTACAAGAAATCAAAAGGATGATTTACAGAATCAAGTTGCATTTTTGCGACAGTTTTGTAACGCTAAAGGTATTATTATAGACCAGTGTATTGAGGATTATGGAAGTGGTCTTAATTACAATCGTAAAAAGTGGAATGAATTATTAAATGAAGTAATGGAACAGAAAATAAAAACCATAATAGTAACTCATAAAGACAGATTTATCAGATTTGGTTACGATTGGTTTGAAAAATTCTGTATGAAGTTTAATACAAGTATTGTGGTAGTGAATAACGAAGAACTATCACCACAGGAAGAACTCGTACAGGATATTGTTTCTATACTTCATGTGTTCTCTTGCAGGTTGTATGGACTTCGTAAGTATAAAAAACAAATAGAAAGGGATGAGGAAATTGCTAAAGAGCTTCAAGACGGAAATAAATCCGACGGTCGAGCAAAAAATCAAGATTAACAAGACTATTGGCACTTGTAGGTACGTCTACAACTTCTATCTCGGTCACAACAAAACTTTACACGATAATGGTGAAAAGTTTATGACTGGCAAGAGTTTCAGCGTATGGCTTAATAATGAGTATATTCCTAATAATCCTGATAAAATATGGATTAAAGAAGCATATTCAAAAGCTGTAAAAAAGTCTATTGAAGATGGATGTACTGCATTTACAAGATTTTTTAAACATCAAAGTGCTTTTCCTAATTTCAAAAAGAAAGGTAAATCTGATGTAAAAATGTATTTCGTAAAGAACAATACTAAAGACTGTAGATGTGAGAGACATAGATTGAACATACCCACTTTAGGTTGGGTACGCATTAAAGAAAAAGGTTATATACCAACAACTAAAGACGGATGGAAAATCAAAAGCGGTACAATATCCGTCAAAGCAGACAGATACTATGTGTCAGTTCTTGTGGAAATTCCCGACGTTAAGATTGCTAATAATAGCAATGGTGGTATAGGAATTGACTTGGGTTTAAAAGACTTGGCAATTGTTTCCAATGGAAAAACTTACAAAAATATCAATAAGTCAACAAGAATTAAAAAATTGGAAAAGAAACTGCGTAGAGAACAAAGATGTCTCTCACGAAAATATGAGAACTTAAAGAAAGGAGAGTCCACTCAAAAGAATATACAAAAGCAAAAGCTCAAAGTACAAAGACTTCATCATAAAATAGATAATATCCGTACTGATTATATCAATAAATCAATAGCCGAGATAGTGAAAACCAAACCATCTTATATAACTATTGAAGATTTGAATGTATCAGGAATGATGAAGAACAGACATCTTTCAAAAGCCGTTGTATCGCAAAAGTTCTATGAATTTAGAACCAAGCTTAAAGCGAAGTGTGATGAAAATGGTATTGAATTAAGAGTTGTAGACAGATTTTATCCGTCATCTAAATTATGTCACTGCTGTGGTGCTATTAAGAAAGATTTGAGACTTTCAGATAGAATATATCGTTGTAATTGTGGCTATGTTAATGATAGGGATTTCAATGCTGCTCTTAATCTAAGAGATGCTTTAACTTACGAAGTTGCATAATAAACGCAAACGTAAGTATGTACTGCGGGCTATCGCAGGAATTTACGACTGTGGAGTGTACACGAACTTGTGAGTAGCGTATTGTTTACAATCGCCAAAGCATACACATCGAAGCAGTAAGAAGTATCCGCAAGGACTTTAATTTCTCGATGTGTTTGAGTATATTTGAACACATTTTGAGTGGCAGAATTAGAATGGAAGAAAATAGCACAATAAAAATATCAATTACTTCGCTAAGAGAACTTTCGGATAAATTAGGAATTCCAGAAGAAACTATGTTATCAGTTTATGATAAGGATAATTCTACAATTGATAGCGAAAAATTTGGAATTTTACTGGAACAGATAGTTCAAAAAAGAATAAATGAAACAGCAAACCAGCCATATAAAGACGATAATACTGAACTTGAAAAAGCTAAAGAAACATATAAAGATAATAAAAAAGAGATAAATGAATTATCAAAAAAAGGCGTTGATGCAAGAATAACACAGCCTCTTAAAAAACAAAATGAGAATATTGGAAATGACCTAAATGAGATTGAAGCTAAGAAAAACAAAAAAGGATTAAATACAGGCGATAGAAAGAAAATTAAGTTTTTAAATTCAATGTTAAAAGGCGTTTCAACTTTAACTCATGCAGCCAAGAATATTACAAAAGGAATGGGTGTAGGGGTTGAATATCTCTATTTTAAACCTCTTGCACAAATTAGTATAAAATTAAATGAGAATAATGCAATTCAAAATGGAATATCAAAAAAACGATATGAACTCAGATTAGAAAAGCTTCACGGTAAATATGATAGCAAAGCTAGACGTAGAGCAATGAAAATAAATAAAAGAAATGGCGTAAAATATGGGGATCCAAATTACAAAGAATTTGTTTATACAAGACGCGAAGCAAACAGATTTAAAATTGCAGATAGTAAAAGAATTCAATACGAAAAAAAAGAAACAAAATACTATAAATTAGCTGAAGACGAAAGAAAAAATATTAATATGATGAGAGATGATGTGATAAACCTGTTTAAAACAGCTTTTAATCCAAATGAGCAGGATAAATCTGTTCATGAAAACCAACAGCCTAAAGAACAGCCGGTTCAAAAACAATCAGTTTCGGAACAGATTAAACCTAATGATGTTAATCAAGAAAAGCAAAGTCAGACAGAATCCAACAAAAATACAAATACTCAAAAAGAACAGAAATTTGATATGCAAATATCATTATCAAATAAACAAATAGATCAGCTTAATAATTTAAGCGAAAAAAAGAAAAAAGATGTAATCAAGATTATTGCTGATAAAACAAAGACAGACATAATCTTAGATAAGGAAACTAAAACTTATACAGTAGCAGGAAAAGATAAAGATTCAGTTGAAAGGGCTATAAATAATATAAAATTATTAAGTTGTGAATTTAAAAAGAACGACAGAATGGATGGACAAATAGTTGGTTTTACCAAACGTGGTGATGGAGCATTTGTTAATATTGCGCCGGGTCGAGATGTATATATAAACACAAAATATTTGCCTGAAGATGCAAAAAGAGGAGATATTATTGAAATCCAGTGTACAAGCGATATAAATAAAAATGGTAATCAGTATTTTACAGCAAAAGATATCGATAAATCAATAGAAAAATATGCATTTTTAAAAGATGAAGCAGCAACACAAAAAACCTCAAATATTACCATAAACAACAAAATTATCGACGCTTTAGGATTTGATGAGACAAAAGTTAAAGCTAATGAAAAGGAATTATTAAAATTTGAAAAATTGTGCAATGATACACAGATAACAGATATCGAACCAGAAAAATTAAAAATGGTATATGAGCTTACAATGGGTGTTGATGAATCAAACTGCGTTTCTGCTGAAATGGTTGCCAACCTTGCAAAAAAAGAAATTAACGCAACAGAACTTGCAACTGCAGTAGATACAGCAAGGGTTACTAACTCAACTGAAATGCTTGATTATATAAAGAAGGATACTGATTTAGATCAATTTGTGGCATTAGGCGATGTTGTTATGGCAAGAGATTTATCTGGCTATGAACTTGATATGGATAAAGTGTCAAAACTTAGTGAAGCACAACTTGAACAAATAACAGAAGCATTATCAAATCCGGAAATATCCAATGATACAGTAAATAAAATGATAGATGATTATGAACAAAATCCAGATAAAATTGAGCCGGCCGTACTACATTCTTATGACATGGAAAATGCAAACGAAGTAAGAGAAGAATCAAAAGAAGTAATTTCTGATGATTATTTTGCAGCGGATACAACAAATATGCCTAATTTCACAGAAGAGATTTCACCTCAAGCCAAAGCAATAATGGATACAGGCGATTTGTCTCCAGAACATGCGCAACTTATATTGGATAATCCAACAATAAGAGACCATTTTACACAAATCGACGACGATGGGTCACTTTGTTATTGCGCTGAAACAGGAGATAATAATTTCAGACAAAATCTTATAACAGTAATAAGAGATAATCCTGAAGTAATAGAAAATGTAGGGATGTACAATAATGACGAAAAATTTATGAGAGATTGCTATGAGGCGAATCCTGAATGTATAGAGTATATGACAAACAGTGATATTGTAGCTAATATTATATCAGGAAATGATGAGCATACCATAAAAGAAGATAATACAAAAGAAAGTATTAAAACGACGGAAACTATAGAAAAAACCGAAGAAACTATAGAAAAAACCGAAGAAATATCATCAGATAGTTCAAGTCACAGTTTTAAAAATAAAGTAAAAAATTCAATAGATACTTATGATAAAGAGAACACTAATAAAGGTAAGACTGAAAAAACAACAAATAAAACAGAACGAAGTGATAATGTTCCTGTTAGATAATATTTATAAGCCTGCAGACTATGTTTGCAGGCTAATTTTTTTTCATACTTCTTTTTTCCTATACTTAATTTATAAATATTGAAAAATAGGAGGAAATAGAAAAATGAATGAGGAACGAAAATTAACAAAAGAATTATATCGCAGTGGCGAAATAAGAATAACAAATAGTAAGATAAATAAACAAGGTATAACTGGAATCAATAACTCAAAATTTCGTACAAATAAAGGCAGTGCCAAAATATCAGTTGCAGCAATTGTATTTGATGCGCTTTTACTTGATAAAAATGTAGCTGTTTATGTAGAAGACAATTCTTTTAGCAAATCAGTATATGTAGAAATGGGAAACTATAGTGCAATTGCAAATGATAAAAAAATAACATGGGGAGATACAGAAGGATTACGTCCTTTGTATGCATTTATTCCATGGATTA
>OBLI01004081.1_pt1 | contig 10713 bp, 18 predicted proteins | sample 1519701 | NCBI WGS metagenome assembly OBLI01 (sample SAMEA3663005, study PRJEB22513) | pig gut metagenome | biome: pig gut; feature: pig-associated habitat; material: faeces | place: France | collected 2012 | reverse complement strand
CGATGTAGTGCTCAAAGTATCTCCAATTGAGCTTGACGAAGCTGCTGTGCTGAACGAAAAGATTGCCGCTCAGGCAGAAAAAATTAAAGCTCTAAAGGCGCAGCTCGCCGATACTTCCGATCGTGTAACAGCAATTGAGGAAACCCCAGATACAGACACATCTGCGCTAGAAGCTCGTGTTGCTGATACTGAGGAAGCTCTAGCCGCCATTGAGGAGGGCATAGCGAATGCTTAATAGAGATAAATTATATGCCGTTGGTGTGATGGCTGCGCGCCAAGCTCGTGCAAGAGCAAAGGAAAGCGATGTCGTAGCGAATGAGGTCATTGATGTGGCCGCTCTGTTAAAAGAATGGACGATTGGCAAGTATGAAGTTGGTGACGTTATTGTTTATCAGGGCTATCCATATAAGTGCATTCAAGCGCATGATTCTACTGGTAACGACGGTTGGTACCCTCCTGCTGTTCCTGCGCTATTCGCACCGTATCACGGCACTGATGCTGCTCATGCACTTCCTTACGTTGCGCCAACTCATGCCGGCGATGCGTATCAGACTGGCGAATGGATGATTTGGACAGATGGTGTGAAGTATAAGTGTCTACAGGACGCTTGCGTATATGACCCGGGTACTCTTCCGAGTGCGTGGGAAGCAGAGACTACGGTATAACGATTTAATAATTTCAAAATCGGAAACGCTTTTATCGTATACCTGGGGAGGAATAAAATGGCAACGAAAGTTTCTGCATTTATCTATTCCGGAGTAAAGCTGACCATCACGACGTCGTAAGGGGGATCGAGATATGGCTATCACAAACGTGGGCGACAGCCAGAGCTTCTCCTACACCGGCGGCATGCAGAGCTTCACAGCTCCGCAAAAAGGAGTATACAAACTCGAGGTATGGGGAGCGGCAGGAGGATATGCAAGCACTTCCTCATCGGCAGCAACTAGTGCACATGGTTATGGTGGTTACAGCTGCGGATACCGAATGATGGAAAAGGGAGAAACAATCTACATATGCTGCGGGCAGGCTGGACAATATAATAAATCTGGAACAACTTATAACGGTGGTGGCCAAGGCGCGCACGTATATAAGTATTATGGTGGACAGGGCGGCGGTGCTACACACATGGCTACGATGTCTGGCACGCTGTCTGCCATCGGATCAGGCAATAGTAGCAAGATATTACTTGTAGCTGGTGGCGCTGGCGGTGGAAGCACTTACTGGAATGTTTACGGAGAATATGGCGGAAACGGTGGCGGAAGTTCTGGCGGAAAGCACCCAGATTCGGGCGCAGCTGCAGGCACACAGACCAGTGGTGCTGCATTTGGTCAAGGCGGAAACGGCAGCGGAACTTACTACGACGAAGACCTTGATTTCTACTTCATGTCCGGTGGTGGGGGCGGTGGCTGGTATGGAGGCCATGGTTCTGGTGCTTGGCAACACAGCGGAAGTGGCGGTTCAGGCTACATCGGAGGTGTTCCATCCTTTACTTATTCTGGGACAACATATTCTCCGAGTACAACAACTGGGTCTTCATCGGCAAACACAAATGGATATGCGAAGATCACCTTCGCCAAAAAGGGTGAGCTGCCCGTCATTTTCAATGGCACGAAACTTCAGAAGATCATCTTCAACGGAACAGAAATCACAAGCCTAATTTACAATGGAACAAAGCTCTTTTTTGAGCGGCTGTGAGGAGCTTGTGACGGAGTAAGACTGCATCCGGAGGGAATTAAACGATGAAAATCTATTCTTACAGCCTCCGTACATTCGGTGGAAGGCGAATCTGCATCGGAAAGCAGGGGGAAAACCTCGCCACGCGTATCGATGTCGATGTGACGCCATGGAAAACGGAGTATCCGACAGGCATTATCTCGCTGTTTGTGGTGCCGCCCGTAGGGAACGGATATCTGGCGGCGCTAGAGGAAAATGGGAACGCCGTCAGATGGCTGATCCGCGACACGGACACGGCATACATCGGGAGCGGAAAGGCGGAGCTGATCCTCAAAGATGCAGATGGCACGGTGATTAAATCCGCCACGGCCTACACGATATGCATCCCATCCATATCAGCCGATGAGCCTGCCGATCCGCCCGAGGCGATCCGGCCGTGGGTCGAGCAAATCATCGACACGATTGCGAGTGGCGCGTTGGCCGGCATCGGGATTGAGTCGCTTGAGCAAACGACGATCTCGACCGATGATAGCGGGATCAACATCTGGACAGCCACGCTGACCGACGGGAGCACCTATCAATTCGAGGTGCGCAACGGTCAACGGGGTGCGGACGGCGCTCCAGGCAAGAAAGGTGAGAAGGGTGAAGTGGGTCCTCAAGGCATTCAAGGTATTCAAGGTGAAGTAGGTCCTCAAGGTCCTAAAGGTGAGAAGGGTGACAAGGGCGACACCGGAGCGACCGGAGCGACTGGCGTTGATGGAAAGTCAGCCTATGAAATTGCGCTTGAAAATGGATTTGTCGGAAGTGAGACGGAATGGCTGGAATCTCTGCGTGGCGAGACTGGCCCCGGTGTCCCTGATGGCGGCACAGCCGGGCAGTTGCTCGGTAAGACGGAATCCGGTACTGCGTGGATAGACCCTCCACAAAGTGGCGTACAGCCTGACTGGAGCCAGAACGATGAAACGCAGCCGGACTATGTGAGGAATCGTCCGTTTTATCTGGAAACCGAATGGGTTAGCATAAACGATCTGGTTGGAGCCACTATTTATCCAATGACTTTCACGACAGCCGACAACAACGGCGTGAATATCGCACGAGGTGATTTCATGCTTGGAAGAGGTGGCACTTACAAAGTTGTTTTTGACGGCATTACATATGTGTGCACACGTTCGGAGGATGGAAGCATTGGCGGCAAGATAGTATCTGAAACCTCCATTGACTTTAGCGAGTACCCTTTCGTATTGATGAACGGAGTGATCTTAACCAAAGACTCTGGTGAACATACCATTGATAGCATTCATTCTGAGGAAGAAATACATAAGGTCAACTATGTGCCGAGATTTATCATTAGATCCACATGGTCGAGAGATACCAACAGCGCAAGCGTAACAGTGGAAGATGCAAAAAGTCTTGTGGAACAATGGGATAAAGGAGTTCAGTGCTTTGTGAGCGTAAGAACATCACAAACAATTGGCTCCATGTGTGCTGTCGTAAATGTTGGCGGTATCAAAATTTATGCCATTGGCTTCGGCCTTGGCGGATTTATCACTGCAGAAATCAATACGTCTACGGGAGAGGTTATTACGCATAAGTACAAAGCAACCTAATACAAATGGGCCGTTACAGCGCATGAAACGATTACTATGTCTTCTGTTCCTTGTACTGCTGCTCCATTTCGCAGTCGCGGTAACCACGCCAGACTATATGGATGATACAGCCTATCCGTACTATTCGCAGGGGCGACCCGTATCCGACAGCTCGTCAAAGCTCCAGAGTTTCTTTGCGTCAAGAGCCGGATCGGACCGGTATCCAAACGCACGACAGGCTGTCCTCGAAACCGACGGAGAGCTGCTGTTTTATCAGGGAAAGGTCATTGTTCCATGCTCCTACTCTGTCAGCAACGGCGGAAGGACCGTGTCCAGCAAGGAACATGGGCTACGACACTCGGAATTGATTCTATCTCTACCGACCTTCTTGCAAATGGAGCTAGCACTCTTATTATAAATTGCGGATTAGCAATATAATTTTACCTACAAGACTATGGATTACGTAATACAAAGCTCCACTACGTTTAAACGATACTATCTGGATGTAGACACAGCGGGGCACTTACGGCAACCGAGGTATAATCGGTATCCTGATTGTCCTGACGATGTTTAGGAAGAATAAATGCGCCTAAAGATTAACGCATTCTAGAAAAATCGAAAGAAGGTGAGTCCATTGGGCTAATTGATCAAAATCATTTTTGACTACTTCGTCCTTACAAGTTCGAAGAGTCTGCTGCAATAGCTTTGCGTCTTTCAAAAGGAGGAAGAATAATGGGACCGCAAATGTATAATCCTTCGCCTAACATGATGGGCCAGCCGAATAATGGCTATGGTTCTCCGCAGACTGCGAATTATTACAACCCCTACTACGTCAACCCTAATTATAATCAGCAAGTTCCGTCTCAGCCTCGTCCAGATTATCTTGCAGGAAGAGTTGTGGCTTCTGAAAAAGACATTCGTCCGAATGAGGTTCCTATGGATGGAAGCACAGCGATTTTTCCTCAGGCAGATCGATCTTGCATCCATGTAAAATGGTGGGGAAATAATGGGTTGATTGAAGGCGCCACATATATTCTTCAGCAGTCTGAAAATCAGCAGACAACCCAATCTCCATTTGACGAGATTCTTGCTCGTTTGGATAAGATCGAAAAGTCTCTTGTTCGAAATAACCAGAAGTCTTTCCATAATAAACCTCGTGTAAACAATCCATCGTCGGTAAGCGAGGGAGGTGCGTCCGATGTTTGATCCAAAGATGTTCGCAATGAACGTGCTTCGTCAGAATCCGTTCGTTGCTCAAAATCAGAGAAATCAGGACCTGCTTCAGGTTATTCAGAGTGGAGACAATACTCGAGGGCAGCAGATCGCGGAGAATTTATGCAAGACATACGGAGTGACTCCTCAGCAAGCGGTGGATATGGCTACGAACTTCTTCCGTAATCAGTTCCATATTCCAATCTAAACTTGTAGAGACGCAAAGCTGGAACAATCAAAATGGCATGACTAGACAGGAGGTCTAACTATGTTTGGTGGAAATATTCCTAGTATCCCGCTTACTGCGCCGATTACTGGTGGTTATAATACTAATGATGGTTGGGGCAATAATGGTGCCTGGTGGATCATTATCATCCTGTTTGCTATTTTTGGTTGGGGTCGTGGTGGTTATGGCTATGGCAATGGCAACGGTGACAGTTGCAATTGTAACACCAATGCTATTTCTGCTGATCTCCAGCGTGGTTTTGACAATCAGACCGTGGTTAACAAACTGAATGGACTCGAGAATGGCATTTGTTCTCTCGGCTATGACCAGTTGAACCAGATGAATGGGATCAACCAGACGGTAACACAGACTGGTTGGGGAATCCAGAATGCGATTCATCAGATGGGTGTAGCGAATATGCAGGATACAAATGCTCTGTCCCGTCAGCTGGCAGATTGCTGCTGCGAGAATCGCCAGGCGATTGCTCAGGTTCGTTATGATATGGCAACTAATACGTGCTCGATCAATACGAATATGAACAACGCTGCCCGTGACATCATCGAGAACAACAATTGCAACTTCCGTTCTCTCGACGCTCGTCTGACTCAGATGGAAATGGCTCGTAAGGACGAGAAGATTGCGGATCAGGCTTCTCAGATTCAGGCACTCAATCTGGCTGTCTCGCAGAGGAATCAGAACGATTATCTCATTAATCAGCTTCGTCCGTGCCCGGTTCCGGCGTACAATGTACCAAATCCTTACTGCAATTGTGGGTACAACAACTGCGGCGGATGCGGCTGCTAATTCCTTCAAAATGGGAGAGATTCTGTCTAGGGTCTCTCCCTAGTTCTTTTTGCAGGAGGTATATTTTATGATTGAGCTCACAAATACTGTCGCCCAGGTTATTCAGCCAGGGCAGGCTGTTACCTTCGATCGGGTTCTTGTACATACGGGTTGCGGCGAATGCCGTAGAACAGGAATGCCGTTTGTAAAACTTAGGACGAGAGGTACCTATGAGATTAACTTCTCTGGTAATATTAGTGGTGCTGTTGCTGGAACTCAAGTCCAGTTGGCGATTGCTCTCGGTGGCGTTGGACTTCCTGAAACGGTTATGGTATACACGCCCTCCGTAGCGAATAGCTTTGGCAACGTTAGTACGGGGACTTTCGTAAGAGAATGTTGCGAAGGCTGCGACCAGATCACTGTAATTAACACAGGTACTGTTGCAGTTACGCTGAGTGCCAACATGAATCTTCGAATCAAGAGACTGAGCTAAGGAGGCGATTGTATGCATAAGACTATTGAGAAAACCGAACGTCTGTGCAAGATGATGAATCGTCTTAGCGAATTGATGGAGACTCAGCTTTCCGGGGACCTCCATTGCGTAGATACGCAGGAAGCCGGAGAAGTCATTGATATGATCAAAGATCTTTCGGAAGCCGAGAAGAATTGTTGGAAGGCTTGCTACTACCGTGAGAAGGTCGAAGCGCTCGAAGACGGTGACGATGGACTGGTCCTCGATGGTCATATTACAGAAGGGCACATGCCTGAATGGATTCATAAATGGAATCTTAGACGAGGGTATATGCCTGGAAAGACAGACCATACTATGATGGATGACGCATTATGGAAAGGCTTACGAGGGATATCAGGAAGCAAAGCATCGCTATGCCGCAACGAATTCTCAGGAAGACCGTGAAATGATGGAGCGCAATGCTGATAAACATGTCTATAACAGCATCACGACCGTCCGAGAGATCTACAAAGCTGCTGATCCTGAAATGAAGAAACGGATTAAGGCTGATCTGACTAAGCTTGTCGGTGAAATGCCGACGTAACTTCAAAATGGAAGGTCTTTATGAGACGTTTCCAATTGAACGGGCACTCATGGAGAATCGTACAAGTTGATCAAAATGACCTAAGACTCGTGGAGCGGAGTGGACGAAGAACCGTAGCTACTACTGATCCGAAGACCGGATGCATTTATTTATCAAATGAACTACGAGGAAAATTCTTAACGAAAGTTTTGCTCCACGAGCTAGGGCATTGTACGATTTTCAGTTTTGATCTTCTTGACGATATTCATCGAATGGTTTTACCAAAGTATTGGTTCGAGGCAGAGGAATGGGTATGCAATTTCATTGCAGACTACGGTGAGTCTATATTTGGAGTTGCATACTCCATTCTAGGCGAAGATGCATGGGCGCTTATTCCTTATGAACTCGAGAAATTGATTGCATAAGGGGGATGATAACATGGATACGTGGCTTCAGACAGCAATGACCATCATCTGCGCTGTGATTGCTTCGTCTGGTTTTTGGACATTTCTTCAAAATAGAAGAGATAAAAAAGATGTAAAAACGCAGATGCTTATTGGTCTTGCTCATGATCGAATCATAAGCTTAGGTATGAAGTATATCGATCGAGGGTTTATCACCCAAGACGAGTATGAAAATCTCTATGAGTATCTGTATAAGCCTTACGAAAAAATGGGCGGAAATGGATCAGCCAAACGAATCATACAAGAAGTCAATAAATTGCCGATTCATGGGTCGGATTTTACTAAGAAAAATGGAGGAAATTGTAATGACCATGTCGAATAAGTTTTATGATCGTATGAAGTGGATTGCTCAGTATCTTCTTCCAGCAGTCGCCACGCTCTATGCGGGACTTGCCAAGATTTGGGGATTCCCTTATGGCACGGAAGTTGTGGGTACAATTTCGGCAATCGATATTTTCCTTGGCGCGGTTCTGGGCATCAGCTCCAATAACTACCAGGGTGACGGAACGCTTGAGATCGATCAAACTGGTGAGGATAAGGACACTTATCATCTGATGCTCAATGATTCCGTCGAGAGCCTTACGAATAAGACTAACGTCATGTTCAAGGTGAATACCATTAAGGATTCGCATGAATAACATGCTCCATAATGAGAGTTCATAGAAACTCTTGAAAGGAGTGGACGTTATGTTCAAAATCACCAAGAAGGACAAACGGTCGGAGCTGGACAAGGAGATTGACAACCTGATCAAAACGATGAACGAGTTGGAGGATCCAACAGGTGATGACTACAGGATTCTGTCTGAACGTGTAGAAACGTTGTGTCAAGCGAGGTCTTCGTATGTAAAAGACGATCGCAAGATCGACCCAAATACTGTTCTGACAGTCGTCGGTAGTCTTGCTGGGATTCTTCTGATCGTCGTTGTGGAGAATAAGGATCTGATTATCCGATCTAAAGCTCTCCCGTTTGTTCTGAAAGGGCGCGTGTAACAACACGCCCTCTCTTTTTTTCGCACGAATTACATGCCCCATAATAGAAGGGATTGGGAGTTCACCCGTCGGTTAGTTTCTTTTGAAATTGGTCGACTCAATAGTATAATGGTAGTACGCTACATTAATTTGTAGAGACGCAAGTTCGAAGCTTGCACATCCTTTCTTTATTTTTTGCCGATGTGGTGGAATTGGCAGACACAGTGGACTTAAAATCCTCTGAAGAAATTCGTACGGGTTCGAGTCCCGTCATCGGCACCATTTCGCACAAAATACATCCTCTCTAATAGAACAAAATAAAGGAGGATGCCCTATGAAAACTATTGGAAGGTTTCTTATCGGAATTGTATATTTCATTATGATTATTTTGGTTTCTATTGGCATGCATGTGTATGTGGCGATTACTGCATCGGCAGATTATCTCAAGAAATGTATATCTCTGTCGGACGTGATCACTGTATTTATTACCGTGCCGATCATTACCACTAAACTAATTATTTATGATGTCATATGGTTCCTTACGAAACGGCTGTGGCATTGGGTGCTCACGGGCAATGTTTAAAATAGTTGAGGCTACACAGCCTCTTCTTTTTCGTCCAAATTACATACTCTATAATGAAGGAGGAAAGAAAGGAATGAAGATTATGACTTTTAATTTTACTGCGGGTATGGTTCTTGTAGTCAAAGCTATCGAGTTTATCGTTGGATTAATCACTGGAGCGATCATTAATATTTTGGATAATGTTGCTTACAAATTCGAAGAAGGTTCGTTTTTGAGAAAAGCTTATTATTGGATGTGCGATCATCAGTGGGCTGTCTTTACGATTGCTTGTCTTATTGCGGATGTTATTTCAGTGTTTGTATTGTCGTTTATTTTCTGAAACTATTTTACATTCCTCCTTCTCTTTTTTCGTCCAAAATACATAGTCTCTAATGAAGGAGGAAAGAAAGGAATGAAGATTATGCTTTATATTCTTGGTTTTCTGGTTAGCTTATTGATGGCTTTTGTGGTACTTTTTGGTTTACTTGTTACTTTTGAAACTAGCGGGATTAACGTTAGTAAAATGACTCAAAATCAAAAAGCAGGGTTAACATTTTTTATCATTTGCGTAGCTATTATTACAGCCTTGATGTTTGGACGATATGTGCTTTAAACTATTTTACATTCCTCCTTCTCTTTTCGTCCAAAATACATACTCTATAATGAAGAGGGTAAATTATAGGAGGTTTTTATGAAACAATATAATAGATTGATTCGAAACAACGGTCAGTATACTGATCCTGCTTTCGCTAAAGCTTCGAAAAACGTCTTGGACGAGCAGTATGGTTACAAAAATCTAAAGATAACCAAACAACCTCGTTCGTACGAGTTTCAAGTAGCTGATAAAAGAGGACATGTGACTTCGGTTATGAGATTCTTCTAAAACAACATAAAAAATTAAATACATACCCTCTTCTTCTTTTTCGCACTTTTTGCATCCTCTATAATGAAACCTAAAATCAAAAAGGAGGATGTTCTATGTTCTTGCTTGAGACGTTCGTATTTATTTGCGGTGTGATTGTTTTTTGTATTGCCACAAAAAGAGGATTCGGTCTTGTTTCAAAATTGACAAATAAACTATTCGATTTCGTTGATAAGTGGGTTGGAAAAATCTTTGGGGATTAACATCCCCTTTTATTTTTCGCACAAATTACATCCTCTATAACGAAAGGAGTGATCTATATGATTCGAAATTGGAAAATCGTTATTGGCATCTTGATGTCTTTGATCCTCTGTTCTGTTATCTGCATATCTTATCAATTCGGCAGATACGTTCAGTGTAGAATCGACATCAATGCTATTCCGGAACTTCAAGAATATTATATGGATCGACTTGAAAGATAACGAGCCGCATAGGCTCTTATCTTTTCGTATATTTTACATACCCTATAATGAAGGAGGTGAGATTATGAAGAAATTCTTTGGTATTCTGTTTGACTTCATCATGACTATTGTGACTGGTGGTCTCTGGCTCATTTGGATAGTTATCAGATATCTCAGAGCTAATTCGTAACCTCTACACAAAAGCGCTGTGATATAACATGGCGCTTTGATTTTTGAAAGGAGAATGTTCAAAATGAATCTCGTCACAAAACTTCCAATGTCCATCAGGAAACCTATCGGGGCGCTTGTTAAAACCCTCGATAAGAATGCTCCTAAGATTCTTTTGTTCTGCGGAATCGTGGGTATTCCTGCAACCGTAGTGTCTGCTGTTCGAGAAACGCCAAAAGCGCTCAAATTGATTGAAGAAGAGAAACGGAAACGTTTTTTGGATGATTCTTATTCGGATTCCAAGGAGCTCTCCAAAGTCGATATCATCAAGACAACATGGAAGTGCTATATTCCGACGACGATCCTCGGTTCTGTGAGCATTGCCTGCATTATTGCAAGTAGTTCGATCAACGCCAAACGTTATGCCGCATTGGGTAGTCTCTATTCTGTAGCTGAGTCTTCGCTGAAGGAGTATAAAGATAAAGTGAAGGAGACGATTGGAGAAAAGAAAGAACAAGCTATTTGCGATGAGGTGGCTAAAGATAAGATCAAAAAGAATCCGTTGCCCAAGGATCAGAAGCTTATTCTCGAGGCTGGCGATTGTAAATGCTTCGATGCATACACCGGACGATATTTTGCAAGTAGTCGAAACAAGCTCGAAAAAGCTCAAAATGAATTGAATCGAAGTCTGATCTCTAATATGTGGGTTTCT
>OBLI01004076.1_pt1 | contig 10724 bp, 13 predicted proteins | sample 1519701 | NCBI WGS metagenome assembly OBLI01 (sample SAMEA3663005, study PRJEB22513) | pig gut metagenome | biome: pig gut; feature: pig-associated habitat; material: faeces | place: France | collected 2012 | reverse complement strand
TGGCGGTGCGTACGGGACTCGAACCCGTGACCCCATGCGTGACAGGCATGTATTCTAACCAGCTGAACTAACGCACCATTTTTTATTTCAATACTCTCACAATCTCTCTCGATTGCGGTGCAAAGGTACGCAATATTTTGAAACCTGCAATACCTACGGCAAAAAAAATGCATTTTTCTTTCAATTTCTCTCCTCTCGCCCCTATGCGAGGGAACCAATGCCCCCGACATCGCATCATACATCTCCAAACGATCCATCTCCCCTATCCCCTCATTCGAGTGAGACTCTTCAACCTATTCGCTTTGTCAGAAGCCAAGGCAAAGCCACCTTTACAGAAACACTTCCAGTAAACGCAGAACGATTTGAGCTATTCGCAGATTTTTTCAACTTTTTCAACTAAAACGCTTGCAAGATATAAAAAAGAATCGTTTCTTTGCAATGTAATAAAAGAATTTACAACATTCACTCTCTTATTAAGGGCAAATAGATTTATAATCATTAAGCGTTTTCGGCATGTCGGCCAGTGATGGTAGACATGCCTATTTTTTTGTATAAAAGAAATGTGTATTTTTGCCTCGTATTAACAGATTTAGCGTTGAGAAGATGAACAAAGAAAACATCAAAGCATTACGGAGCGAGACAGAAGCCTTACGTATGTTGATTGTCGGGATTGAAAAGCGATTGGCGCAACAGAAAATCCTGTTAGATCAGCTATTAGAAGAAGCTGAGCGGGAAGGAAAACAGCCACAGCCGGTCATTGAACCAGACGAGGTGCATCAACCAATGGTTACTGAATCGCAAGCAAAGCCTCAAAAGGAGGCTCCCGAGGTCACCGTAGAAAAACAACCTCAAAGCGTGGAACCTATTGTTCATGCAGCAAGCTCCGCTGAGCAGCCTGTTTTCAAACCACAAGCAGGAAGTCTCAACGATCTGTTAGAACGGAAGAACCTCTCCGACTTCCGGAAAGCGTTCAGCCTCAACGACCGTTTTCGCTTTCGTCGGGAACTGTTCGGGGGCAGCGAGGAGCTGATGAACCAAGTGATTGCTGACCTGAACGAGATCAAGAGCTATGAGGCCTCTGTGACCTATCTCCAAAACGTATTAAATGGAAAGGGTGAAGAGACGGCAGTGGCTGACTTCCTTCAACTGATTGAGAAACGATTCGCTTAACAAACAACGATTATGGCAAAACTGACAGTAGTGCCTACCCCGGTAGGTAATTTGGAGGATATGACATTCCGTGCGATCCGTATGCTGAAAGAGGCTGACTTGATCTTGGCGGAAGATACCCGAACGACCGGTATCTTGCTGAAGCATTTTGAGATCCAGAACAAGATGCAATCTCACCACAAGTTCAATGAGCACAAGACCGTGGAGCAACTGGCTCAACGCATCAAGGCCGGCGAGAACATTGCCTTGGTATCTGATGCCGGCACACCCGCTATTTCCGATCCTGGATTCATGCTGGTCAGGGAGTGCGTGCGACAGGGCGTGGAGGTAGAATGCCTACCCGGAGCCACCGCGTTCGTACCCGCCTTGGTGGCCTCTGGCCTACCGAATGAGAAGTTCTGCTTCGAGGGATTCCTACCCCAGAAGAAGGGACGCCAAACTCGCTTGAAGGAGTTGGCAGAGGAGCCTCGAACGATCATATTCTATGAATCCCCCTTCCGGTTGGTGAAGACATTGACTCAGTTCACGGAGTTTTTCGGTGCGGATCGACAGGTATCCGTGTCACGAGAGATCTCGAAGATCCATGAGGAGACCGTCAGAGGTACCTTAACGGAGGTTATCGCACACTTCTCTGTGAACGAACCAAAGGGTGAAATTGTTATCGTATTAGCGGGCTTGAAAAAAGCAAAGAATGAGGAAGAACAAAAAGAGGTTTAACTAAAAACAAAAAGAAGATGAAAAAAGTATTAGTAGCATGTGTATGTGTAGCGATGTTGGCCTCTTGTGGCCAGCAGTCGGCAGAGTACAAACGACTGCAAGCGGAGAATGACTCTCTGCGAATCGAAAACACGAAGAACACGGAAGAGCTGAACGAAATGCTCTCTACACTCAACGATATTGAGGCGGATTTCCAATCCATTCGGGATGCGGAGAACTACCTGACCATCCAGCAACAGACAGGTGGCGAGCTGAACCAGAGCCGTCGAGAGCAAATCAAACAGAACATGCAGTTGATCAGCGAAACCTTGAAAAAGAACAAGGCGCAGATCAGCCAATTGGAGGAGAAGCTGAAGAAGAGTGGCATCCAATCAGCGGCACTCCGGAAAACCATTGACCGCCTCTCTTCCGAGCTGGATCAAAAGGCTACGATGATTGTCGCCTTGCAAGAGGACTTGGCGAAGAAGAATGTGCGCATCCAGGAGTTGGATGAGATGGTAACCGCCCTGAACGAGGATGTGGAGGAGTTAGCTACCACTACCGCCGCCCAATCGGCCAAGATCAGCGAACAGGACAAGGCACTGCACACGGCCTACTATTGCTTCGGTACCTCCAAGGAGCTGAAGGAGCAAAAGATCCTCTCCGGTGGTGGCCTATTCTCGAAATCCAAGGTGCTGCAATCGGGCTTCAACAAGGATTATTTCATCAGCATCGATATCCGAGAGGTGAAAGAGATTCCGCTTTTCGCCAGCAAAGCGAAGCTGAAAAGCAACCACCCCGAAGGCTCGTATGAGTTCGTGGAGGACGAGGATCGCAACCTGACCTTGAAGATCAACGATGAGAAAGCGTTCTGGAGCTTAGGCAAATACTTAGTGATCGAAGTGGGATAATGGCGTATAAGAACCTGTTCATCGACTTGGACGATACCCTGTGGGATACGTACCATAATAATAAAGAATGCCTCGAAGAGATCTATACCGACTACCGATTGAGCCGGTATTATGCCTCCTTCGAGGCTTTTTATGCTTACTACATGCCCTACAACCTCTCGCTTTGGGCAAAGTATCGGGCGGGAGAGATTGATCGGCAGTTCCTGATCGTCGAGCGTTTTCTGCACATCCTGCGGCCGATGGGCATCGAGGACAAGAAGCAGGCCTTGGCGATGAACCACGACTTCCTGATGCGTACCACTACCAAAAGCCGTATCGTTCCGGGAGCCAAGGAGTTGCTGGAATACCTGCATCCCCGCTATCGGCTGTTTATCCTCTCGAATGGGTTTCGGGAGGTGCAATACAAGAAGCTATGCAGTGCCGGCTTGGAGCGCTATTTCGAGCGACTGATCCTTTCAGAGGATGCCCAGATCCAAAAGCCACACAAAGGGATTTTCGACTTTGCCTTGCAGCAAACTCACTCCCTTCGTACGGAGAGCCTCATGATTGGCGATTGTTGGGAGGCGGACATTGTTGGTGCCTACAACGCCCAGATCGATCAAATCTGGCTCAATCCGGAAGGCCTGCCCGCCGAGGGCTTCACGCCCACCTATACCGTCAAAAGCTTAGCGGAAATCAAAGAAATACTATAAAACTCATCATTCAAAATTCATTTAGAACTCGCTGGTGAAGTGGAACTTGATGTCGGGGAAGTCCTGCTGCGCCATCATCAGCACATAGCTGGAATCCGCTAAATAGACATCACGACCCTCTTTATCCAGTGCCATGTATTGCTGCTTGCGTCGCTTGAAGTTGTCGAGCGCCTGCTGGTTGTCGCTCTCGATCCAACAAGCCTTGTAGAGGCTGATCGGCTCCCACTTACACTGCGCCCCATACTCATGCAGCAACCGATACTGGATCACCTCAAACTGCAACTGACCCACCGTACCGATGATCTTCCGTCCGTTGAACTGATTGACAAAGAGCTGAGCCACACCCTCGTCCATCAATTGCTCGATACCCTTGTTCAGCTGTTTCGCCTTCATCGGGTCAGCATTCTCGATGTATTTGAACATCTCCGGTGAGAAGCTGGGCAATCCCTTGAAATGCAAATCCTCGCCAGCGGTCAAGGTATCACCGATCTTGAAGTTGCCGGTATCTGGCAAACCAACAATATCGCCAGCGAAGGCCTCATCCACCACCTCCTTCTTCTGTGCCATGAAGGCCGTAGGGCTACTGAAACGCATCATCTTGCCGAAACGTACATGCTTGTAGTTGGCGTTACGCTCGAAACGGCCGGAACAGATCTTCACGAAGGCGATGCAGCTACGGTGGTTCGGATCCATATTGGCATGAATCTTGAACACGAAACCGGTGAAGTTATCCTCATAGGGATCCACCTTACGCTCCAAGGCCTGCACCGGACGGGGAGAGGGAGCGATGTTGATGAAGCAATCGAGCAACTCCTTCACGCCAAAGTTGTTCAATGCCGAGCCGAAGAAGACGGGAGCAATGTCTCCAGCCAGATAGGTATCCACGTCGAACGCCGGATATACACCCTCGATCATCTCCACATCCTCACGCAGCTTGGCCGCTTGCGAAGGGTCGATATAGTGCTCCAACTCCGGGCTATTGATGTCTTTGAACTCCACGTTCTCCGTCACATACTGCTTGCTCGGCGTATAGAGATTCAACTTTTGCTCATAGATGTTATAGACGCCACGGAAACGCTGCCCCATGTCGATCGGCCAGCTTAACGGGCGCACCTTGATATGCAGCTCCTCCTCGATCTCGTCCAGCAGGTCGAACGGATCCTTACCGTCACGGTCCATCTTATTGACGAAAACGATCACCGGGGTCTTACGCATACGGCAGACCTCCATCAGCTTACGGGTTTGCGCCTCCACACCCTTGGCAATGTCGATCACGATGATGACGCTATCCACCGCCGTCAAGGTGCGGAAGGTGTCCTCCGCGAAGTCTTGGTGACCCGGCGTATCCAGGATGTTGATCTTATGATCCGCATAATCAAACGCCATCACAGACGTAGCGACAGAGATACCACGCTGTTTCTCAATCTCCATCCAGTCGGATGTAGCGGTTTTCTTGATCTTGTTCGACTTTACCGCACCCGCCACATGGATCGCACCTCCAAACAACAGGAGCTTCTCCGTCAAGGTGGTTTTACCCGCATCCGGGTGACTGATAATCGCAAACGTTCTTCTTCTACTAATCTCTGCTGAATATTGAGCCATCTATTTTTACTATTTTAGAAATGAAAATTAGGAATTAAGCAATTGCCGCAAACAGCTTCGCAAGCTGGCCTCCCAGTGGGGGATCGTCATCCCATAGGTAGCCTTGATCTTACCTTTGTTCAACACGCTATAAGGCGGACGAGCGGCCGGCGTGGGATAATCTTTCGTCTCAATGGGGATCACTCGCTTGGACAGGTGAGCCAGCTGCAAGATCTTCACCGTGAAATCATACCAGCTGCATACCCCCTCGTTCGAGAAGTGATAGGTGCCCGGCACGAAATGCCCCTCCTCGGCTTGCGCCACGATCGAGAGCATGGCATCCGCCAAATCGCCCGCATAGGTAGGTGTACCGACCTGATCGAAGATAAAACGCAACTCATCCCGCTCAGCGCCCAACCGCAACACGGTCTTCACGAAGTTGTTGCCATACTCCGAGTAGAGCCATGCCGTGCGGATGATCACCGCATCGGGACATACCGCCCGCAACGCCTCCTCGCCAGCCAGTTTCGTACGGCCATACGCAGAGATCGGACAAGGCTGATCCGTCTCCACATAGGGGCGGCAACTGGTGCCATCAAACACATAATCGGTCGAGATATGAATCACCCGTGCGCCCACTGCCTGAGCCGCCTCGCCCAGATGGCTGACAGCGTCACGATTGATCTGCGCACACTGGGCCTCATCGCTCTCCGCCTTATCGACCGCCGTATAAGCCGCGCAGTTCAAGATGTAGTTGATGCGATGATCCACCACATACCGACGCACCGCCTCCGCATCGCAAAGGTCTAACGTATCCACGTCTGTAAAATGAAAAGCGAAAGCCGGATAACGATTTGCCCTCGCTTGGAGCGAATGCCCTAACTGGCCGTTCGCCCCGGTCACCAATACCTGTATCATAAGTCTAACTCATTGTTCATGTCCGCACGATACTTCTCCGATAGCAACGCCAGGAAGGCGGTAATCTGCTTGATGCCCTCCATTGTCTCGGGCGACACCTCCTTGTGCTGCATCTTCAAGATCAGGTAGCCATAGAGCGCATTGAAGCAGGTCTCAATCTCCGGAAGCTCCTCCCCGCCCGATTTCGCCCGCAGCTGCACGATGAAAGGCAGCGTCTTATAATAGGCTGCTCCATACACCATCTCCTTCGTGGAGCGCAACAGGCGCAGATGCAGGTCGGTCAAGGCAATGATCACATTCTTGTTCAACTGGATATGCCCCTTCTCCATCACGCCCTCACTACGCATCATGTCGATCAGCTCTTGATACCACTGGGCAATCTCCTCCTTCACCGAGGCGGGTTGCGCATAATGGGCGATCACCGTCTGACGGATTAAGTCCATATCAAACTTGTTCGCCCGGATCAAGTCCTCCACCTGCCACATATACAACAGGTATTCCGCAATGTTCTCTTTCCTTTTTCGCTTCGCAATAATCATAGGGGCAACGATAAACTATATTCCGACAATGCTTGGTAGAACAGGGCATCCTTCACGCCCAACTGGCGGCAAACCAACTGTGCCGCATGTAGGTTCACCAAGAAAAAACGATTGGGGATGCGCACCGGGAATTCGCCGAAGCGGGTCTGCAGGATGGTCTGCCCCTCTCGCTCCACCACCTGAAGCGTGTCGAACGGGATGGCCGTGATGTCGCTACGCACCTCTTCCGCCAACTGGCTGACCTGGGTATCTCTCCCATAATAGATCAGCTTTCCCTCCCGCTCGATGGAATCCACAAAAGAGCGATAGGTGTTCCAATAAGCCTCCGGCGAGGCGTGATCGGTGGTCTCCGACCAAGCCAAGTTGGTCAAGACAGCGATATGCGGACGGTAAAACTCCAGTTGGAAACGCTTGTCGAGCCGTGAGGTCACATGCTCATCCCCTTCAATCAAGGCGATACGCGCTTCATAGCTGAGGTGGCTCCGATTGGGCAACAGGTCGATCTGGCTGGTCAGCGCATAGTCGAAGTCCAGGCGTTGTTTGCGGAGGGCACAGATTATCATCGAAAGGATCGTCTTTTTCCCCTTCGTACCTGCCACGACCACACGTGTCTTCGTCAGCGTACGCTGATAGATGAACTCCGGGATCGATTGAATCAACAGCCCCAACTCCTTAGCCTTGACCAATTCCGGATTCTCCCGTGTCACCTCCGCACCCAGCACCACCGAGTGTATATCCTTATTAAGCTTCTCCGGGAACCACCCATCGCCGTAGCATACGCATCCGGCCGCACGCAAGCGCTCCTCCTCATCGGTCAAACCACAACCGGAGGCACTCACCTCATAGCCCTTTTCACGCAATGCTAAAGCCAGATCCAAGACCAGGGGTTCATTCACCGAGATAAAATGAACTTTACGCATCGTTTGTATTTTAGCACGCAAAAATAACACTTTTTGCTGTTACCTTTGCAACTAAAAAAGAACAAAATGAAAATAGACACGATTGATACCGGTTATTTCTACGCAGACGGAGGAGCGATGTTTGGCGCGATACCCAAATCATCCTGGAGCCGCCGCTATCCCTGCAACGCCCAGAACGCTTGCGTCTTGGCCATGCGCACACTCCTGATCGAAGCCGACGGGCGGATCATCCTGGTGGACAACGGAGCCGGATACAAACACCTCAAGACGCTCGGCTATTACCAGTTTTTCGACCTCCACGACCTGCACGAGGCCTTGAGCGAGCGAGGCATACGCCCGACCGACGTCACCGACATGGTGTTCACTCACCTGCATTTCGACCATTGTGGCTACACGACGCTGCACGACCCCTCCACCGGGGCATTGCGCCTCGCCTTTCCCAACGCCAGCCACTGGGTGAGCCGCCGACAATGGGAGAACTTCTGCCACCCGCACCCCTTAGAGCAGGGTTCCTATTTCCCCGAGGATATGCAGTTAGTAGAGACCTCCGGACGGCTACGGCTCGTGGAGGAGGAGGAGATGACGCTGACGCCCCACGTGCGCCTTCGGCTTTTCGACGGCCATACACCGGGGCAGATAGCCCTCTATGCCGACCTGCCCGAGCGTACTTACCTCTTCGCGGGCGACGTGATTCCCCTTGCCGCCCACCTCTCGCAAGAGTGGATTTCCGCCTACGACAATGAGCCTCTCCGCTCCTACGAGGCCAAAGCGCGGATGCTGGCCGAGGCAGCTGCCGACAAGCAGGCCATCATCTACTGCCACGATGCCCACACCCTGTGCACCACCGTGAAACGCATCAACCGTTTTTATAGCAAAGATGCCCTGCTGACACTGGGATGAAGCCCTCGTCAGACAAGCCATTTGCGGATTTTTCAGTAAGTTCGCGTCCAAGATTTGTAAAACACTAAAAACAGCATACGATGAATATTGGCGATAAGGTACGTTTTCTCAACAGTGTAGGAGAGGGAATCGTACGCAGTTTCAAAGGAAAAGATCAAGTAATGGTAGAGGATGAGGATGGTTTCGAGGTGCCTGCCCTGATTCGGGAGTGCGTCGTGGTAGGCGAACGGGAGATGCAGGTGCACAGCGCCAACCGCCCCAAGGCGACCGTGCCGACGGAGCCCGCTCCGCAACCCAAGGCGCAACCTCAACCCGAGGAGAAACCGACCGAGACCGCCGAGGGAGAGCGGCTCAACGTCTATTTAGCCTTCCTGCCCACCGACCCGAAAGACTTCCAGCAATGCGGCTACGAGACCTATTTCGTCAACGACAGCAACTATTACCTCTCGTTCAACTACATGAACCGGCAGTCGGGCAGCTGGACAAGCCGCTACCAAGGCCTGGTGGAGCCCAACACCAAGATCTTCTTGGAGGAGTTCGGCAAGCAAGAGCTGACTGAGCTGGAGCGCATCTGCGTGCAGCTGATCGCCTTCAAGCAGGGAAAATCCTATGCCCTGAAAAACGCCATCTCCGTGGAGCTGCACCTCGACACCGTGAAGTTCTACAAGTTGCATTGCTTCATGGAAAACGACTATTTCGACGAGGAGGCGTTGCTCTGCCCCATCGTGCGCAACGACGTGCCCGAGCGGGAGCTGCTCGTATCGGCCACCGACCTGCAAGAGGCGATGCACCAGAAGACTCGCGAGGAGAAGCGCAAGCCACAAAACATCGTGAAGCGGAAAGCCAACAACAGCGCCATCTTAGAGGTCGATCTGCACATCCATGAGCTGCTCGACAACATCAACGGATTGAGCAATAGCGACATGCTGCACTATCAGATGGACAAGTTCCACGAGGTATTAGGCAAGTATGCCGATCAAAAAGGGCAGAAAATCGTCTTCATCCACGGCAAGGGCGACGGTGTCTTGCGCAAGGCCATCGAGAAAGAGCTGAAAACACGCTACAAGGCCTACTACTACCAAGATGCCTCTTTCCGTGAGTATGGATTCGGAGCCACCATGGTCACCATCAAATAACGATCACACATAACAAAAACACACATAACAATGGCAACAGAAATAGAGCGAAAATTTTTGGTAGAGGGCGATTTCCTCAGCGAGGCAACCAGCAAGACACGCATCGTGCAAGGCTACATCTGCTCAGAGAAGGGAAGAACCGTACGTGTACGCATCCGTGACGACAAAGGATACCTCACCGTGAAAGGAGCCGCCAGCTCCTCGGGATTGAGCCGGTATGAGTTCGAGCGAGAGGTTCCCCTGGAAGACGCCGAGCAGATGCTGCGCCTGTGCGAGCAGGAATCGATCAACAAGGAGCGTTACCTCGTGCCCTACAAGGGACACACCTGGGAAGTCGATGTGTTTCACGGCCACAACGAGGGATTGATCCTGGCAGAGATCGAGCTATCCCGCGAGGATGAACCCTTCGAACGCCCCTCATGGTTAGGCAAGGAGGTCACCGGCGATCGGCGCTACTACAACTCCGTGCTGACGCGCACCCCTTTCCACATCTTCGAGGAAAAGTAGAAAACGCCACAACCTGCCCCCCAGAGACACTAAAACAAAAGAGCCGCCCCCTGCTGCAAGAGAGCGGCTCTGAGTGCCTCACACGGCAGCATTCACGCCCAACGTGGTTCCGATCGCGGTAAGGATCGTGATCAACGTCTGGATAATCAACTTCCAGACGTTCTTGTTCGATTGCTGTTCCATACGTCATTAAGGGTTTAAAAATCAGACAACATCAGGATTCTCAGGTTCGAGCTCAGGCTCCGACTGCGCCGTCTCGCCACTCTTGACCCGCACGAACGACACGCTCTTCTTTACCTGCGTCAACATCGGGCCCGGGCGAAACACCACCTTCGGCACCTTGATCAACGACGCGCTGAACGCCTCCTCCGTGGCCGATCCCGTCGAGCCGATCGCCATGCGGATGCAACCCAACTCGCCAATCTTCACGCTGTAGCCCATCTTCAGGTAACGACTCACGATCAGGTTTAGCCGATCCACTGCCGCCTTCATATCCGCGGTCGTCATGGCCGAAGCCTCCGCCGCCTCCTCGCATACTGTCTCAAAGGGGATTTGCGCCACGTTCAAGCCCTGCGCGTAATACTTCTGGGGATAACTCACCTTGTCCTTTCCCAGATTCTTTCTCTTCACAACTGAATAACGAATAGCCATACAAATAAAAATTAAGGGTTAGTGTATTGAATATGAATATTTTACTAATAGCAAAGGTAGCACTATTTTGTACATCCACAAAATTTCGCCACCCGCCACACTG
>OBLI01004073.1_pt1 | contig 10725 bp, 14 predicted proteins | sample 1519701 | NCBI WGS metagenome assembly OBLI01 (sample SAMEA3663005, study PRJEB22513) | pig gut metagenome | biome: pig gut; feature: pig-associated habitat; material: faeces | place: France | collected 2012 | reverse complement strand
TCATACACTTTTGTTTTAGGCATCCAAAAGTGTCAAGTTTTTTTAGGGTAAGTCAGACAAATACCTTGCGACTCGCATCGTTTGTCCAATGTTGATCAGTTTCGGTAGTATGCAGTTCGAAGAAAACACCTTCCGGCAGCTCGATAGGTAGCCAGTTTTCCCTGTCCTCGTACTCCGTTACCGCCAACTGGTATGGCAGTGGTTGACGACCATTTATATGGATTTCTGTGCGGCAGTACTCTGTAGTTATCATTCTGTTCTATAGTTTTGCAGCTATTTCATCAAGAAGGATTTGTGGATAATCATCGTGCATAAAGACAATCTGCTTGTCTGACATGTCCTCGTCAGCATCATTGTAACCGCACATGGCAACCTTGAAATCTTCGATGCCTTCAAGCAAAGAATATTCATCACGTTCACACTCTTCGTTTGCAAGCAAATCTGCTAACATGGAGTTTCGCATCTCTTTTAGTTTGTTGCATTGGTCAAGAATGCCTGCCATTGTTATACCACGACTATTGAGGTGATAAGCGACATCAGGTGTTGAAACGTTATTCATACCTTCTTCGTCTTCTATGGAGCACTTTACCTCATAGGTAGCGGATTCTACAATCTTATCCCATGCCTCTTTGGGTATTGTAATCTCCTCTGTAAAGTCCAGTTCTCCAACAGTCGCCACAACAGTTATTGTCTTGTCCTGGCTGTTCTCCAACTGCTCTTTTATAGCTTTCAAGAGATCGTAGTTTTCAAGTTCCGTCTTTGTCATATTATGTAAAAATCTGATTAATTTTCTCCATTCGTTTTGCTTTCTGAGCCTGAAGCACTCCATCTTTCATCCACCATATTGCATAGGAAATGAAGGCGAAATCCTTGTCCAGGTCAAACTTTCGGGCTGCACGTATCAAGGCAGATTCACATGCAGAAGTTATTTCCTCATCTGTGAGTCCTTTTCCCTGATACTGTTTAATCATAGAAGCAGTATATCCTTTGTAAAGTTCTACCAAACGAGCCTCCGCTTCTGTATCGCCACTCTGAATCTGGGCGATCAACTTGCGAGCTTCAATGTCTTTTTTGTTGTTCTTCTGATCCATGATGTCTTTATTTATCTGGTTGATACGAGGTGGTTATAATCACAATGTTCATACTCAGCTATGTCCCAATCCTTGCTATTGAAGTTGTAACTGGTTCCCGAGTCTGAATATGGTACTTTCATATTCTTAAGGTTATCGCAGCCTACGAGCATGGTAGCAACAGCACCAGGCAATCTTTGCTGTTCTTCCGTGAATGTTACTTCTTCAAGGTTTGTGCAGGAAAGGAATGGCATTTCGCCAGCGAGCTGTACGCAAGGAGTAAGTGTAACAGTCTTCAGATTCTCGCAGAAAGCGAATGCCTTTTCAAAGATCTTACACTTAACACCTTCTGCAATTGTTGGGCAGAAAGACTCCAAACCGGAATGCTTGAAAGCACAGTCATCAATAGTACGTAGGTGTGAAGGGAAGCGAAGTGTTTTGAGCGATGTGCAGCCATCAAAAGCATTCTGACCTATAACCTTATTCCATCTGGTATGACTACGTGTTCGAGACTCGTGCATCCCTTGAAACAATCTCGAGGAATCTCTGTTACTCCCTCAGGAATGAAGACGTACTTCAGGTTTACGCATCCTTCAAAAGCACGTTTGCCAATAACCTTCAGTGTTGAAGGAAGTATCACTTTCTTTACTTTTGTATTTCCACGAAAAGTGTCATCACAGATAACCTCAACACCTTCATTTATTATCACTTCAGGTGTACACTTTTCATTTACCTTCATCAAACGCTTGCCGTCTAACCAATAGATGACGGCGTTATGTAATGATGCCAATGAGATATGTACCCAGTCTTCTTCTGAAATTCTTGTTTTCATAATTCTTTCGCATAAATGTTTGTAAGAAACTATAACTGCTCATAACGGAACCAATCTGGCTTTTTAGTCTTTAGTCGGTTAATTAACTTTGCAAGATTTTGATCAGCTCCAAAATTGCCAAACATTGCTGACAGGTCATTGTCTTTATCAATTACATTATAATGCTTTGGATCCTTATTCTTGACATCATACCACGAAGTTTTTGTACCAAAGAACTGTTTAAGCATATCATTAAGCTGGTAACAGAATGGAAGATTATGTTTTAGAAGATGCTTATTCTGCTCATAGAAAATCTCCAAGAATCGCTGACCAAAGGTAGCATCACCATACACCTTCAGTTCGTCATTTATCAAATATATATTGCCAGTCTTTCCATCAACAATATGATCCACAAGGTTTGCGTATGATGAGCAAGCGAGAGCCCATAACACATTCTTATTGGAATCAATAAACTTAAGAAGTAAGTCGTCATCAGTCAAAGAGTTCATACCTTTCTCCTTACGAATCTTTGCCTTCAATACCTCACAAAGCAGCAGCCTGTTACGATCTACATAGTTATGTATGGCATCTACCTGTTCTGTAGTTTTTGCCATAATGATACGCTGGCTTTCTTTAATGTCTAATGTTGGGAGATTCAAGACATCGACATAATCCTTTATCTCAAAGCGCTGACGATCAAGCAATGAATCACTCTCAATCAGAGGGAGAAGGATGGTATCTAGCAAATCTTGATAGGATATCTGTATGAAATGCTTATCTGTGGCTGTTGTCTCTATACCAGTTGTGTCAGGTGTGAGAAGCACAAATAGTTGTACCTTATTAGGAGATGACGTTGAGTTACAAGCGTTATAGTATCGCACAGTCTGACATTTATCATCATAACCAGGACGTAATTGATTTTTCTTAGCCTTAGGGCCATTCTCCTTTTGCGTCACTTTATTTTCAACGATTATCTCCAGTTTTTCTATACCCAGTACACCACGGATAGCGCATTTGATGTAGATGTCCAATTCGTCTTCACATGGTTCTGACACGTTAGACCAATTTGGATTTGTAGAGAAATATTCGTTGGCTATTTCCTTTATTTTCTTTTCAGCTTTAATTTCCTCGATTTGAAAGTCCAATGTACGCGATATAATTGATATCTTCATATCTGCTGGTATAGGAGAGGTCGTTCCGTATGCCGTTGCAGTTGTTTCTCTGTTGACAAGAACTTGCAAGAACCACATTAGCGGTGATTCTTTTTTATCGCAATTGACATCGTCACCTTTGAGGAGATTCGCCCAATAGGCACTGTGCGGCTCTTCTGCACGTGCAATGCCAAGTTTCTCCATGTAAGATTTACGTGAGTAGTATGTCTGCAGTTTTCTGTTTTCTGCATTCTTACCATACTCTATCAACATTTGTTCTATTTTTGTAGCCATTATATTTTCATTTATAGTTCAACAATGCAAAAGAGCGATAGTTTTTTAACAGTTATTTGATGGTGTATGTATCATCTGTCAACTTCATTACTACCCTGTGCTGCATACTACTTTCAATCGGGTAAAGCCTGTACATGCCATAGAATACGACACGATGTTCTTTCCAGTCAAAAGCCAGTACTGCATAATCCTTGTCTTTCGGAGCATCCAGAATCTTCTCGAAGAAACACCTTTTCTGAGCATTATCTTCTGGCACAACAGACGCAACAAGTTGTTCCGAGGTCAGTTCACCTTTTATGGAATCTGTAATCTCATATACCAACGCATCAGCAGACAGATCAAAATCATTGGCAGAGTTGTGACAGCTCAGTTTGCCGAAAAGAGCTTCAAGTTCTGCACTTACCTCCGACATCATACAATTATCAATGCGGATACTGTCACCTTTCTTAATATAGCCCTTATCCTTATAATAGGAAAACTCCATCGATATGCCTATTCCGCAATGAAGTTCATTTGAGTCATAAGAAGTAACATCGTCGAACAGTTCATCACTAAAGATGCTCTTGTGCATGTCTTTCTTCTCATTTGCGACCTCGCCAATCGTTTTGTTTGCTGTTTCGTTCATATTCCTATGTTTTGAAGTTTGACGATGCAAAGGTACTATAATTTTCTTGACGACGCCATGAAAATGCTTTTAAAGAGTTTGAAGAACCTGCTGACACGTTGACATTCTCATTTGTTAATCGTTCATTTCTAGGATGTTATACTTCCAAATATCTTGAATAGCAATTTCTATTCTCTACTGCTTTTTTGCAAATAATGCTTCTCTCTTCATCACTTTATGGTGATTGACTAAAGCTTTGGTATTCGTACAGCATTGGGTGTACACATGTACAGCATAGGGTGTACGCTTGTACATGGTAGGGTGTACAGTTGTACAGCAAAGGGTGTACGTAATTTGGACTAAATGCTACACTACTTAATCATACCACGCCAGGATTTCTTCATATCTGTCGAAGTCAAAGGACTCAGTAACCCCAGCACGTCTCAACGCCTCCATCACGAACTCCTGCTCGTCTGGTGGCAGAGCAATATCTCCACGTTGCCGATCGTAGAAGCGTGTCCGTCCCCATTTCTCACGCAGCTTCCCAACGAATGCAGACCACTGTCCCGGAAGCATCTTACTCTTGAACGTGGAGAAGCCGAAGGCGTATCTGACAGGAGCATTGCTGCGATAGTACGGACACACCTTATCCTTCGTGCATCGTTGAGGATTCAACAGTGTCATCTGCTCAGCCTCTTTACAAAGTCGCTGATATGCAATATAATGCAAGCACGTATCTGCCAGCTTGCAGTTGTCATGTATGCAAACAGGAAAGAACTCTGGCATTATGTCATAAAATCTCTTTGGCATAGTAAAGTAGTTTTTCTATTTTATATGTGCGATTTCAACTTGTACAATTTATCAAACAAGGTTTTCTGACTGTCTCTTGGATAATCTTTAATTCCTACAAAGACCTTGTTGAACGAATCTATTAAAATATCGAAAGTTGGCCTTCTTGTTATATTGGAACCATGAGGAGCCGTTAACACTTTTGTCTTCTGCAAATACAAGGCAGCAACAAATCTGCCACAAGGATTTTCATCTGTATCAAGTTTCTCTCGGTCGTAAAGATAACACCCAAAACCATAGTGATGCAATGGTACACATTTTTTCTTATTCGCAACATGTTCATACGCCATATCAAATAGAACTCCATTGTGATAAAGTGATGCCAAACACAATGCTCCGTATTCACAAATAGGCTCTTCCAACTTCTCAAAATAGTAATTGTCGTCTAAGTCGAATGGATGCAGTAAAGCATGTATCAACTCGTGCATGAAGACAATCTTCATGAGAGATTCTGGTTCATAAGGTTTTACCTCCTTGATGTTGTTGTAATACAGAACTATTGTTCGTGTTGCAGGCTTGTATTCTCCAAGACGCAAAATTTTTATATCGTATGCTTTTTTATCAATGGAATTGAGATTTTCAAGTTCATTAAGTGAATTCTTGTATATTTTCAATGTACGATTTATTAGCATATAGATTTTGTCCAAAATAATATGCTCATCAATTTCATGATGAAAAATCTGCTGCATCAATACTTCCAACTCTTTATTGAATTCACGAGAAAATTCATCATCATTATCACCAATGCAATTCTTGATACTATCCAATAATATATATATTATCTTGTCAGGATTCTTATTTGTATCTTCTGATTCCTTTTTAATTTCTTTGATTTCTCGTACCAAAGCATCTAAAGAGCGCTTCGTATCAATGTTGAATTTTCCCCTTATCTCGTAAATCTTGTGTTCAATCTCTTCTAATGTTTTCCCGAAATCATAAATAGGCATTTCATCAGAGAATACTACATCGTTAATTGGACAAGGATATTCTTCATCAAATAATATATGATCTGCAAACACACTGCATCCTAATGTTACGATATCTTCGAACATCTCTTTATTAATAGAAAATTCATCAAGGAAATTTACATCCTTGAATTCTGAGTAGGTCTTGTTTTGAAATAATAAATACTTCATTTATTTCGTTTTTTAGTTTACTTACAAAATATATTCTCTATCAAGAGGCTTATTCATCGTTCTATCAATTTCACGTCTCACTTCCTCTCGCACTTTGGCTCTCACAATACCACTGACTTTGCGATGTCCACCCTTTGGAATTTTATGTCCACCGAAAGATGTTGACTCTTGCAACCAAGCCACTTTGCTGAAACTACATCTGGTAGTGATGAACTTCGAAGGCTTGTTCTTCGGACACTCATCCTGCCGATGCTCATTACGCACAGGATGGTCAGCCTTTGCTGTGAACAAAGACCGACCTTTCCATTGCTTCCGCATGAATTTGTTATGTAGTTTGCTGCGAGATATAGATGATTAAATATTGATTTCTTATATTGCTACTTCCTTCTTTCTTATTGAACAATACTCTCCATTTGCATATGACTTTCCTTTCTCATACTTAAAATATTTAATTTTAAAATTTTCATGTATATTTAATTTATTTGCAGTTGGTTGTGACATATCTATCTTATCCCATCTTAACTTGTCCATTTTGTAAAATGAAATACATACTTGTTTGACAGCAAAATGAAATTCCTGCGTAAGAATGTCGCGAGTGTTTTGTTTGTCTAAGAGGTCATTCGCCCATGCTGGAACAAGGACAATATTCCAAAGATTAGTAAACTTGCGTGGATCATAAGCTTCCCCCCAAATATGAGATATCTTGTAAAATTGGAATTCACTTTTCTTTCCAAAACTTACCTGATATCCAGTTTTTTCTTTAATCAGTTTTCTTACTGCTCTATTTCCATCATCATCAAGTTTTACTATTTGTTCTTTTATACTTCCATCTAGCTTGCTAATTTTAAATTTAACATCGTTGCACTGCTTGCTTTTCTTTTTTATTTCTTCTTTGCTAATATTGGGGAATGGACCATTTGAAGATTTGTACCATTCTGTCCATCGTGCATCCATTTTAGAACCCTCTTCACTATATTTTTTTGCGACTTCGTTAAATTGTTTTTTTACCATTTGGGGATCAAAAAAGTATGAGTCTTCCAACACTTTTTTTATAAATTGTCTTCTGGCTTCTGAATTATTTCCGAGTAATGCTAACAGAGACGTTGTTCCATCTATGTTGTTGGCTAACGCATGGATGCATTCAGCCTCTTCTCCATACTTTTCATCCCATTCTTTAGCATTTTGATTCTTGCGAGGATTTTTAAAATGCTTTATATATGCACTTATACCAGACGCGTAATCTTGTAAAGATTTCGTTTTTAGGTTGTTTATATCAAGCTTGATATTGTATGTCTCATCTTTATATGCTCTTCTTAAGATCTTTTCTATATCATAAAGAACCTTTATTGATTTAGATTCATTAAGATTATATGCATTTTCGAAATCATACATTATAGACCCAATTCCGTTATCTTCAAGAATTGCATATATATTTTTCATATAATCCACGTATTGTGAATTATAAATTTCACAGAATTTGTTCTCGTCAAAAAGAGAAAAATTGGGATTTTCCATTTTCTTCGTTACCTTTTTTGATTTAATGATATGATTTATAAGGGACGTTCATAACATGCGTCCTCAATCTCTTGTAACTTCCCACAGCGTGAAAACGCATAATCTTTTGCGTCATTTGGATCTTCATTCTTTCTCATAACAAAATACTCACCTCCTGATGTACCGATAGAGACTTTACCTGAAGCATATGGCAAGCCCACATCCTTGTATTTCTGGATCAACTGCCAAGAGTTGAGTTTCTTGTCCAACTTGTCGTAGTTCATCCAGCAACTCATTGATTTCTTGTTCCAATGCCTTCATTATATTACTTTTCTGGCGCATCTCGTTTATATAGTTCTGATAGAACATTTCCAACTGCTCCATAGACTGTGTCTTGAATGCTTCGGCATTGTCATCTTTCCACACATTGAATACAATGGCGTTAAGGCGGTCAAGAAATTTGAAATTTTCCTCAAAGTCCGATATTTGTCTATAAAACATAATCTTAAGATATTATCGTTTGTCCTTGTATTCTTCGAGTGCAGCTATATCTGCTTCATTTTGTTTTGACATGCCTCAGTCATGTTCAACACTTGAAGGCAGAAGTTCTTTGTATGCAAGTGGTTCTAAATTTTTCATCACCTTACATACTGATGATTAGAATAATTCAAAAAGTTCCATTCAAGTAAGCCCTTGTTTGAACGTAGTTTGGTTCGTAATAGGCGCTACTATTATAATTATCTATTGTTTCGCAGATAGGTGAAGCATAGACACTAAGGATAGAATCTGCAAAGTTGCCTCCTGAAGGTGTAACTGAATCAACAAGACGTGCATAGACCTTTCCCATCTGAGTATCTGATGGGATCTTATCTGTGAATCGAGTGTCAATCAAGGTTACATCGAAATCTCCAGATTCAAGTGCATATTCATCCTTCCAGTCAGCAACAACCTGTTCTGGGTTTAGGCAATGTAATGTACCTGCTATAGATAGTTGACGTTCAAGAGCTGCCTTACCCAACTTTTCTACAACGTAAATATTACGTTGATGAAGATGGCGTGCTGTGCGTTCTATCATGTAGCATACGAAATAGAGATCATTGAAAGTTATCTCTTCATCAGGGAAATAGATGTTATTCATACTCCGCCATATTATTTTGTAACTTCTAATAACTTCTCCCACACCTTTACCATGGCAAAGGTGTCTAGGCAGCAATAGTCAAGGAGGGCTTGGCGAGTGTGCTCGCGTTCCTTGGGCGACATCTCTGCCATCTTTGGATAGATGCTCATTGCTTCACCTCCATTCTGCACTCCTCCAGCGAGATTGTGGTAATCGAGTTGTGGATCATCAGGGAAGAGTGCTGGAAGAACCTTCTTGATGGAGAAGGAACCGTTCATGGCTGGTTTGTAGTAATAACCGGCACGGAATGGGTCGAGAAGGTCAACGATATGCTCCTTTATATTAATAAGGTGTGGTGCAAGGTCGGGATATGCTTCTGCCAGTTCCTTCAGGCGAGTGCATTCGAAGGCTTTGTTGTATGCCGTGGTGCAGACGTTCATTGGGATGTCATGACAGAGTTGTTCTGCAAGGGCACGACGTGGGTCAGTTACTCCATCGCCAAGGAACTCTGTATGTTTCAATTCTCCACCTTCTTGCTCAATATAGTGAAGAGAATATTGGAATGTAACTTGCTGGTATGGATGCGTTCCCTGGTACTTTGGAATTACGGTTTGCTCCGTTTCGAAGTCGAGAAAATACAAAGGATAAGACAACTGTGTGAGGAACTCCTTGATACCGTCTTTATTGATGTAAGTCTTATCGCCAAGGGTACACTCCAACTGCAACTGCTGGGTGTCGGTGAGCTTTTCCTCACGCATATTCTCCAATGTCAAACGTCCTTCATTCATGTGCTCAAGTGCTTTCTTGAAACTCATTCGGTAAAGGTCGAAGACGGATGGATGTGGAATGATATCACGTGAACAATACTCCCAGAATGTACATCTGTATGGCTTATGGCAATATTCGCCAAAGTCACGTTCTGGTTCACCACCTTCAAGCATCTGCTTCGCTTGTGATATGCGAGTTGGTACCTTCAGATACTCATCGGCTACCGCCTCGCTTATGTCACTGATATTGAAGGACTCCTTTACATCAAAATCTCCATCCAGTACATACTCATTGTTGATATTAACGAGATAGGTCCCCGTTACATTGACACCGCAATTGGTTAGCACATACTTCTGATAGGCAACATCCTGTGCATATACTTCAAGATGACTGAGGTCAGTACTGCCCTTCACTTCGTAGATAGCGTAACCATTTTCAGTCTTGTGAAGAATATCTACAGCGCAATAACAACCATCATACGAAAAGGCAGCCTCTGCAATATTTTCTACATTCCTGTTAAGGCAATCCTGAGTCTTGGCAATCATTGCTTTCAGGTCAAGACACTGTGAACCATCATCCATAGGTACATAGGTTGTTACGTCTTCAAACTCGCCAAACAACCGCTTGGCAAGTTCGCCAACTTCACTGCCCGCCTCAAATCGTGCCTGAACAGACGGATCAATAATCTGTTCCTCTGGTTTGTATATGCGTAACCACAAAGCCTTCGGACATTGGCAATATGTAGTGTATTTTGATTTTGAAAGATTCTTCATAACTTAATTTAGATGTGGTTCAGAGTTATTATATACTTATTCACCCACAATTGCGGTATCATTAAGTAGTTTCTTAACATCAACACCGAGTGTCTTTGCTATCAAGTCCAGAGTAGGCAAATCTGGCTGAGCAGAGTTGCTGCACCATTTTGATACAGTACAAGTACTCTTGCCGATTTGTCCAGCAAGCCACTTACCAGTCCTTTTCTGTTCCACAAGAACCACTTTTATTCTGTTTAGATCTGCCATTTTATAAACGATTTAATTCACACGCAAATTTATAAAAAAAATCCGAAAACAACAAACAACGTCACTCAAACGACTAATTCTTATTTACTTTTAACAGTATTTTCAGAGAAATCGTGGAATTATTGGATTGTTTATCTGAATAACCCTGCTGTCAGATTCACTGCATTGATTTTCGTGTCCATAACGACATCTGCATAGATTTTAGTGCTTCTTATGCTACTATGTCCAAGAAGTTTCTGTGTGGTGTAGAGATCAGAACCAGCAGTAAGATTAAGTGTGGCGAATGTGTGACGCGACATATGGAAACGAAGTGTCTTGTCTATTCCGACACGTTTTGCCATGTGCTTCAATGCTCTGCAATGGGCGAGTTAAACCTGACAACAAGTGTCTTATAATGAGTAATCATCTT